>Ga0315899_10006236_pt1 | contig 12838 bp, 13 predicted proteins | sample LakEriMetagenome_2_FD_203518 | JGI IMG/M metagenome (GOLD analysis project Ga0315899, IMG submission 203518) | Freshwater fungal communities from buoy surface, Lake Erie, Ohio, United States - Buoy 4 MA112 | ecosystem: Environmental > Aquatic > Freshwater > Lake | place: USA: Lake Erie, Ohio...
ACCAATCTTGATGCGATCCTGCCGAAAACCCTCAATGGCAATCACAAAACGAAAAAACCCAGCGTTTTGCTGGGTAATGATGGTTGCAGAGGATCGGTGAATCCTTACCTAGTGACCCCGACGGGATTAGAACACACTGACAATTCCCACGCGAAATCGAGCGTTTCGGATTTGGTTCCCATGCCGGTTCCCATATCAGGCCCCATCACAAGCGATCTGGCGGAGTTTCTCAGTCTTTGGGACGAGCTGGACAAGTCGGCCCGGTGCGAACTGCTGGCGGTGGCGCGGCGGTTGACCCAAGCGGTGACGGAGCGGTCGAGCTGAAATCATTTCCCCGAGAACCCTCGGTGACTTGAGACTCAACGAAATTGATCGGGATCAAGCCGAAACGTACCGACAAAACCGACGAAACCAACCCGCTGCTTCCTGCGGTTCATCGGTGGCGGCTGGTCAGAGCGCTGACACGATGTCAGTTGCCGACACGGATCCGCTGGTAGAAACAATCTGGCGCAGAACCAAGTCCCGAGACTCTGGATCGAACTGATGGCAGTCCAACGGGGAGCGATACCAGTACCAAAAGACACCAGGAGAGGCATGTTCCAACGGGACGAGGGGAGTGGCGACCAAGGGAGGCTTGTCGGCTCTGATCGGGATCCCATGCCCTTGGCACTACCGAGACGCTAGGATTCAGGGAGTGACAAGTGACCAAGCTATTTGGCACACAATTGGTCGACCATGGTAGACAAACCCGTTGCTCGATCGCGACTACCGACTGCACGACGGCTACGCGACCAAATCTTGCGTCCCATGGGACACAATTCCGCGACCCGATGGTGGATGCTAAAGATTCGGTAGGTGGAACGACCAAGTAACGTCTACAATGGTGGACGATTGGGTTGCTCGATGGTGGCTGCGGACGACCCCACGAGGAAAATACGACGAGATCCATGAACCAACGGAAAACGATCCAGACCCCCACCCCATGCTGCGGGGACTCCTAGCGTTATCCCTTCGGACTGAAACACAAAAAACGATTGCGTTATTGGGGCAATCACTTCAGGAGGCAGTTATGCGACAAACGGGAAGTCGGAACACATTGGTGAAGGTTGACTACGACCTGATTGGAGATCTAGCGGGGATAGCTGGCGATACAGCCAAACAGTATGCCCACCGTGGCGAGTATGACTCTCGGAGCTTGGATAGCGTCCTGCGATGGGTCAACGGTCGGCGAGCTGCAAAAGGGTTGCCCTTGATCGGGATGCCTTCAGAATCACACCCTGAGGCTGAAGCTGACCGCACAGTGCCGCTTGTGCCAGCACCACAGAACGGACTCCTGCGATACGATCCGATGACAGGCAGCTACCAGACCAACCAAATCATGGGCAATACAGCGTTTAGGCGTTAGACGTTGTGGAAGACGATAAAGGGGATGCGTTGGGGGACGTATCGGAGGGTGGTCGGGTTCGGTAAAATCACGGTCTCCCAGTCGCGCACGCGGGCGCGCGGGAACAAGGTCGGCGGTAGAACGATGGTGCACGCTGGCTTTGGACAAAGTGCTTGTTGACGAAACCCATTGACACGATGACAGGGTTGTAAGCGTACGCCGACTGTAGGGATCGGGAGGGCAAGCTAAGGATAGCTCTCAAGGATCTGGAGAGTCGGATCCGTGGCTGAGGCTAAAGCTTCTGGGCGCAAGAAGATGCGTGATGTTGCGATCCACGATCACAGGACAGGCAAGGAAGCGTCGGTGAAGGATATACCTGGCAAAGGGCTGTGGTAGCCCCCCGGATTGGAAGTTACCCACGAAAAACTCTGATAGACCTTCCGCTTGCGTCGTCGGGTCTATGCTGTTAGTGTAACGTTATGCGAATTAAACGATTTCGTTGAAATGTGGATCTTTATGATCGCCGTAAGTACGAGAAAGCGATTAAAGAACCAACGAAGATCATTCGGCTCGACCCAACATTCGTAACAGCGTATCAGGGGCGGGCGATGGCTTGGTGCACAACGATAGTATTGCTATCTGATTCCTTTTGACACGAGACCACTGTATAAGGAGGGGGAGATGAAGCCACTGATAATTGTACTTGGTTTGCTATTTACACTTGCGTACCCTGCCTACGGACAAACAAATCAGAGGGTGTGGCGAGATGTGACAGGAAAGTTCTCCATTCAGGCGAAACTAGACAGACTGTCCCCCGAATCAATCACTCTTAGTGCAAGCGATGGTAGGTCGATTGTCATTTCAAGAGCGAAACTAAGTGAAGCGGATAGAGCTTTTCTCGTTGGGTTAGACGTACTTGCTGAAAGCGATCAACAACGCGAACTAATGCTGCCCCACGTAGACCGTCTATACACGAGCCCTGCGGCAGTCCTGGAGATATTCTCGTTACTCCACAAGCAATATCGGAGAGGTTCAGTAGCTGGCCTGTATCTTAGTTGCGCACACGCTGCTGTTGGCGGGAAGGTTGGGTTGGCAGAAGCAAAGCAAATCGCCGACGAAACAATTAGTCGGTTGCGTCTAGTTCAGAAAGAATTTCCAGATTCTCAAAAGCAGACAATGATGTCGGCGCTTAATAATCGTGCTGTGATTGCAATTCGCGAACGTAAGGCAGATGAAGCTGTGCGGTATTTGATTGATGCTGCGGAACAGTTTGAAGACGTACCTTTCGTGGTATATCACAACTCTACGTTGCTTCTTGAAGTATCGTCCATACCAAAAACGATTCTGGACTTAGACCGTAGCTCACGATCGAAGCTTGTTCAGCTTTTGGCGAGAAAAAAACCTGAGTCACCAGGAGCTGCTATTCCGCAACGTTACTTGTACTCGCTCGCGCACGACCCATTTAGCTCCCCCACCGTTGCGGACAAATCAGTTGTTGACTTGCCAGTAGCTAATAAACGTGAAACGGAACTCTCGCCAATAGCCCCTGGCTACCAATTACGCAGCTTTGGTAGTGGTTTCTTGATTGCGCCAGGAATCGTTCTGACCAACGCGCATGTTGTTAAATACGGCAAAAAAGGATTTCGGTACCGCGTTCGCAACGAGTCTGGCTTAAAGAATGGAGTACTTGCGAGCGTTGGTAAGGTTAGCAACGTAGAGGAAGTAGATCTTGCAATCTTGGAGCTTGAGGTTGATGTTGCAAAACCGCCACTCACGATTCGGTCGTCTTCAGCACAGCTCGGTGAACCGTTTTCAGTTCTAGGCTATCCCGATCCTGAAGTTTTCGAATCCACGCTGACCGTCAGTCACGGTACGGTCAATAAGTTGATCAAGGATGGAAAAAATGTTCTGCACGATGCAGCAGCGAACCACGGAAATAGCGGTGGCCCTTGCCTTGATGACTGCGGCAACGTTCTTGCCGTTCTCAGTGGTGCTTACGGTGCGGAAGTTATTGTTGATAGTGATGGTGGTTTATTAGTTGATGGTGACCAGAGAAACGTCGCCGTATCAAACACCGCCGTATTGGAGTTTCTTAAAGGCGTTAATGGCTATAGCCAATCAATCGAATTATCGGAGAAGTTAGAGTTGCCCGAAATTGTTCAGAAGGTAAAGGAATCAGTTTTCCAAATTGAATGCTGGGCATCGCCCGATGCTGTAAGGAAAGAATATTCTTCAGCCGTCGCCGATAACAATCATATCACTAAAACGCTTCGTACATTCAGTTTGCTCCCTGATCTTACGTGCCTGCAATGCAGGGGGACTGGATTTCAAAACTGCGGAAACTGTCGACAAGGCGTGATTCAGGTGCCAAGGATGACGCAAGTCGGTTTCAATCAGACGACCAAACAGCCACTTTACCAGGAACTCTATTACCCGGAGAAATGTCCAATATGCAAGGGCAAGGGAGGGATACCCTGCAGGGCGTGCGTTAACGGGCAGTTACCACTTACAACTGGTAGGAACTTGCCGTAACCTCTGCCGTCTTCTGGCTGCTGGACAACTTTCGGTTTATCTTGGATCACGTGGGTAAGGATCTAGTCCACTACAGCAGAAAAGGGTCGTTTTGACGTTCGCGTGGTTTCTATAACCGCCAGCTCGACGCTTTATCGACATGATCTTGCTGTTGATACCTTCAGCCAAGCTATTGGTGATTCCACAGGTGCAGTAGGTCACAATGTTATTGATTCGCTCTTTCAAACTGCGCGCTAGCTTTTCCATCGGCGCCATATTGGTACGAATGACTCGCTGATACCAATCTCTGAAGTAGCTCTTCGCCTTACCCACCGTCTCCTGGGCCCAGAGATCGCTTAAGAGTTCTTTGTAGGACCAAGCTCGCCCTGTAGCGAGCGATTGATTGCAAATGGACTGAAACCGAGCGTGTTGTTTTTCGCTGTGGTTCTCAAGCGATGTTAACCAGAAGTATTTACTCCCCTTGAGCCGATCATCCCCGTCCTTGAGAAGTTGCTTATGTTCTCCACGGCGGACTTTGTCGACAGCATGGTTGGCCATCTTCATGATGTGGAACTTGTCGTGCATAATCTTGCTTTCGGCAAATGGAATCATCTCCTTGGCAGCCCGGACAAAGGCAGGGCTCATGTCCATGGCGATCGCCTCGACTGACTGCAATTGCTCCTGACTTAGCTGGGAAAAACAGGATTTCGCTGCCTCTGTATCGTGTCCTTCCTCGATCGCTTCAACGGTACTGTTGTCCAGGTTGTACAGGATCGAAACATACGTTCTTCCCTTGGCGAAAGCTTTTTCGTCGATGCCGATCCGTGGAAGCAGCGATGGTTCCTTTCGGGCTTTTCCACGAGCAACTGCACGTTCGATGATATGCCAAGTCGCATCCCATTGGAGTCGCAGAATTGTCATGGCACCTTTGACCGTTTGAGTCATCAGCAGGACTTCGATAGCAAACCTCTCGAACATGATCGTGAATCGACTATGCGGCAGAGCCCATGGTACAGTCACTGTCTTGACTCCTTGCTCGGGACAGTCCACTCGGGGAACACGGCCAATGAGTATTGACTTGAATCGGCACGAGTCTAGATGCCGCCATCGACGCTCTTCTGCGTGGTCGTAACAGGCAAGCTCTTTTTGGAACTCAGGACAGCAAAACTTTGTTCCATCTGGGTGCTCGACGCTCACTTGGATCTCTTCGGCTGGAATGTCCAATTTGTCACCGGAGACGATCCAAGGGGAGGTCAGACCTAGGATATATTGATAGAGCTCTTTGTCTTGCATTGCTGGGGGTTCCTTTCCCCTGCAATTGTTCCATCACCCACGAAAAAGCTGGATGGACCGTTATAATTCATTCAGGTTTCGCTTCGAAAGCTTACTTCGAATGCTCTCGATGAATGCGTAGATTATAACACCTCCGAAGAGCTCGACCCCAATAGCCCCAAACAATTGAACCCACCAATTAGAATTGCACCAAAGCGGGACAAGACTCAGTAATACTCCAAAAACTAACCCGCACCCGACTAACGCAAGTTCCGATTTCGGCGGCAACTCTTTGAAGAAGATTATTGCGACCAGTGCGGCGCCCATGATCAGCTCCACCCCTAGTCCCAGGAACACATCCGTTACATCTTCAGAGATTTTCAGCAAGCCCTTGCTCGCCAATATCAAAAACAAGCCAAGACAAGCTATACCTAGAGTGATTTGGAAAAAAACCAACCCGTACTCTCGCTCATTAAGATAGAACCGAAGCTCCTGCCGACTCTCCAGGGTCTCCTTGGCGTTTAGGTCCGTCGGCTGCGGTATTCCCTCGATTGCTTCCTTCCAATCGCGTTCTTCGCCGTCAAGTTCCACCAGTTTGCCCGCGCAGGATTTGCTTGAAGCAATCCGTGATAAGTTCCTGCGGTATGGCTAGACCAGCGTTCTTGTACTGAATCTTATGCCATGGCTCATTTATGGAGTGACTCATGTTTGACAGCTGAATAGGTGTCAAATGACCAAGCAGTTTCCATACTCTCTCGATCAGTGCTTTCGAGCGATCATCATGGTCTGGGATTCTCGCTTGAATCCGCTTGCCTTGATTATCGAGCTCCCATGCCTTTCGGGTGATTGGGCTTCCTCGAAATTCCTTGAACTCTTCATACAGGCTTGGAATCACAGGCCCATAGGTCCATGCCTCAATTCGGTCACTGATCAACGGGGCGTCGAAAATAGCCAAGTTCCAGGCGTGTGCATAGTAGACAAGCTTTTGCAGCTTCATCGGAGTAATGCTCCCGCCCCCAAGGTCTAAAAACTCATTAGCGACCGCATCGGCCAGATACGGCCCGTGTTTGTTTGTTCGGTTCATTGCTACCTGCCTTGCCGTTGAATAAGTATTCAATTGTAGTCTGTTGAAGCAAGAGGGAAGTGGTCGCGAAGGAAGAAATACGATACAAATCGACACAACTAAAAGAATTAGCATTCCTAATCCGGGTGTTTTTACATCTTCGCCGTCTCCAACCACGAAAACATGCCGACTCACGCGAGAGTTGGCTGTCAATGCTCTTTCCAAAGCGACGCGGCAATAGAGGGAACGCACGCACAAATGTGGAGCATAGGTACTCCACCAAGTGCCCGGAAGGCATTCTCAAGCGACCTTATCAATGACTCGGCTGTCAGCCGCGTAACGGCCTCAGTGTAGTCCTCGCGTGAATGGCTCAGCACAAGTCGAAAGACGTAGTTCTGCGAGTGTTGCCTGTATGGTCTTTGCACTTTGCGATCTGCATCTCCTGTCCGGGCGCTACTTCGATCCGTCGCACAGGAAGTTCTTTGCAATCGAGCAGGTTGCCCACATAGCGCCAGACTGAGTGTACTCAGCAGTAAACCCATGATCAGCGACAAGATCCTGGTAGATCCTTTGAACCGACAGGCCTTGTTCAATTTTCGAAAGAATCAGGTCTCGGCATTTGGCGGATTGGCTTCGCGATGGATCAGGTTTCGGAGCAGGATTTGAAGGCTGTGATTTGGGGAAATCGGACGAGTCAGACCCGGTGGGCGCTTTGCCCCTTTTGAGCGCCCAAAACCCATATCTCCAGATAGCGTTGCACAGTCTTCTGCCCCAACGTAACATCCCTACGAATACCCAAAGACACTCTCGTAGCCAAGAGGCGATCGACAGCGAGAACGTCCCTAGTTTCCCAGGCAAACGGGTCATTAACGCACACCCCAGGGTACCATTGCAGACCGGCACACACTAGAATGCCGGTTTAGCAAACAATCTTGCCAAACTCGATCATCGCCGTCAGGGATACTCGAACCCCGACTACAACGATGCTTCTGCTCTCGGATGGAAACCCATGTTCGAACAGACCTTCAAAAATATCGACGATGTCCTCTGGAAAGAAGCCGGGTGCACGACGGAACTGGACTACGTCGAGCAAACGTCCTGGCTGCTGTTCCTGAAGTACCTAGACGGATTGGAACAGGACAAAGCCGATGAAGCCACCATGGAAGGGAAAAAATACGAGTACATCCTGCAAAAACAGTATCGCTGGGATGTGTGGGCAGCACCCAAGGGCAAGGATGGCACGATCGATCACAACAAAGCCCAAACCGGGGATGACCTGCGGGACTTCGTCAACAACAAGCTGATTCCCTACCTGCACGGCTTCAAACAAAAGGCCTCCGGTCCCAATACGATCGAATACAAGATCGGTGAGATCTTCAGCGAGATCAAGAACAAGATTCAATCGGGCTACAACCTCCGAGAGATCATCGACCATATCGATGAGCTAGAGTTCCGTTCTCAGAACCAGAAGCATGAGCTGTCGCATCTGTATGAAGCCAAAATCAAGAACATGGGTAACGCTGGGCGCAATGGCGGCGAGTACTACACGTGCCGACCGCTCATTCGCGCAATGATCCAAGTGGTCAAACCAAAAATTGGTGAACGCATTCGCGACGATGCTTGCGGATCGGCGGGTTTCTTGTGCGAGTCGTTCGACTACATGAGGAGCAAAAAAGGCTTGACCACCAAGGAACTCAAACTGCTTCAGGAAAAGACTTTCTACGGACAAGAGAAGAAGTCGCTGGCTTACGTGATCGCGATCATGAACATGATCCTGCATGGGATCGAAGTACCTAACATCGTCCACGCCAATAGCCTCTCCGAAAGCCTGGCTGATATCCAAGAAAGCGAACGCTGCGATGTGGTTTTCGCCAATCCACCTTTCGGCGGCAAGGAACGCAAAGAAGTCCAACAGAACTTCCCCATCCGCACGGGAGAGACCGCATACTTGTTCTTGCAGAGGTTTATCAAGGTTCTCAAGGCGGGGGGGCGAGCAGGCATCGTCATCAAGAACACCTTCCTTTCGAACACTGACAATGCGTCAGTGAGCTTGCGAAAACACCTGCTGGAAAGTTGCAACCTTCACTCGGTGCTCGATTGTCCAAGCGGCACTTTCCTGGGTGCGGGGGTCAAGACCGTGGTGCTCTTCTTCGAGAAAGGCTCGCCCACTCGCAAGGTTTGGTACTACCAACTCGACCCAGGACGCAACCTTGGCAAGACCAACCCTCTCAACGACGACGATCTTGCCGAGTTTGTCCAGTTGCAAAAAACCTTCGCCGACTCGCCCAAGAGCTGGAGCTTGGATGTGAAGGACATCGACGCCACGACTTTTGATTTGTCGGTGAAGAACCCCAGCGGCGGCGAAGTGGTCGTGCATCGCAGCCCGCAAGAGATTCTTAAGGAGATCGCCGCCCTCGACGCGGAGAGCGCAGAAGTGCTTAAGAAAATCAAGGTGCTGCTTAAATGAAAAAGGGGTGGGAAACGAAGACCCTGGGCGATACTTGCGAGATGTATCAGCCACAGACTATCAGCACGAAGGAACTGATTTCCGATGGCCCATATCCGGTGTTTGGTGCGAATGGAATCATTGGCCGCTACGACAGATTCAATCACGAAAAACCCCAGCTTTTGGTGACCTGTCGAGGTGCGACGTGCGGTGCGGTGAATATTTCAGAGCCACGCTCATGGATCACTGGAAACGCTATGGTGGTGCGGCCAAAAGATAGCTGCATCGAAATGCGATTCTTAGAGTATCTGTTCCGTGGCAGAATAGATATTTCCAAGGCAATCACCGGAGCCGCTCAGCCACAGATTACGCGCACGAATCTAGCCCCGCTGGAGATTTGCTATCCTAAATCGCTTGCCGAGCAGCGTCGTATTGTGACTGTGCTGGACGAAGCGTTTGCGGGGCTTGCGACCGCCCAAGCCCACGCCGAGAAGAACCTCCAAAACGCCCGCGCCGTCTTCGAAAGCCATCTTAACGCCGTTTTTAACCAACGTGGTGAGGGCTGGGTGGGAAAGACGGTTGGTGGCTTTGTGATCGATGGCATCTTGGCTGCCCCCATCGATGGCAATCATGGCGAGATCCACCCAAAGAAGGCCGACTTCGTTACTTCTGGCGTCCCGTTCATAATGGCCTCCGACTTGGAAAACGGCGGCGTAAACCAAAAAGACTGTGCATTCATTTCTCGCAAGCAAGCCGACTCGCTTCGAAAGGGCTTCGCAGTTGACGGTGATGTGCTCCTTTCCCACAAGGGAACAATCGGTCGCGTCGCAATTCTCCGAACCGATCACGACTTTGTGATACTCACGCCACAGGTGACATATTATCGCGTTACAGCGCCGCAGAAACTGCTAAACCGCTTTCTCTACTACGCCTTCCAAGCCCCAGACTTTGTTCGTACGATGAATGGAATCGCGGGGGCAGGTTCAACTCGGGCCTACATTGGCATTTTGAAGCAACAGGAACTGCCACTCGCATTTCCAAGTATCAGCGAGCAGAATCGCTTGGCAGACCAACTTGACGCCCTCGCCGCCGAGACCCAACGGTTGCAAAAAATCTACGAGAAGAAGAAAGCGGCGCTGGCTGAGTTGAAAAAGTCGCTCCTGCACCAAGCCTTCAGCGGAGACCTGTAACATGATGCGAAAAATCGCTGACATTCCCATCGTTACTTATGCAAACACGGTCGATGGAGTGCAGATGGGGTGCGAACCAACCCGAGATGAAATTCAACGCGCCATCGACGATAAGCAGTTTGAGCAGCGAGGGTTTCAAACGCACTTCGATGAACTCCAGACTGAATGGGAAAGCAATGTATCATCTGCCCAGGAGTGGAATGAACGCATACGAACGTATCACACCAGAAGGATCGCACATTTTGTAGTTCAAGGATGGACCGACCCAATTATCCTAACGGCGGGAGGAAAGATGAAAGACGGATTGCACCGATTCAAGGCTGCCATCTTCATGGGCATGGTTGAAGTCGAGGTCACGATTTCAGACGAAGATTCAAAATGATCGAAACCCAGCGTCTCGAATCCATCTACGAACGCAAGCTCGCCTCGCTCGACGAGTTGAAAAAGTCGCTCCTGCACCAAGCCTTTAGCGGAGAACTGTAACATGATGAAGAAAATTGCAGACATTGAGCTTGTCCCCTACGGATTTAACTCACACAAAACCTACCTTGCTGAACCATCTCGCATGGAGATTCAATTTGCAATAGATAACGGGCATCTAGAAGATCGCGGGTACCAAACTCACTTCGACGAGTTGAATCGTGAATGGGAGGAAGGATTGAGTTTTGAACCGGAGGATGAGTTGCGTAGTCTGCAAGAATTAGCTGATCGTCAGAGAAGATATCATGCGAAAAGGATTGCTCATTTTGTCGTGCATGGATGGAGCGACCCAATCAGCCTCAGAGGAGACGGAAAAATAACAGATGGGTCGCACAGATTAAAGGCAGCAATCTTCATGTATATGGATGAAGTTAATGTGATTATCTCGAACGACGATTTAAAATGATTAATCCCTATGTACCTCCCATCACTCTACACTCACGTGCTTCAAGCTTGCATACTACTACGATGATATCGAGGGAGGTTGCATGATATCCGCAATGGACGTATCACCGGTTCCCAATCCATCAAATCGATAAATGGTTATTAGAAATGCCCAAATCAAAATCCTGCGAGGATTACTACGTTTATGTGTACATTGATCCTAGAAACCACGAGGAGTTCTACTACGGCAAAGGACGAGGTTCACGAAAGGATGCACATTTGAAGGACAGGTCCGATAGCGAGAAGGCGACTCGAATCGCAGAAATTCGAAAGCACGGTCTCGAACCAATTATCCGAGTAATCGCGAGAGGACTTACACAAGAAGAATCGCTGCTTATCGAGAAAACACTTCTTTGGAAGCTGGGGAAATGGACAACCAACATTGCCACCGGGCATTTCTCAAAGAAGTTCCGTCCGCACAACACCCTTCATAAAGAGCTTTTCGGATTCGACTTTGCGAACGGTCTTTATTACTACAACGTGGGGGAATGCCGTTTTCGTAATTGGGAGGATTACGCGAAGTATGGATTCATCTCTGCGGGATGGGGAGCTAGGCGTCGTGATTTGATGAAAGCCTTCAACCAAGGAGATTTGGTCGCTGCATATTTGAAGTCGTACGGCTATGTAGGCGTCGGTCGCATCACCGAGACTGCACAAATGATTCGAGATGTTCGAATCAAGGGAAAACCACTATTGCAGCTTAAACTCACGGCTACTGATCCAGATCATGATTGTGATGATGAGGATTTGTGCGAGTATGTCTGCCTAGTCAAGTGGCTCGCTCGCGTACCTAGGGAGAATGCCAAAAAATCCTCGGGAATGAAGCTTTTCACAAATCCTCAAGTGAGAGCATCCTTAGACGGGCACCCCAAGACAGTGAAATTCATTGAAAGGGAATTTGGGATTTCGATCAGTAAGTTACTAAATTCACCACGCAAAATATCCATGGCTAAACAGCAAGACTGAGCATCATGAACGAATCCGAGACCCGAGCAGAATTGATCGATCCCGCCTTGCACGCGGCGGGATGGGGTGTCGTCGAGGGTAGCCGCATACGACGGGAGCATCCGATCACCCTGGGTCGTATCTATGGACACGGCGGACGGGGCAAAGCCCTGACGGCAGATTATGTGCTCGAATATCGCAATACCAAGCTCGCCGTGGTCGAAGCCAAAGCCGCAACGTCACCCCTGACTCTCGGTGTCAGCCAAGCCAAGGAATATGCCGCCAAGCTCGCCATCCGACACACCTACGCCACCAATGGACACGGCATTTACGCCATCAACATGGAGACGGGGCAAGAGCAAGAGATCGCGGCTTATCCCTCGCCCGAAGAACTCTGGAACATGACCTTTGCCAAGGTCAACTCATGGCGCGATCGCTTCGCTACTGTGCCCTTCGAAGACAAAGGTGGGTACTTTCAAGGTCGATACTATCAGGACATCGCGATCGAGCGAGTCTTGGAAGCCATCGCTACGGGAAAACAGCGAATACTGCTGACATTGGCGACGGGTACAGGAAAGACGTTTATTGCGTTTCAGATCGCTTGGAAAATGTTTCAAAGCCGCTGGAACTTGAGCCGTGAACCATCCCGCCGTCCGCGCATTCTGTTTCTGGCTGATCGCAATAACCTCGCCAATCAAGCCTACAACGCTTTTTCAGCGTTCCCCGAAGATGCGATGGTTCGTATAGAACCTGGTGACATCAAGAAGAAAGGCAAGGTTCCGAAGAACGGCAGCTTGTTCTTCACCATTTTCCAGACATTCATGTGCGGACCAACCAAAGACGGAAAGCCTTCCCCCTACTTCGGCGAGTATCCTCCCGATTTCTTCGACATTATCATTATCGACGAATGCCATCGAGGTGGCGCGAACGACGAGAGTACTTGGCGCGGGATCCTCGAATACTTTGCGCCCGCCGTGCAGCTTGGGTTAACTGCCACACCCAAACGCAAAGACAATGTCGATACCTACGCCTACTTTGGCGAGCCGGTTTTCACGTACTCTCTCAAGGACGGGATCAACGACGGCTTTCTTACCCCATTTAAG
>Ga0315899_10006237_pt1 | contig 12838 bp, 10 predicted proteins | sample LakEriMetagenome_2_FD_203518 | JGI IMG/M metagenome (GOLD analysis project Ga0315899, IMG submission 203518) | Freshwater fungal communities from buoy surface, Lake Erie, Ohio, United States - Buoy 4 MA112 | ecosystem: Environmental > Aquatic > Freshwater > Lake | place: USA: Lake Erie, Ohio...
TGCCACACCGCGGCCGATCCCGGTGGACCCCAATTCCTCCCGCTTCAGGATGGCCGCAATAATGCCCTCCCGCTCCGACTCTTGAATGCCTCCACTGCGGGCCAGGCTCTCAACCATGGCTCGAATCGCCTCGTCCTTGGTCTGTGCCTGCAGGTCGGTCAGGATGGAATCGCGGACAACGAACTCTGACAACTTCATGACTTCCAAAGCTCCCCAGTCTCCGATGATTATTCGCCAACAAGTTCGTTCAGAGGCCGATCCCGACGATGGTCCTGAATCTTTTCCTTGTACTTCTTGATCTGCTGTTCCATCTTGTGAAGCGCCGAATCAAACGAAGGAATCGCGGACTCCCCCTCATCAAACGCCACGAAATTGTGCTTGTGCTCGGCATCCACGAGGATTTCAACGCGCACCCGGTGATCATCAAACGAAAATGTCACCTGGATCGCCGTCACCCGTTCAAAATAGGTCAGTAGTTTCTCGGATTTCCGATTGACATACTCCTGCTCCTCCTTGTCCAGGTGTCCATGCTTGCATGAAATGGCAATCTGCACGTCGTGCAACTCCTCGTTCCAGATCGTCTCTGTGCTGAATCCCGACCATCAACGAGGTCCGGGAAGTGTCCGTCGGAAACAACAGTGCGGTCCACTCCACACAAAGGTTCAGAGAGTCTGCCCGATTGATTCCTCAATCGAAGTTTATCCCATGACCCGGTATTTTGCCAACCGGTTCCGCTCCCCTGGGAATCTCCGTCAATCCAGTGCTCCAGCGAGCCCCTCAGCCCAAACCTCATATCAGGTCACACTCTTCCCCTTTCCTGCCCCCCGACCGGTCCGTCACCGACCAGTTCACATTCCCATCGGCAGCGCATTGGGCAAGGGGGAAGAGTCGAACAACCTCCCTGTTTGCGGTCCGAGCCTCACTCCCGATCAGAGCAACTGCCGCGATTTGATCTCCAGATATTGGCTGACCAGTTCGCCGGTCAATTGGCTGGGCAGGATATCCAGCACCCGGACACCCAGGGAGTTCATCTCGCTGATCGTTCTCGCCTGCTGTTGCAGGAAAACGTTCGCTGCGCCAATTCGCAAGGCTTCCAAGTCAGTTTGGGGATGAGTTCGCCCCCGCTCATCCAGCCGCACATTCCGCAGACAGGCCACCAGCACAAGGTGGGGGGGAGTCAATGCCCTCAGTGGCCGGACGACCGCCTCGAGCTGCAGTTCATCCATCGCATGGGTCAGCAAGACAATCAAGGCACGCTTGGGGACACGTTGGCGAATTTCATCCGCCACCCGCTGGTAATCGGTGGCCACATGGCTGGCCTCGAGGTCGTAAGTCGACCGGATCAGGGGGTGAATCGTGTTCACACCATGCGTTGGACGAATCCAGCGTTCGAGCCGATTGGACGCGACCATCATCCCGACCGAATCCCCCTGTCTCAGTGCGAGATAAGCGAAAACCATCGCCGAATTCAGTGCCCGATCAAAATGACGAATGCCACCGTCTTCATTGCACATCGAACTGCCGGAATCCAACACCAGACAGATCGTCTGATCTCTCTCCAGAGTATACTCACGGGCAATCAGCTGCCTTTGCCGGGAGGTGGCCTTCCAGTCAATGGCTCGCGGTTCGTCCCCTCGGCGGTATTCGCGCAGCCTGTCGAATTCGCTGCCACGGTCACGCACACGCGACCGACGGATTCCCAGTTCCGACAACCGGTTGTCGCGGAGCAAGAGTTCCAGTCGGCCCACCGACTGGATGTCTGGAAAGACTTTGACCAAGTGCGGGAGGCCGCGTTGTTCCTGAAAATTCCACAGCCCCAGCCGGCTCCGCGTCCGAACGAACAGTGTCCCAAACTCGTGCGCGCCCCGACGCTGGGGAACAATGTGGTAGTGGAGTTCCCGTGAACCGCCGGAGGGTAGCCGTGCGACCAACGGCAGCCCCTCCACCATCGCCGGCTGCGGTGGCGAATCCTCAATTTCCACCACCAATTCGCCGCGTCCCCGATTGTTCAGCCAAACCCGGATCACATTCCGGGCCCCCACACTCATGACCGGCGGGGCCTCGCGGGCCACGTCCAGCCGGGACAGGCCCGTCGAATGCCACAAGTCATAAACCGCAACCGCCAAGGCGACCAGATTCGCGAAAATCCCGCACTGCCAAAAAAACCGCTCGAACTTTGGAGGGAGCCCCCCCAGAGGAAGCCCCAGCGCGGGAATCGCCAGTGGAACAGCCAACACCAGAAACACCCAAAGCAGTCGGCGACTCGGGCTCATCGGCGGGGGGCCTCGACCGACTCGAGAATCTCCCGTACCGCGTCGTCCGCCGTGATGCCTTCGATCTCGGAATCGGAACGGATTCGCAGGCGATGCCGCAAAACCCAGGGGGCCAGTGATTTGACGTCATCAGGCACTACGAAATTGCGCCCCTCCGAAGCCGCCAGGCTGCGTGACGCCTGCAGCAGATTCACTCCAGCCCGCGGGCTCGCCCCCACACTGATCGAATGCCATTCCCGGCTGCGACCGATGATGTTGGCGATGTAGTTGATCATCGACGGTTCCACGATCACGGCGTTCAGGGACTGTTGGATCTCGATAATCTCAGCAGCATTCAGCACTGTCTGCAGACCATAGGTTTCCAGGTGCCGAGATCCTTTGCCCTCGGCACAATTCCTCAGAATCTGTCGCTCTGCCTCGGGACTGGGATAATCGACCAGCAGTTTGAACATGAACCGGTCCAGCTGGGCCTCGGGAAGCGGATAGGTCCCTTCCTGTTCCAGTGGATTCTGGGTCGCCATCGTGAAAAACGGACGCTGGAGCGGATGGCTCTTCCCATCAATGGTGACCTGCAGCTCCTGCATCGCTTCCAGCAAAGCCGACTGCGTCTTGGCTGGAGCACGATTGACCTCATCCGCGAGCAGAAGATTGGTGAAGATCGGACCAGCCACAAATTCGAAACGATTCTCACCCAGGTGAAACATCGAGTGCCCGGTCAAATCGGACGGCATCAGATCGGGGGTGAACTGGACCCGCTTGAATCCGCAATCAATCACCCGCCCCAGGGTGTTGACGAGCAGGGTTTTCCCCAGTCCGGGGACACCTTCAATCAGAACATGCCCCTCACTGAAGATGGCCAGTACGACCCCTTCGACCAGTTCCTCCTGGCCCGCCAGCACCTTGCCGATCTCCGACGTTGTCCGCTGGAACAACTCGGCGATTCTCGAGACTTCCATTTGTGTGGTTCCTCTGTCGTCCTCTGGAAGCGTGCAACGCCAGTTTCAAGTCTGATGTCTCTGACCGGGGAACGGCCAGCCCACCCGTCCTCATCACGCGTCTGGGGTTCCCCTCAGGCGGTTTGCGCGGGAGGTTTGGCACTGCCTGGATTGGGATCGAACTCATCCCGGGAAGCAGCCGACATCCAGCGGGATGAAGCGTCCATCCACAGGGTCCCGATCAGAGATCCGACCGCGCCCCCCCACAGTGTATCGCTGAGAAAGTGTGCCCCGCCTTCAATCCGCTGGAGCGCCACCAGAGCGGCCACCACGGCAAACAACAACCGTCCTTGCGGAAACATGCGAGACAATGCCACGCAAAATCCCGTCACAAACGCGGTATGGGCCGATGGACACCCCTGCATACGGGATCCACCCGAAAACATTGGGAGCCAACCGCCGAACGTCTCGAAAACGGTCGCGGCGGCAGCCTCTCCCCAATTTTGGAAGAAATGATAGGGACGGGCCCGCGCCACCAGCAGTTTCAACACATCCGCCGATAACCCCGCTCCAATCGGAGCGATGACAACCCGCAGGGAATCGCGTCCCGACAGCGCGCCGCAAGTCCAGAGCGCCAGCGAAATGATGATCGCACCGGGGGGCTGCCCAAACGGCTCGATCTGCTCCAGAAAACGGTGTAAGCCGCGGAACTCCCCGGCCACACATCGCCGGCTGATCGCGAGATCGACAAACAGAGCCAGCCCCCCCAGCACCATCAATCCCAGGGGAATTACCAGCGACTGCCGCGGATGTGTGGCCGACACGGGCTTTTCCATCACACCGTGGGGGGAGAGTCTTGGGGATAGTCGCCGGAGGGGGAAGAACCGCGGCGACGGCGAATCCACCAGGGAATCGCCAGGCAGCCCAGCACCACCACCAGGTTGAACAAGGGGGCCACGTAGTGCCACCGCCGTCCCTCAACCTTCTGGATTGAGTCGGCACCGAATTTCGGCTGGACAAAAGGACGCAGGAAACCGGGAACCCAGGCAGGAATGTCCCTAACCCGGGAGTTTTCATACATCGCCCCAATCGCCTTGCGCTCTTCGTCGGTCTGGCAGACTGCGAGCAACTGATCGCGATGTTCTGGCGACATTTGACCGGCATAACGCAGGTGCCGGGAAATGCTTCGAATGGGGCCCAGACTCTTTTCCTCCTCGTCAAATCTCACCAGCGGCTTGAGATCCTCCGGAAGCTGACTGAGCCCCTCGAACTTCGGCAGCTCCGCCGAAGCGTACATGTAATCCTGTTCCCAGTGCTTCGACAGGGAAACACCGTGCTGATTGACGAAATACCGGGCCACTTCGCGATCCCCCAGGATCATCTCGGCAGCCGTGAGGGCGAGAATTGCCGTCCCGATCCAGACGATGATCGGGAACCGGTTCATCAGTCGGGCAATCAGCCCGCTGCAGGTCATGATGATCGCAATCGAAACCAGCAGCCCCATCAACAGCTTCGCCGAATCGCCATGGCTGGCACCCGCAACCGCCAGCATGTTGTCGAGACTCATCATGAAGTCCGCCACGAAAATCATCCGGATCGCAGCCAGGGCGCTCTGATCGGCATTATCCGGCGTGATTTCGTGCTCCTCGTCCTCCAGCAGCAGCTTCACCGCAATCCACAAGAGCACGAGGCCTCCGAAGAGTCGCACCCCCGGAACCATCAGCAGAAACGCCATCACCATCGTAAAGACGATGCGCATAAAGATGGCAATTCCTCCTCCCCAGAGAATCGCCTGGTTTCTCTGATGGGCCGGGAGTTTGTGCGCGGCCAAAGCGATCACCACCGCGTTGTCACCCGACAACACGATGTCAATCATGATGATCTGCAGGATCGAGATGATGTAGTCGACAGACATGCGGGAAACGAACACTCTCGAACAGGTGAACAACAGCGGGACAGAACTCCCACAAAGATAGTCCGCAGCCTTCCATCCTGCCATACGAGGCGACTTCCAGGACCTCGGGAGGTTCAACCCGGGTAAATCGGACATTCCCGAATGGCATGGTCGGCTTGACTCCCCTCCTTCGTTCCCGCTTCAATCGCGAAACTGCGGAGAAACAGTCCGCAGACAGGATTCCCTCCGACTCACTCTGGTTCCCTGTCCTCAACCCCCGGAACTTCGATCATGCCTCTCCCACGGATCCTGGGACTGTCCACCGGGAAATGGTCCGGACACCGTTGTGTTTCACGCCCGCTGGTTCCCAGTCATTTCCCCGGCTTTCTGCTGGTTCTGGCCTGGACTCTCGTCTGGGGCGCAGGGATGACCATGCCCAACGCCGTTGCGGCAGATTCCCTGGAACTTGTGGTTGGAGAGTCCACAAGCCGGAACGATGGTGTTGATTCCAGCCGGCAGCCCAGACTCAATGCTCCGTTCGGCATCGATTTTGACCGACACGGACACATGTACATCGTGGAATTGGAAGGGGGGCATATTCACCGCTGGACCAAACAGGACGGTCTGGTCACGGTGGCCGGCACCGGAAAAAAGGGGGACGGCGGCGATCGGGGGCCGGCAGCACAGGCGATCTTTCATTCGATGCACGCTCTCGCCATCGATCCGGCGGGGACACTGTTCATTGCTGACACACTCAATCACCGGGTTCGCCGGATGGATCCCGTCCCAGGGGTGGTCGAGCCGTTCGCCGGAACTGGGGCCCCGGGGAATACCGGGGATGACGGGCCCGCCCTCTCGGCCACATTCAACGGGGTCTACTGCGTCGCCCTGACACCCGATTACAAAACCTTGCTGATCACCGACCTGGAGAATCGCAGGATCCGTTCGGTCGATCTGGCGACTGGCCGCTTGCAGCTGGTGGCCGGCAACGGAGACAGGGGAGTCCCCCGCGAGGGGGCCATGGCACGGGAGAGCCCGTTGGTGGATCCCCGAGCGGCGGCCGCGGACCGTTTCGGAAACATCTACATTCTGGAGCGAGGAGGACACGCGCTGCGAAAGGTTGACCCGTTGGGACGGATCACGACCGTCGTGGGAACGGGAACTGCCGGAGTCGGTGCGGAAGAAGGGCCAGCCCGCGAGATGCCACTGCGCGGCCCGAAACATCTCTGCATCACGGTCGATGGCCAGGTGCTGATTGCGGATACCGACAATCACCAGATCCGCTGCTATGACCCCGCGACAGAACGGATTCGACTTGTGGCGGGCTCAGGAAAACGGGGGATTGAGGGACTCGGAGGTCCGGCGAAGCTCGCGGAACTGCACTTTCCCCACGGTGTCTGTCTGGATTCCTCCGGAGAGTTGTTCATCGTCGACACCGGCAACAACCGCATCCTGCGTCTGGTCCGAGAACGGTTCCTTGATCACCGATGAAACTGCAGGGTCTTCCAGCGAGTCCTGGGGTGGTCTCTGGTTTCACTAGGCGGTTGACAACGGGGCCTGACGAACTCTCAGTCCAGGCGCCGGTTTCCGCAACAGAAGCCGGAACGACGGCAGCGTCACCGGACACGGTGCCGGCTCCCGTTCCGGATCGGCGGAATTCGCAAAGTCCCACTGCCGCCGCAGGTGCCAGCAACTTTGCCGCGGACACGTCCGACGATTGCGGGGCCCTCGGCAACGCTCATGGACATGTGATGCGGGCAAACACACACTTGGAATGTCCAGCAGACTCTCAGGGGACGCTGTCGCCCGCAAGTCGCAGTTCTTCATCCGCCCCTCACAAGCCGACTGGCTCGCCTTCACAGCCCCTGCCCTGCCAGGACCACCTGTCTTTGGTGCACTCTGGACCGGCACCAAATACTGAGGGGAATCGATTCATCGTCGTGGCCCCCACCATGACCGCCCGAGAATTGCTCCGGACCTGCCAGGCGGGGGCGGTGGGGGTAATCCTGGAGCGGTGCGACTGGAATTCCGACACGATGTTACTGGCCCGATCTCTGGGCGTACCGCTCGTTTGCGGCCTTGGGGCCGCAGGGGGACAGATCCCGGACCAGGTACCAGTCATCCTCGACGGAACGCGGGGTCTCGTCTCGCTGCCCAATGCCTCCAGGGCCTCGCCGGGCGACGAGGCATTCCCCGAGGGAATCACCAGCCAACCCGATTTTCCGGAACCGTTGGCAGCGGTGACCCGTGATGGGATCACCATCCGGGTGCTGCTCACTTTGGAGTTCTCGCAAAAAATCGATCCGCAGTTGCTGTCGGCCGCGGATGGAATTGGAGTGTGGCGCCGAGACCGTTCCCCCGGGTTCCATGGGAAGGCCGGCTCCGCCGCCGAATTCCTGACGCTCTATCGAGCCGTGGCGGACCAACTCCAGGGCCAGGAACTGCAAATCGCCCTGTCGCTGCCTCGGGAACGCCCTGGATCTTCGGCGGGTCAGAATTGCGTCCCGCCGGAGACCATGTGCAATGAACTGGATTTCCCGGTTCACCTTCCCCGTGACTGGATGATTGCCCAAGTCCAGGCACTCCTGGAACTTGCGAAAGATCACCCCGTCACAATCTTGCTCTCACAAATTGACTCCCGGGAACACCTCGAGAGCGTCCTCAAGGCCTTGGGGGAGATGGCTGGTGACAGAGATCGTGGGGAGTTCCCATTTCGCGTTGGGCTGCTGCTGGAGACGCCATCGGCGGCGGTCTCGGCCCGTGATTGGCTCCCCCTGGTGCACAGTCTCACCGTCGATTGGGACGGTCTCTCCCGCTGCATGGCCAGCCCGGATCAATTGCCAAACCAGGCCGATCCCCTGGCCATTTGCCTGGCCCCCCCCGTCCTGAGATTGCTGCTCGACCTCACCGAGCTTGCGAGGATCCACGGGACTCGGCTCACGCTCTGTGGCCATCTGCTGGGAGAGCCCCCGTGGACGGCAGTCGCTTTGGCGATCGGTGTTCGCAGACTCAGCGTCACGCCATGGAGTTTCCGATCCGCCCAAAACACGATTTGTCAGATTTCCAACCGGGGACTGGGAGAACTTCAGCAGTTGGTCCGCACGGGAGCTCCAGCCGGGGAAATCGAGAACTGGCTGCAGCAACACATGCACAGGTAGCAAGGCAGCAATCCGGCCGATTGAAGTTGACCTGCCATGCGGGGATAATCTTTTCTAGGTCTCTCCGGTCACGGAATCACTGGAGGGGTAACGTCCGCTGGGCCGTACCAGCCTCAGTCCTCTCAGGGCATTTCGCCAACAATGAGCGCCCCTCCGCCTGCCGATTCGGGTTCTTCAGAATCGTTGAAAATGCAGTGCATGGAGGTCTGGGGAGGAAATGAACCGACTTCCCGGAACGTTGAACTGACGGGACTGCAGGCGTGGGTCTACTCACTCCCCTATCCGGATTGCAAAAAGGGCGGGGATGTCTACTACCTTTCTTCCTGCGCTTCCGGCCGAATCAGTCGGATGTTGATCGCTGATGTCGCCGGACACGGAGACCTGGTCGACAGCATCGCGCGGGGTCTTCGCGATCTGATGCGGAGAAACATCAACTTCATCAAGCAGGGACGACTGTTCCGGGCGTTGAACGAGCAATTTGGTGAACTGCGGTCCGCAGGGCGGTTCGCGACTGCGATTGTGATCACCTTCTTTGCTCCGCGGAGCAAACTCGAGATTTCCACCGCCGGCCACCCACTGCCCCTGCTCTATCGCAAGGAGAAGCAAACGTGGGAACCCCTCGCGAGCGTGATTGACCTGACCCAGTTGAAAGCTCCCCTGCAGAATGTTCCGCTGGGGGTTCTGGATGAGGCGTTGTACGGTGAGGTCAGTCTGCGACTCAGTCCAGGCGATCTTCTGTTGCTGTTTTCGGACGGACTCCTTGAGTATCCGACAGGTCCCTCGCAATTACTTGGACCTGAGGGCCTGCTGTCTGTGCTGCGTCAGCTTCCACCGGAGCCGCGGGAGACCCTGATCCCCCGTATTCTGGAGGCGATCACCGGTCATTCGGAACCTCGCAATCGCCGCGATGACCTCACGATTGTGCTCCTGTCGCCAACAGGCCGCGGGATCCCCATGAAAAACAACCTGTTGGCCCCCTGGAGGTTGGTGAGCGCGCTTTGGAATCGTGATTTCTGACGCCCCCCTACGGTTTCGTGGCCAAACGGGTTCGACTTGACCCGCATCCAACTCGACCACAGGCTTCCGTTGAGTGGGGGGGGGCCTGACTGGATGGTCGATCGGTGCCCCCAGCCCACTCAACCGCTCTCGCCGGTTGTAACGAAGAATCCGGCGCTCTCTTGGCTCGAAACGATTGCGTGTTGACAACGGTCCCGGTTGGTCCGAGGCTGTAGTCTCTTTGTTCTGAATCTCCGACACTGGAGGTTTGCGGGTGTTCCTGCCGTCCCCCAGTCCATTTGTCACCTCTCACACCCGATTCGACATTCATGTCCCGAATTGATCCAACACAGGTTTGTGAGTTGCGTCAAAAGGCCGAGGCCGCCGGTCAATCGCACCTGTTCGCCCGCTGGTCACAACTCTCTGTGCTGGAACAGGAATCACTGATCGAACAAGCCAGCTGTCTGGACTTCAGTCTGCTTTCGAAGCTGTGGAAAGAGGGGGGGCCGAGTTCTTCTGCTGACGCCCCGGCTGCCAACCTGGCACAGCGGGCGCGGCCGCTCCGGCAGATCGTGCGGACCCCACGCACTGCCGCGGAAATGAAGATTCAGCACGAGGCACGCGAATGTGGCGAAGCCCTGCTGAGGGAGGGACGCGTGGCCGTCATCCTGGTGGCGGGAGGAGAAGGAACTCGCCTGGGTGTTGCGGGCCCCAAAGGGATGTATCCGATTGGACCCGTCAGCGGCAGCTCGCTGTATCAGATTCTCGCCGAGCAGTTGCTCGCCCTGACCCGACGATTCGGCCGGAAAATCCCCTTTCTGGTGATGACCAGCCACGCAACCGATCAGGCAACGCGTGAGTTTTTCGCCAGCCACCACGGCTTCGGTCTCGATCCCGATTCGGTGCAATTTCTGCGGCAAGGGGTCATGCCCGCCGTCGCTCGTGAGACTGGCCAGATTCTCATGAGTGGCCCAGGCAGCCTCATCATGAATCCCAATGGCCACGGCGGATTGCTGGATGCCTTGCAGTCCAGCGGGGCATTCGACCGATTGGGGCAACGGGGAATCGACCTGCTGTTCTATCACCAGGTCGACAATCCGCTGATCCACGTGGCGGACCCGGTGATGCTGGGACTGCATCATCAGCGGCAAGCCCAGGTGACGGTCAAGGTCGTCGCCAAACAGAGCCCTGAGGAAAAGATGGGGGTGCTGACAGAGATCGATGGACAGGTCCGCATCATCGAATACAGCGACTTGACTGCAGAGGATGTCCACCGCACCACCGCGGAGGGAGATCTGTTGTTCTGGGCAGGAAACACAGCAATTCATGTGTTTGACCGAAACACACTGCAGCAGATGGCCGTCGCGGATGAATCTCTGCCCTACCATCGGGCGATCAAGAAAGTGAGTCACCTGGATGCGACGGGAAACTGGGTGGTGCCGACCGTCGAAAATGCCATCAAGTTCGAACGGTTCATTTTTGATGTGCTTCCACTGGTCCAGAACTGCCTCGTCATGGAAGTAAAGCGGGAGGAGGAGTTCTGTCCCCTGAAGAATGCCACCGGCGAGTTCTCGCCGGCGCATGTTCAGCAGGCGATGATTGCCCGGTCCCGGCGCTGGCTGGGCACCCGCGGCGAAGTCCCCGAGTCGACCCATCCCATTGAAATCAGTCCACTCTTCGCCCTGGACGTCTCGGACCTGTCGCATTGGGCCCCTCCGTCGACATGGCCAAATGGACCTCTCCTGCTCAAATGACGGGGTCGTGGAGATGCCATCGGTCCTACGACATCTCCGCCGCCAGCCTGGCAGCGCGTGTTATCAAGTTTGACAATCGTCCAGGAGGGTTGAATCATGCATCAAAAAAGTCCACTTGCGTTCACGCAGGTGGACTTCAGTCGAGTGGACAGAGCCGGGATCGAACCGGCGACACCAGGATTTTCAGTCCTGTGCTCTACCAACTGAGCTATCTGTCCGCGAGTGCCAAGAACCGCGTTCTTGGAGAGAGGAGGATATCCTTTTCGCACACTGCTTTCAAGGACACCGGAATCATTTGCGAGGTTCGGTTGGGAAGCGTCTGCTACGTCGGCCTTTGCCCGGGATGATGACCACGGCCGGTCTTTCATCCTTGGTCTTTGCTGCTTCTCCCGTACTGGAAACAGGCGTTACTCCCCCGCGGATCGTCCGCATTCCTGAACGTTGCATCCCAAGGTCGCGCCTATCAAAAGTGGCACAGCCTGCGCCGATCCCCCGAGGGGACCGACGCAGGCTGACCATGGATCAACCCCAGTGGCTCTCAGCGGCCTGCTGGCGGACGCTTCACTTCTCCGGCGGGCTTTGGAGCGGCCGGACGTCCCCCCTTGGTGGGAGTGGGAGTCTCGGCTGAGGAGGGTCGAACTTTTCCAGATGTGTCCGGGCGATCCGCTGTCACCGGTGCGTCGTCCGGTCCCCGGTCATTGTTCACCACCTTGTAATTCTTCAGCTTGGGTTTGAACGGATCGTCGCCAAACAGGCTGCGAAAGAGGTTGTCGCTGTTGACCTTGATATTCTCGAACGAGTGAATCCGCATGGAGGTCCCACCGGGAGCGATCAACCGAACCTCGCGAGGCAGATAGTTGGTCTTCTGGATGACGACCGTCGCCTGGCTCCAATTGGCCGCATCACCCGACCAGTTCGGCCGCAGCTTCAACACGATCTCCTGCTCCGCATCCTTGACCAGCTCGATCTGGTACCGCTGCTTGGCCTGTTCGGCCTTCATGCCAAACAGGAAGGGCAACGGAGCCTCGATAATACGGTCACCCCGCCGTTCCTCGGGAATGGGGACCACCTCATACGTCTTGTGAGTCTCATCGATCCGCAGGATCTCTGCCCCCGTGCAGATCCAGCGTTCGGCATCCTTGGGCTTCAATTCATACGGCTGCTTGTCGTCCGTCTTGACCGAACTGGTTTCACCTTTGGAAATCTTCGCCGGTCGCAGTTCGTAATTTCCGCGATCAGGGGCTTCGAAGGCGAAACGACCTTCGCCCCGATACTCCACCGAGAATGTCTTGTCGTACTCCCGGTACCGGGTATCTCCCTGCAGCTTGGTAATCTTCGCGGTCTGTTGCTCCCAGTTGCGGAGAATCTGCTCCAATTCCGGACTCAGCTTCTGAATCCGGAGCGGTTCCGCCTCGGGACGGGGAAGGCGCTCGGCACCATTGCCGGCCGATTTGCCGCCGCGCGGTGCCGCGGTGCGGGCCGGCAATCGCCCCGGTGGCGCGTTGTCTGCCGTTCCAGTCTCCGCATCCGTCGCACTTGGTTCCAGATCCTCATCCGTTCCCTGCGCCTGTCGCACCGGCTCCTTTTTGACGGGCGGCCCCTTCGGAGCAGTCGGCGTTTTCGTGGCGGCGGCCGACGAAGACTTGCCCGTCACGGCACCCCCTGTGGGCTTCTTCTCCGCAGGCTGGCCGGCAGCACCAGTCTTCGACGAAGCTGGCTTGGCTGATTGGGCCACACACGCGCTGGCAAGACAGTGAATGCCGACGCTCAGTGCGAAAACAGCACGGAAAACGGGGCGAAATGCATCCATGACGAGTCTGTATCCTTC
>Ga0315899_10006238_pt1 | contig 12835 bp, 11 predicted proteins | sample LakEriMetagenome_2_FD_203518 | JGI IMG/M metagenome (GOLD analysis project Ga0315899, IMG submission 203518) | Freshwater fungal communities from buoy surface, Lake Erie, Ohio, United States - Buoy 4 MA112 | ecosystem: Environmental > Aquatic > Freshwater > Lake | place: USA: Lake Erie, Ohio...
TCCATCGCGCTCGACGTGACCGAATTGCCGGCCAAAGGCGCCACGCTCGCCGCGCGGCAGATGCAGGGCGCGCATCTCCTGTGCCTCTCCGGCGCGGGCTTCTCCATCGCCTTCGACGACGAGACGAGCCCGCTCAGGCGCGTGGATTGGCGTCCGGGCACGGTCGTCGGCCTGGGCGGGATGTCGTTTCGCCAGCATTTCAACGCCGGCTCGTCGCCCGCGCGCTTCGCGAAAATCGAATACGGCTCGCAGAGCACGCCGATTTTCCGCAGCCGCCGCGCGGCTTATGGCGACACGCAGGTCTATGCATCCGGCAGCGCCGTGATCGAACGCGCGCAGGAGCGCGCGGACGTCGCGGCCTTGCGCTCATAAAGGGGGACAAAGATGAAGCTACTCGGCAATCCGCGCAGCCCATATGTGCGCAAGGTCATCATCGCGCTGCGCGAGAAGGGCGCAGCCTATGACTATGTGGAGGTGAGCGCGGGCGACCCCGCCGTGGGCGCGGCCAATCCTCTGTCGAAAATCCCCACGCTCATTCGCGACGACGGGAGCGTCCTGTTCGATTCGCCGGTGATCGCTGAATATGTGGACGGGATGGACGGCAAGCCGTCGCTCATTCCCACCGCCTTCGAGGCGCGCATTGCGGTGAAACAATGGGAGGCGCTGGGCGACGGCGTGACGGACGCGGCGGTCGCCATCGCGCATGAAGAGAGAGAACCGGCGGAAAAGCGCAAGGGGCCGGACTATTACGCAAAGCAGCGCAAGAAGATCGACGGCGGCCTGCGCCGGATCGAGGAGGCGCTCGGCAAGGGAGACTTCTTGCACGGCGGCGCGTTCTCTCTGGGCGACGCGGCCTGCTACAGCGCGCTGACCTATCTCGACCGCACCCAGCCTGATTTCGACTGGCGCGCGGCCTATCCGCGCACGGCCGCTTTTTTCGCGCGCCTTGCGCAGCGCCCCTCCGTCGCGGGCGCCTGAACGTCAGGCTCTCGCCCTAACAGATTGGGCGCGCGCAAGCGGGCTTGCGATTTCACGCCTATGGCGCAAGATCGCGGCATGAAGATTTCGAGAAGGGGAGAAGCGTCCATGGCGAAGACCTTGTTGCGCATGGTTGCGGCCGTTGCAGGCGCGGCGGCGCTGGCGCCTGCGGGCGTATTCGCCCAAGGCGCGGCGCAGCCGCCCAAGGAACTCAACATCGTCGTCGGCTTTGGCGCAGGCGGCGTCTATCACACCATGTCCATGCTGCTGTCGCGGCACATGGGCCGGAAGATGCCGGGCAATCCGCCAGCGGTCGTCAAGGTCATGCCGGGCGCAGGCAGCATCCTCGCTGCGAATTATCTCTACAACGTCGCGCCCAGCGACGGATCCACCATCGGCGCCATCGGCGGCGGGCTCATTCTTGAGCCAATGTTCCGAAACCCGGAAGCGAAATACGATCCGGCGAAATTCCACTGGATCGGCACAAGCTCGTCTGAGACCTACACTTGCGTCGCGATGAAGACGAAAGGCGTCACGCGCATCGAGCAAGCCATCGACACGCCGCTCGCCGCAGGCTCCACGGGCCGCGGCTCGCGCACCTTCACCTATGCGCAAGCGCTCAACGATCTCCTTGGCACGAAGATCAAAGTGATCACAGGCTATCGCGGCCTCCCCGACATTCACCTCGCCATGGAGCGTGGCGAGCTCGACGCCGTGTGCGGCTGGGGCTACAGCTCGATCTTCAGCCAGAAGCCCGATTGGGTGAAGGACGACCGCATCAATATTCTTCTGCAATTCGGTTTGCAAAAGAACCCAGCGATCCCCAACACGCCGCTCGTGCTCGACGTGCTGCAAAAGGAAGAAGACAAGGCGGCGATGCGCCTGCTCGTGCTCGACTCGCTCATCGCGTGGCCCGTGGTCGCCCCGCCGGGCGTTTCGAAGGACAACGTCGCGCTGCTGCGCCGCGCCTATAACGAGGCGCTCGCAGACCCGACGCTGCAAGCGGAAGCCAAAGGCGTGCAGATCGCCATTGATCCCGTGCGCGGCGAAGATCTGGAGCGCGCCATCGCCGAGGCGCTGAAGACGCCGCCCGCAATTGTGGAGCGCGCACGCAAGCTCTCGGGCCTCGACTGACAAGGCTGCGAAGCCGCAGTCCGGAACCGCAGCGCGCGTCGCGACTTTCCCTGCATCGAGTCTCATCTGAGGCGTCGAGCAAGGGAGTTAAGCATGCGCACACACATCATCAGCAGCGTCGCGGCCGTAGCGCTGACGGCCGGCGTCGGCGTCGCTCTGGCGCAATCGCCCAGCCCGCCGGGTGCGCCGTCCGGCTCAGGCTCCGAGCGCTCCACAGGCCAGGCGCCGGGCACGACGCAGGCGCCCGGTCTGCAGGATCGCGGCGCCAAGCCGCAGGGTCAGGGCGTCGGCAGCGAACGCGCGCAAGAACGGCGCGGCGAAAGCAGCGGCGCGGGTGCGACGAGCGGCTCCTCGCAGACCACGGGCTCTGTCGGCTCAGCCGGCGCGGCCGGCCGCGTGAGCGTGACGAGCGATCAGCAAAGCAAGCTCACGACTGTGGTGCGGAAGGTCAATATCCGCGAGGCGAGCAATGTGAACGCCACAATCGCGGTCGGCTCCGTTCTGCCCTCAAGCGTAGAACTTGTCTCCGTGCCTTCGGAGATCATCGAAATCGTGCCCACGTTCAGCTCCTACCGCGCGATACGCGTGGGCGGACGCATTCTGATCGTTGAGCCCGACACGCGGCGCATCGTCTACATCATCAACGTCTGACATGAAGACAGGGGGCGGCCACGCGCCGCCCTTTCGCCAAAGCGCGGCCAGCGCTCACCGCCCCCACCTGGGCGATCCGCCGCCTCGAATCATCGCCAAGCCCGGCAACGCGCAGGCGCGGGCGCGCGCTTCCCCAGAGCGAAATGAAGTTTGCGCGCGTGTTATCTGCGCTTCGCCGCCAAAGGGAGGCGACGAAGACTGAAAACCCCCAAAACAGGCTCGAAAACACGCGGCGACCTCACAGCTTTCAGCATAGCGTCGCTTGAGCGCGGCCTTTCTCCCTTGGCGCGCGGGCGTGGCGCGGCTAAACCTTGCGCGCCCGGGCCCCATCGCCCGCTGGCCAGGCGCGTTGAGGCCAGCGCGAGGAGAGACAGACGTGACGCACACATCCGGGCCAGACGCCCAGCCGACAGTCACCCGCGAGGAATTGCGCCGGTTCCAGCGTCGCCGTCGCGTCGTCATCGCGGCGCTGGGGCTGCTCGCGCTCTTTCCCATTCTCGGCGCGGCGCCGCTGATCGCGCGTGCGAGCGTGGCGGGCGCGCTCATTCATCTCGCCGCCCTCGTCTGCGTGGCGCTCGGCGTGTTCATCCGCACGTGGGCGGCGCTGCACGTGGGCGGGCGCAAACAGCGCGAACTCGTAACAAGCGGACCCTATGCGCTTGTGCGCAATCCTCTCTATGTGGGGACGCTGATCGCCGCCTTCGGCATCGGCCTCGCCTTCGGCTCGATCACAATCGCCGCTTTGCTGGCGCTGTTGGCTTTTCTTGTGTTTGACTGGATCGTGAAGCTCGAGGAGCGGCGCTTGCGCGACGAATTCGGCGCCGCCGCCTTCGACGCTTATCTGGCCAGCACCAGCCGCTGGCTGCCGGCGCGCAGGGCTCTGGAGCCTGAAGGGCGAATAGAGACGAACTCAGGCGTGGTGCTGCGCACCATGGCGCAGGCGATGATGTTCTTCCTCGCCTTCGCCATCGCCCATGGGCTCGAGGCGCTGCGCGCGGCGGGTCTCCTCACGCCGTTGTTCCTCCTGCCCTGACCTCAGGGGGGCGAGGAGTTATGTTCGCGCAACACGCGCCCGTCCCCATCGACCTCCTCCAGCCGGACGTCATAGCCCCATAAAGCTGCGACGAAACGCAAAACCGCGCGCGCATCTTTCTCAGCCAGAAGCGCGCCGTCTTGAATCCTGTGGCGCAGGATAAGCCGCCGATCCCCAGCGAGATCGACCGCGGCGACCTCGATCTGCGGATCGGCGTAGGCAAGATCATAGGAGCGCGCGAGCGCGCTGCGGATGCGCTGATAGCCGCGCTCATTATGGATCGCCTCCACAAGGAGCGTGGGTTCATCAGCGTCGTCCAGAAGGCTAAACAAGCGAAACGCGCGCATCACCTTTGGCGAAAGATATTGGAGTATGAAGCTCTCATCCCGATAATTCGCCCAGATGTCGCGCAGGGAGCCCATGGGATCGCCGCAGCCCGCCAGGTCCGAAAGCCAGAGGCGATCCTCCTCATCCGGCGCAACACAGGCGCGTTCAATGTCGCGCATCATCGCAAAGCCAAGCGCGTAGGGATTGAAGCCCCCGAAATGGCCTGAATCAAAATCCGGCTGCATCACGACATTCGTATGCGAAGCAAGAAACTCGAGAAAAGCGCCATCATGAATGCGCCCGCGCTCATGCAGCGCGTTCATAACGCGATAATGGACGAAAGAGGCCGTTCCCTCGTTCATGACTTTCGTCAGCCGCTGGGGATGGAAATATTGAGCCATCAGGCGCACGATGCGCAAAATTTCGCGCTGCCAGGCCTCCAGTTTCGGGGCGTTCTTCTCGAGAAAATAGAGTACGTTCTCCTGCGGCAATTCGAGAAGCTTGCGCAAGAGCGCCTCGTCGTCGCGCGCGCGCGGCGCAGGGGCGCCCTTGGGCAAGGTGCGCCACAATTCATTGTGGATGCGCTCGTCATGCCGCCGCCGCTCGCGCTGGCGCGCCTCCTCGCTTTTGAGGTCAGGCCGCCGCCGGCGGCGCGCACTGTCCACCCCCTGCCCCATCAGGGCGTGGGCGGCGTCGATCACACTTTCCACGGCGCTCACGCCATAACGATCCTCACACGAGGCGATGAACTTGCGCGCGAAAACGAGGTAATCGAGTATTCCGGTTGGATCGGTGAATTCGCGAAAGGCGTAATTGTTGCGGAAGAAATGATTATGACCGAAAGCCGCATGGGCGATGACGAGCGTCTGCATCGCCATCGTATTGCCCTCCATGACGTAGGAGATGCAGGGGCTGGAATTGATGACGATCTCATAGGCAAGGCCTGACACGCCCTTGCGATAGATGAGCTCATGCTGGGCGAAGCGCTTCCCATGGGACCAATGGGGATAATAAATCGGCATGCCGGTGGCGGCGTAGGCGTCAAGCATTTGCTCGGCGGTGATGACTTCGATCTGATTGGGATAGATCGACAAGCCCATCTCGCCGCAGGCGATGTCGTGAATCGCGTCATGCGCGCGCTGAAGCGTGTCAAAACTCCAGTCGGCCCCCTCGAACAAAAGCGCGCTCATGGGGAAGCGTCCGCGTTCTGGCGACTGAACAGGTCGCGAAAGACAGGGTAGATCTCCTGACGCGTCGAGACGCGACGCATGGCGGGCGCATCCGGCCCAAGATTCTCATAGGCCTTCCAGACAGAGGACATGGCGAAATCGCGATCTGGCTCCGCCGCCTCGATATAAGCGAAATACTGGCAGATGGGCAGAACCTCGTCGCGCAAGAGCGCAATGGCGATGGAATTGTCCGAGCGCTCATTATCGCCGTCTGAGGCTTGCGCCGCATAGATGTTCCATGCGTCCATGGGGTAACGCTCCGCAGCAATGCGCGCCATCTCGCGCAAAGCGGTGGAAACGCGCGTGCCGCCCGTCTCTCGACTGTGGAAGAACGTCTCCTCATCAACTTCCTTGGCCTCATCAGTGTGGCGGATGAAAACCAGCTCCACCTGTTCATATCGCTTGTTGAGAAACACATAGAGCAGCATGAAGAACCGCTTGGCGATGTCCTTCATATGCTCGGTCATGGAGCCCGACACGTCCATGAGGCAGAACATGACGGCCTGCGCCACGGGCCGCGGATTGGGCTCGAAACGACGAAAGCGAATATCAATCGGATCGATGTAAGGAATAGCGCGAGAACGCAGGCGCAGGCGCTCCATCTCCGCCTCAATCGCGCGCGCGGCGTCTTCGTCCTCCTCCTGCCGCGCCAGATCGCGTGCGGATTCCAATTGCGCCATGTCAGCGGCGCGCGGGCGATTGAGCGCAGTGCGGCGCGCAAGCGCGTTGCGCATCGTGCGCAGGATCGCAAGATTGGCGGGCGAGCCAGTCGCCGCGTAGCCCGCGCGGCGCATGCCGTCCGCCTTCATCGTCGCAAGTTTGCGGCGCTCAAGTCGCGGCAGTTCGAGATCTTCGAGAAAGAAGTCGAGGAATTCCGCAGCGGAGAGCACAATGGAAAACTGATCCTCGCCCTGCCCGGCCTGCGCGCCGCCTTCGCCCTCCCCGCCAGGCGGGCGCGGCAGACGATCCCCCTCCACGAATTCCTTGTTTCCAGGCAGGACGTGGAGGGCGCGCGCGGCCCCTGCGCGATGAAACCGCGGCTCCTCCACGCCCTGAGCGGGAATGACGACGACGCCCGCGCTCTCAACCTCGCGAATGGGACGCTGGCCGGAGGCGTCGCGCACAGCCTTGCGCACCACGGCGCGGGCGCGACGCAAAAAGCGCTGCCGGTTTGGCAAGCTTTTGCCTGAGGGATTGAGCCGCTTGTCAATGAGCTGCACTGCGGCGCCCTCCGTGCGTCAGGCGGACTGCCGAACGCGCATGTACCATTCTACGAGACGGCGCACCTGCTTTTCGGTGTAGCCGCGTTCCATCATCCGCGAGACGAAATCCGCATGTTTCTTTTCCGTCTCGGTATCTTTTTTAGAGCCGAAACTGATGACGGGCAGAAGGTCCTCAACCTGACTGAACATGCGTCGCTCGATCACCTCGCGGATTTTCTGGTAGCTGGTCCAAGGCGGATTGCGCCCTGAATTTCCCGCGCGCGAGCGCAGCGCGAATTTCACGACTTCGTTTCGGAAGTCGCGGGGATTGGCGATGCCCGCCGGCTTCTCGATCCTGGTCAGTTCCTGATTGAGCAATTCGCGATCCAGCATCTGGCCGGTGTCGGGATCCTTGAAATCCTGATCCTCCACCCACGCGTCAGCATAGTCCACATAGCGGTCGAACAGGTTCTGGCCGTAATCGTGATAGGATTCGAGATAGGCCTTCTGAATTTCATGGCCGATAAATTCGGCGTAGCGCGGCGCGAGATCGCCTTTGATGTATTCCAGAAGACGCTTTTCGGTCTCAGCTGGAAATTGTTCGCGGCGGATCGCCTGCTCAAGCACATACATGAGGTGAACAGGGTCGGCGGCGATTTCCGAGGGATCATGATTGAAGGTCGCCGCGAGCACTTTGAAGGCGAAGCGCGTCGACACGCCGTCCATGCCCTCGTCAGGCCCCGCCACGTCGCGATATTCCTGCAAAGAGCGCGCGCGCGGGTCGGTCTCGCGCAGGCTTTCACCATCATAGACGCGCAGTTTGGAGAAAGTCGTCGAGTTTTCATGCGCCTTGAGCCGTGACATGACGGAGAAGCGCGCAAGAATTTCAAGCGTCGCCGGGGCGCAGGGCGCCTCGCCTAGCTCCGATCCGCGGATGAGCTTTTCATAAATGCGCTGCTCTTCGGTCGAGCGCAGGCAATAAGGAACCTTGATGAGATAGATGCGGTCGATGAAAGCTTCGTTGTTCTTGTTGGACTTGAAGGACTGCCACTCGGCCTCGTTAGAATGGGCGAGAATGATCCCGTTGAAGGGGATCGAGCCGATGTTCTCAGTTCCGATATAGTTCCCCTCCTGCGTCGCTGTGAGCAAGGGATGGAGCATTTTGATAGGCGCCTTGAACATTTCGACGAATTCGAGAAGTCCCTGATTGGCGCGGTTCAGTCCGCCTGAATAGCTGTAGGCGTCCGGATCGTTCTGGGCGAGGCTCTCGAGCTTGCGAATGTCGACCTTGCCGACGAGAGAGGAAATGTCCTGATTATTCTCGTCGCCTGGCTCGGTCTTGGCGACAGCGATCTGGCGCAGGCGCGAGGGCGAGAGCTTGACGACGGAGAATTTGGACAAGTCGCCGCGAAACTCGTCGAGCCGCTTGAGGCACCAGGGGCTCATGAGGCCGGTGAGCCTGCGCCTTGGAACGCCATAGCGCTTTTCGATCTCCTCTCCCTGCAATGCGGGATCAAAGAGGCAAAGCGGACTTTCAAAGACGGGACTCAAATCCTCGCCCGCCTTCAGGACATAAATCGGCTTGACCTCCATCAGTGCCTTCAGCCTTTCGGCGAGGGAGGATTTTCCGCCGCCCACGGGGCCGAGCAGATAGAGGATTTGCTTGCGCTCCTCCAGCCCCTGCGCCGCATGGCGGAAGAAGGAGACGATGCGCTCCACCGTCTCCTCCATACCGTAGAATTCCGAGAAAGCGGGATAGGTGCGGATCGTGCGGTTCATGAAAATGCGTCCGAGACGCGCATCTTTCGCCGTGTCGATCACGACTGGCTCGCCAATGGCGGCGAGTAGTCGCTCATGGGGCCCGGCGTAGCATTCCGGATTGACGCGACATTCCTCGAGATAATCCAGCACGGACATTTCAGATGTCCGACGTCGATCGTAATCGGTGGAATAGCGGGTGAGGAGATCCGAGGCCGGCGTCATGTGTCCCCTTTCGGTTCGCATCGGGGCGGAAGCCGCGCGAGCGGCTTGCTAGGCTCTGGGTCAGAACGCGACAGATACTCCAAAGTTTCTCAGCGACAGGTCAAAAGGTCGACGGAGGGCGCGACGGACTGACCGTGGCGTGCGCGCGGAACTCAGAGCGACCAAACAAGCGGCAGGCGGCAGGCGGCAGGCGCACAGGACGACGCAAGGCTCACGAAAGAAGCGCGGCGGGTTCAGGCGCAACGACTCACGCGCGCCGCCTTATAATGAGAGGATCAGATCGCGGCGGAAAAAAGACGCAGCCTCACATGAAGGCGCGCGCGATCACATAAACGCCGACCGCTACGACGAACAGAGCGAAACTCGCCTCCAGACGCCCTTTGGCGAGCGAGAGCCTCGCCGCAGCGCCGGCGCCAAGGCGGCCTCCAAGCACGCCGCCCAGAACGAACAAAGCGGCGAGCGGCCAGTTCACGAGTCCCGACAGGGCGTAATTGCCCGCCGTCGCCGCGCCGAAACTCGCCACGGCCACAAGCGACGTGCCAATGGCGTAGAGCGGCGGCATGCCCGTCGCCATCATCAGCGCCGGCACGATGAGAAAGCCGCCGCCTATCCCGAAAAACCCGGAGAGCGCGCCCGCGCCGATCCCCGCGACCACAAGCGGCGCCGCATTGCTGCTCGACAAGCGCACTTTCGGTTCGCCTTCTCGCCCGCGGCGCAGGAAGGAATAGGCGCCGATGACGATCATCAAGCCGCCGAAGGCGGCGAGAAGAGCCTGACCGTTCACGGCCTTGCCAATCGACGAACCACCCCAGGCGCCAAGGAAGCCCGCACCTGCGAACACAAGTCCGCACGGCCATTTCACATTGCCGCGTCGCGCATGGTCGATCAGGTTGACAAGCGCGTTGATCGCGACGGCGACGGCGCTTGTGCCGATCGCCTCATGTGGGCTCGCCACACCCACGAGATAGACGAGAAGCGGCGCCGCGAGAATAGAGCCGCCGCCGCCCACAAGTCCGAGCGTGAAACCCACAAGCGAACCCGACACGAGGCCAAGCGCGGCCTGCGCCGCTGACAGGGTGAGCGCCAGCGTCATGATCCCATCCTCTGGAGGGTGCACCGCGCCTGAGGCGCGCGCGCGTTAAGCGTTGGCCTTGCGCATAGCCGCATTCCACGGCGCGTGAACGAGCAGGCGCGCCATGCCGCAGAAGCCCGTCACGCCGGCGAAGATCAGGCCTGCCCCGACGAAGGCCGGCAAGATGAAAAAGCCCGGCGCCACGAACCAGCCCAGCAATGTGCCGATGAGCCCAATGGAGCCGGCGCCGATCTGCACCTGACGTTGAAGATCAAGCGGCTGGCGGCGATCGAGCGCGACCGGCGCCCCGGCGCGCTTAAGGGCGTCGAGGCCTCCTTCCACAATGAACGCCTCGCAGCCGCCCGCCTTCTGCGCGAGGCTGCCAGCATGGGCCATAGTGCGCGCGCCGCTGCGGCAGTGGAAAATCACCGGCTTGCCGGTCGCAACCGCAAGCTCGACCGCCTCTATTTTCGAGAGCGGCATGTTGCGCGCGCCCTGCACTTTTTCGCGCGCATATTCGTCCGCCTCGCGCACGTCCACAAGAACGGCGCCTTCGCGGATGAGGCGCAAAGCCTCGTCAGCCTTGATCTGCGGCAAAGACATGAGAGCCTCCTTTATTAGCTATTGCTAATTTATAGCGACGCGCGCATATTTGCAAGTGAGAAATAGATGCGCCCTCCTATTTCCCCCTTCGGGGGCGCCTGCGACAGGAGATCGGCATGACCGCAAACGCTTCCCTCCCCGGCCCGCAGATCCAGGCCTTCTTCGACGAGCCGACGAATACGATCAGCTATCTCGTGTGGGACGAGGCCACGCGCAAGGCGGCGCTCATCGATCCCGTGCTTGATTACGATCACAATTCAGGTTCCGTGGACACGCGCTCAGCCAAAGCGGCGCTGGAGGCGGCGCGCGCGAAAGGGCTCACCATCGAGTGGGTCCTGGAGACCCACGCCCATGCGGATCATCTCTCGGCCGCGCCCTATGTGAAGGCCCACACAGGCGCGAAGATCGGCATCGGCGAACACATCAAGGACGTGCAGCGCATTTTCCGACCGATCTTCAACGCGGATGACCTGAAGACGGATGGAAGCGATTTCGACCATTTATTCACTGAGGGCGAGCGCTTCGCCATCGGCGCGCTTGAGGCCGAAGTCCTTTACGTGCCCGGCCACACGCCCGCGGACGTGGCCTATAAGATCGGCGACGCCGTTTTCGTCGGCGACACGTTGTTCATGCCCGATTATGGCACGGCGCGCGCAGATTTCCCCGGCGGCGACGCGCGCCAGCTTTTTCGCTCCATCAAGCGCCTGCTCGCTCTTCCCCCTGAAACTCGCTTGTTCATGTGCCACGACTACAAGGCGCCCGGACGCGGCGAATATGCGTGGGAGACGACGGTGGCGGCGGAACGCGCGGGCAATGTCCATGTGCGCGAAGGCGTGAGCGAAGACGACTTCGTCGCCATGCGCAGCGCGCGCGACGCCACGCTCGCCGCGCCGCGCCTGCTCCTGCCGTCCATTCAGGTCAACATCCGCGCGGGAAAGTTTCCGCCCGCAGAGGCGAATGGCGTGCGCTATCTCACGATCCCCGTGAAACTCAAGGGCGACGCGGCGAGCCTGCCGTGAAGCGCGCGCAGCCTGTCTCGTTCATCGCATAGACGTCGCCGGAATTCGCCTCATGGGGCAGAGCGTCCAGCCACTCGCGCAGGCGCGCCGCCGTCACCGGCGGGTCGAACGCAAGCTCATGGGTTTCGCCGATGACGGCGGTGAAATGCGTCAGACCAAGCCGCACGCAATGATCGAGGCAGGCGCGCGCCACATCGCGCTGGATCGTGGTGAATTCAAATGAGAGCGCCGCTGGCTGTCGCGAGAGTCCTGACAAGGCCTGCGCCTCAAACCCCTCTACATCGATCTTGATGAAATCCGGCGCGCCATGATCCGCGATTAATGTGTCGAGCGCGACGAGGCGCACGGGCGTCTGAGCGCGCCAGACCTGATCCTCCCAGCCGGGAGCGCCCTTCGCCGCGGCGATGAAATCCGGCGAGGCGGTGGAGACGATGGGATTAGCGGCGTTCACGTGCAGGAGAATCTCGCCGTCCTGCGCGCCGCACGCGGCCTCGACGACGCGCGCGCCGCGCCAGCCATAGAGCGCGCGCAGAAGGAGCGCGGCCGCGCGCTGCGGCTCCACGGCGACGACGCGGGCGCCAAGACGCAGGAAACTCGCCGTGCGATGACCGATGTGGGCCCCCACGTCGAAGACGAGGCCCCCAGGCGGGATAAAGCGCGCATAGAGCGCGTCAAGCGCGCGGTCGTGATCAGGATTCGAATGATAAATGCGCCAGGACCGGCGCAGGGCCGGCGCTGCGCGGGCGAGCAAGACGAGATCTTTCCACACGCGACGCGCCTCTCCAGCAGAACCCTTTTGGAGATAGACCGAGGCGCGCGGGGCGAACAGCGCAAAACGCCCTCCGTAAAGCCCCGCACTTCAGGCGCATGTGAGCGCGGATGGCCGCATCGTCGGCCTAAATGCAAAAAGCCCGCAGCGGGGCTGCGGGCTTTTGCAATCATCATCATGAAGAGGTTTTGCGTGTTTTGCAGGCCTGGCGACGACCTACTCTCCCAGGTCTTGAGACATAGTACCATTGGCGCAGGAGCGTTTGACGGCCGAGTTCGGGATGGGATCGGGTCTGGTCGCTCCGCCTAAGCCACCAGGCCGGCGAAACACGCAAGGATGAGCAAAACTGGCTGGCTTTTGGCCATTGTCTGAGGCTTCAGGTTTTGGTCTGAGGCGTCAGGTCTTTCTATCGTGATCTGTTGTGTGATGGACATTGACTAATGAGAGCGTTCAAGCCGAACGAGCGATTAGTACCGGTAAGCTGCACGGGTCGCCCCGCTTCCACATCCGGCCTATCAACGTGGTCGTCTTCCACGGCTCTTCAGGGAGAACTCGTCTTGAGGTGGGTTTCCCGCTTAGATGCATTCAGCGGTTATCCCGTCCGCACATAGCTACCCTGCACTGCGGCTGGCGCCACAACAGGTCCACCAGAGGTGCGTTCAACCCGGTCCTCTCGTACTAGGGTCAAATCCTCTCAATTCTCCTACGCCCACGGCAGATAGGGACCAAACTGTCTCACGACGTTTTGAACCCAGCTCACGTACCACTTTAATCGGCGAACAGCCGAACCCTTGGGACCTTCTCCAGCCCCAGGATGTGATGAGCCGACATCGAG
>Ga0315899_10006239_pt1 | contig 12834 bp, 10 predicted proteins | sample LakEriMetagenome_2_FD_203518 | JGI IMG/M metagenome (GOLD analysis project Ga0315899, IMG submission 203518) | Freshwater fungal communities from buoy surface, Lake Erie, Ohio, United States - Buoy 4 MA112 | ecosystem: Environmental > Aquatic > Freshwater > Lake | place: USA: Lake Erie, Ohio...
ATTTGTAAGGTATCCGGAATTGAAGCTATTTCAAACTCATCCAATTCCCGAACATCTAAAATATAGGCTAGATTTTGTCGCAATAAGGCGTAAGCTTCGCCAACTTGGATTTCCCGCACTTCATCTACATTCGTTTTAGAAAAAATATGTAAGGCCGCATCGGGCTCTCTTTCGACTTTAAAATGCTTCATCGACATGTCGCGAGCATCCCAACGAAGAAGCGCGCCCTGTGCAGGAGATGACATACCTGCCAAATAAAAAATAGCTTCCTTTGCTTGCAACAGGCCCATTATCCCAGGTATAAATCCTAGGACACCCACTTCATCACAATTAGGAATCTCCGACATATTGGGCGATTCTGGAAATAAACAACGATACGTTGCCGTGCGAGTACCATTAGGCGATAGCGCATTACAAACACTCAATAAGCCTTCCCAAGCGTGAATGGCAGCATATACAAATGGCTTTTCTAATGAAACGCAATGGTCATTAATTAAATAACGAGCGGCGAAATTATCCGTACAATCTACGATCAAATCTGCTTTTTGAATAAATTCAGCTGCGTTTTCAGATGTCAATTTAACCTCGAAACTGCTTACGTTGACTTCCGGATTCAAGTTCTGTAAATACCTTTGGGCTAAAAAAGCTTTGGATTGCCCCACCTCCGCCGAGGTGTAAATAACTTGTCGGCCTAAATTGGATAAATCGACCACGTCAGGATCCACAATACTAATCTGACCAATCCCAGCAGCAGCCAAATAAGGAAGCGCGGCAACACCTAAGCCCCCAGCTCCCACAACCAACACATGAGAAGATTTCAAAAGCGTTTGTTTCTCAATACCCCACTCCGGAAGCTTTAGCTGTTTTTGGTACCGAATAAGTTCAGATGGTGTCAACATGTTAAATAAAAAAAGCCTCCTTGAATTTCAAGGAGGCTAATTTCGTTAATTTTTTATTAAAAACTATACGCTCAATGTACCTTTGCGTGCAGATTGAATTAAAGTTTTCTCAAAACCATTTTTATTGATGGTACGAATTGCTTTCGCAGAAACCTTCATACGAACCCAAACACCTTCAGATTCTAAGAAAAATTTCTTTGTTTGCAAGTTTGGAAAAAACTTACGTTTTGTCTTATTATTAGCGTGAGAAACGTGGTTTCCTACTCTTGTTCTTTTTCCTGTTAATTGACAAACCTTTGCCATAATGTTATATTTTAATTTAAGCTTATGCCCTCTAAATAATATTGTAGTTAAAAGGGATTGCAAAAGTAGAAATATTTTTTGAAAAACACAATCCTACATGTAAAAATTATAAAATGTAATTCCCTTTCCGAGTCTATGCGTATATTTGAATATGAGAAAGCCGAGTTCTCCAAAATCAAGTCAAAAATCTTTCCTAAAAAAATTCATTTCTTCGCTTATTTGGCTTGGAACTTTGCCCCTCTGTCTATATACCATCCTTACTTATGTATTAAGTTATTCCCTCGTGATTGATCATTGGCTCGCCGGATTCATCATGATGACCATGCCTTATGCCCAAATATTGTGTTTTATATCCTTGTTATATTGGTTATTCCAAAGGGCAAAAAGAGCCTTATTGCCACTGACCGTCCTATTGTTGGGCTATAGTTTTATCCAAAGAAGTATCGTTTTAAATAGTCCAAATCCCTTGGTTAAAAATTCAGTTAAGGTATTAAGCTATAATGTTTACGGCATGTATTCCAATAATTATGAAGCGAAAAAGGAATCTTTGGCGAAGCTTAAGACGTTCATGTTAGACTATACCGCCGACATAAAATGTTTCCAAGAATTTTATTCTAATACAGATCGAAAGCCCTACAGAAGCATCAGCATGATGACCGAACAATATCCGAATTATGCCTTTTTCCCTTTAAGAGAAGATCTTTTTGATCAGAACGAGAAGATGGGATTGGCCATTTTTACTAAATATCTGATCATCCATAAAGAAGGAAAACAATTTGCTAATTCGGCCAATGGTTATTTGATGGTAGATTTAGTTATCAAAGAAGATACGGTCCGAGTGATCAATTTACAACTATGGTCCATGGGCATCCGCGTAGGAAAAGTAACGGGGAAAATCAGGGATCAAGATTATGAGGACGCCAAAAAAGAAGGCAGGGGAATTATAGCCTCCATGCGAAAAGGCTTTATTCATCACCGAGATGAGATGAATCAGATCAATCGACTAATCCAACAAAGTCAATATCCTGTCATCGTTGTGGGTGATTTAAATGAAACCCCCTATGGCTGGGCCTATGGAACCATTCGCGAGCGCTTAAAAAATTCGTTCGAAGAAGCTGGTCGTGGTTTTGGATTTACATTAAATAGAAGCCCTTATTTTGTTCGGATCGACAATCAATTTTTCTCGGACGATTGGAATATCGTCCAATTTAAAACCTTGCGTAATATCAAATATTCAGACCATTTTCCTTTGATTGCTGATTACACATTGAAGAAAAATGAGAGCAGGAACTAACCAATTATGGAAAGTTTTAGGTACCACATTCGGAGTGGCGGTCACGCTTGGGGGAACCGTGGGCACTGGCATTTTACGCAAACCAGGACCCATCGCGGCAGCCCTACATAGTCCCACTTTAATTATCGCACTTTGGGTTTTAGTCGCCATTTATGCACTATTAGGTGTTAGTTGCGTGCTCGAATTAAGTTTATCCATTCCCAAAGCAGGTGCTTGGTATGGTTACGCAGAACGTGCATTCGGTCGATATATTGGATTTTTAGTGGGGCTATCTAGTTGGCTCGGCACCGTCACCGCCCTCGGCTTTGGCGCCTACACGTTCTCGGAATACCTGGCCATCCTTTTTCCATTATTAACAAGCTACCTGGTTTCCTGCAGTTTAGGGATTTTAATTTTGCTATGGGCTTTTCACCAATTGGGTGTAGTCCTAGCCGGAAAATCCCAGGAATGGCTGAGTGGAATTAAAGCCCTTGCCCTATTGTTTTTTATCGGCATCTGCGCCTTCATGGGAAATGGCGGCGCCATCTCTGAATCCCCTTCGGCACCCATCGGCCTACCTTTATGGTCGGGAATTATGACGGCATTGTTGTCCATATTTTACGCATTTGACGGTTGGCACACCGCCGCCTACTTCACCGAAGAGAATAAAAACCCGGAAAAGACAATGCCTAAATCGATGTTTATAGGCGTGATCGTTGTGGCTTTCATTTACATCATGATTAACATCGCCATTTTATATAGCCTACCTTTTTCTATTTTAAGCCAAAGCAAATTAGCCGCCGCCGATACCATGACCTATATTTTTGGTGCTAATATGGGAAGGTGGATTACATTATTCTTGATGATCAGTATTTTAGGCATTTTAAATACGCAAGTGATGTTTGCGCCAAGAGTCATTTTTTCGATGAGTCGGGATGGCCTATTCTTTAAAAAGGCAAGCGAAATAAATGCGGTAGGCAGCCCAAGTTTCGCCACCCATATTACGTTGGCACTGGCATGCTTATTTTTATTAGTCGGCAAGGAGATAAACGAAAGACTTTCTGATATTGCCACTTTCTTTTTTGTCGCTAGTTACTTGTCAGGATTTGCAGCCTTAATTCGACTCAGGATAAAAGAACCTAATTTGCATAGGCCATTTCAGGTTTGGGCTTATCCCTATTTGCCTATATTACTCGTATTTTTGTCCTCCCTATTTTTATTGGGGACTTTATTGACAAACCTACAAAGTGTCATATATGTCATGATGTTTATTGGGATCAGCTATGGAATTTACCAACAGTTCCTAAAAAAGAATTAATCTAAATTTTCTAGAAAATTGATCACATCGCGCTTGCTTTCCGCGACAGGGTGGTTGGCCAAATTAGTCATGATGGAAAACACATAAGTCTTCCCTTTTGAGTTTTGGAAAAAACCTGATAAATCAAAGGTATTGCTAAATGAGCCTGACTTAGCCCAAATAATGTGATCATCCGATTTCAGCTTAACACTTTTCAAAGTCCCTGACTTACCTGTTTGTGGTAGCAAAAAATGTAAGTTGGCCGGTTCCAATTTTTGAGACAAAGCCGTTAAGATTTCGATAAAATCCATGGGCCTAAATAAATTATAGCGAGATAGGCCTGATCCATCGACCCAACGAGCTGCTTTCAAAAATTCAAAATTCGATTCTTTCTTCAAACGTGAAATGATCTCTTGGGCCCCACCAGGCCATTGGTTTTTCGCGCCAATTAACAACAATAATTGCTCGGCTATCATGTTATCGCTTTCATGCAGCATGGGTACATATAAAGAATCCAACAAACCGGTATACTGAATTTTAGCGAAGGGGTCCATTTCTTTCTTTTGAACCACCACATTTTTATTGAGTGTATCTGCCAATAATTTTGCCGTCAAAGAGGCGGAAGTCACAAAGGGAACTTGCTGAACCTTCCGTTCTGACTTCAAAGCTGGCAATGTAAATTCATTTTTCAAGCGGTCCCTAAGCACATAATTGAACGAATGAGTCCCTGAAATAGCTGATTCAAAAAAGCGTGGAGCCATCTCCCATTGTTGGTTATTAACTGAAAAACCTACCAGATTTCCATATAGGGGCAATGGGGAAATCTCAGCGGAATAGCTATCGTTGTAGTCATCCCAGGACCAACCCGAACCCAAAGGTGGAATTTCCTTTTGTGGCGCACAGTATACAAGCACCTTATTTGATTTGCTTAAATAATCAATCAGGGATGAATTTTTAAAGGATGGATTTAATTGGGTCGGATCCCCAGTACCCCAAAAAAACAAGGTATCCCTTTTTTCTAGGTAGGCAAATGAAGGTATCGAATCCCCTAAAAAAGACTTAGCCATTAAAAATGTGGCCAATTTAGCATTGGAAGCAGGCATGAAAAACTGATCTGCTTGGTGAGAAAAAACGATTTTACCGGTGTTTAATTCTTGGATTAAAATACCACTGGCAAGCTTAGAAAGGGGGGATTTGCGAAATGAACGATTCCAGCGAGTAGTAGAACAGGAAAATAGGCTTGTCAAAATTAAGAAAACGCCTAGTGCTCTAACAAATTGATTCGACATATAAATATTTCCAATGTTAAGTAAAGGTAAAAGGTTCTCCTAAAAATCGATAATTTTGGTTTAAATTTTAGACAATTATGTTGGTTGGCTTCGTCATTTTTTATCTACTCTTAAACTTAGTGGTAGGCTGGTGGGCGAGTAAAAAAGTGCATTCTACTCAGGATTTTATTCTAGCAGGCCGGTCGCTTCCCTTTGCATTAGCCACCATGGTGACTTTTGCCACATGGTTTGGATCCGAAACAATGCTAGGAGCGCCACGTGAATTTGTTCATGGAGGAGTATTAGCCATTATAGAAGAACCATTTGGAGCTGCCTTAGGATTACTCATCGTGGGTTCGATTTACGCCAAAAAGCTGTATCCGCTCCCCGTGTTAACTTTTAGTGATTATTTCAGAATTAGGTTTGGGGCGATGTCCGAAAAACTATCGGCTATCGTGATGATCCCCTCGTATTTTGGTTGGATTTCAGCCCAGCTCGTTGCCCTGGGCATGACTTTGCATTTGCTTTTACCCATCACTACCGAAATGGGAATTGTGATAGGGGCCGTTTTAGTCATGACCTACACGCTCTTAGGTGGTATGTGGTCGATCACCATTACTGACTTTCTACACAATATAATTTTGATTGTTGGACTTCTATTTTTGGCCTATTTGTTTTTGGATAAAATTCCTGATTGGGGTTTATTTATAGACCAACAATCCCCAGGATTTTTCAGGTTTATTCCCAAAGAAAACACGTGGGTGGATTGGTTGACCTATAGCGCTGCCTGGATGACCATAGGTTTAGGGTCTATTCCCCAGCAAGATATTTTCCAAAGGGTCATGTCGGCAAAAAGTGCTAAAACTGCCTCAAAAGCTAGTTTAGCTGCCGGAATGATGTATCTAACCGTTGCTATGCTACCCCTATTAATTGCCCTCATAGCCGTGAGACTTTACCCAAGCCTACTCGCTGAGGATGCTTTATTAATTCCAAACCTTGTGATGAAATTCACCCCCTATGGAGTTCAAATATTATTTTTGGGTGCGCTACTTTCCGCCTTATTAAGTACCACCAGTGGGGCTATTTTAGCACCGGCAAGTGTCTTAGGAGAAAATTTATTGAAACCAATGCTTAAAAAACCTGATGACAAAAAAGTTTTATTTTACATTAGAATTTCCGTTGTCCTGGTAACGGGGGCATGTATTTGGATGGCCATTACCCGACAAAATATTTTTGAATTAGTGAGCGAGGCATCCGCTTTTAGCCTTGTGTCATTATTTATCCCTTTAAATGCTGGTTTATGGTGGAAAAAAGCGAGTCCGATGGGGTCCCACCTGAGTATGGCCGCTGGGTTATTAGTCTGGATTTACTTTAATTTCATTAATCCAAATGATATTCCATCCGTTTGGTATGGTTTAGTAGCCAGCATGATTGGATTACTTGTAGGTACGGCTTTTTATCCAGCAAATCTCCTTAAACCCAACGCTGGTCAATAGCGCCAATGTACTTTCCAGGTTTTTGAAGAAATAGCATATCTTGTAATTCTACTGACACATTAGGATACATGTTTAATTTGGTAATCTCTGAAATGGATACCCAAACTAATTCAATGGCACTTGTTTGATCCGCTTGAAGAATCGGAAGGCCTGCAATAATTTTACCTTCAAACAACAAATGAACGGAGGCATCTCGTTTATCTGAAGCTAAAATTTCCCCTACCATCAAGATATTTCCCACTTCTACTTCGATCGCTAATTCTTCTTGACATTCACGAATAATCGTTTCTGGAAAAGTTTCCCCTGGATCTGGATTGCCCCCTGGTAAATTGTAAACAAATTCTGTACCATATTGGTACTTCATCAATAAAATGTGATTTCGTTCTACTAGAACAAGTGCAGGTCTGCAACGCATAAATTATGGGGATTCACTAAGAATTATTTAAATATACGATTAATTTCGCCAACAATTAAAGAATTTTACCTTTGCAGCAGATAAACAAATAATGTATGTTAGTTCAAGATGTTTGTGTAGCCATGGAAAAGTGGGCACCCATTGCATGGCAAGAATCGTATGACAATTCGGGATTGCTCGTTGGCCATAGAGATGCACCCGTAACAGGCATCCTCATTAGTTTAGACTGTACGGAAGAGGTTGTGGACGAAGCCATCAAAAGAGGGTGCAATATGATTGTTTCGCATCATCCCATCATTTTCAAAGGATTAAAAAAATTAACTGGAGCTAACTACGTAGAAAAAACCGTCATTAAAGCCATCCAAAATTCCATTTCACTTTACGCATCACACACAAACCTAGATCACGCTCCTTTGGGCGTAAGTTATCATTTAGCCAATAAAATAGGCCTGAAAGGAAAAGTATTAATGCCCTTTTCAAACGCCTTAAAAAACCTAAGCTATTTTGTTCCGGAAGCTTTTGAAAAAATAGTCAGGGAAAAATTACATGAAGCAGGTGCTGGAAATATAGGCGAATATAGTTCATGTAGCTTTTCGAGTGAGGGAACGGGCCGATTTACCCCTTCGGGAAATTCAAATCCCTTTCAAGGAGAAAAAAATGCGCCCTCGACTGAAAAAGAATTGAAAGTGGATATGATTTTCCCCTCCCACCTAGAAAATGAAATTCTCCAAGTACTGAATGAAGTGCACCCTTATGAGGAAGTAGCCTATTTTATCACGAGTTTAAGCAATCGCTGGCAGGATGTGGGCTCAGGGTTTATAGGCCAATTAGAAAGACCAATGAGCTCGGAGGAATTTTTGAAGCACCTTAAAAAACAATTGGACTTAGGACAACTTAGACATACAGCCCTATTGAAAAAGGAAATTCAGACCGTAGCCGTCTGCGGCGGAGCGGGTAGTTTTTTACTAAATGAAGCAAAAAAACAAAAAGCAGATGCCTATGTATCAGCAGATTTTAAATATCATGAGTTCTTTGATGCAGAAAATAAGTGTTTAATCTGTGATATAGGACATTATGAATCGGAAGTAATGATAAAGGATGCAATCCTTGATTATTTATCAAATATTTTTAGTACTTTTGCCGTTCTGAAAAGTGATATTTGCACTAATCCAGTGTTATATACTTAAAAATTAAGAGAGGTTTAATACTTTCAAACGTAACAATAATAATGGCTACAGTAACCGAAACAACGATTGCCCAAAAGTTAGAAGCATTGTTAAAGCTTCAGACAATAGATTCAGCCTTAGACAATATCAAGAAAGTAAGGGGTGATTTACCTGAAGAGGTGCGCGACTTAGAAGATGAAATTATTGGGATGGAAACGCGTCTATCTAAATTCCAACAAGAAATTGAAACTTTGGATGATCAAATTTCTAGCTACAAAAATGCTAAGAAAGAATCTGAAAAGTTAATTATCAAGTACAAGGAGCAGCAGATGAATGTGCGCAATAACCGTGAATTTGAAGCTATTTCGAAAGAAGTAGAGCTTCAAGGAATCGAAATGGAAATTGCAGACAAGCGTATTAAGGAGATTGATTTCAAAGTTTTGAATAAAAACGATGAAGTTGCCGGAGTAGAATCTGCCCTATTTGAGCGCAAAAAAGATTTAGAAATTAAGCAAAAAGAGTTAGAACTTATCATTGCAGAAAGCGAAGAAGATGAGCAAAAGTCTTTAAAGGATCGTGAAAAAGCAATGAAAATAGTAGATGCTCGTTTGCTAAAGTCATATGAAAAACTTCGCGACAACGCTAGAAATGGTCTTGCTGTGGTTTTGGTAAAACGTGGCGCTTGCGGAGGATGTTTTAGCTCTGTGCCACCACAAAGACAAACCGATATCAAGGACAAGAAAAAAATTATTGTTTGCGAGCATTGTGGTCGTGTTTTTGCTGGAGTTGAGGATGTAATTCCTACACCAGAAAAAGAAAAGAAAACAAGAGGTAAAGTTACCACCGCTGCTGCAGCCGCCGCTGTAATAGCTGAGTAATTGTACCGGATTTATATAAAAAAACCCTTTGCATATCCTGCAAAGGGTTTTTTTATATATGTTCAAAACAGGACATTAGCTTATTACGAGTATCTATTTTAGCATAGTAAGCAAGGCGCTCAACTTATCTTTCAGGTCCTTACGGTCCACAATGAAATCTAAAAATCCATGGTCCAAGACAAAGTCTGAGCTTTGAAAACCTTTGGGTAAGTCCTTGCCAATCGTTTCACGAATCACACGTGGACCAGCAAAGCCAATTAAAGCCCCAGGTTCAGCAATATTAAAATCGCCTAACATCGCATAAGAAGCTGTCACTCCTCCTGTTGTAGGGTCGGTTAATAATGAAATATAGGGGATTTTTGCTTCGGCCAACAGCGCCAATCGAGCAGAAGTTTTAGCCATTTGCATTAATGAAAATCCAGCCTCCATCATACGTGCACCACCCGATCTTGAAATCATTAAAAAAGGACTCCTTGTTTTAAGGGAATGATCAATCGCACGGGAAATTTTCTCTCCTACCACTGAACCCATCGAACCACCGATAAAGCTAAAATCCATGGCAGCAATGGTAATCGGACTTCCATTCATTTCTCCATAAGCAGAACGAACTGCATCTTTCAATCCACTTTTTAATTCCGTGGAAGCCACTCGGTCTGTATATTTTTTAGTATCTACAAAAGAAAGTGGATCCCCAGATCCCATTTGAGCATCCAATTCGGTGTATTTGGTCATATCAAAAAGCAATTCAAAATACTCCTGTGACCCTATCTTTTCATGGTAATTGCAACTAGAACATGTATAAGAAAACAAACGATGCTCTCTCGTATGTATCGCCTTTTTACAAGACGGACATTGATACCACAAACCATCTGGTGCCTCGCGCTTAAATTCTGTGGGTGTTTGAATCCCTTTATCTTTTCTTGAAAACCAAGACATAAAAAATTATTTAATGAACCGACCCGTATAAATCGGAATGCAATTTAATAAAAACCCATTATTTAATGAGTACAATTTTTCTACTAATTAATTTATCACCCGTTTGCACATGTAATAAATACGTCCCTTGCGCTAAAGCAGATAAATCCAACTCTTCCTTGAACAAGTTTCCAGTTAATTGGTATTTTTTTGAAATAAGCATTTTTCCCATCATATCTGAAAATACAATATTTACTGCTTTATTTTCAGTCCCCACTAATGGCATTTGGATTAATAAGCGACCGCTTGTCGGGTTAGGAGAAACAAGTAAATCCCTGATTTCCGTACCTGGCTCGATAGCCAAAATCGGGTTACTAATGGTACTGGCCCCTTGAATATTTAAGTTGTCAATCCACCAACCCCAACCGTGAGCCCCTACATCTGCATGTAGTCTAAATCGGATAATGACTTGGTCTCCCGGCTTAAATTTACCTGAGGCCAACATATCTATTTCGCGTTTTTTCAACAAAGATGGACTGCCTGTAGCAGTCGAATTACCATCTTTATCCGTCTTAGATTCCCAAGCCTTTAGCCAAACTGAATGGGCATTAGCATCCCAGCCATCGGTAAAATCAAACCATGTTTTACCCAAATCATTAGATCCTTGAACAATTACATAATCGAAAAAATTTCGATTCACCGAACCGTCCACATTCAAAAAAGCTTCCCCTAGTTCTCCAGGTTCTACTAAAGCTACTTCGTCAAAATAAATTTTAGCTGTATCAGACCTAATGATAATGGGCTTCAACAATATGGCATCGTTGTTAGTGAATTTATCTGATCCTCCACCTCCATCATACGATTCCTCGACACCATCTGCATAAGGATGTTCCGAATTTAAACTAGGTGAGGTAAAGCCAGCGGGCTGACTAAAATTTAATCCTTTTAAATAAAATTCAGAAAAAGGTTGTTGGTCAAAATTATTTACATAAGATTTGGTTGATGCCAAAATGTTGATAACCTTAAATTCATAAAATCCATTGGTGGGTAAATTAACCACATTGGTGATTTTGGCTTTATCCTTAACCACAATTCTATATTTGATGACGTCACCAGATTTTAAAGTACCCGCTAAAAAACTAAATGCGGTGGAATAGGAATAGGTATCGCCAACAAGCTTTTTAAATCCTTGCCCCTTTAATGCAGCGCCATTAATCGCATATTCCATGTAAATGGTATCGATTCCTATATTGTCTTGGGCCAATAAAGTAGGCAAAGGAATAGTGGTCTGAGAAGTAAATATGTATTTAAGTGGATTTGAATACACGACGATTGGCTTAACCGTATCTACCCCTATGACAAATTCGTTGTAACTCCCAAATTTTGTACCTGCAATGACCGGGGCCTCAGCTGGTGAAGTGAATTTTTTGCCAGATAATTCATTCGCAGTCCAATAATAGGACACTTTTCGATTGGCCGTCGACTTAGGCAAACTGAGCAAGTACGAATAGGTATTTTTCCCAGTCTTGGTAAAACTAGTCACCGGAGTCGCAGACAAGATACTTTTGTCAATCGAGTACATGAGCTTCAATGATTTCTCATCCCAAAGTGTATCCGAATATACCTTTGCCGAAAAAAGCACTTGGTTCTCTTCTGTATCCCTAAGTTCCGCATCGATAATATTAGAGGAATACCAGCCAATATCATTGAATATCCCCTCGACAATGGGTCCCAATTGGGCTGTGATTTCACCTTGTGCAATTTGAGGAGTCATTAATGCATTGATATTGCCTGGCGGGTAGGTGTTTTGGTCTACGTGATAAACACTGGATCCTTCCATATATCCTAGAGGGTTTGTCGGAAGTCTTTGGGTAGGTTTAGGGGCATAGAGTCGCGCCGGCGACCTATCATTATTTCGCAAAACAGAACTGGACGAAAAGTATAAACTATCTGATATAATCTGCTTAAATATTTGATTGGAATTATTCTTGTATGCTACTGTGTCAACAAGCCGCTTGTTTTTACTATCAAAAATAAATTGGTCAAATATCCCTGGGTAACCATAACCTGCTTTAGAGAGACTCGTGGAATTAGATGTTATATCCGCTTGAATTTGGCCAATAAATCCAAGTCCGTGGCCCATTTCATGCAATGCAACCGAATATAAATCTATTTGTTTATTAGTAGGCACACCGTTGGTCCCAATAAACCAATCCGGATAATCCGAATTAAAAGTGGCTATAATATCTGATTCCCCTCCATTTAAATTAGCATGAGCCATTTTTTCAGCCAATGCAATGGGATACCAAGTGTTTAATCTATTAGCCCCTACAAAATTTCTCACACTCGAATAAGCTCCAGCGCTACCTAATACACCTGTAGCCAAAGGACGCCATTTTACATAAATTCGAATAGGTATATCAGACTTCAAAAAATTAGCCCAAGTAGCCGCTGCCTGTTCAAAAACTGCTTTCACATTCGCTGGAGGAGGTACTTCGTAGGTAACAATAAACTCACTTGTACTAACAGTAGATAAATTAGTTGACAAGGATTTCTTATTCGCTTTTTCAAGAATTTGAGCTAAGGTTTTATCATAATAATCCTCTGGAAGTTTACGAATAATCCCTGATTTTTCAGGAGTATACTCCTCAATCATCTCGCCCGGTTTCATCTCCATTTTTAATTTCTGCGCAAAAAGGCTATTAAAAAGACTGAAAACCAATAAACTAACCAATAAAAAAACGCGCATTATCTATGATTTAATTTGTTAAAAATAGAAAATATTAAAACATTTTTTGAAATAAATCGACAAAATTAGGGCTCGTCATGTGCGTATGGGATAATTCCTCCGCGGTATGCGAAGTGGTGATTCCTACCACCTTCATCCCGGCAGACAAGCCGGCTTCAATTCCTTGAAGCGAATC
>Ga0315899_10006240_pt1 | contig 12834 bp, 13 predicted proteins | sample LakEriMetagenome_2_FD_203518 | JGI IMG/M metagenome (GOLD analysis project Ga0315899, IMG submission 203518) | Freshwater fungal communities from buoy surface, Lake Erie, Ohio, United States - Buoy 4 MA112 | ecosystem: Environmental > Aquatic > Freshwater > Lake | place: USA: Lake Erie, Ohio...
AGGCTTAACCAAAACTTCTGAAGCCTGGATTTACTGGGCTTCTATTCGTCTTCTTGTTCGACGGTTAGCTTGAACCCTGACTTTTCAGACATCCTCTTAACCACCAATCCTCCAAACACTGCCGCTGCTACAGTTAAATTTTGCTTTAAATTATTGTCGGGAATGGTGTCTAGGACTTCGGCCACTCTTCTTAATACTATCGTTGGGTCTGGGCTTTTACCCAAAACAGCCAAAGGCAATAAACCTGGACTATTTAACAAGAATTCAGGAGATTCTTCCCATAAACGAACAACTCGATAACGATGAATGGTTTCTCCTACTTGAAAGCTATCCTGATAAACCAATGTCGATTTAGTTGGCTTCAGGTAAATAACCACTTGGTGCATGGTTTTGAGGGGAAACCGGCGATAAACCCTAATTCGATAATCTAACATCCGAAAACCCATTTTTTCATCGGGTTCGGTTTGAAATTCTAGATGCAAGACCAAATCTTCTGATTGTTCAAGAATGAGAGAATCCGCACGAATGGGTTCTAAAGATAATTCCGTTGGACTCAGTTTTGTTAAGGTCACGGGACGACCAAGCAACCAGGTGGCGTAGTCTTCAGAAAAGTTTTCGGCGAGAAATTTACAGACATTATCAAACATGAACAAATTTTAACATTCGGGCGATCGCCTGATGATGAGCTGAAACCCCTACAGGAAAAATGCAGGAATACCAAGAAAATGCCGCACGACTGGGCTGGTTAATCGATCACCAAAACCGCACCGTAGAAATTTATCGCCCCGGCCAGGCTGTAGATGTTACCGGGGTTTGTTCTAGATCTAGTGCCCATTTGGTCAAAGCGTTTCTTACCGCCGACGCCATGCTGATTCTAGACAAAGAAACTATTAACGGCGATCGCCCTGAACCCTAAATGAATGCAAATAAACTTGTAATATTGTGGATTCCCATAGCCTATTTGGCGATCGCCCTAAAACTTACTACAGCAGTGGAGCAAGATCCCGTCCCCCTTGCGCTAGGATAAACACCTAAATATGTAACAATTGTTGACGGCTTACCTAGCCAGGGGACTCGTAACGGAGGTAGTGAATAACAGTGAATCCCATTGAGTTGATGCAGAAAGGCGGGGTCGCCATGTGGCCCCTTTTACTTTTGTCGATTTTATCTGTCAGTACCATTATTGAACGCCTGTGGTTTTGGGGGCAAATTTTACTCAAAAGTTCCCAAACCGCCTCCCGCATCATCGAAACCGCGGCCCGGGATTGGGATTCTGGCATCCGCGTAGCCCAAGAAAATCGTAAATTACCGATCGCCAAATATTTATTAGCACCATTACGGTTGCCCCACCCTGACCCAGAAATTTTTCACCTGGCCTTGGAATCCTCTGCGGATGACCAACTTGCTTTGATGCGTCGGGGGGACAAAATTCTGGAAGCAGTGACGGCTCTCTCACCATTATTGGGACTGTTAGGCACTGTACTCGGATTAATCCAGACCCTCGGTTCGATCCAAATTAGTGACCTGGGGACTTCTTCCACCGCTGGGGTCACCCTGGGTATTGGGGAAGCCCTTATTTCCACCGCCACGGGCTTGATCGTTGCCATTATCAGCTTGGCCTTTTTCCGACTGTTTCAAGGGTTATGGTTCAACCAAATGCGAGTCTTTCGTAAAGTTGGTAGCGAACTGGAAGTGCTTTATCGTCAACGGTGGTTTGAGTCCGAAATGGGCTATGAAAATGCGCCGCCCATGCTTCCCGTCAATGCGGAAAATGTCCCCCAATAATCGCTGTAAAATGTTTGTTTTTGACTGAATTCCCCCCATTACTACGCGGCGATCGCCAACGATGGAGGGGAAACTTTCAGTTTTTACGGAATATTCGTTAACCTTTTTCCATTAAGATTGTTCGTTTCTTTACCCCCCAATCGTCGTTACCATGAGTGCCTCCCAAAAACCATCGAAAGCTACCCGCAAGCTTCAGGCGATGTATCATCCCACCCGTCCCCTGTCTCTCTGGCAAGATAGCCAACATGATCAAGGAGAGGTGCGGATCGAAATTGTCCCCTTGATTGACGTGATTTTTTGTATTTTGACATTCTTTATTTTGGGAGCAGTGGGTTTATCGCGCCAACAGGCCATTAGTGTAGATTTACCCAAAGCTAGTACGGGAACCCCCCAAATGCGAGAAATGTTTGTGGTGAGTTTGGATGATTTGGGTCAGCTCTATGTGGAAAAGCAACCTGTCAATGAAAGTCAGATGATGAGCGCCCTGCAAAATTATCATCAATATAATCCCAGTGGCTTGATTGTGCTCCACGCCTCCCGCAACGCTAGTTATAACGATGTCGTGCAGTTGCTGGATATTTTGCGGACTGTCGGTGGTGATAAGGTAGCCCTGGCAACGTTACCGGGGGAAAGTCGACCGGACTCCAGTTCTGCTGTGCCCGGTGGGTTTAATGATCCGAGTTTGGGGCTGCCCGGTGGTACGCAGAATTCGTTTGGATCGTCTTTTCCGAATAATCCCCCATCGGGTGCTGTGCCGTTACCGGGCAGTCCGGGTTTAAATAATGGGTCTTTTCCAGGCAATCCAGGGTTAAATAATGCGCCGTTACCGGGTAATCCTAGTATAAATAATGGGTCTTTACCGAGGACTCCGGGTCTAAATAATGTGCCGGGCAATGCTGTTACGCCCCGTTTTACCCCAGGAAGTACTATTCCTCAACCCCCTTCAATTCAACAATCTGCGCCGAGACCCAATACCCCCTAGGGATTGAATTAATGCTTGAATTTATGGGATCTAATTGTTAATGACCTCGGCGCGATCTTTGGCTTTTTTAACCCTGCGGGAAATTGACCGTCGGGATAGTTATACGGATGTGGTGATTGATCGGACGTTAACGAAACATCCATTGCCCGTCGTTGATCGCCGCTTGTTTACGGAGTTAGTTTATGGGGTGATCCGCCGACAACGCACCTTGGATTGTTTAATTGAAGTCCTTGGCGATCGCCCAATCGAGAAACAACCCCCAGATTTACGGCGTATTTTGCAATTGGGGTTATGTCAACTCAGATATTTAGATCAGATTCCGGCTTCGGCGGCGGTGAATACGAGCGTTGATTTGGCTAAAGCCCATGGCTTAAAAGGGCTTAGCAAAGTGGTCAATGGGATGTTGCGGCGTTATGAACGGGGGCAAGCCCAGGGCATTGAATTTTTAGCGTTAACCACAGATCCCATTCAAAATTTGGGGCAAAAATATAGTTTTCCCGATTGGATCATTGAGACATTCCAACAACAATGGGGCTTAGAAGAAACAGAGGCCCTTTGTCAGTATTTTAATCAGCCACCGACGTTGGATTTGCGGGTCAATCCATTAAAAGTTAGTCGAGATCACGTTATTCAAGCCTTTGCGGAGATCAATCTCACGGCCACGGCGATTGCTGGTTTACCCCAAGGATTACGCCTTCAGGAAAAAACGGGCTCAATTCCCCAATTACCGGGATTTAAAGAGGGCTGGTGGACGGTGCAAGATGCCAGTGCCCAATGGGTCGGCCAGATTTTAGACCCTCAAGCGGGGGAGGTGATTTTTGATGTCTGTGCGGCCCCCGGTGGTAAAACGACCCATTTAGCAGAATTAATGGGGGATCAAGGACAAATTTATGCTGGCGATCGCACCGCTTCCCGCTTACAAAAATTGGCGACGACCCAACAACGCCTAGGCCTAACAGCGATCAAAACCTGGTGTGGTGATTTAACAAAATCAGATCTGCCGCCGATTTCTCAAGTTGATCGGGCTTTACTGGATGTGCCTTGTTCCGGTTTAGGGACGCTGCACCGTAATCCTGATCTGCGTTGGCGACAAACCCCTGAGAGTATTCAAAAAACCTTGATTCCGCTCCAAGGACAACTGTTAACGGCGATCGCCCCTGTGGTCAAATCCGGCGGTAGTTTAGTTTATTCCACCTGCACCCTCAACCCGGCTGAAAATCAAGGGCAAATCGAGCAATTTTTAAGCACCCACCCCGATTGGCAACCCGAATCATTTCCCTGGATCGACTCCCAGCAACAGCGACAGACAATCACGACAGGAATGCTGACCATTTTGCCCCACCACCATCACCAAGATGGATTCTTCATTGCAAAGTTAAAGAAAGCGTAACAATGCTATCTCTTGTCAGCAGTTCCCCCCACAATGGAAACAATAAACCGCTGTCAATGACCCCTTAATTAAAAATTAGAATCGCTAAACCATGGGTAAAATTACGAAAACCAAACAACTCCTCAAAATTCTCATCGGAGCCGCCTGGCTTGATGGAGTCATTCAGACAGAAGAGCGTCAATATCTTAGAAAATTAGCCGCAGAATATGAGCTAGAAACCGATCCAGAATTACAAACTCTCCTATCAGAATTAAAAGCCGTCCAAGCCCCGGAATGTTATGCCTGGGTCAATGAATATTTAGGCGATTATCCCAGTGATCAAGATTATTTAGACTTACTGGAAACCCTCAGCGGCTTACTTTATAGCGACGGCGATATCCAAATCCAAGAAGCCCAACTCCTCGCCTCTCTCCAAGATTCTGACCCGACCCAACTCCCCCAAAAATCCTCCATTGACCGCTTTTTGAGCAAAGTACAACGCCTTTATCGTCGGGCGATCGCCAACGCTCAATAACGTTTTTTCGAGCTTAATCTTTTTTGAGAGAAGGTTACCCATCATCAATAATGGTAGGAATGGGCTGTCAGCATCACCCTCTACATCGTACACATCATCATTTTGGGAGTAATTCGTAATGACTTGGATGACTTGGCTTAGTTTGATTGCGGGACTAGGAATCCTCGTTGTTGGGGCTGAAATATTAGTCAAAGGAGCCTCTCGCATTGCCCTGATGCTGGGATTGTCCCCCCTGGTCATCGGCTTAACCATTGTTGCCTACGGTACTAGTATGCCGGAAATGGTCGTTAGCCTCCAGGCGGCTCTGGCCAATCAGGCGGATATTGCGATCGGGAATGTGGTGGGTAGCAATATTTTTAATGTTCTATTCATTTTGGGGGTATGCTCGCTGGTGATGCCCCTAATTGTGGCTCAACAACTGATTCGTTTAGATGTGCCGATCTTAATCGGAGTGTCAGGTTTACTGATGATGTTTGCTTGGGATGGGCAACTGAGCCGAGTTGATGGCGTGATTTTTGCAACGGGTGCGATTGTTTATACTACCTTCCTGATTCTACAAAGTAAAAAAGAAAATAATCCTGATGTCGCCGAGGAATATACCCAAGAATTTGGGGGCGCGGTACCGAAAACGGGCAAACAAATTGTCATTCAATTGGCGTATATCCTGGGGGGAATTATCCTGCTGGTGGTGGGGTCTAATCTGCTAGTTCAAAGCTCAGTGCAAATTGCCAAAGCCCTGGGCATTAGTGAACTGGTGATTGGCTTAACCCTGGTTTCGGCGGGGACATCCTTACCTGAACTAGCAACGTCTTTGGTGGCTACCTATCGCGGTGAGCGGGATATTGCAGTGGGTAATGTAATCGGGAGTAATATTTTCAATATTTTGGCGGTGCTGGGTTTTTCGTCCATCTTTGCCCCCGATGGTATTAATGTTTCTGCCGCCGTTATTCGTTTTGATTTGCCCGTCATGTGTGCCGTGTCCGTCGTCTGCTTGCCGGTATTTATTACAGGACGCTTAATTGCCCGTTGGGAAGGGGCTTTATTTTTAGCCTATTATTTAGCCTATACCACTTATCTGGTGCTAGATTCCACCAATCATGAAAATTTGGGTACTTTTAGCCATATCGTGCTCTATGCCGTTATTCCTGCCACGTTAATCGCCTTGGGACTTTCTTTATTGCCGGATTTACGTCGCCAGAAAGGAAAAACAAAAGCTTAGATTTTACGTTGATTACGTGTTGATTGCATTAACGGCGATTGCCATCCAGTAATTGATGACAGTCAGGACGGCGATCGCTTTTTTGTGGGGGTAATTAAGCCGCTAACGGGGCAATCACCGACTCTAAAATATCCCCTGCGGCTGAGACTTCTGCTTCTGTCACGACTAAGGGGGGCACAAAGCGCAACACTTTTGGACCAGCCGGAGCCAACAATAACCCTGCTTCCATGGCGGCTTTGACCACATCAATAGAGGTTAAGGAACTTTCGCCGCTGATTTCTAAGCCGTTAATCAATCCCCAACCGCGAACTTCGGTAAATAGGGTGGGATATTTGGCTTTGATGGTGCTTAACCGGGCCCGCAACTGTTCGCCACGGGCTTTGACATTGTCCAACAGGCGATCGCCTTCAATGGTTTTGAGCACCGCTAAGCCTGACGCACAGGCAAAGGGATTACCACCAAACGTGCTGGCATGGTTACCCGGCTCAAAGACATCACAGAATTTTTTGCTCATCATTGCACCGATGGGAATACCCCCTGCTAACCCTTTGGCGCTGGTGAAGATATCCGGCTCAACCCCTAGATTTTCGTAACTCCAGAGAGTCCCTGTGCGGCCAACCCCTACTTGTACTTCATCAAAGACCAGCAAAATATCATTCTGGTCACAAATTTCCCGTACCCGTTTGAAATAGTCCAGATCCCCCGGTCGGACGCCCCCTTCCCCTTGCAGGGGTTCCAGCATAATGGCCGCCACCCGACTGTTCCCTTCATCCAAATCGGCAATTTTATTTTCAAGTGCGTGGATGTCGTTGTAGGGGACATAATCAAACCCTGGCATGAGGGGATCAAAGTATTGTTGATATTTAGGTTGTCCTGTGGCGGTGACTGTGGCCAACGTGCGCCCGTGGAAACTGGCGTGGGCGGTGAGAATAACCGGCTGTTCGAGGAAATCTAAAACGGTGTGGGCATATTTTCGCACTAACTTGATCGCTGCTTCATTGGCCTCTGCCCCCGAATTACAAAAGAACACTCGGTCTGCACAAGAATGATCTACAATCCATTTGGCAAGTTCTCCCTGCTCAGGAATGTAATATAGGTTGGAAACATGGTGGAGCTTTTGGATCTGTTGGCAAACCGCATCAATTAAGGCCGGATGGGCATGGCCTAAGGTGCAAGTGGCAATGCCTGCGACAAAATCTAAGTAACTTTTTCCCGCTGTATCCCACAATGTTGACCCTTGACCTTTGGCGATCGCAATGGGAAAACGCCCATAGGTTCCCATGACATAGGTATCAAAATCGACGGGGTTAAACACACTATCGTTAGTAGATAGTTGATCGACAGGTAAGGTTTGGGGTTCAATAACGGGGGATTGGCTCACAATTGGCTCCTAAAACGCTAGACTAGCCGGATTTGAATAATAAGCTTAAGCTTCAGGGAACAGGAAAATGTCGCTGAAAATTTTATTTTCTGATCTTAAATCGACTGACCTATTTTAAGCGAGGTTTTGACGTGGGATTGGGATCGACAAGTCAGGAAAACCTGTTAAACCTAATTGATCAAAAGGGTAAGCGTCTCCGCCAAGAACTAACGGCGGGGGCGATCGTTTTGGCAGGGCTGTTTGTGCTTGGTACGGTCTGGTATCGCGTCATGGAACAGTGGACTTGGATCGATGCAGCCTATATGACCACCATTACCTTATCAACGGTGGGCTTCGGTGAAACCAATCCATTGGGGGAGCGATCGCGCCTGTTCACCATGATTCTCATTTTTATGGGGTTGGTGACCATCGGTTATATGGTTAATCGCTTTACGGAGGCGTTTATTCAAGGCTACTTTCAAGAAAGTCTACGCCGACGGCAGGAGCAACGGATGATTCAACGACTATCGGAGCATTATATTCTCTGTGGTTATGGGCGTACGGGACGGCAAATTGCCATTGAGTTTTACACGGAAAAAATTCCTTTTGTGGTGATTGATTCCAATCCAGACAAAATTGCCCGCGCTAAATTGGCGGATTATGCCGTTTTAGAAGGGGATGCCACTCTAGATAACACTCTACAAGCGGCTAATATTAATAAGGCAATTTGCATTGTGGCGGCCCTGTCATCCGATGCAGAAAATCTTTATACGGTGTTGTCCGCGAAAAGCTTAAATCCCCAAATTCGGGCGATCGCCAGGGCCAGTACGGAAGAAGCGGTGCAGAAACTACAACGGGCGGGGGCTGATGAAGTGGTTTCACCCTATATTACCGGGGGAAAACGCCTAGCTGCTGCGGCTCTGCGTCCCCAAGTGGTGGATTTTGTGGATGGCATTTTAACCGGGGCGGATCGATCCTTCTATATGGAAGAATTTCGCATTGGCAATAGCAATTGTCCCTACGTTGGTCAAAACTTAAGGGAAGCCCGTCTCCGTTCCCAATCCGGGGCGTTAATCTTAGCCATTCGTCGCCATGACCGTGAGTTAATTGTCGGCCCCATTGGTGAAACCTTACTTTTAGACGGAGATTCTTTGATTTGTTTGGGCACTGTGGAACAATTACGGGCCTTGAATAATATTCTTTGTCCCCTCAATCCCTCCGCTGTCCGCCTCCCCAACAAACAACAATAATCCGCATTTTTTCGGACGTTAAATCACCGGAAGTCATCGATAATGAACCGTTTAAATTCTATTTATCCGTCAAATATTGGTTAATTTAGAGAGCCTTATCCCCTATGGTCGATTACCCGTCTGAAAATCAGCAACTCCACCAAGAGATCGAAAAGCTATGCCAACAAAACCAAGCCCAGGCGGAGCAAATTCAGAAACTCAAACAACAGGAAGTGCTTTTGCAACTGGTTTTAGACAATATTCCCCAATTAATTTTTTGGAAGGATGTCAATTCGGTTTTTCAAGGCTGCAATCGTCGTTGGGCTGAAGCGGCGGGGCTGTACGACGCTTCGGGGGAATGGACTTATCGGGTGGGACTACCGGCCAAAAGTGGGGGCGGCGGCGGGATGACAGCGGTGGCCCCCGGCAAAATGGGGATTGGCACGTTTTCCCCGTTGTTAGATGCCAAAGGGAATAGTATCCGGGGGATGAAAGTTTGTGAGGATATCTCGTGGGACTGTGGTTTGCACCTATTCAACGTGGCCAGACCTGAATACAGCATTCAGGCATTAACCGATTGTCATTACCGTTTGCAGGATTGGTAATCAGGTACGCTACGGCATTGGCGATCGCCTAGATGCTATCGTCGGGAGTCTGGGGATGAATGCTGGCCAAGAGAGTTTGCACCTCTGCCATTAACTGCTTAATGCCGTCACTATCTAACGTTTCTACTGGGCTGGGAGACGTGGCCGCCGGGGTTGGCGAGGAATGATTTAATCCTTGGGCTAAGTGGTGTTCAAGGGCTTCTAGGCGTTGGGAAAATGCTTGCCCCCGCGGAACTTGGGCCTCCTGCTCCCCCTGCCATTGGGTAAACTGCATTTCCAAATGATTTAAGCGACGATTGTTGAGATCTTCGAGGGCAATTTTTTGTTCGAGCTTATTTTTAATTGCGATTAATTCCCGCTGACGATTGACCAAATTCAAGCCCAAACTTAGTATCACTGGGGACGTAGCCCAAAGAACTTGTTGGCTAACCACAGCGGCAATGCTCCCCCCACAGCGGCAAGGAGGGCAGTATATTCAGCAAAACGCAGTCATAACCCAGAATTCATCGGCGACAAAGAATTGAGAACAAGATTAATGGAGACAACACCCCAGACCCCCTTAATTTAAACTGGGTTAGGGGTTTTTCACTAAATTCTCCCCCACGGCGCACCGCCCATATTGCCCATACTGTGATGAAAATTCTGATTGTGGAAGATGACCGCGAAATTGCCCAGTTAATTCGGGAAACCCTGGAGCGGGAGATGTTTAGTTGTGGGGTAGCGGGGGACGGCTGGCAGGCATTGCAGTGCTTTAAAGGCCAAGAACCCGATGTGATTATTTTAGATTTGATGTTACCAGGGTTGGATGGCTTAGAAGTTTGTACCCGGATTCGTCAACAGTCGGGGGCAAAAGATCCTTACATTCTAATGTTGACGGCAAAAGGGGAGGAACTTGACCGTATTATTGGGCTTTCCACCGGGGCGGATGATTACTTAGTGAAGCCCTTTAGTCCGAGGGAATTGGTGGCGCGGGTACGGGCGTTGTTGCGGCGACGATTGCGGCAGGGGGAAACTGTCGGTCAAATTTATCAAACCCCCCATTTTCAGGTGGATTTGGATCAACATCAAGCGAGTCGTCGGTTAGGGGGCGACAGTGAAGAACAGCTTGAACTAACCAGTTTGGAATTTAATCTGCTAGCCACGTTTATGAGTTATCCAGGGCGGGTCTGGAATCGCACGCAATTGATTGATAAATTATGGGGCAATGATTTTTTTGGGGATGAACGGGTTGTTGATACTCATATTCGCCGCTTACGAAAAAAAATTGAACCCGATCCGGCTAATCCCACTTTTATTAAAACGGTGATTGGGTCGGGCTATAAGTTTGAGGATGAGGGGTGATGAGTTTACGCATCCAGGTTTTGGGGTTGCTTCAAAAGGTCTTACAAGAAATCAAACGAGGGCGATCGCCGAAAGATCTACTCCTTAAAAAATTAGGTCTTTTTTTGTTGGGATTATTGACAGTATTAAGCCCCGTCTTTAACCTACAAGCTCGCTCTTTTGATCTAACGCCTGCGTTTCCCTTCACTGTTCAAGGGGTGTGGTTAACTAATGTCGATAGTGATGTTCTCTACGATGCCAGTCAACTCAAAACGGCGATCGCCGACCTCAAAACCACTAATTTCAATACCCTTTACCCCACAGTGTGGAACGGCGGCCATACCCTTTATCCCAGTGATGTTGCCGAAACATATCTCAACCAAAGCCACGATCCCCATCCGGGTTTACAGCAGCGGGATTCCCTAGCCGAGGTAATTACCTTAGCCAAAGCCGAGGGTTTACAAGTCATGCCCTGGTTTGAATTTGGTTTTATGGCCCCCGCTGAAAGTGAGTGGGTCACAGCCCATCCCGACTGGTTAACCCAAAACGCCCAGGGAGAGACGATGTGGTTAGAGGGCAAGCACCATCAACGGGTCTGGCTCAATCCCCTACAACCCGATGTGCAGCAATTGATCACGGCTTTGGCTCTGGAATTAGTCACCCGCTACGATGTGGACGGCATTCAATTTGATGACCATTTTGGTTATCCCTCTAGCTTAGGCTATGATCCCTTCACCGTTGAGCAATACCGCCAAGAAACGGGTCAAAATCCGCCCCCACCGCCGCCCCTCGATGCCAATCAAAATTGTGTAAGCAGCGATCCTGCCTGGCAAGCCTGGACAAATTGGCGATCAGACAAAATTACTGACTATCTGCAAACCTTGGTACAAGTCCTTAAAGTTGCCAAACCCGGCTTGACCATTTCGGTGTCTCCCAATCCCCAAACTTTTTCTAAAAATTGCTTTTTAGCAGATTGGCAAAAATGGCAACAAAGAGGCTTGATTGACCAATTAGTTTTGCAAATTTATCGAGAAAAACAGATCGATTTTGTCAGAGAACTCCAAGATCCGACCGTTCAACAGGCCCAAAAACAAATTCCCGTTATTGTCGGCATTTTATCCGGCTTAAAAAATCGTCCTGTGCCCTTCGATCGCCTACAAAAACAAAGTCAATGGGCCCAGGAGAATGGTTTTGCCGGGGTTGCCTATTTCTTTTATGAGAGTCTTTGGAATTTCACAGATGCTTCCGACCAAACGTTACAAGCTCGTCAAGATTTTTTCCGCCACTTTCGCCGGGTTAATCATTGAGGCGATCGCCGTTGACGTTTTAGTTGAGTAGGTTTTTGGAAAGCAAAGGGGGCAGGTTATTTTTGATTTTGTGTGATGCGAAACATTTCTTAATATATTTTACCCAGTCTAGCGCGCGCTTTGATCTTGTCTGGTGTAATGCACGATCTTACCTAGGACATTGAAAAACTAACACAAAATTATGTAAAATATGTTTTGGGAATAAAGCCAACGTTTTACAATAATCGCCATCAAGAGGTGAACCATGAGTTTTGATGAAAAAATGGCAGCTTTGATTCAGCGTTTGCCAAAACTGCTTGATCATCTTGAGACAGAGGAAGCAACAAAAAATGCCTTGGTTATGCCCTTTATTTCAGCACTGGGCTACGATGTCTTTAACCCGCTAGAGGTTGTACCCGAATTCACGGCTGATGTAGGTATAAAGAAAGGAGAAAAAGTCGATTACGCAATTTTAAATAATGGGGAAGTCACCCTACTATTTGAATGTAAAAAATCTGGTTGTGACTTAAAGCAAGCGGAAATGTCACAATTATTTCGCTATTTTTCCGTTACTAAAGCAAGAATTGCGATCTTGACGAACGGGGTTTGCTACCAATTCTATTCCGATTTAGAAGAATCTAACAAGATGGATGATCGTCCATTCTTGGAACTAGACCTTGAAGATCCTCGTCCCAACGTACTCCAAGAGGTTAAACGCCTTGCAAAAGATGATTTTAATTTGGATCAAATTTTAAGTACTGCAAGCGAGTTAAAATATACGTCGGCAATTAAAAAAATATTTGGTGAGCTATACGAATCACCAGACGAAGAGTTTGTGAAATTCTTTTTTTCTAGGGTCAATCCTGGTGCAAGATTTGTTGGTTCGGTCAAGGAAATATTTGAGCCTTTAGTAAAAAAAGCGTTAAGCCAATTCATTAGCGAACGAATTAATGATCGTCTCCGAACGGCATTACAAACAGAAGGAACTGAGACTCCCACTTATCATGAGAGTGAGCCTCAAGAAACAATTCAAGTCGAACTAGAAAGCGATATTGTCACTACAGAAGAGGAATTAGACGCATTTAGAATCGTCCGGGTGATTGCTGCCAAAATAATTGACACAGAGCGAGTAGTATATCGAGAT
>Ga0315899_10006242_pt1 | contig 12833 bp, 9 predicted proteins | sample LakEriMetagenome_2_FD_203518 | JGI IMG/M metagenome (GOLD analysis project Ga0315899, IMG submission 203518) | Freshwater fungal communities from buoy surface, Lake Erie, Ohio, United States - Buoy 4 MA112 | ecosystem: Environmental > Aquatic > Freshwater > Lake | place: USA: Lake Erie, Ohio...
GTCCCCATTGCTTTCATCCTGATGCGCTACAGCCGGACGCGCATGGAGCGCGACGGATCGGCGCTGATCGTGCCAGCTCTGTTCCGCGCACGCAGCTTTTCCTTCGGCCTGCTGACGACCTTGCTGTTCCAGACCGCGACCGGTGGCCTCATGTTCACGCTGACCCTGGCGATGCAGCGCGGACTGGGGTTCACTGCCGCTCAGGTAGGCATCGCTCACGTGCCCTACGCCGTCGGCGCATCCTTCGCCATCGGGATGCTGTCGCGCAAGGCATTGCCCCGCTACGGCCCCATCATCATCAGTTGGGGCGCGGTGCTGATGATTGCCGGGCTGGCCGCGCTGACCGCTTTTTTCCGCGCGGACGGGCTGGCCGCGATCGCGCCGCCGCTGATCGCGCTGCCGCTGTTGGTCATGGGCCTCGGTATGGGGCTCACCGGAGGGCCGCTGCCGCCCTGCGCCCTGTCGGAAGTGGATGTGGATCATGCCGGTGCCGCCTCGGGCATGATCAAGGCGACGCAACAGCTGGGCGCCGCGGTCGGCACGGCCGCGATCGGGACGCTGTTTTTCGTTTTTCAGCCCGAACGGGACATGGCACGCGCCGATGCCATCGAAGCGTTCGTTCTCGCGGCCGGGGTGATAGGCACGCTGCTGTTCCTGACTGCGTTGCTTGCGCTTTTCATCCCCCGCAATCTCCAAATCCGTGGCAGGATCGCTTCCGCTTGATTGAACGGTCTTGCCAAGCATGGCCGCCGCAGCTAAGGAAATAGAATTATAGTTCGGTTTGATCGCGCGGGTGCGTGGTCAGGGAGAGGCAATGACGCAAAGCCCCAGTAGCGATGCGGCGGCATCCGCCGGGATATCCCCTGCAACAGGGATAGATCGACGCCAGATTATCGGCGGCGCGATCGCCCTTAGCGCACTCGTTGGATTGCCGCTCCATGCTTGGCACAAGGCGCACGACGGGGAGCCGGGTGGCGCGGCCAGCGAGTCGGAGAAGCTGCTCCTCGCGCGGCTGTCCGATCTGGTGATCCCGACGACCGATACGCCCGGCGCGGTGGCGGTCGGCGTGCCCGCCTTTGTTGAGCTTGCTTTGCTGCACGGCCTCGACGAAACGGCCCCGCCTGTGTCGGGGCTGGTGCGGATGGCGAATTATCGCGGCGGATTGCCGGTGCTCGAAGAGGTGGCGCGCGATCTGAACCGCAAGGCGCAAGGCGGTTTCCTGGGCCTCAAGCCCGACCGCCAGCATGAACTGCTCGCAGCCTATGACGCCGAGGCATTTGCCGGCGAGAAGCCCGATCATCCCTGGAAGAAGCTCAAGGCGCTGATCCTGACGGGCTATTACACGTCTGAGGTGGGGGCGAGCCGCGAGCTGCAATATGAACTGGTGCCGGGCCGCTGGGACCCGGACCTTCCCCTTCCCCCCAACAACCGCTCCTGGTCGAGCGACTGGACAGCGGTGGATTTCGGATGAGCATGGATTTTGACGCGATCGTGGTGGGATCGGGCATCACCGGCGGGTGGGCCGCGAAAGAACTCACGGAAAAAGGCCTCAAGGTGCTGATGATCGAGCGGGGACGCATGATCGAGCATGGCTCCGACTATGTCACCGAAACCAAGGCGCCGTGGGAGATGGAATTCCGCGGTGAGGGCGTCGCGGAACTCTACGCCCGCGAATATCCCGTGCAGCGGCTCAATCGGCATTTCACCGAGTTCACTCAAAATCACTTCGTCAACGACAAGGACAATCCCTATGCCGTCGCCGACGGCACGCAGTTCAACTGGTGGCGCAGCTATCAGCTTGGCGGTCGATCGCTGACGTGGGGGCGACAAAGCTATCGCTGGTCGGATTATGACTTTGGCGCGAACAAGGCGGACGGCTACGGTGCCGACTGGCCGATCCGCTATGCTGACATCGCCCCGTGGTATGATCATGTAGAGGATTTCATCGGCGTATCAGGCGCGGCCGAAGGACTCGCATCCCTGCCGGATGGAAAATTCCTTCCACCGATGGCGCTCAATGTCGTGGAACAGCATGTTCGCGAGGCAATCGCGAACAAATGGCCCGACCGCTGTCTGACCGTAGGCCGCACCGCCAATCTGACCGCGCCCAAGGAAGGCCGCGCGCCCTGTCAGTATCGTTCAATCTGCGCGCGCGGTTGCTCCTACGGCGCCTATTTCAGCACGCAAAGCTCGACCCTTCCGGCCGCGCAAAAGACCGGGCGGCTGACCGTCGTCACTGATTCGCTGGTCGAGGCGGTGGACTATGATCCGGTGATGAAGCGCGCGACTGGCGTTCGTGTGCTTAACGTCAAGACGGGGGTGCGGAGCCGCCATACGGCGCGCCTCGTGTTTCTGAACGCCAGCGCGTTCAACAGCGTGCACATCCTGTTGCGTTCACGCTCCGAAGCTTTTCCGGAGGGTCTTGCCAACAGCAGCCGCGTGCTCGGCACCCATGTCATGGATCATGCCTCCACCTTGTCCACTATGGCGATAATGCCCGGCTTCGAGGGGCGCACGACCTTCGGTAACCGCCCCACCGGCGTGGTCATCCCGCGGTTTCGCAATCTCGATAAAAAGGATGGCGATTTTACGCGCGGCTACAGCTTCCAGGGCGGCGCGCTCCAAAGCGGCTGGACGGCGGCCAAGCGCTCGGCCGGCATCGGCAAGGATTACAAGGCGCAAACCCGCAAGGTCGGCCCGTGGCGGATGGTGTTCGTCGGATTTGCGGAAAGCCTGCCACGACCCACCAACCGGCTCACACTGGACCCGGTCAGGCTCGATCCGCAGGGCCTTCCCATGCTCAATATCCATTTCGCGCATGGCGACAATGAACGCCGGGCCCTCGCCGACGCAAAGAAAGAAGCCGCCGCGATGATGGAAGCCGCCGGCGGCCACGTCATCATGGGGTTCGACGAGCCGGGCATCGGCGGATCGGCGATTCACGAGATGGGCGGCGCGCGCATGGGGCATGATCCAGCGACGTCCGTGCTCAATCGCTGGAGCCAGGCACATGACGTACCCAACCTTTTCGTCACAGACGGCGCGCAGATGAGTTCATCCGCCTGCCAGAACCCGTCGCTCACCTATATGGCGCTGACTGCGCGGGCCTGCGACCATGCGGTGTCTTTGATGAAGGAAAGCGCGCTTTGAGGGCAATGTGGGCGGTGACCGGGGCCGCGCTCATCGCGCTCACGGCGCCGATCGCTGCCGAACCCATCGATAACCGCGCAGTCGTGCGCGATTTTGTCGAACGCTTCTATGCCCGGCGCGACGTCGTCGGCGCATTCGCAGCCTATGTCGCGCCCGGCTATATCCAGCATAATCCGGGCCTGCCGGACGGCCCAACAGCGGCGGTCGCCGCGCTCGCGCCGATGTTCGCAGCGCCCGGCTCCCGCTTCGACGTGAAGCATGTGCTAGTGGATGGCGACCTGGCGCTTGTCCATCTTCTGGGGGAGGGCAAGCCTGGCGGCGGCGCCGCCGCCGTCGCCGACATCTATCGGCTCGATGGCGGAAAGATCGTCGAGCATTGGGACGTGCTGCAACCGGTAGAGCCGGGCGGGGATCCGCTGGCACAAGCGGCGCAGCCCAGCGGCCAGGGCGATACCGCCCGCAATCGACAGGCGTTCGATGCGTTCATCGATCTGCTTTTCGCAAAGGGCGATGTCGAAGCGGCGTACGACCGCTTCGTCGCGCCCGACCTCATCCAGCACAATAGCCGCATGGGGCAGGGCCGGGCCGAGGCCATAAAGGCGATCACCGCGCTGCGCGCCGCGCCCGGCGCGACATTCACGGTCCAGCGTACGCTGGTCGATGGGCATTTCGCCGCCGTCCATTATCGCGGCAGACTGGGCAGGAAGGACAGGGGCGCTGCCGTCGTGGAAATTTTCCGTTTCGACGATCGCGGCATGATCGTGGAGCATTGGGATATGTTCCAGCCGCTGCCCGTGACGTCCCGCAACGCGCACCCGATGTTCTGATATTCCGGCTACATAATGGAAAAGGGCCGCCGCTTCGCGCCGCTGCCCCTTTTCCTCTGCACTTGCCCGCTCGTCAACCCGCAGGCTTTTCGATCTCGCGGCGGATCTGCTCATGCTGGCCGTCCATCGGCCAGAAAGCGATGACCAGCAGTTGCGCCAGCATGATGCCGATCGGCCAGCCATAATAGGACCAACGGATCGCCGCGCGCGCGCCGTCCGACACGGCCTTGGGATCATAGCCCGTTATGCCGAGCACATAGGCGATGAGGGCGGTGCCGATCGCCATGCCGATCTTCGTCGACAGGCTGATGCCCGAAGACAGCAGCCCTTCGTTACGGAGGCCGAAAATCCATTCATGATAGTCGACCGCGTCCGCCGCCATGGTGAAGATCGCCGTCATCGTCAGGCTGATGAGGATCGCCGCGATCAGGAAAACGGCGAGGAAAAGACCATGCTGCGCCTCGACCATGGACAGCACGACATGAAGGGCAATGGCGGCGATCAGAGCGGAGATACAGCCCTTGCGGATGCCCGTCCGCTTGAAAATGGCAGGCGCCACAAAGGCGCTCAGCAGCAATGTGCCCGATACCGCGGGCAACAGGATGCCGATCATCCAGGGTGCCTTCATGACCTCAATGGCGAAGAAGGCGGTGACCGAAAGCACGCAGCCGAAGCGCACGAAATTGAGCGTACAGAACAAGAAGGCGACGAGCCAGGCGCGGTTGCGCAGCATCATGCCGATCTGGGGCCAGACCGCTTCGCCCTGTGGCGCTTCGTCGTGATGCCGTTCGCGGCAGCTGGCGAACAGGTTGAGCAGGGCGGCCAGGGTCAGCACCGCGAAAATGGCCGCGACGAGCGCAAAGCCCAGCCGTTCGTCGCCACCGCCGAGCATGCCGACCAGCGGCATGGTGGCGGCGGTCGCCAGGATCACGGACACCGAGGTGCCGATCGCGCGCGCGCTGCCCAGTTGCATCCGGCTGTCGTGATTTCTGGTCATCATCGGCATCAGCGCCGAGAACGGGACCGCCAGAAAGGAATAGAGGATGCCGAGCAACGAGAAGGTGACATAGGCATAGGCGAGCTTCGCGCCCGTCGATCCTTCGATGGTTGTGAAGGTCAGCACGAGCAATATGCAGAACGGGACAGCGGTAAACAGGAAATAAGGGCGGGTTCGGCCCCAACGCGTCCGCGTCCGATCCACCATCAACCCCACGCCCAGATCGACCCCGGCGTCGAACAGGCGCGAAAGCAGGAACAAGGTGCCCACGGCCGCCGCCGGTAGCAGCGCCACATTGGTGTAAAAGTAAAGCAGGAACGCGCCGACTACGTTCCAGCTGAGGCCGCAGGCGAAGTCGCCGACGCCATAACTGAGCTTTTCCCAGGTCCGCAGTCGGTCGGCTGGGCCGTCCGGCGGCGCGGACTGGTCGACGGCGGAGGCCATCATGCCTGCCCCCCTTCATGAAAAACGGATATGCTGCGGGTGGACGGACGCATGGACGCTCTCCTGTAGCGTCCCGCGACGGTGCGGGACTGGGTCCGGTGACCGAAAAAGGGCGGTCCCGCCGGCCTAGCCGGAACCGCCCTGTTTCCTGAGCCTTCAACCGCGCGATGGGTGGAAGGCGAGTGAGTCATATGGTCTGCGCGTCAGAAATCGACGGAGACGCGCACGCCATAGGTACGGGGCGTGCCGAACTGGAAGTTGAAGACGTCGTCCGGCCCTGCCGCCGTATAACCGGCATAGGTGAGCGGACGCTCGTTCTCGATATTCCGCACGAATGCCTGCACGCCGAACTTGTCGTTCTCCGGCCGCCATTCGAGGCTGACGTCCGACTGGGTGTAGGCCTTTTGCAGAGAGTCGCGGAAATTGAAGAAGGTCAGATAATAGTCGCTCTTGAACCGCGTGAAGGCGTCGGCCGTGAGCGTTCCTGCCGATCCCAGGCGGAAGATATGCTGATAGCCGAGCGTGATGACGAATTTGGGCGTCTGCACCAGGCGATTACCGGCCAGATTGGGATTGTCGATCGCGAGCAGCCCCGTCTGGTTCGGATTGGCGGGGTTCAGCACCGCGTATGAGGCGATGAACTCGTCATATTTGGCGCTCAGATAATTGAACGTGCCGGTGAATCGATCGTTCCGCGACAGGTTGATCACGGTTTCCGCTTCGATGCCCCAAATGGTCGCCTTGCCCGAGTTGAACGTCTGCGCGCCCAGAGCCGAGTCCAGCAGGACATCGTTCTGCAAATCCTTATAGTCGTAATAGAAGCCGGTGAGGTTGAACTGGTTGCGCGGGCCGAAGCCCAGCTTCAGGCCTGCCTCATAGGCGGTGTTGGTTTCGGGCTTGAACACGCCCACCGCATCAAAACCGCCCGCCTTGTAGCCGGATGCAATCTTGGCATAGACCAGCGTATCGGGATTGGGCTTGTAGTTCAGCCCCGCCAGATAGTTGATGCGGTCGCCGCTGTAGCGCAGGCGAAGGGGGTTCGCGGCGGGCGTCGTGATCTCTACAAGACCGGAATTGAACTGGAATCCGTAGTTGTTGTAGAGCGCGCGGCGCTTATCCTTAGTATAGCGCAGGCCTCCCACTGCTGTCAGCACGTCGCCCAGCGGCACTTCGACCTGACCGAAGGCGGACCAGCTCTCGCTGGTGACGAAGCGGCGAAAATAGTTGATGTAGCTGCCGACGCGGCCGACCGGCGGCCCCACGAAGGGGTTGTAAAGGCCGGTATTTGTCGACTGCTTTTCCTTGAAGTAAAAAGCGCCCGTCTGCCATTCGATGCCGTTGACCTCGCCGTTCAGCCGGATTTCGTGGCTCTGCGTGTCGACGCCGGACCCGTAGTTGCGGAACAGATAGGTCGGCGGCAGGCCTAGGCGCCCGTCATTGTCGGTCGTGCGGTAGCCGCCGGTGTAGGTTAGCGTCGCAGGCCCGAAATCATAGGCGATGCGGCCACGGACGGCATCGGACTGAAGGTTGAAGATGCCAGTGCCGGTTAGCGCAGCGATATAGTTGCTGCGGTCGATGCGCGACAGGAAGCTCGTGTTTTGCGGGATGCACTGGACGCCCGGCGTGTTGGGTCCAACCTGGACGAAGCCGTTGAGCTGACAATTGGCGCCGGGTGCGTTGGCCGGGTCGTTGAGGTTGACCGACGCCTGGGTGGCGGGAACGATCTCCTGCTCGATATGCTCATAGGCCGCGTCGATGATCAGGCCGGTAGCCGGCTTTAGACGGATCGAGGCACGGCCGCCCCAAGTGTGGTCGTCGCCGCTTCGCGTGCCGCGCTCGGGCGTGAAATAGGGGAGGTTAAGGAAGGGCGTGCCAGCGTGGTTATTGTATCCCTTGTGGTCGGAATAAATGCCGGCCAGACGGATGCCGCCGATATCGCCCAGCGGCACGGTGACGCCGCCGTCAACGATGACCTGGTTGTAATTGCCGTAGGTGGCCGAAGCATTAACCTTGAATTCGTCGCCAGGTTTGCGGGCGATGAAGTTTATCGCGCCGCCGGTGGAATTGCGGCCATAGAGGGTGCCCTGCGGGCCGCGCAGCACCTCGACGCGTTCAAGGTCGAAGATGGCGGCATTGAGTACGGTCGGGCGGTTGATATATTCGCCGTCGATGTTGACGGCGATCGACTGGTCCTGCGCCTCGCCGTTGCTGATCGTGCCGATGCCGCGCACGGTGACGCGCGTTGCCGTGGTGTCGCTCGTGATCTGGAGCGACGGCGAGACCTTTTCCACCGACGCGACGCTGGTGACGCCGGCGGCCGCCAGTTGCTCGCCCGATACGACCGCGATGGCGATCGGCACATCCTGCACGGATTGCTGGCGGTTCTGGGCCGTCACGATGATTTCGGCAGTTGCAACGTCATCGCCTGTGCCCGCAGCCCCCTGCTGGGCGTACGCCGGGTTCGTCAGGGCGACGAGCGCCGCTCCGGCCATGAGTGATGATAGGCGGCTGAGATACGTCATGCTTCCTCCCCTGACTGGCTTATTCGATAGCCATTAAGAATTGCAATAATGGTTTTAATAAGGTTCGGCGAGGGCGTCAAGCCATATAAGAATGGTTGTTATAATTTGGGAAGAATAGGCGGTCGGTCAACATCCCAGACGGCGCATAAGGCGGCGCGCCATGGCGCCCATGAAGCCGCGTTGAGATGCTGTCAGTCTAACGCGAACTCGTCTCCACCGGATGCATTATGGGCGGGGAGGGCAGGGGCCTAGCGAGGCACTGCCACTCGCTAGGGCCGCGGAGCGTCTTTCCTTGTAGGTCTTTAGGTCGACGAGATGACGTTCCAGTGAGAAGTGGTTGTGGAGGTTGGCATGGATGGAGGCGAACTTCTGTAGAGCCTGCCTCTGCCTGAAGCGCAGCATCGCCCGCTCTCGTCGTCGGAAGGGCAGGTGACTGTTCTTCACCCTGTTATTCGCCCAGCGTCCTACCTCCTGCGTTTCGCGATTACCTAGCTCCTTCATCGCCCGGCTGTAAGAGCGCAGGCCATCTGTGGTGATCGCTTCTGGTGATCCGTGGCGTTTCAACGCCCTCTTTATAAAGGCGAGAGCAGCTTCTTGTCGGGTGTTCTGGTGACGTAGCTCTCAAGGATCTCGCCTTCCTGATCTACGGCGCGCCAGAGGTATAACATCTCTCCGTTGATCTTGACGTACATCTCATCGAGGTGCCAGCGCCAATGGCGGAAGCCCTTCATGCGACTGATCCGCTGCCTGCGGATGTCGCTTGCGAACAGCGGACCGAACCTGTTCCACCAGAGCCGTACTGTTTCATGACAGATGTCGATGCCGCGTTCGAACAGCAGATCTTCCACATTCCACAGCGACAGCGGGTAACGGACATACATCAGCATTACGAGGCGGATCACCTCGGGTGACGAATTGAAGTAGCGGAATGGACTGGCTGGTTTGCAGGGGCGGGGCATGATTTGCCTCTAATGCCAACCTCCTACCGGCTGGTGCCTTTGCTTTGACAGCACCCCCTTAAGCCGCGATGATGACCCTGATACCCGCTTGTTCAAGCATCTGCTGATATTCGGGAGCGATACCCGGGTCCGTTATGACGATGCCGATAGTCTCGAGAGCGCATACGACGATTCCGGACGGCCTCTCGAACTTCGAGCTGTCGACGAGGACGATCACCTGCTCGGCATGCTCGATCAGCTTCTTTTCTGCAGCAGCAAGGACGACGTCGGCTTGCATCAGCCCCCGCGGGCCGAGGGCAGCCGCTCCCATGAAGAGCTTCGGGGCAAAGAAGCCGGGCATATTGTCCTCGCCCGGTCCGCCCAGAATGATGTTTTGTTCGCGAAAGACCGTGCCGGCCGGCACCAGCACGCGCGTACCGGGCTGCGGAAGCAGAGCGCTGACGATGTGGAGGGAAGTCGTCAGCACCTGGAGATTGAGACTGGCGATATGGGGGCACATCTGGAGGGTGGTCGAGCCGCCGTCGATCATCACGCCCTCCCCGGGCTGGCAAAGCTCGGCAGCCGCGCGACCGATCGCTTCCTTCTGCGGACGGCGAAGGTTGATGTTCTCGTGAAACGGCACGCCGGTCAGGGTCGGCATCGAATCGCCGTCGGGGCCGCCTTCGGCCTGCGCGAGGCGTGCTCCACCCCGCACACGCATGATCTGCCCCTCCGAAGCCATCCGCTCCAGGTCTCGCCGAATTGTCGCGGGGGATGCGTCGAGCCGCTTTTCCAGATCACGAAATGACACGAAACCCGTGTCGGAAATGAGCTGCATTATTCGTGTTTCGCGCTCGGCAGCGTGCATCTACGGGTCCTCAGCTGATGTGCCGTTCCTCTTTCCACTCGCACATGTGCCAATCAAGCGAATATGAGCGGTTGTGCTGTCAAACGATGCCGGCGCCCAGTGAAACAGCCCTTCTTTCCTGTGCCTTGCGCTGCCGCCAGCCGCTCTGGCGATAGGCATCGATCTGATTGATCGCGCCGCCCGCTTCATAGCGGGCCATCGCGAGGATCGGCGTCACGTCGACCGCATAAGCGCTGCGCAGCGCCTGGAAGGCCATCATGGCGTCATTGCCTTCCTGCGCCTGGTGGAGAGCCGCGCGGTCGACGATCAGGGCCTTCGCGTAGGCCGTCGCGATGGCCTCGGCGGAAGAGAGCATCGACTCGATCGGATCGGTCACATTGTGCGACTGATCGATCATGTAGGACGGATGGAAATGATCTGCCGGACTGCGCTCAGCCTCCACCAGCTCATTGAAGATGAGGAACAATTGGTGCGGGTTGATCGAACCCGAATCGAGGTCGTCGTCCCCATATTTGCTGTCGTTAAAGTGGAACCCGCCGAGCTTTCCGAAGGCGTGCAGCCGGGCGACGATCTGCTCGATGTTGGTGTTCGGCGCATGATGGCCGAGATCGACGAGGCACTGGCATTTGTCGCCGAGCGTCTGCGCCGCCAGGATCGAGCTTCCCCAATCGGCAAGGACCGAAGAGTAGAAGGCTGGCTCGAACATCTTGTGTTCGAGCAGCATTCGCCAGCCGTCCGGAAGCGCGGCATAGATTTCGGCGGCCGAGTCGAGGTAGCGGTCGAAAGCGCGGGCGAGATGCTGCTGGCCGGGCAGGTTGCTGCCGTCACCGACCCACACCGTGATATCCGTCGACCCGAGCTGCTCGCCGATGCGAATGCATTCGATGTTGTGATCGATGGCCTGGCGCCGAACATTGGGATCGGTGGAGGACAGCGAGCCCGACGAATAGGAGTGAAGCTGGCCGGGCTGGTCCTGGAAGGTGTTGCTGTTGACTGAGTCGAAGGCGAGGCCGAGCTCCGCTGCTTCTTCACGCAGCGCGGAGTAATCCTCGACCTTGTCCCACGGGAAGTGCGGCGACACCCGAGGAGTGGTGGTCGAAAGTTGATGGATCACCGCGCAGTCTTCGAGCTTCTCGTGAATGTTCGTTGGCTCGCCGGGAATGGCGAACTTGGCGAAGCGCGTGCCACCGCGCCCGGCGCCCCAGCTCGGCACGGCCACCGAAAAGGCGGCCACCTGCGCCTTCACGTCGGCGATGGCCATTCCGCGCCGGGCGAGCTTGCGGCCGAGGCTGTCATATTCATCGGCGAGAGCGTCGTAGTGCGCAGCGTTCAACGTCGCGATCTGATCGCTCGACAGGGGCAACTTATTAGCCATCGAGTGGCCTCTCCTTTTTACACCAGAATTGCGGGCACTTCAGCGGGTGAAGGCCTGCGAATTGCCAGCATCAACATTGATCATGTTCCCCGTCGATTTTGCGGAAACGGCGGAGGCGAAGAAGTAGACGGCTTCCGCAATATCCTCCGGGAGCACATCGCGCTTGAGGAGGGAGCGATTGCGGTAGTGCGCCTCCAGCTCCGCGCCCTCGCCAATGCCATGAGCTCCGGCGCGCTCGCGCCGCCATTCGCCGTCCCAGATGCGTGAGCCTCTGATCACCGCATCGGGGTTGACGACATTCACGCGAATTCCGGCGGGAGCTCCCTCGAGCGCGAGGCAGCGAGCGAGGTGCAGTGCCGCCGCCTTCGCCGAGGCGTATGCGGAAGCATTGGTGGCTGCGGCAATGCCGTTCTTCGAGCCGATGAAGACGATGGAGCCCCCGTTCTCGACGCCATTCATCTTGATGAGCCGGAATGCGCTCCTCGCGGTCAGGAGATAGCCCTTTGCCAACACATCGTAGTTCCGGTCCCATAGATCGAGCGTGGTTTCCTCAATCGGCGCGGACGAGGCAATGCCCGCATTGGCAACGACGATGTCGACACCGCCGAACTCGACGGCGCAGGCTTCGTAAGCAGCTTCGACCGCCTGTTCATCGGTGACGTCGCAAACTGCGTTGCGCACCACGTCCTTGCCGAATCTTTTTTCGGCCTCCGTGCAGGCGCCCTCGAGGGCAGCGGCGTCGCGATCGACCAGCATCACGCATGCGCCCTCCGCGAGCAGCCGCGTGGCGGTCGCAGCGCCGATGCCGCCTGCGCCACCTGTGACCAGCGCGATCTTGCCGACCAGCGGCTTCGGCTTGGGCATGCGCTGAAGCTTCGCTTCCTCGAGCGCCCAATATTCAACGTCGAAAGCCTCCTGTTCGTCGAGGCCGACATAGCCGCCAAGCGCCTCGGCGCCGCGCATGACGTTGATCGCGTTGCCGTAGAATTCGCCGGCGATTCTCGCCGTCGCCTTGTCGGCGGCGAAGGTGAGCCGGCCGATGCCGGGGACGAGCACGACCACGGGGTTGGCATCGCGCATTGGCGGATCCTCGGGCCCGGCGCAGCGCTCATAATAGGCGCGATATTCGGAACGATAAGCTTCGACGCGATCCGCGAGATATGATTCGTCGACGATCCTCGCCGGATCGAGCGTCAGCGGCACCCGCTTCGTGCGCAGGAAATGGTCCGGGCAAGACGTGCCGATGGACGCGAGCCGTTCGAAATCAACCGAGCCGACGAACTCCAGCGATTCTTCGTCATCCGAAAAATGCGCGATCTTCGATCGACCGTCGCTCATCAGGCCCCGAAGTCGCGGCATGAGACGGGCGGCCGCGGCCCGCCGATCGGCGGCACCAAGCGGCGGGACTTTCTCTCCGCCAAATGCCGGGCGGTCCGCGAGTCGTTGATTGAGATATGTCGCCGCCTCGGCGATGAGGCCGATCGTCTGCTCGTAGCAGGCCTTGGACGTATCGGCCCAGCAGATGATCCCATGACCGGCGAGCATGATCCCGATACATTCGGGATGGGCTTTGGCGAAATCGCGGATCTGCATGGTGACACGCCTCGAAGAGGAGACCCGGATCGGCAAAGGCGGGACCCTGGCGGCGCAGCTGTCGCGGCTCGACCTGATCGTGCTCGACGAGCTCGGTTATCTGCCGTTCGCCCGCTCGG
>Ga0315899_10006243_pt1 | contig 12832 bp, 12 predicted proteins | sample LakEriMetagenome_2_FD_203518 | JGI IMG/M metagenome (GOLD analysis project Ga0315899, IMG submission 203518) | Freshwater fungal communities from buoy surface, Lake Erie, Ohio, United States - Buoy 4 MA112 | ecosystem: Environmental > Aquatic > Freshwater > Lake | place: USA: Lake Erie, Ohio...
GCGGGTGCGATCGATGCGGACGCCCACGGGGGCGCCAAGGGCGGCGGTATTGGTGGCGACGCCACTCAGGACGAGCGTAAGCGGCCCATCCTGCCAGACGGCGGTCACGGTCGTGCCACTCGCAATGACAGGCGGCGGCGTAACGGCCGGGGCACGGAGCACGTCGCCGACGGCGATGGGCCGCCGTGCGATCCACCCGACCTGTGCCCGCGTGGTGTCGGGGGCGATGCCGTTCCAGCGCCAGGTGATCACGGTGTCCGCCACTCCGATATCCTCCGCGCGCAGCGTGTCCCCCCGCCCGAGCGGGCGGAGCGCAACCGCGACGGTTACCCGGCGCTGGTCGGCGCGCAGCGCGCCGGCCATGTCGGGCCGCGCGCGTGGCGCCTGGGCCGCGAGCCCCATGGGCAGCAGCCCCGCGAGTCCCGCGACCGCGAGGAGCGACCGCCGGGACGCGGCGGCGCGCGTGGTCGGGCGATGGGTTGGCGAGTGCATCAGAACGTCCGTGTCCCGTGCGGCTTAGTTCACGATGTTGTTGGCGATCTGGCCCATCTCGTCGGCCGTCTTGATGGACTTGGAGTTGATCTCGTATGCGCGCTGCGCGGCGATCATCTCCACCATCTCCTGCACGATTTGCACATTCGAGCCCTCGAGGCTTCCCTGCTGCAGGCGCCCCATGCCGTCTTCATTGGCGAAGCCGAGGATCGGCTGGCCCGAGGCCGTCGTGGCCATGAGCATGTTCTGGCCGAGGTTGAGCAGGCCGCTCGGATTGGCGAAGCGCGCCAGTTCAATGCGTCCCACCTCGGTGGGCAGCAGCTCCGTTCCCCGCTTGACGCTCACCACCCCCGCGCCGGAGATGGTGAGCTCGCTGCTGTCTACCGGAATGCGTACCGGGGGCTGAACGGCGTAGCCGGCGCTCGTGACGAGGACGCCCTGGTCGCTGATCTGAAAGCTGCCGTCGCGCGAGTACCCGAGCTCGCCGTTGGGCAGCTGCACCTGGAAGAAGCCCTCGCCTTCGATGGCCACGTCAAGGTTGCGCCCGGTCTGTTCGATGGGGCCCTGCTCGTGCAGTCGCTGGACGCCGGAGAGCCGGGTGCCGCGGCCGACCTGGATGGCCGGCAGCGTCTCCGCTTCCGTGCCGCCGATGACCTGCTGTCCCTGAATGGTCTGGTAGAGCAGGTCCTCGAACTGTGCCCGGCTGCGCTTGAAGCCGGCCGTGTTCACGTTGGCGAGGTTGTTGGCGATGACTTCGGTGCGGGTCTGCTGCGCCATCATGCCGGTCGCGGCGGCGCGAAGTGCGGGATTCATGGATCAGGTCTCCGGTGCGTGCTCGTGGCGGGCGTGCTTAAACGGGCTTGGCGAGGTCGGTCACGGCGATACCGCGCACCGCATCAATGGTGGACAGCGTTTTCTGCGCGGCCTGATAGCGGTGCAGCACGCTCAGCATGTCGGTCATGGCCGCCATCGGGTTGACGTTCGACTCCTCGAGGAATCCCTGCTGCACCCGGCGTTCGGCGGGTGGGATGGCTTGCCGGGAGGCCTCGGGCACGAACAGGGTGCCTCCCTCGTGCTGGAGGTCGGTGCCACTCGGCACCCGCTCGAGGCGCAGGCGGGTGAGCGGCTTGCCATTCACGGCGATCTGACCGGCGGCGTCGATCTCCACCACGCCGCTGGGCGGAATGGTGATCGGTCCGTCTTCGCCCAGAACCGGATTGCCGCGGCTGTCGACCAGCTGGCGTTCGGGGCTGAGGCGGAAGCTGCCGTTGCGCACGAACCGTTCCCCCCCGGGCGTGTTCACCACGAAGAATCCGTCACCCTCGACCGCGAGGTCGAACGGGTTGTGGGTCTGGGTGAGCGTACCGGCCGTGAGGTCCACGGCGGTGTCGGTGGCCGCCAAGGCGTTGTCCATGAGCCGCGAGAAGGCCATTTCCGCCTTGAAGCCACGGGTGGACGCGTTGGCGAGGTTGTTGGCGAGCACCGCCTGCCTGCGCTCCAGCATCTGGAGCGCCGCCGCCGCACTGCTCAATCCGTTGGTTTGGACGGGACCTGGCATGTCGTAGTCGGTAAGGGGACACGAACTCGCCACGGAGAAGAGCAATGGTCGGGCCACGAGGGCCCGACCTGAGGAATTGACTGTAAGCTATTGAAATACAACAGCTTGAAGTTCTGCTGGGTTCGGGTGGCGGCGGCGCTGGACCAACCGCCGGCACGGCAATTCATGCCGGCACCCGGTGGGGGCGGCTGCTATTGCCGTGCGGCAGGCGCTACCGTGCCGCGAGGGGGCCGCCGTGGATCTCGAGCAGCATCGAGACGGCGTCGAGCGGCAGGCCGGTTTTCCTCGCGATCTCGGCCGGGGCGGCGCCAGCGGCGGCCAGCGCCCGCACGGTGCGCGGTGTCTTACCGACCCGTCCGCCGCGCAGGGAGATCGTCGGGGGCGCGGCCGTGGCCGGGCGCGGTGCGCCATGGTGCGCGTGCGCCAGCGCAGTGCGGCGTCCCCGCCGTTTCCGGAGGGCGCTCCCCATGTGGCGCAGCGGTTCGGCGAGCAGCGCGGCGGCGGTCGCCGCTGCCAACGTGGCGAAGGCCGCGAGCCGCTGGTCCGGCGACACGCTGGGCGACATCAGGAACGCGCCGATGGCCAGCCCGATGATGCTGACGCCGACGCCGAGGGCGGTCATCTGCAGGGTTTCCTTCCAGACCTTCGACATGCGGAGCCTCAATGGTAGGGTCGGGCCGTGCGCGGCAGGCGCCGGCATCGGGGGTCGTGCGTCAGACGTCGCGAAGTGGCTTGAGCTCTACACGCAGCTTGCTCAGCGCCTTGCTGCGAATCTGCGAGACGCGGCTTTCCGTGAGCTCGAGCACCTTGGCGATCTCGTGCAGCTTGAGCTCCTCGAAGTAGTAGAGCGAAAGGACGATGCGCTCCTGCTCCTTGAGCCGGAGGATCGCGTCCTTGAGATGGGCGACCTCCTGCTCGTGCGTGAGTGACGCCTCGACGTCGCTCGCCTGCTCACTGGTCAGAGTTTCCGCCGGCACGGGCGCCGTGCTTTCCCGGTCGCCCGGGGCCCGGTCGAGCGGCACGTGATGGGCGCCTTCGACGTCGGCCTGCCATCGCCAGAGCGTGTCCACATCCACGCCCAGCTGGGTGGCCAATTCGCGGTCCTCTGGTGCGCGGCCATGCGCCCGCTGAAAGGCTTCCCGGGCGCCGGTGATTTCGCGGGTTTTGCGCCGGACGGAGCGCGGCACGTGATCCTGCTTGCGCAGCTCGTCGAGAATCGCACCACGAATGCGTGGCGCCGCGAAGGTGCTGAAGGCCAGGCCGCGGGTGGCATCGAAGCCTTCGAGGGCGGTCATGAGGCCGATCGTCCCGGCGCTCACGAGTTCGTCGAAGTCGGTCCGCACGGCGAGCGTGCGCGAGACTTGCCGGGCCACGTGATGCACGAGACCGAGGTGCTCTTCGAGCAACCGGTCGCGGGCAACCGCGTTCCCTGCCTGATAGGATTGCCAGAGATTGGCGTTCATGGCCGTGGAACCGGAGGGAGCAGCGAAAGACACGATCAGGTACCGGGGCGGGAGAGGGGTCGTTCGGCCAGCACGCGCATCACGACGTGGTGTGCGGCGGTGGCGGCCGGCGATCCGGCGGCGGCGTCAGGAAAGGGCATGCCCGCGCGCAGCGCGGCATCGAGGGTGGGGTCGGCCGGAATGGCCCCGGCCAGGCGTGGCGTGAGTCCGAGGAACTGCCGGGCCCCGGCGTCGATGGCATCAAAGCAGCGAGCGGCCTCGCTCCCTTCATGGCGGTTGACGAGCACCTCGACCGGCAGGGCCGGGCGGGAAAGCCCGACGGCCTTGCAGAGGGCATAAGTGGCCGCGAGGCCCACGGGATCACTGCCGGCGGAGACGGCCATGAGCCGCTCGCTGCCAGTGGGTGTGACGGCCCCGAGCACATGATCGAGCCGGGCGCCGCAGTCGATGACCACGAGGTCCATGGCCTCGGCGAGCGTGCTGACCCGGCGCATGCAGGCCTTGCGTTCGGCGGCGCTCATTGGCGCTGCGGTGCGCGGGGCGTCGGCCAGCCGCGGGGGACCGCCGGCGACCAGGGTGAGAGTTGCACTCACCGGGGTGGCGACATCCGCCGGCGCGGCGCGCCCGGCGCGCAAGTCGGTCCAGCTGCCACGCGGGGAGATGCCAAGGGTCAGCGCCAGCGCCCCCACGAAGTCATCGGCGTCCACCAGCAGCACGCGCCGCCCTTCGCCGGCGGCACTCATGGCCAGCAGCGCCGACAGCAGCGTGGCCCCGGCCCCGCCGCGCCCGCTCGCGACGAGCAGCGTCGGCGCCGCCCCGCTGCGGGCGCCGCCGGCGCTCCGCGCGCTGCGCACGCCGTCGGCCTGCGTCGGTGGTACCGCTCCGCGCGGCACGGTCATGAGCAGCGACATCAGGCCGGCGCCCAGTCGGATTCGGCGTCGGCTGTCAGCCCCCACGAGCGCAGCAGCCGCGGCACGCCGGGCTTGAGATCGGCGGGCACGTCCTGACCGTCGGTGATCCAGCGCGTGGGCAACTCGAGCGACAGCGCCAAATCGGTGACCCCCGATTCCCGCGGCACCTCGTCGAGCTTGGAGAGCAGCAGGTGCGTGGCGCCACAGTGGGTGCGCGACGTGGCGTAGGCGCGGGCGATGTCCACGGCGAGGTCGGCGCGCAGACTCGCCGGCAGGACCAGGTGCACCTCGTCGGGGGCGATGACGTCGAGCAGCGTACGCCAGCGCTCCTTGAGCTCCGTGCTTGCCGGGCTGCGCCCCGGCGTGTCGATCAGAATCACGTCACAGTCGGCCGACAGTCGCTTCATGGCGGCGTCGATCTCCCGGGCCTCGTAGATGACTTCGAACGGGATGTCGGCGAGCTCGGCGTAGGTGGCCAACTGCTCCATGCCGCCCACCCGATAGGTGTCGAGCGTGAGGAGACCCGGGCGCGCGGCCCCGAACATGCCGCGGCGCACCGCGAGCTTGGCGGCGGTGGTCGTCTTGCCAGCCCCGGTGGGGCCCACCAGGGCGATGCCGTAGGGGCGGCCGTCGGCCTTACGCAGCGTGGGTGGCAACGGCGCCGCGTCGAGGCGCGCGCGGACGGACTCGAGGGCGTGGCTCGGCGTCGCGAGCACCTCCACCATCGGTACCCCGCCCTCGCGCACGGTGCGCGTGTGGAGAATCATCACATCGTCGCCCAGCGTGCGCCGCGCGCGATCGGCCACGCGCGACAGGTCGACACCACGGAATCGTTCGACGGGCAGCAGACTAGCCATTGGGCATCTCCCAGGTAGCCACGCTGCTCAGCGTGATCTGCGCGGGGAGCTCGGCGAGCGAGACCACCGGCAGGCTGGGCAGCACGGGTTCAATCAGGCGCCGCACGCCCACGCGCAGCGACGGCGGTGTGATGAGCGGCAACGGACGGCCATCCACCGCATAGGTGGTGGCGAGATGGTTCAGATCCCGCAGCATGCCCGCGAGGGATTCGGGGGTGAGCATCGGCGTGGCCGCCTGGGCGGTGCGCGGCGAGAAGAGCCCCAGCAGGGCGCTCTCGAGGCGTGCCCCGATGGTGATCCCGCGCACGGTGCCCGTGGGGTCGGCGAAGAGCCGGGCGATGACGTTGGTGAGCGCCTTGCGGACCACTTCCGTCAGCACCTCGGGATCCTTCGTCGCCTCCGCGCCGTCGCCGACGGCTTCGAGGATGGTGACGAGGTCGCGAATGGGGACGCGCTCGCGCAGCAGGCGCTGGAGCACGCGGTGCAGCACGCTCAGCGACACTTTCCCGGGAATGATCTCCTCCACCAACGCCGGGTGCGACTTCTTGAGCGTCCCCACCATCTCCTGCACTTCCTGGCGACCGAGGAGCTCGGCCGCGCTGCCCTTGAGCGTCTCGAGCAGGTGCGTGGCAACCACGGTCGTGGGCTCCACGACCACGTAACCCAGCGCTTCCGCCTCGGCGCGGCGAGAGGCCGCGACCCAGCGCGCCGGCATGCCGAAGCTCGGGTCGATGGTGTCCATGCCGTCGATCTCCGCCACCACCCCGCCGGTGTTGAGGGCCATCATGAAGCGCGGCAGCACCTCGGCGCGGGCAACCTCGCTGCCGCGCAGTTTGATCACGTACTCGTTGGCCGGCAGCCGGATGTCGTCGCGGATGCGAATGGGCGGCACGAGGATGCCCAGCTCGAGGGCGGCCTGCTTGCGCAGCAGTGAAATGCGCTCGAGCAGGTCGCCGCCCTGCCCTTCGTCCACGAGCGGGATGAGGGCGTAGCCCACCTCCAGTTCGATCGGGTCGATCTGGAGCAGATCCTGCATGGGATCGGGGGTCCCCGCGCCCTCCGGGGCATCACTCACCACCGGGGACAGCACCAGCGCCTCGGCAGCGCGCTGCGCCTCGGCCTGCGCCGACAGCTTCGCCAGCACGGCGGCCCCCGCGGCCATGGTGAGGAAGGGGAACATCGGGAGCGCGGGAATGAGCGAAAAGGCGCCAAGCACGCCCGCCACCATCCACATGGCGCGCGGATGGCCGCCGAGCTGGCGGCTGAGCACGGTGCCGATCCGGTCGGTGCTCGTCGCCGCCGTGACCATGATGCCGGCCGCGGTGGAGATGATGAGCGCCGGGACCTGGGACACGAGCCCGTCACCCACCGTGAGGATGGTGTACGTGCTCGCCGCCTTGCCCACATCCATGCCGCGCTGAATGACGCCGATGAAGATGCCGCCCACGATGTTCACGATCACGACGAGGATGCCGAGAATCGCGTCGCCCTTCACGTACTTCGAGGCCCCATCCATCGCGCCGTAGAAGTCGGCGGTGCGGGCGATCTCGTCGCGGCGGGTGCGGGCCTCCTTCTCGTCGATCAGGCCGGCCGAGAGGTCGGCGTCGATCGCCATCTGCTTGCCGGGCATGGCATCGAGGGTGAAGCGCGCCGCCACCTCGGCGATGCGACCGGCACCCTTGGTGATGACGATGAAGTTGATGCCGATCAGGATGAGGAAGATGACGATCCCGACGGCGTAGTTGCCGCCGATGACGAACTGACCGAACGCCTCGATGACCTTGCCCGCGTGCGCCTCGGTGAGGATGAGGCGCGTGGACGACACATTGAGGCCGATGCGGAAGAGCGTGAGCAGCAGGAGCAGCGCGGGGAAGCTGCTGAAGTCGAGCGGGTTCGTGGTGTACAGCGCGACCAGCAGGACGACCAGCGAGGAGCCGATGCTGGCGGCGAGGAACAGGTCGAGCAGCACCGGTGGCAGCGGCACGATGATGAGCGCGAGGATCATCACCACGACGAGGGCGACGGCGATCTCGGCGAGGCGCATCTTCGGCGCGCCGGGGCTGAGGGGCAGGGCAGCGGACGTCATGCGGGTCTCCTCAGGCGGCGGCCGTGCCGCGCCAGCCGGCGCCATGGCGCTGCTTCTCGCGCATCACGAAGGCCAGCACCTCCGCGATGGCCAGGTACATCTCCACCGGAATCATCGTTCCCACCTTGGCGACCTTGATGAGGGCCCGGGCAAGCGGCTTGTTCTCGATCACCGGCACGCCGTGCAGAAAGGCGAGTTCCTTGATGCGCTGCGCGATCTTGCGTTCGCCCAGCGCGACGATGTACGGCGCCGGCGCCACGGCCGGGTCGTACTTGATGGCGATCGCGATGTGGGTGGGGTTCACCAGCACCACGTCGGCGGTCTTCACGCTCGCGAACATCGTGCGCCGCACCCGCTCGCGCGCGATCTGGCGGCGACGCCCCTTCATTTCGGCGTTGCCTTCCTGCGACTTCATTTCCTCCTTGACCTCCTGCTTCGTCATCTTGAGGTCTTCATTCGTCTTCCAGCGCTGGAAGCCGTAATCGGCGAGCGCGAGGACGAGGAACATGAGGCCGGTGTTGCGGAGCAGGGCGAAGCCGTAGGCGTTCACGAGCTCCATGAGGGCCATCGGGGATGGCGACAGCGCGAGCGCGAGAACGTCGGCCCACGCGTCCTCGAGCGTGGCGTACACGGCGTAGCTCACGATGCCCATCTTCAGCAGTCCCTTCGCGAGCTCCACCCAGCCCTGCAGGCCGAGCATGCGCTTGGCGCCGTTGATCGGGTTGAGACGCTCGAACTTGGGCTCGAGCGTCTTCGTGGTGAGGAGGCCCCCGGTCTGCAGCGCCTGCACGGCAATGGCGATCACGGCGAGCGACGCCATGGCCGACACGGTGCTCACGATGACGCGGAAGCTGAGCGCCTGGAGATACGTGATGAGTCCGACGCCCTCGTAGGCACCATCGCCTGCCGTGGCGAGGGTGCGGCCGACGGTCTCCACGAGGAAGCGCCACAGCGGCGGCCCCGCGAAGGAGAACACCATGAGGGAGCCGAGCAGGAAGGCGGCGGTGACGAACTCGGGGCTCTTGGCGATCTGCCCCTTCTCCCGGGCTTCATCGAGGCGTTTGCCAGTGGGTTCTTCGGTCTTTTCGCCGGACTCGTTTTCCGCCATCGGTCGTTATCGCGACGCCCCCATCGCCGGCGCCGGGGCCACCTGGGCCGCCCGCGCAAAGGAGTCGAGGGTCTGATGGTACGGCGTGGTCCAGCCACCGAGCGCCTGCACCACGAGGCCGATGGAGCCGGCGAAGGTGAGCAGGCCGACGCCGATCTGCAGCGGGAAGGCGAGACTCATGACCTGCAGCTGCGGAGCCGCGCGCCCGAGCACGGCCAGCGCGAGGTTGGTCAGCAGGATGGCGGCAATGACGGGCGCGGCGAACTGCAGGCCACTGGCGAAGAGCTGCGCACCCGCCTTCACCAGCGGCAGGAAGCCGCGATCGAGGGCGAGCGGTCCGCCCAGCGGCATCACGGTGAAGCTCTTCGCCACGGCCTCGATCATGAGCAGATGACCGCCGGCGAGCAGCAGCAGCGTGACGGCGAGCAGTTGCAGGAAGCTCGCGAACAGCGCGCCCTGCGTGTTGCCGAGCGGGTCGAAGATCGCCGCGCCGGAGAGACCGATGGTGTTCGTGGCGAGTTCCCCCGCGAACTCGACGCCGGCGACGACCAGTGCGGCCGCGAACCCGAGCGCGAAGCCCACGACCGTCTCCGCGAGAAACGTGGCGGGGGTGATCGCGAGTCCCGAGCGATCGGCGGATTCGAGCGCCGCGGGCAGCAGCAGGACCGCGAACAGCACGATGAGCGCTGCGCGCAGTCGCATGGGTACCGACTTGGCCGACCAGGCGGGTGCCACCAGCAACAGCCCGCCCACGCGCAGTGCCGTCAGCACCAGGGCGGTGGCGACGCCGGGCGCGAAGACGTCAGGCAGGCCGAAGATCAGCGAGTGCACGGGCCAGTCGTCGGTCGGAGACGGCTCAGGCGACCATCGCGGGAATCCCGCGGATGATCGAGGACGTGAACTTGATGAGGATCTGGAGCAGCCACGGCATGCCGACGATGAAGGCCCCACCCACCAGAATGAGTTTGGGCACGAACGTGAGCGTCTGTTCCTGGATCTGCGTGACCGACTGCATGATCGAGACGACGAGCCCAACCCCCAGGGCAATGAGCAACAGGGGGGCCGCGATCATGAGGGCGGTCATGATGGCGTCGCGGGTAAGGTCGATGACGAGTTGATGGGACACGGGCGCTGGGCTTCAGGAGTCGGACGAGGCTGCCGACACCTCCCCGTGCAGGGATGGTGCCAGCATCGTGGTGCGTCGGAGATCGTGCGTATCTGTTTCTAATTCAATGCGTTACGTGATCGCGAGCGGCGCGGCTCGAGGCTTGGCCCCCGGCAAGTGTTGCCGGGCGTGATGCACCGCGCGGGGCCTACCAGACGGCGGACGGCAATTGCTGCACGGCGCACCCGCCGCCGCGCGGCACGACCGGCGGCCTGTCCTCGCGCGGCCCGGTCCCGGGGCGCGCCCGGATCGGGCTACTTGAAGCTCTGCACCAGGCTCGTGATGGTGAGACTCCACCCGTCGACGAGCACGAAGAGCAGCAGCTTGAAGGGCAGCGAGATCATCGCCGGGGGCAGCATGAACATGCCCATGCTCATGAGCACGCTCGCCACCACGGTGTCGATGATGATGAACGGCAAGTAGATCGCGAAACCGATCTGGAAGGCCGTGCGCAGTTCGCTGGCCACGAACGCGGACATCAGCACGTGCAGCGGCACGTCGTCCACGGTGGCGGGTCGTGGCAGGCGACTCAGTTCGACGAAGGTCTTGACGTCGCTCTCCCGCGTCTGCCTGAGCATGAAGGCGCGCATCGGTTTCACGCCCTCCGTCATCATTTCCACCTGGGTCATCTTGCCGTCCAGCCAGGGCGTGATGGCCGTGCGGTGCATTTCGGCGAGCGTGGGCCCCATGACGAAGCCGGTCAGCAGGAGCGCCATGGCCGCGAGCAGCTGGCCGGGTGGCGCACTCTGGGTGCCCATGGCCTGCTTGAGGAACTGCAGCACGATGAGGATGCGGGTGAAGCCCGTCATCATGAGCAGCAGCGTCGGCAGCAGCGTGAGCAGCCCCATCATGATGACGATGCCCACGGTGCCGTTCAGGCGCAGTCCGCCATTCTCGGCGTCGCCGCCCACCTGGACATCCATCTGCGGCATCATGCGCATGATGGCCTCATCGGCGGCGATGGGCGCGGGGGACGCGCTCTGGGCCTTGGGTGGCACGTCGGTGGCGCTGTCCACGACCACGCGGTTCATGGGCTGACGGGGCGCGGTACCCTGTGCCGTCACGGCAGCCCCGTTGCCCGGGCGCGGAACCGGCGGCTGGGTGGCGGGCCCGACGGCGCGGGAGGGCGTGAGGCGCGGGGCCGGGCGCGGCGGCGCGGCCGGCGGCTGGCCAACGGTGATGGGGACGAGCGGCGCGAGATCGAGCTTCGGCACGTCGATCACGAGCGGCGCGGTTGCCGGGGTCGCCGGACGGATGGTCGTGGGGGGCGCCGAGGCGGGCGTTGGCGGCACCACCGGCGGCTGCACCACGGGTGGCTGCGTCGCGGGGGTCTGGGCCACGAGCGTCGAGGCGGACGTCATCGTGAAGACGGCGAGCATGGCGGCCAGTCGGGCGGTCCCCCCCAACGCCAGGTCGAGCATGGGCCCGAACCCGCGAGCGGCCGACGTCGGTCGGATGGGCGTCGGGTACGTCAGCGGGGTCCCACGGCTCGTGGTGAGGGGCGCGGTGAGAAAGCGCGGGATCTCGGCGCGCTCGGTGAGGGACAGGGGCGCGAAGGATGCCGCCGCCACCGGCGCCGCCGCCACCGGCGCCGCCGTGCCGGGTCGCGCCACCTCGTGCGCGGGGCCAGCCTCCGAGCGGAGCTGCTGGCCGAGCAGGCGCCCGAACGGGCCGGCGAGGGATGCCGGCACGAGCGGGCGGTACGCGGCCGCCGCCTGGGCGCTCGACCGGTGCGGCACCGGCACGGCGCTGCTCGCCACCACCTGCTGGCGATCACGCTCGTCGAGCTCGAAGAGCGTGGTGACCCCGCCTTCCCCCACGGCGAGCGCCACGACCTTTTCGCCGACGCGCACGACGGTGAGCCCGGTCTTCGGGCCCAAGGGGACCCGCTGCACCACTTCCACGGGGAGACGCACCGTGGCCGACAGGGACCCCATGCCCCAGCGCTTCAGTGCCCACAGGCACACGGCCCCGAGGCCGAGGACGAAGGTGAGGGCAGCGATCACCCCGAGTGACGCAATCAGCATGGACGGCCGTGATTCAGGTGAGAGGGCGCACGACGACGGTCCGGTGGCTCAGGCCGCGCTCGCGGGAGCGGCGGTCGCGGTAGCGCTGGGCGTCGCCAGGACGCGCGTGATGCGCACCCCGAAGTGTTCGCCAAGCACCACCACTTCACCCTCGGCAAAGCGACGGTCGCCCACGAAGATGTCGATGGGTTCGCCGGCGAGGCGGTCCAGCTGGATGACCGAGCCCCGGCCCAGGCGCAGGAGCTCCTGCACCATCATGCTCGTCCGTCCGAGTTCGATGGAGACGGGCAGCGTGAGATCGAGCAGCATGCTGATCGGCACTTCCGTGCCACCCAGCATCGTCTGCTTGAAGTCGGTAAACTGGGGAGCGCGAAACGCCGGTGCGCCGGGGGCCGCACCCGGGTCCTCCATGAGAGACGAGATCGGCTGCCCGGCGGCCTTGGCGGCCTGCGCGCTCGCGACGAGGGCATCAATTTCGGCGGTGTTCATGTGCGAAAGGGTCAGAAATTCGACGGGGGAGAGGGGAGCGCGTCCACGACGCGCACCGCGAGATTGCCGTTCACGCGTCCGGCGTGCCCGATGAAGCGGTCCTGCGTCCCGGCGCGCACGATCACGCGCGCGTCCTTCGGGATGCCCGTGGGGATGATGCTCCCCTCGATGATCTGCGACAGGTCGCGCAGGCTGAGGCGGAAGTCGGGCAGGCGCGCGGTGATTGGCACCTTGGTCGCGCGCAGCGCCGCTTCACTTCGCTGACGCGTCTGCTCGCGTTCCCGTTCGTTGGTGGAAAGCAGGGCCAGACGCTGCTGCCCGCTGGACGTGAAGAACTTGTCGAGGACAGTCAGGGGCAGGCACAGCAGCAGCAGGCTGCTCACGTTGCCCGTACTGAACTCGAGGTTGGCCACGAGCACCGGATCCTCGCGGTTCACCACCTGCAGGATTTCCGGCGAGGATTCGAACCCCGTGATGTTGAGGTCCAGGGGCACGTGGTCCTGCCAGATCTCCTGCAACAGCGCGGTGATCTTGTCGGCCACGCTGCGCACGGCCATGCGCTCGATGGGCGTGAGCACCCGCGTCAGCGACGCGCCGGCTCCCTCCCCACCGAAGAAGCGGTCCACGAGGAATGTGCTGAACTCGGGACCGATGTCGAGGACGCCCTTCTGGCCGG
>Ga0315899_10006244_pt1 | contig 12832 bp, 7 predicted proteins | sample LakEriMetagenome_2_FD_203518 | JGI IMG/M metagenome (GOLD analysis project Ga0315899, IMG submission 203518) | Freshwater fungal communities from buoy surface, Lake Erie, Ohio, United States - Buoy 4 MA112 | ecosystem: Environmental > Aquatic > Freshwater > Lake | place: USA: Lake Erie, Ohio...
TGATCGATTTGACGCATATATCTTCTCCTGATTCCGTCCGCGTGCCATGCGCGTATCAGTGCATTATTGCAACCGTCGCGTATTGTGGTTCAAAATTCGACGGCAATGCATATATGGACACATCATTACCCCGACAGCCTCCTTCTCCCTATATCAGGAACGCCGATGATTAGCCTTTTGGTCCGCACCTCCTTCGTGGCAATCGCCTTCGGCGCACCTGCTGTGTATGCGCAAGATGATGCAGCACCAATCATTGTCGTGACAGGTAAGGGCCTGGATCAGACAAAAAGTGATCCCGCTTATGGCGCGGTTGAAATCGACCGCACGCGCCTGACCAGCGAGGCATCGGGGCGGATCGAAAATATCCTTGCCGATGTGGCGGGCTTTCAGCAATTCCGGCGTTCGGACAGCCGTTCGGCCAACCCATCCGCCCAAGGCGCAACGTTGCGCGCGCTTGGCGGCAATGCGTCTAGCCGAACGCTCATATTGCTGGACGGCGTGCCGCAAGCCGACCCGTTCTTCGGCTATATCCCCTTTAGCGCCATTACGCCGGAACGCCTGTCTTCCGTCCGCGTAACGCGCGGCAGCGGCAATGGCGCCTTTGGCGCAGGCGCCGTCGCCGGCACGATTGAACTGAACAGCGCTACTCGCGTCGACTTGCCCGATGCCTCCCTGTCCGCCTTTTACGGCAGCGATAATGCCCGTGAATTGTCGGCGGGCCTCGCGGCCGATCTTGGAGCTGGTTTTATCAGCCTTTCAGGACGCTTAGACAGCGGCGACGGGTTTTTCACAGCGCCGGCCGCTTCGCGCCAGCCAAGCGACGTGCGCGCCGCTTATGATAGCTGGTCCACTGGCCTGCGTGCGGTCGCACCTTTGGCCGATGGTGTTGAAATGCAAGTTCGCGGATTGCTCTTCCAAGACAATCGGACCTTGCGCTTTGCCGGCGCGGACAGCAGCTCCGAAGGGCAAGACGCCAGCATCCGCATCGTGTCGCAAGGTCGCTGGCAAATCGATGCCTTAGCTTATCTACAGGCACGCAATTTCACCAACGTCGTCATTAGCGCGACGTCGTTGCGCAAGACGCTCGACCAACGCAACACGCCCTCCACAGGGCTTGGCGGCAAAATCGAGGTCCGCCCGCCCGTGGGCGGCGACCACCCCTTGCGCATCGGCGCGGATGTCCGCTTGGCCGAAGGTGAATTGTTTGAAGATGCATATAGCCAAGTCACGGGGCTCGTAACCGCACGCCGCAACGCGGGCGGCGATAGCGCGAACTTTGGCGTGTTTGCGGAAAATGACTGGAGCCTCGGTGCATTGACGTTGACCGGTGGCCTGCGTGCCGACCGCTGGACAATAAGCAACGGCTTTTTTGCCGAGCGCAGCGCAAATGGCAATGTCGTGCGCGACGACAATTTTGCCGACCGGGCAAGCTGGGAGACAAGTGCACGGGTTGGCGCGCTTTATGCGCCGCGCGATGACTTTGCCTTGCGCGCTGCGGCGTACACGGGGTTCCGACTGCCGACGCTGAACGAACTTTACCGGCCCTTTACGGTATTCCCCGTCGCCACCCGCGCCAACGCCGCATTAGACGTTGAAAAACTGCGCGGCGTTGAGGCGGGCTTTGATCTGCGTTCGGCCAATGGCGTCACCTTTGGCGCGACCATCTTCTACAACCGCCTGAATAATGCCATCGCCAATATCACCATTGGTCCCAATCTGCGGCAGCGCGGCAATGTCGATGCTGTCGTGGCCAAGGGGATTGAGCTATCGGGCGAAGCCGTTTTGGGCCAAGTCGCGCTTTCGGGCTCCTACGCATATAGCGGCAGCAAAGTGCGTGCCTCTGGCAGCGCGTCGGCACTTAATGGCCTATCTCCGGCGCAAAGCCCGCGTCATGCCGCCAACGCAAATGTGCGTTGGACGCCACATGCAGGCGCAGTGTTCTCTGCAACGGCCCGTTATGTGGGGGCGCAGTTTGAAGATGATCTGGAAAGCAACATATTGCCTTCAGCGTTGACATTCGATGGCTTTGCGCAAGTTCCGATAACGCGTCAGATCGCCTTAACCGGCCGGGTAGAGAATATCTTCAACGAAGCCATCGTTACTCGCAAGGTCGACAGTTCCATTGATCTTGGCACACCGCGTATCTTGTGGATTGGGCTAAAGTTTACGACACGGTAGGCCATCGGAGCTCCGTCATAGCATGGGGTACGGCGCAATCACCGAACATGAAGCGGCATAACATGCCGCACGGAATAGCTGCCTGAAAGGCTGGCTATCGAATCCTGACGATGCAGGCGGGGAACAATCTCACTTGAGATGTTGCTTAACCCGCGTGATAAAACGGGAGTGACGCAACTTCACCTTTGTTGACGTTTTTTTGCTGTTCAGCCATCTGATTTTATGATGTTAGTATAAATGTATCTTATCGTAACATCAAAGATTTGGAGTTGGTATCCGATAACAGCCTCGTCCATTTTAGCCCCTCAATAGAATAGGCACATTATGACCCAAAAAGCCTCTGACTTGTTCATCTCCTGCCTCGAAGAAGAGGGTGTCGAATATATTTTTGGTGTTCCAGGAGAGGAGAATCTCGATTTTCTGGATAGCCTATCTCGCTCGAAGAAAATTAAGCTTATCCTGACGCGGCACGAGCAAGGCGCTGGCTTTATGGCCGCGACTTACGGACGACATACCGGCAAAACCGGCGTATGTCTGGCAACGCTTGGCCCGGGGGCAACCAATCTCGTAACAGCCGGGGCTTATGCTACGCTCGGCGGAATGCCCATGATGATGATTACCGGTCAAAAGCCTATCAAAAAATCAAAGCAAGGGCGTTTTCAGATTTTGGACGTCGTTGCCATGATGGGGCCGATTACCAAATATACCCATCAAGTGGCCGCCTCTGACAATATCCCTAGCCGCGTGCGTGAGGCTTTCCGTTTAGCGGAGGAAGAAAAGCCCGGCGCGGTCCATATCGAGCTGCCCGAAGATATTGCCGACGAACATACCGATGCTCTGCCCATCAAACGCAGCGTATCGCGTCGCCCCAGCGCCGACCCTAAAGCGGTGCGCGCCGCGGTCACGGCCTTAGAAAATGCCAAATCGCCTGTGCTTGTTATTGGTGCTGGCGCCAACCGGACGATGACCGGCAGGATGCTGCTGCAATTTATCGAGAAGACCGGCATCCCGTTTCTCACCACCCAATTGGGCAAGGGCGTAATTGATGAGCGTCATCCCAAATTTCTGGGTTGCGCCGCCTTGTCTGCGGGTGATTTTGTCCACCGCGCGGTTGAAGCGTCGGATTGCATCGTCAATGTCGGCCATGACGTCATCGAAAAGCCGCCTTTTTTCATGAAACCAGGCGGCGCTCAAGTCATACATATCTCGAGTAAAACCGCCGAGGTTGACCCTGTCTATTTCCCAGGCATCGAAGTCATTGGCGATATTGCCAATGCAATCTGGCAAATTAAGGAAGACATCGTTCCAAGCGGCAGCTGGAATTGTGACCATATGCTAGATTATCACAAGGCCGAAGTTGAACATACCGCCAGCCTGTCTGGCGACGCACGGTTTCCGATTTTTCCTCCACATTTAGTGCAGCAAGTCCGCGACGTGATGCCGGACGATGGTATCATCTGCCTCGATAATGGCGTCTACAAAATCTGGTTTGCACGGGGTTATACAGCGCACCGACCAAATACTGTGTTGCTCGACAATGCGCTCGCCACCATGGGCGCGGGCCTGCCGTCGGCTATGATGTCAGCGATGGTCTATCCCGATCGTAAGGTTATGGCGATTTGCGGCGATGGCGGCTTCATGATGAATAGCCAAGAGATGGAAACCGCTGTCCGACTGGGCCTCAACATCACCGTCCTGATCCTGCGCGATGACAGCTATGGCATGATCCGGTGGAAGCAGGCTAACATGGGCTTTGCCGATTGGGGCCTGACCTACGGCAACCCTGATTTCGTCAAATATGCAGAAAGCTATGGTGCCAAGGGACATCGTGTCGAAAGTGCGGCGCATCTGACCGAATTGCTGAAACACTGCCGCGATACACCAGGTGTGCATCTCATTGATTGCCCAGTCGACTATACGGAGAATGATCGCATCCTCAACGTGCAAATAAAAGAGCTAAGCGCTGCATTATGAGCATGTTGAAGGACGTCTACCCGTTATATCTCAACAATAAGGCGGTGCAATCGAACACCGACCTTGCGGTAACCGACAAGTATACAGGCGAGGTTGCCTTCCGCGTTGCCTTGGCCGACAGCAAGACGATTGATGCAGCAATTGCGGGCGCTGTGAAAGCGGCTGAACCAATGGCGCAAATGGCCAGTTACGAACGCCAGAATGTGCTGATGCACTGTGTCTCGCGGTTCAAAGAACGCTTCGACGAACTAGCTTATGCGCTCTGCGTCGAAGCAGGCAAGCCTATCAAAGACAGCGAGGGTGAAGTCACCCGGCTGATTGATACGTTCCGGATTGCTGCTGAAGAATCGGTCCGGATGACCGGAGAGGTTCAGCCCCTCGACATATCCCCGCGCGCCAAGGGCTATCAGGGCATGTGGAAGCGGGTGCCAGTCGGCCCATGCAGTTTCATTTCGCCATTTAACTTTCCACTAAATCTCGCCGCGCACAAGATTGCACCGGCCATCGCTGTTGGCTGTCCGTTTGTGATGAAGCCCGCCAGCCGGACACCGCTTGGCGCCATCATCATGGGCGAAATACTTGCAGAGACCGATTTACCCGAAGGGGCGTTTTCGATTCTCCCGGCCAGCCGTGACGGCGCAGATTTGTTCACCGAAGATGATCGGCTAAAATTGCTGTCGTTCACTGGTTCCCCCGATGTGGGTTGGGCCTTGAAGGCAAAAGCTGGCAAGAAAAAGGTTGTTCTCGAACTGGGCGGCAATGCTGCGGTTATCATCGACGAAGATGCCGATCTCGACGATGCTCTCGAGCGGGTCATTTTCGGCGCATTTTATCAATCTGGGCAAAGCTGCATTGGGGTGCAGCGCATCATCATCCACGACAGCATCTACGAAAGGTTCCGTGATATGCTGGTCGCTCGTGCCGGCAAACTGGTGTCTGGAAATCCGCAAAATCGGGAGACTTTTATTGGTCCAATGATCGACATTAAGGAAGCGGTACGCCTTGATGGATGGATTCAGGAAGCGTTAGCGGACGGGGCGAAGCTGCTCTGTGGCGGCAAACGGGTTGGCGCAATGCTCGAGGCTACTCTGCTCGAAGACGTCCCACGCACGGCCAAGGCTAACCGCGAAGAAGCCTTCGGACCACTCGCCATTTTGTCGCGCTTTACCGACTTCGATGCCGCGCTCGACGAAGTAAACGATAGCAAGTTCGGTTTACAGGCGGGCATCTTCACCCGCGACATTTTCAAATCGCTGGACGCTTGGGACCGGCTGGATGTTGGCGGCGTTGTGATCAACGATGTGCCTAGCTACCGCGTCGACAATATGCCTTATGGCGGCGTCAAAGATTCAGGTTTGGGTCGTGAAGGAATTCGTTTCGCAATGGAAGACATGACTGAAATCCGCAACTTGGTGATCCGTCGACGCAAATAAGGAATCCATGGTACATTTAATCTGCCTGCTTGGCGCTTGATAGACATTTACCGCACAAATTTTAACGGAAGAGGAGCAATATTATGGCACTGAATGATCATGTCGACCTGCCCACATTCATGCAGGGTGTTAGCAAGCGCAATCCAGGACAGACTGAATTTATTCAGGCGGTGCAAGAGGTCGCGGTGGATATTTTTGACTTCATGGCAGACAAAGAGCGTTATCACAAAGAGCAGATATTGCGGCGCATCGCCGAGCCCGACCGGGTGATTTCATTCCGCGTTTGCTGGGAGGATGATAACGGCAACGTGCGTGTGCAACGCGGTTGGCGTGTACAGAACAACAATGCAATTGGCCCCTATAAAGGCGGCATCCGCTTTCACCCATCGGTTAACGAAAGCGTGCTCAAGTTTCTGGCATTTGAACAGACCTTTAAAAACGCGCTGACTGGCCTGCCGATGGGCGGAGGCAAGGGTGGATCAAACTTCAACCCCAAGGGTAAAAGCGATCATGAAGTGATGCGTTTTTGCCAGTCCTTCATGACCGAACTCTACCGCCATGTCGGAGCTGATGTGGATGTGCCCGCAGGCGATATTGGTGTTGGTGCGCGCGAGATTGGCTATATGTTTGGGCAGTATAAGCGGATCACCAACCAGTTTACCGGCGTGTTGACCGGCAAGGGTCTGGAATATGGCGGCTCGTTGATCCGTACTGAGGCAACCGGCTATGGCGCGGTATATTTCCTTGCCAATATGCTTAAGACCAAGAATGACGATCTGGTCGGCAAAGTTGCTGTAATTTCAGGGTCAGGTAATGTTGCAACCCATGCGGCCGAGAAGGTTGCAATGCTGGGCGGCAAAGTGGTCACCATGTCCGACAGTGCCGGTTTCATCCATGATCCTGATGGTATGACGCAGGAAAAAATAGACTGGATCAAGCAACTTAAAAATGTGCGTCGCGGTCGAATTAGTGAATATGTAGATGAGTTCAAGGGGGCCACATATCATGAAGGTAAGCGTCCTTGGGGCGTCCCTTGTGACGTTGCACTACCTTGCGCCACACAGAATGAATTGCTCGGCGATGACGCCAGGGAATTGATCAAAAACGGCTGCATTGCGGTCAGCGAAGGTGCTAACATGCCGACCAACCTCGAAGGCGTCCACGTCTTCAAGGACGCACAAATCCTGTTTGCCCCGGGCAAGGCGGCCAATGCGGGTGGTGTTGCGGTTTCTGGTCTGGAAATGAGCCAGAATTCAGGCCGCATCTCGTGGAAGGCCGACCAGCTCCAGCAATTGCTGGTCGATATCATGGACGGTATTCATGGCAGCTGCGTCGAATATGGTCAGACCAAGGGTGGCTATTGCGACTATGTGCGGGGCGCAAATATCGCGGGCTTCAAAAAGGTGGCCGACGCCATGCTGGCATTTGGTGTAGTGTGATTGCAGTAGATTGGCAGTAAACATAGTTTGCTACCAATCTGCTTGAATATTTGATCAAAGGACCGGATAGTCGTATCGACTGAATTAGGGCTTCGGCCCTACCGGTTTCAGGGGGATGCAGGATTAATGGCCGAGTCTGGAAACAGCCCTATTTTCTTAAAAGCTCTGCCGGGTGTACTTCTTTCGTTGTGCATCCTCCTTTTGATTATGGCAGTTGTATTTCCAATTTTGTCCCCTGTCCGGGCCTCGGGGACTGCGGATAATACCCATTTGGGTGTTGCCTCATGCGCTGGTTCGACGTGTCATGGCCGGTTGGAAGCCGATGGCGCAGTGGTGCGGCAGGATGAGATTTTGCGTTGGCAGGAACCCTCATCGCCCGCGGGAAAACATAGCCAAGCTTATGCGGCCTTATTAGGCAAACGCAGTGCGCAAATAGCACGCAATTTGGGTATCGGCAAAGCATCGTCTGCGCCAATGTGCCTTGGTTGTCACGCTGACCCAGCCGCATCGCGCGGTAATAACTTTCAGTTGGCCGACGGTGTGGGATGTGAGTCATGTCATGGTGGTGCTTCAAATTGGATCGCCAGCCACTACGCTGTTGGTGCCAGTCATGCTAAAAATGTGGCGCGGGGCATGACGCCGCTGGAAAATCCAAAGGTGCGCGCAAACGTATGTCTTGACTGCCATTTTGGCAGCGCCACCCAAGGGCAGTTTGTAAACCACCGGATCATGGCGGCAGGGCACCCGCGTATTTCGTTCGAACTTGACCTATTTTCATCTCTGCAGCAACATCATGACGAGGATGCCGATTATGTGGCGCGCAAGCGGCGCAGTGACAATGTTCAGCTATGGGCTGTCGGGCAGGCGCTCGCGCTCAAACGCTCCCTAGATCTTTATGCGAGCGCCAGTCGTGGTACCGAGGGCGTATTTCCTGAATTCTATTTCTTTGATTGCCATAGCTGCCACCGTCGGATTTATGATCAAGGGGACGCACTGAGGACTGGTGTGAACAATCCCGGGCGGCCAATTCCAGAGGGCATGCCGCCCTATAATGATGAAAACATGATCATGCTGTCGGCGGCTGCGCGGGTAACGGCTCCAGCCTCGGCAGGGCAATTCGATAAGGCTAGCAGGGAGTTCCACGCTGCTTTGGCGCTGGACCGGACCATGGCAGTGGCAGCGGCACGGCGCCTGTCAATCGCCGCAAATAATCTGGCTGATGACTTTGCATCGGGCAGCTTTGGCAGTAGCCAAGCCTTTGCAATCATTGACACCATTGCAAGCGATGCCATTGCCGCGCGTCTCACAGATTATGAGGGATCGGTGCAAGCCGTTATGGCGGTCGATACGTTGCTGAGTGCACTCGTCCGGTCGGGCAACCTCACGCAAGGTGCAGCAGCGGGGATCCGTGCGAACGTAAACCGCGCCTATGAAGCGGTGCGTGATCCCAACGCCTATCGCCCATCCGATTTTCGCAGTGCGATTGGTGCCGCTGCAAGTGCAGTCAGGTCGTTGCGATAGATATGCGTAAAAAACTGACCGCGATCATTACAAGCTGCTCGCTGATATTGTCGTCCTGCGGCGGCGGCGAGAGCAGCAGCGGCTTAAGCGGTGGCGGCAACAGCGCGCTGCTACCCTCGCCAGTGTTACCATCCAGTACGGCAAGACTGTATACCGATCCCGCACCGGAATCGCTCACCGTTACAGATGTAGAGCGTGTGATATCGATGGCGGTGGCGGAGGCGCAGGGGCGTAACTTGCCTTCCACGATCGCGGTGGTGGATCGCGTTGGCAATGTACTCGGCGTGTTCGTTATGAACGGTGCGGATTTGAGCCTCAGAATTCCTAATGCGCCGGGCGGGCCTTCGTCCAACACCGATCTACAAGGTGTCAATCTGCCCGCTCCAGCGGCGGTTGCCGGGGCAATCGCAAAGGCCATTACCGGCGCCTATCTGTCGAGTAGCGGCAACGCCTTTTCCACCCGCACAGCCAGCCAAATTATCCAGCAGCATTTTCCGCCCGCACCTACAACCGTTGGCCTTGAAAGCGGTCCATTATATGGCGTGCAATTCAGCCAACTCCCATGTTCAGACCTGATGCAACGCTTTGGCAGTTTTGGCACGGCAGCACTTATCGGCCCGAAGCGTTCGCCATTGGGACTGTCGGCAGATTCGGGCGGATTTCCCCTTTACAAAAACGGAGTAGTCGTTGGCGGCATCGGCGTGATGGGTGACGGCATTTATGGTTTCGACCCGAACATATTGGATGTCGACAATGACAGTGAAGAATTTATTGCGCTAGCGGCCACGCAAGGGTTCGCGCCAAGCGAAGACATTAAGGCAGAGCGGATTAGCGTCGACGGAACACTATTGCGCTATTCTGACGCGACGACGGTCGGATTGCGGGGCCGCGCTGTGCAAAGCTTTGCGGCATTGAACGGTAGCGTCGGTAGCTTGGCACGGGTTCCCGGTTATTCAAGCGGCAGCATAGTCGCCGGATCGGTTTTTGGCAGCGAGGCATCAGGTGTACGCGCCGCCACAGCGGCGGAGTTTACCAATCGTGACGCCTATATATTATCGGATGGATCAGGAACCAATCGCTTCCCGATACGCGCCGGAACCGATGCTGCGTCGGTTGCAACACCGCTCAGCGCAGCCGAGGCCCGGTCTTTGCTGGAAGAATCCTTCGCAGTAATGAGCCGTTCTCGCGCCCAAATACGCCGCCCTAACGATAGTCGCGCACAAATGACGATCAGTCTGGTCGACACGCATGGTGCGATACTGGGTATTGTGCGTGGCCCTGATGCGCCCGTCTTTGGTACAGATGTTTCATTGCAAAAAGCAAGAACCGCCGCGTTTTTTTCCAACCCGCGCGCAGCATCCGATTTGGCTGCAACCAATAGTCCGAGTGTGGGCATGTTTCTTGGCAACGCGCGAACATTTTTCGGCAACAGCAATATTTTCACCGGCCAGCATGCCTGGACTACCCGCGCGATCAGCAATATTTCACGGCCCTATTTTCCCGATGGCCAAGTTGGGCGAGCGCCCGGACCATTTTCGCGCGACATTAACAGCTTCAATCCTTTTTCTACCGGACTTCAGTCCGCCTTGATTGTCGGTAATGTTAATAGCCATGTTGGCTTTTTGCTTGGTAGGAATCCGGACACTCCCGCCCGCTGCACGACGATGCCAGATGTTACGACCGAGCAAAACCGATTGCAAAACGGCATCCAAATTTTCCCCGGATCCGTACCGGTTTATCGCGGGTCGACATTGGTAGGCGCGATTGGCATTTCGGGAGATGGTATAGATCAGGACGATATGGCTGGCTTCCTAGGCGCAAATACCACGGGTCTGCGCATTGGCGGCATTGGGAATGCCCCTCCTGCGGTACGCACCGATCAGATCGAAGTCACCGTGGGCGGAACCAAAATAAGGCTGCGCTATATAGGCTGCCCGTTCGCGCCGTTCTTGGGTACCGACCAGCAGAATGTGTGTCAGGGGTTATGATGTTTGCCGATCTGCCGCCGATGCCGACAACCGCCGTAACCATTGTTTATAGCTCGCTCGCCACTGTCGGGGCGACGCTGGCACCGACTGCTGCAGCCGCGCAGGTAATCGATGCGACGCCAGTCGATGCCGAAACCTCATTGCCGCAGAAATCCGAAGGCGATCCGCTGGCAGAACCCGATAATGGCATTATCGAAGGCCGTAAACGCCCTGGATATCAGCCGCGCCTGCCTGACAAAGTCACGCAAGATAACATTGGTGCGGTGCGTCCGCCGCCGCCTGAGGCATTTCCGATAGACCAGTTCCCCATCCCCGACCGGTGGCGATTGATCCAGTCCTTAGGGCTAGTGAAAGAGCGCTGGTTCGATCCTTACAACCAGAACACCTACAAGGGCGACCGCCCCATCAATCGCGCCAAGGTGCCGTGGTTGCCGATCAAGGCCAATGATTGGTTTTTCGTTGCAAGCGCGGTTAGCGATACTGTTGTTGAAGCTCGGACATTCCCGATACCAGTCGGCGTACAAACGACCGAGCGGCCCGGCGATTTAGATATTTTTGGCAAGGACGGCAGTGAGGTATATTCGCAGACGTTTATCCTTGGGGCTGCTCTAATTAAGGGCCTGACTGCTTTTAAACCGCCTGACATAGAATATCGCGTCGCGCTTGCGCTCAACGTCAATTATGTGAACGTGCCGGAAAAACGCGTGCTGTTTGTTCAGCCCACAAAGCCGTCGCACCGGCTTGACCATTTTCTGGGTTTGCAGGAATTGTTCGTTGACTATCACGTCCGCAATACGTCGGATCGTTATGATTTTGAATCAATACGTGTCGGCATACAGCCGTTCCAAAGCGATTTTCGAGGTTTCCTGTTCAACGACCAGCAATTAGGCATCCGCTATTTCGGTAGCCGCGATAACAACCGCTGGCAGTATAATTTGGGCGCGTTCTGGCGACTGGAAAAGGACACCAATTCAGGCTTGAACAGTGTCGTGCAGCGACCACGCAATGACTGGGTTTTCATCGGAAACCTATATCGGCAGGATTTGCCTATTCCTGGCCTGACCAGCCAAGTTACCGCCGTCTATAATATGAATCGTGAGAAAAATCGGGTCGAGATTGACGATAATGGCTTTCCTGTCCGACCTGCGTTGCTTGGTAATTTGCGCGGCCGGAATTACGACGTTGTCTATCTTGGTTATAATGCCGATGGTCGCATTGGACGGGTCAATCTAACCGCATCAATCTACGGCGCGTTTGGTACCGATAGTCAGAATTTTTTCACTGGGCAGAAATCAAAAATCCGCGCTGGCTTTGCTGCCGCTGAAGCGAGCTATGATCTTGACTGGATGCGCTTCCGCCTGTCTGGTCTGTATGCAAGCGGCGACCGCGACCCGTTTGATAATAAAGAAACAGGTTTCGACGCGATCTTTGAAAACCCCATTTTTGCAGGTGCTGACACCAGTTATTGGATACGCCAGACCATTCCCTTCGCCGGCGGTGGCCGTGCAATCAGCATCAATGGCCGCAACGGCATATTAAATTCGCTGCGCTCGTCTAAAGAACAAGGCCAGTCGAATTTCAACAATCCTGGCACGATATTGCTGGGCGCTGGGGCTGATTTTGATCTTACCCCGACGATACGTTTGTCAACAAACGCCAACTATCTGTGGTTCGAAAATACATCCAATCTGAAAGTTCTCCGTGCTGAGGGTAGTATTCCAAGAGAGATCGGTTGCGACCTGTCAGCAGCAGCGATATGGCGTCCCAAAGCTACGCAAAATATCGTTGCCCGGTTTTCGGCTGCAACGTTATTACCCGGTAAAGGATTCAAAGATTTGTTTACCAACCGACCGCGCAACAAACAATATTACTCCCTGCTCGCCAACGTGATATTGACCTATTGATGCGTGCCGATTTTACCTTGAACCGCAACCGGATTTGGACAGTCATTTTACTGCTCCTATGCTGCGTGTTTGCAGCGTCATTGGCGTATGCTGCGGACAAGGAGAAACCCGTAGAGCGCATCTACCCGACCTTTCCGCCTGCACCGCGTACACAAGAAGCTTCAGATGTGCTGGCAAAATCATCGGGCTGCTATTCTTGTCACATCCAAACCGACGCGCCGACCATGCACAGCTCGCCAGCCGTGCAACTGGGTTGCGTCGATTGTCATGGTGGCGATCCGAAAGTCATGGGTAATTCCAATCTGAAACATGATGATCCTGCCTATGTCGCAGCGCGTGACAAGGCACATGTCCTTCCCAAATACCCAAAAAGCTGGCATTTTCCTTCGTCTGCC
>Ga0315899_10006245_pt1 | contig 12829 bp, 8 predicted proteins | sample LakEriMetagenome_2_FD_203518 | JGI IMG/M metagenome (GOLD analysis project Ga0315899, IMG submission 203518) | Freshwater fungal communities from buoy surface, Lake Erie, Ohio, United States - Buoy 4 MA112 | ecosystem: Environmental > Aquatic > Freshwater > Lake | place: USA: Lake Erie, Ohio...
CTGGAATCTCGCGTGGTTAGAAGACAACGAAACCCATTTGAACCAGCACAGTAAACTTAGCTTGGAGGTGGGCTGGCTGGCAGGCATCCATTTTGCAATCGCCGTAGTGCCGTCGGTTACCGGGCACGTGTCGCAGATTTTTGCGGGAAAGCCTAGTGAAGTTTTTGCTGCGGGCAGTCGCGATATGTCAGGATCAGATCGCCCTCAATGCGATTTAGTTGTCGCTATCGTAGAAGGGACTGATCATCAGCAGAATTGGCTTTCCGTGGCTCGGGCAGCAGCTCAAGCAGAACAGTTGTGTGGTCGAGAGGGCCGGATAGTCGTCGTATGCGACGTGAAAAAGGTATCCCGAGGCATTCGCGATTTGGCTCGCAGTGACTTGACCAACAGCACCAATCAAAGTTTGTTGAAATCCAATGCGGAAGATGCGTTCCCAGCGGCAATAATTCGAGCCGTTCAGCAAAATCGAAGCCTCTACCTGTTCTCGTCTATCACTGCGTCGCAGACTGAGGCGCTAGGCATGGCATATGTAGGATCAGCGGAAACGCTTCAGCACTTGATCGAGCAAGCGAGTAACGTTTGTGTTATTCGAGGTGCTCAGTATTGATATGGGGGGCGCCGATCAATCGATTTCATAACCAGACGATACGACCACGCCGTCATCCTCGATTTCTTCGTAGCTCACGGTTGATACCTGATCGTCGATGATTTCGATTTCTTGGGGCGACTCTTGAGTGTTTACGGCGTAGGCGGGATCACTAAACGGAGATCCAACGCGACCATAAACCCTGTCGGCTCGCGGTGTACGTGAACCGTAGGCTGCATAATCATCAACGTAAGGCTGGCAACACATCGAACAGCCTGATAGCACGCTCAAGCAGAAAGTTGCTAGCATTCCTACTCTTGTTCCATCGCTGAGTTTCATCTGCTGATACACCTTTTTAATTCCGGGTTAGATAACCACAGAATGTATCGGTTGTTTCGACTGGGTGGATTAGTCAAACTTTGCGGATTAAAAGAGGTCTCTGCTGATAAGTTTACTGGACCGTAAGTTCAACTTTGCGGTTTGTGTGGTCGACAGAATATAGGAGCGATCCTGACTGTTGTAACGAGTGATTGCTTGCATTTGGTAAACATCCAGGCAGATCAAGACAAAGATGAAAAACAATCGCGTTCTGTTTGCGACATTGGTGGTCCTGCTGTGGACTGTGAACGCCCTAAACTTGCAGCCCTATGAATTCGAATTGCGATCGACGGTAGCAATTTCGAAGCATCGTGTACCGCTCCTTCGCAATCTCGCTGGAGAGCCAAACTCTATTGTCTCGGTTGCAGGCCAAACGATTGGCATGCGTGTCGTGAGTTGCGATGTGTTCGAAGCAGATAAGGTTGCTTCCCGCGGTTTGGGCGACTCGTCAAACGATGCCGACCTGCAGACGGTGAAAGTAAGAGTTCGCTACCAAAAGTTTGCGGATGTCGAGTCTATCGAAAAGTGGCTTGAATCGCAGACGAGACCGAGTTGCCTATCCGATCGTTGCCAATCTATAAAAGGGAAACTGCGATCAGCGAAGTGGCGATTGGGCAGTTTGGAACATACGCAACGCGTTCTCGGTGAGGATCAAAAGAGACGTGCAGAGCAATTTGCTCTCCGGAACGAAGATAAACCTGCCACCATCAAACTAGTTGGTTTCCATCGCAATGAATCCCTCAATACCTCCGAACAAGTCGTGATCGATGGGTTAGTGGCTAAAATTCAGCACGAACGAAATACAATCGAACAGTTGTCAGAAGAATGGAATCGCGAAGTCGCAATCTCGAATGGTTTTCTTCAGTTTTCTGGTGCACCCAAGTGGTTTCCAGTTGCAGAACCTGTCGGATGGAGAAGAGGTTTGGCATTTATAGTGTTGTCCTGTGCCATCTGGGGAATCTGTAGATTTTTAATGGATAAGGTAGGCCATTGGATCCTGGTAGGGCGCAGACTGCCAAATCTATTGACTCGTGCACCGATGGCCTCGCTTAACATCCCTCATTTAGGTCATGTGGAGTTGGTCGTATCCTCGGAGTCTGCTATCGGCAAACTCGTATTGCAGAGACAACTGGACGCAAACGAACGAAGCCGTGAAAAGCAACTAAACTCTAAACCAATCAGCAACTCTAGGTTTTCAAAAGGAGAGAGTTGGATTCGAGGAATTGTAGCCAGCGGATTTGTTTCATGGGCGGCCATCGTTGCAGCGCGACTCGTCTTTGATCCAGCTTGGCGATCTTTATTCGTTTCCGCACCACTAGCTGCCTTGTCCAACCTGATCGCCGGAGTTGGATTGTGAAACGGAAACACGAACCGCAGCAAACTTGTGTATCAAGGGCATACGGAAATTCTCCAAGCACTCGGCGAGCTGGCATGAGTAAGAAATTACTATTAGGAGTTTTAGCTGGCCTCGTAATGTCCTCGTTTGGCGTTTTCGGCTTATTCCTCTACGTATCAAAAGAACCTCCCCCCAGCGAAAAACTAGAGATCGCACTTCGATGGCTCAACAAAGGAGAAATCGATACAGCGGCGCGAATTGCAGCAGCTATCCCTGTGGAATCCCTTGAGAAAAACGCAGACAAGTCTGCGAGGTTCTTTTTACTTGGGGTAGAGGCTCGAACTAAAGCGCAGGAGATTGATCAATACAAAGTTGCCACGCAATTGAATGAGGAAGCGGTCAAGAATTTAAAGCAAAGCCGTTCTCTAAAGTTTCCCCCCGGATTCGCCGGCATTGGGAACTTCCATCTCGGAATGGCCCTTTACGAATTGTTTCGATGGAAGGAAGCGGTCGATCCGCTTCAATTCGCATTTGAACGATATCCAATCGGTACAGCAGAGGCGCTGGAATGTTTGGTCGATATCGATTTGTCACGTGATAAGCTCGATCACAAAGGTGCTCTTGCCAGAATCGCACATTGGCGCTCGCTCCCGCAATCTGGCGAATATGATTCGGAACGCGCGGATCTAAAAGAGATGCAAGCCTTGATCTCCAAAGGTCAGCCGCAAGCTGCGATCAACATAGGGACGCGTATACCAGAAGACTCACCTTACCGCCCCAAATGCGAGCAACTATTGGGTAAAGCTTATCGCGAAATGGCCGCTGCTCTGGAGGTTTCTCCGGATGATGTGACGCGCAAAGGCCATTTAGAGGAAGCAACAAAGCATTTAACAGCCTGCTTGAAATCAACGAAAACGTCAGTGCCGATTCGAAGACAAGCCAATCTGGAACTAGGCCTCGTGCAACGTGATTTGGGGCAACTTACGGACGCTATAAGCACTTTCAGTATTCTTCGGTTATCTTCCCCTTTTGAACCCGAGGGGTTGGCTGCAGGTCTTGAGGAGCTAGATGCGTTGATCAAAACCAATCGAACAGATGAGGTCCTGGTGACGCTCGATCAAATCAATAATTTGCTTTACGATCTTAAGGTTTTTGACACGGATCAACTTCCTTTATCGGAGGTTCGAGAAAGGTTCGTCAAGCTCGCGAATGAATTAGTTGACGCTCAAGCCTACTCTGTAGCAAATAGTTTTATCAAACGAATGCCGAGAGTCTGCACAGATTTGGATCGCCTAAGGCTTAACAGTCGAAACTATAACGACTGGGCGATGTCACTAGAAGGCGATCCCAATTCCGAAATATCGAAACTCGAACACTACAGAAGCTCTGCCGCAGCATATAGAGATCTGACTCGCAGGCTTCCCTTAGATGACGAGTATGATCAATGGTTATGGACATCGATTGAGAATTTTCGCAAGGGGCATGCCTACAAAGAAAGTAATGACGTTCTAAAGCAATACCTAACCTATGAGAACCGAGAAAATCGCCCTAAGGGGTTTTTGGTACGGGCACGAAATTTTTCCTCGATGGAGAACATGCCCGAAGCTGCAAATTCTTTGCTGCAAGTTGTGAATAGCAATGTCGCAACACCGTTGATTTACGATGCCAGATTCGAACTGGCTAAAATTCGAGCAGCATCGGAGCAATACGACGAAGCAGAGAAACTTTTGCTAGAGAATTTAAGTGGTGACTTAAAGCCGGAAAGCGCGATTTGGCGCGAGTCTCTCTACACGTTGGGAACGATGTTATTCTCTCGTGGAGAGAAAATGTTGATCGATGCGAAGAACGCGATCGAACTCAATCCCAGTCAGACGCTTCAGACCCTATCGCAAGTCGAAGCGAGCCACAACATGTTGATGAACAGCATCGTGCGTATTGAGGATTTTCTTCGCCGATTCGAAAACGACGATCGACGATTTCATTCGCTCTATCAGATCGCAAAAGCCTATCAGCTTGCTAGCTTCTGGCCTGACGTGCAATTGCGAGAAAACACAGCAACGAGCGAGGATACTTTAGAAGCTTTGAAAGCACAAAGAAAGTCAGACCTCGCTAACTCACGAGCATCTTATAAACGATTACGCCAAGAGATTATCATGGACACGGCAAGAGATCCTAAAAACTCGAGTCAAAAGGAACTGCTCCGCAACAGCTACTTCGGGGAAGCTGATCTTTACTTCTACGACGGAGCATATGAGGACGCTATGACTGCCTATTCTGAAGCGGCCAATTGGTTCGTGAATGAACCAGAATCATTGGAAGCGAGGAAACAAATAGCGGTTTGTCAAAAGCAATTGGGAAAATACGCAGACAGCCGACGATCGATTGAGTATGCAAAAAGCATGTTGCAACGAATTCCAGCTGACCGGGACGATCGATTCAAAGTGACTACCGCCATGGATCGAGCAGCCTGGGGAGCGTACCTAGATTCCATGCTCGCCGAACTGGGCGACCTGGAAAAAGCGAAGCCCTAAAAGAGCCCGCTTTCCCGGTGTTTCTTAAGCCACCCCGTCGCCGAAGTCGCCCGATTTTGGACGGCACTCCAGAAGCATTGCGACCCCGTAGTGGAAGATGTTAATCCTTCTTAATGCTAAGGACTGTTCATTCCAAGCGATCGGGAGTCCTCTACAATAAAGAACTCGTTGGCTCGTCCATACAATCTTTGGCGACATGCCTAATGGCGGTCTTGTTCTGCTTCTGCCCAAACCTCGATATGCGAGTCAAACATTGCTACGTGGATACGATTGGCGTTACAACAAACAGGGCAATCCTCCACGTAGGTTTGGGCTGCTCCCTCAGAGATATCGAGCGGAATCACAATCTCTTCTCCACACGAATCACAAATGTACGCTCCCTCGCTTTGTGACTTGGTGATATCAACGCTTCCTTCCTGATCCCTATCTGTAACATCGACTGGAGGTAACTCTCCACCATCCCCCAATACTTCACATACCCAAAGCATCACCGAGAGGGATGCCGGGTCTGCTAATCGATGGTCTGCGCCCGTTTCGATGAGAGCCTCACCGCCTAGTCCGCTTCCCAGTAACAATTCTTGCGAGTTCTCAAAGGGGATCACATCGTCACCTCGGCTGTGAAGAATTACGGTCCGACGTTTCGTAGATTTGGCCGTTCCCCAACGCTTCCAAGCGGGACAAAGTAGAACCAGTGGAGTTTGGCCACTGGAGATGTTCATCGCGACTGCGCCACCGCGTGAGCTACCAACGATGACGTCGGGCCGATGAGTATCAAAGGTTTCTTGCGCAACGGCTAACGCTATAGAAAAATCGTCATCATCAAGCTTGGGATTCAAGACCTCGTGCCCGGCACTAGCCAAATGGGAGGGTTTTACACCACCGACGACACTGTGCCATCCATGCAGAAACAAGATCTTCATCGTTCTACCTTTAGCTTTCCCGTTTTTTCTGGATGCACGCCTAAATCGGAAACCAACCCTCGAATGTAGCTGGTATCAGTCATGCTTATTATCGCTATCTCTATCCGTTTCAAAATCTGGGGGCGAGCATAATCGAATCTTACTCTCATCCAAACTCCATTTCGCATTAATAGGAAACTGAAATCTCGGGATCCCGTTGGCGAGGGATCACAAGGAGCTTAGTACGGTTCGAATTGTTGCTTGTTGGGAGTCTGTAACACTCAACAGGACTCCATTGCATTTTGGCTTCTGTCAGCGACAAGCTTCCGCTGGGCGGGAATGCCTTTGGTGTTTCGTTCTCTCGCGTTTATGATGGTTGGTTTCCTTTTTCCATTTGCTATTCCCCGATCAGGTCCATGAAAACGAACTCTCCTCATCGATTGTCGCGCCGGTTTCTTCTCTCGATATTCTTAGCTGGCTTTACGTTTGGTGTGCCATCGCGATCGGAGGGAACGACCCCGCCGCCTCCTGAACAACCTGTTCTACCTGCAGCGTCGGGAGAGGGACACGCAGCAATCTCAACGTTTCGATTCCCGGGCACTCTACAGTGCAATCTTTTTGCTGCGGAGCCGTTGCTCGGTAACCCGGTCGTTTTCGGGATCGATCGTTTAGGAAATGTTTTTGTCTGTGAATCATATCGACAGAACAAGGGGGTGACGGACAATCGCGGACATGACGACAAGTGGCTTGCCCGAGATCTAGCCGCAATGACCGTGGAGGATCGAATTCGCTTTCATCGCGATCTGTTAGGAGACAAAGCCAGTGAGTATGAGAAGTATGATGATTTGATTCGAGTACTTAGCGATACTAACAATGACGGCGTTGCGGACAACAGTGTCGTTTTTGCCTCTGGATTTAACGGATTAGAAGAGGGCACGGGTGCGGGGGTTTTGATCCGCGACGAGCAAGTGTTCTACACCAATATTCCTAATTTGTGGTCACTCAAAGATACTGATGGAGACCTCAAGTCCGATACTCGCACCTCGTTAAGCACTGGCTACGGTGTGCGCGTCGCGTTTCGCGGACACGATATGCATGGTCTGGTGATGGGGCCAGATGGTCGGGTCTATTTCTCAATCGGTGACCGTGGCTATTCGATTCAAACACCCGACGGGAAACTTCAAGATCCCGAGAGCGGCGCGGTGTTTCGATGTGAGCTAGACGGATCTAATCTTGAAGTGTTTGCGACAGGACTTCGGAACCCACAAGAACTCGCGTTCGACGATCAAGGAAACTTGTTTACAGGGGACAACAACTCCGACTCAGGGGATCGAGCACGTTGGGTGCAAGTCGTTGAGGGGGGGGATACCGGGTGGCGAATGATGTATCAGTATCTCTCGGATCGAGGCCCGTTCAATCGAGAAAAGATTTGGTACCCCTACGGTCCAGAGACCCCTGCATATATAGTTCCGCCTATCGCTAACTTGAGTGATGGGCCTTCGGGGCTAGTTTACTATCCTGGCGTCGGATTAGATGGTAACGAGGACTTGGCTGGCTCATTTTTTCTCTGCGATTTCCGTGGTCAATCTTCCAACAGTGGAATCCGAAGAATCAAACTTAAGCCCAATGGTGCTACGTTCGAAATTCAGACCAATGAAGAATACATTTGGAATGTGCTCGCGACCGACGTTGATTTCGCTCCGGATGGGAGCATGTATTTGAGCGATTGGGTTAACGGATGGGATGGCGAAAACAAAGGTCGAATCTATCGTTTCGCTTCTAAATCCGAGGACTCTGCCGCTGCGGGCAAGCTCTCTGCCGAAATCCTCAAGAAGGGTTTTAAAGTGCTTAATGTAAACGAGTTGGCCAGCATGCTGAGAAACCCGGATCGCAGAGTGCGTTTTGAAGCTCAATATGAGCTGGCTACTAGGGGAGAGGCAAAAGTATTGGCCAGTTCTTTGGCATCCACGAGCTCGATCGTGAGGTTGCATGCTGTTTGGGGGCTCGGGCAAATAGCGAGGATCGCTGAAAACGATGAAGCTATCCAGTCGTTGGTTTCCGCACTCGCAGACAGTGATTCATCGGTCGTGGCTCGCGCATGCGAAGCTCTGTCAGAAAGCAAAAAAGGAATCTCCGCTGCTCAACTAAAGTCTCTTTTAGCCAACTCCTCTCCGGTTGTGAGAACACAAGCCATGATGGCTGTGGGGCGCATGGGTGCATCTGATTGTTTGGAAGATGTTGCAAAGATTTTGATCGAGAATGAAGATAAAGATCCGATTGTTCGTCATGCGGGAATCATGGCCTTTGCGGGATCTCTCGGTGATTCGCTCGACCGTTGGGTGAAGCATAGCAATGAGTCGGTTCGTGTGGCTGTCGCAGTTGCCTTGAGAAAGGCGAAAAACCCGGGCATAGCGGTGATGCTCGATGATGCATCTCCCCGCGTCGTAAGAGAAGTTGTTCGAGCAATCTACGATGTCCCAGGCCTCCATAGCAGTTTGCCTCAATTAGGGAGTCTTACCATTGCGGAAGAATTCGATCCGGCCATCGTGCAGCGTATCATCCACGCAAACTTTAGATTAGGAGGAGAGGCCAACGCTCAGCGCCTGGTCTCCTTTGCGACTTCGAAATTGAGTACGGTTGCCTTGCGTGCCGAAGCGATTCAGTTGTTGGGAGATTGGGGGAAACCAGGACCTCGTGACCGGATCTTAAATCGACATCTACCATTGGAAGATCGGCCTTCAGAGTTTGTAACGAAGTTGATCCAAGACAACATCGCCTTGCTGGCATCGGCGGACGATGAGGTTCGAGACGAGTTCTTCAAGGTTGGTGCAAAGTTGGAAATTCGCGGCATCTCTGCGTTGCTCGAAGCGATTGTTGAGGATACCGCAGCTAACCCGATGCGAAGAGCAGATTCGATCCGAGCCTTGGCTCGTTTAAAACCGGAACGCGTAATCGAGCTGGGAGGAATGCTCTTTGGTGATCCTAACGCAGCAGTGCGAGTTGCCACGCTGCAATCGTTTGCTGCGTTATCAAATGAGAAAACACCGGCTCAAGTCAAGCTGGCGCTCAACTCTAAAGATGCGACGGAACGACAAGCGGCATGGGACCTGCTGCAAAGAGAAAGCAAATTAGATTCATCCTTGGTCGCTTCGATCATCGATGCAGAGCTTGGCACTATCCTAGGCGGAAAACTCCCCATCGATACCCAGCTCAACGCCCTTGAAGCAGCCTTGGCCAAAGGTTCTTCTTCGACTAAAGACAAAGTAACAGCCTATACCGAGACCAGGGATAAACAAATCGAGTCTAGCCCAAAAACCGCTTATGCGGATTGCTTGGAGGGTGGCGATATCAATGCGGGGCGCGAGTTGTTCTTCACCAGGAGCAGTTTGTCCTGTGTTCGCTGCCATAAAGTAGGTGAGACGGGAGGTGAGGTAGGTCCTAGTTTAAGCCAAATCGGCACGCAAAAAGATACGGGCTATCTGCTCGAAGCGATCGTTGCGCCCGACACGGCCATCGCTATTGGTTTTGAGACGGTTGTGATTCTTACGGAAGATGACGAGAGCTTTTCCGGTATTTTGAAATCAGAAGATGATGATCGCGTTCAGATCATGGATGCTCAAGGTGCGTTGATTTCTATCGAGAAAGACGCCATCGCTGCTCGGAAGAAGGGCTTGTCATCAATGCCCGCAGGTCTGATGAAATATATGAACCGCAGAGAGCTTCGAGATCTCGTCGCTTATTTGAAGTCCTTGGACGGCACTCCAGCCTCAACCGCTAAAGTTGGCGACGTTGGTGGACACAAGTAGCATTAATGAATAGAAGCTATTTGCTGACACTGCTAACGGAATGCACCGGAGATGATATTTGGTCGGTCGAGTATTGTCGTCAAGTCCGCGTTCCTGAAACATGGATCGCGGAATGTGTTGATGCTTACGAGAGCGGTTTCGATAGAAATGTAAACACAATTTACTATCGCGAGCGAGTCGTAAATCAGTTCGAAGGAGTTCGAGACGTCGACATTGCCTGCATGATCGCTAGGCAGCTTGGAATCGATGTGAGACGTTTGATCGAATCGTCATCAAGTCGAGCGGATTTGGTTAGAAAAATCCGCGAGACTATTGAAGAGGATTGTTAGACGATTTGAAAGTCTCAGGCCGCCTCTGGCAGCAACATCGAATTCTGCGCGAGTTGCATTAACACTTGTGCGACGACCGTCTTGGGAATCTCTTTCGAATCGATGTTTCCTTTTATCGAAACTTTAAGAAGTCCAGTACTGAGAAGAACAGAAACCTCAGAAATGATGTCTTCTAGAGTTCTTGTTCCGTCTAGCATTGGGATGATCTGACGCTGAGCATCGTCGATACGGATAAATTCGTGCTTCTGGCTGGTCACGTACTTATTTGCCAGAGCTTGGACCCTCGCCCACTTGGTAGCGCGAGGTCGACTGGAGATTTTGCTCTGCATACGGTCGGGGAGGAATCGAAATTCAGCCCAGCCCCCAAGAACTCCATGCACCAAGGTGCTTAGGACCTTGTTGACCGTTTGTTCGCGAGATTCGAATTTTACATTGCGAGCTGCTAGTTCTGTTACAATCTCATCAGCGGTACGCGACTCAGGATGGACAGTGGTTAGGACTTCCAGAGCGCCCTTCACAATTGGGTCGGTCGTATGGATGATCTGTCCGTTTTTGAGTTTATATCCGGTGCTTCCATCCGTAGTGTTGTTATCGTTCGTTGTTTCGAAATTGCCCGAGAAACGAATGGGTAAAAGTCGACCATCTTCTAGATTGCGGTCTACTTTGGTAGAACTCTTAACAAGATAGGTTTCGCGGAACGTTCGTCCGGTAATGCAATCCATATAATGTCCGCGAGCAATGGCGTCGTTGATCGGATTGAGCCCCTTTTGTGCTTCTGGGGAGAGATTGCCCGTCCAGGTCGAAGCGATACTCGCCTCGCCTAAGAACTGCAAATTGAACTTGGCGGCTAATGTTATAAAATCGCGGAAGTAAAACGCATGGTTAGTATCTTCCAAATGCTCGTGGAGGATGTAGCTGTCGGGCATTTTCGCAAGCAACTCTGCCTCTGATCTGAGGAATATCGCGTGAGGAGTGTTCACGTTTGCATTTGCGTCAACCAGATATTTCAACAAGGCTCTCGCCTGAGCAATCTTTTTGATTGGTTCCTCGATTTGTCGGACGTGTTCGATCATCATGCCCCGAATCATGCCTCGCATGTACCATCCGGGTAGCGCGTTATAGCTTATGAACGCGATTCCTTGGTCGGATAGGTTCTCAGACGAGACACGTAGGATCGCCTCGCGCACAAATTCAGGAACCCAGGAAAAAACGCCGTGACAAAGAATGTAGTCAAATTTGCCAAATGATTCATCGATGTCTGTTACGCTTCCCTGTTTGATAGAAGCGTTCTTGAAATCCGTAAACTTGATCGCTTCAGAGCCGTAGTCACATTGAACCTGCGACAACTCCACTCCTACACATTCGGCGTTTGGAAACATGCTGGCCATGGGAAGTAGATTTCCTCCGCCAGCGCAACCAATTTCGAGTATTCGAGCGTTTTCCGGGCGAACCGGCTGCATGCCGAATAGTTTTGCCATGCTGTAAAGGCGATCGGGATGGCTAGCAGGAACCGGAAAGCTGCCGTATGGAACCTCGTCATAAGTTGATGCGGCTGAGGATGCTGGGATGGAATTAGCATCCTGTGGAACGGAAGAGCTTTGCGGAACGGTAGACATAATTTGTTTCCTGGTTCCCGAGGTAGAGTATCAATTGAAACGAGTACAGACATCGAGGTTGTACACGCAAATTACGTTCGAAATCCAGAGCGAAACTTAGGCTGCTAGCATTTCGAAAAGAGGTGTTTGCTAGTGCCGCGACTTGGAGTTGATATCGATCATAACCCGAAGCGTAAGCAAGGTAATTCCCGGGATATAATCCCTCGCTCACGCTGCGGGTTGGGATTTCGAAGATTTTCCAATCAAGTTATTTCCAAGTCACGGCACTAGGGCGGTCACCAGTGGTGCTCTATCCGCTAGCACAGAAAAGATACCAGATAAATTTATTCTGGATTGCCATACTCTAAAATGAAAAAGACGCCTCGCAGTAGCGAGGCGTCTATGTGCATTATTTTCAACTAGTGCAACCAAGACTAGAACGTGAAGACCATGTCGCCACCGAAGGCAGCTTGGCTTGCGTTGTTGTTCTCGTTGAAGCCTGCGTTGGTTTTGTCCCAAACCCAGCGAACTTCAGGACGGAAGACCAAGTTTGCACTACGGCGTAGGTTTAGGCCCATGGTGTAGTTGTAAACGTCGTCATTGTCTCGATTGTCAAACAATCCACCAGCTGCTGCTTGTGCAGAGTTGCCGCTGAAATTGAACCATTCGAATCTTTGTCCGAAGGAAACGCAATCGTTTACTTGATAGATGAGGTAGTGGATGTTTCCGAAAGTATTTCGGAAAGCAGCACCATCAGCATCACGAGAGAACAGAATGTCAGTTTGGTTGATGTACTTCAACTTTTCTGTCAAGCTGACGTTGAGGATTGCACTGTGAACGCTTCCACGCTCACCTGCAGTGGTGTCCCCAAATCGGCCCAAGCACGAAGCATAAACCAAGGAAACGTCATCGTTGATCTTACGTGAGAAACCATTTAGGTATGCATCACCGTTATCATCGAAGCCGCTATCCCAGCCGAGAACGTAACCGCCGTAAAGCGATGTGTCATCGTCAACTTTGAACGTTGCCAATGCACCGGTATGGGTGAAAGGCTCAGCATTGTAGAAGGTGAACTGTCGGCTGTAGAAGAAGTTACCGGTTGCGGCAACAACTTCGTTTCCGACGATGGTGAAGAACTTACCGAGTTTAACCGACAAGTTTCCGGAGGCGATTTCGCCGTAGACTTGTGGCAAGGCATGTCCGTAACCGAGGCCACCACCATTGTTCCAGTCGTCGTCAAAACGGCCTGGAGTTCCGAATGCTTGGGTGTCTGGAGCGTCGGTACCATAGACGTAGTCGATACGTCCACCGAGGCCTAGACCGTTGCTACCGTCGGCAATCTTTTCAGCATAGAACCATTGCTGGCCCA
>Ga0315899_10006249_pt1 | contig 12823 bp, 14 predicted proteins | sample LakEriMetagenome_2_FD_203518 | JGI IMG/M metagenome (GOLD analysis project Ga0315899, IMG submission 203518) | Freshwater fungal communities from buoy surface, Lake Erie, Ohio, United States - Buoy 4 MA112 | ecosystem: Environmental > Aquatic > Freshwater > Lake | place: USA: Lake Erie, Ohio...
ATCGGATCGGCCAGCACGATGGTCAGCGTTTTCTTGCCCAGCTTCTTCATGAGCGCGGTCTTTTCCTCGACCAGCAGCAATTCGCCCTTCGTGATGACGCCGACGCGGTCCGCCATCTCCTCCGCCTCCTCGATATAATGGGTGGTGAGGATGATGGTGACGCCGGTCTGGCGCAATTCGCCGATCAGCTTCCACATGTCGCGGCGCAATTCCACGTCCACGCCGGCGGTGGGTTCATCGAGGAAGAGGACGCGCGGTTCGTGGGAGAGCGCCTTGGCGATCATCACGCGGCGCTTCATCCCGCCGGACAGTTCAAGGATCTTGCTGTGGCGCTTGTCCCAGAGCGAAAGGTCGCGCAGCACTTTTTCGACATAGGCGTCGTTGCGAGGCTTGCCGAAGAGGCCGCGGCTGAAGGTGACGGTGTCGATCACCCGTTCGAACTGATCGGTGGAAAGCTCCTGCGGCACGAGGCCGATGGCGGAGCGCGCGCCGCGATAGTCGCGCAGGATGTCGTGGCCGGCCACCGTGACGCTGCCGCCGGTCGGGCGGGCGATGCCGCAGATAATGGAGATCATCGTCGTCTTGCCCGCGCCGTTCGGGCCCAGCAGCGCGAATATCTCGCCTTCGTTGATGGAAAGATCGACGCCCTTCAGCGCTTCGAAGCCCGACGCATAGCGTTTCGTCAGGCCGTCAACTTCTATGATGGATGCCATGGAAGGCTTTGCCCCTTTTGCGTTGCCGCAAAGATAGGAGCCCAGCGGCTTCAGGCAAGCTGTTCGCCCCGCCGGAAGAATCGAAAAACGGTCGCCGGGGGGAAATTGCGCACTGTCTGGCCGGCGCGGACCACATCCAGGTCCAGCGCATCGAGAATGTCGCGGCTGACCGGCGGACGCATGGAATAGGTGAACTGCACGAAGCTGCCCCCCGGCCGCAACATGTGGAAGGATTCGGACAGGATGTCGGCATGCATGTGCCGATCCATGGCGAGAAGCGGAAGACCGCTTACCACCACCTGATAATCGCCGGGCGTGCCGGCCGTGGCGGTCGACACGATCTGCGCCGGGGTTTCAAGCACGGACACGAGCGGGAAGTGGCGGCGCAGGCCCCGGGCGAAGCCGGGATTGATCTCCACCACTTCCAGTTGCTCGGGCGGCAGGCCGGTTTCCAGGATGGCGCGCGTGAACACGCCGGTGCCCCCGCCCAGTTCGAGCACGCGTCCCTCGTCGCGCGGATCGATGCGCGACACCATCAGGCGCGCCAGGTAGCGGCTGGACGGCACCACCGACGCGGTCTGGCGCGGCTTCTTCACCCAGGCGGCGAGGAAATCGAGATATTCGGTGGCGCGGGCACGGAATTCGCTGTTCGGCAAGGCAATCGCCCGGCTGCGCTTTGGCTTATGTTGCATGGGCGAAATGCGACCGCTCTTTTTCCATTCCCCCTCCCTTAACGTCGCGGACGCCCCGCGTCGATTGACTTTCGTCACAGGCGCAAAGCCAATGCGGTACAATGGTCGCTAATCTGGGTGAGCGCGCAGGTTGCGACGCAGGAACCGCGCAAGGCCGGCCCGGTTGAAAGCCGCATCGATCCCAGCCGTGAAGCCGCGGCCATCCTTTGCAGATCATGTCAGGAGAGCCGTTTATGAAACGCTATGTCTTCGCCGCCGCGCTTTGCCTCGCCTCCCCCGCTCTGGCCCAACCCGCGACCGCGCCGGACTTTGTGAAAGCGGCGGGCGCCGGCGACCTGTATGAGCGGCAGTCCAGCCAGCTGGTGCTGCAAAGCACGAAGAACGTCAAGGTGCGCGCGTTCGCGACCATGATGGTCAAGGACCACACGAACAGCACACAGATGGTGAAGAAGGCGGCGATGCAGGCCGGCCTCAAGCCAAAGCCGCCGGCGCTGATGCCCGACCAGGCCCAGATGATCGCCCAACTGCGCGGCGCGACCGGCGAGGCGCGCGACAGGATGTACGTCACCCAGCAAAAGGCGGCGCATCAAAAAGCGCTGGCGCTCCACCAGGGCTATGCCAGCGAAGGCGACAAGGCACCGCTGAAGGCGGCCGCCGGCAAGATCGCGCCCGTGGTGGAACATCATATCATGATGCTGCAGGGCATGTGATCGCCAGGGCACGAGCGAGGCGCCGCTAAAGCCGTCGCGCGACCTGGCTCAATTCCAGATAACCTTCCTCGAACCCGGCTGCTGTGGCGAGCGCCGCCCAGTCGAGTACGTGGATCTCCCGCCCCTTGATGGTCATGAGCCCGTCTTCCCTCATGGACCGGATCACCCGGTTCATATGGACCGGCGTCATACCGAGCGCGTCAGCGAGTTGCGCCTGCACCACGGGAAGGTGGTAGCGGGTCCGCACCCCAATCCCCGCCTTCTCCATGCGGACACCCAGTTCGCAGAACAGATGGGCGGTCCGCATGCGCGCATCCCGCCGACCGATATTGACGACCCATTGCGACAGGACCGATCCGTCCGCCACACAATCGCGCCAGAAGGCTTCCGCGATTCCCGGATAGGCTCGACAAAGGGCGGCAAGGTCGCGATGCGGCACCTTCACGATCGTCAGCCGGGCCGACAGAGCCTGAAGCGCCCATTCCACCTTGGGCAGCATCAGCGAATAAAGGTCGCACATGTCGCCCGGAATATGGATTGCGGTGATCTGGCGCCGGCCGTCCCTCAATTGCCCGAACCGTGCGGCGAGGCCGGAAACGACGAAGCAGGACGTGTCCGTCACTTGGCCTGGCCCGACGATGTCGCGATGAGGCTCCACCTCAATCTCCTTGCCGTTCAGCGAGAGAATTGCCTGCCGCTCATCCTCTGTCAGGATCGAGCGTTGCGACAATTTGCGCACGAACAGGTCGAAAGCGGGGTGACCGCGGGGCATGGTGTTTTTCCTTTACAGCGGCTCCGGCCTGCGCCGGCATGAGCATCATGACACGATGCTGATCGCCTGCGCGAAACGAATAGTCTCCAGCAACTTGCCCGCATGGTCGGTAATTTCCATGCGATGGCGCAGGTCGACCGGCTTGCCGTTCATGACATGGTCGGCGATGACTTCGCGGGCGCTGCGCATAGCTTCGGAATGCGCGGCGGCAAGATCAACAAATTCCTGCCCCTCCTCGTCCATGATGTCGACGTCGTTGAACAGATTGATGTGATAGCGTGCCATGCTGCTCCAAGAGCGGGGCGAGAAAAGAGTTCCATCGAGTCGATGACAGCGGGGCGGAAAGTTGAATTCCCGCGAATCCCTCGTCGCGGTGACGCCGCGGGTCAGGGCGGTGCAAATGGGGGGCCGCCTGCAAAAAAATCTTCCAAAGCCAACATAGGTGAATTTGAGCGGGTGATTTTGCCTTATTATGCACCTTCGGGGGGCTTGACAGGGGATAACCATGTTAAGCCAGGTCTCAGCAGAAGACGCTTTGGTGTTCTTTCGCCCGCACGAATTTTTGGCGCGGGAGAATGAAAAGCCCGAGGGTCTGTATCAAATATTGGAAGGCTGGGCCTCGCGGTACCGGCTGTTGCCGGACGGTCGAAGGCAGATCACCGCTCTCTATCTTCCTGGCGACTATTGCGAGCCGCAATGGGCGCTGGGCCGCCGTCCGTCCCAACCCATTGTCGCGCTGACCAATGTGCGCGCGCGCAAAGCGCCGTGCCACGTTCCCGCGTCGGGTCCGGGCGATGTTCAGGCCGGTTTCTGGAAGAATATGGTGGACGGATGCGAACGGCAGGCGTGCTGGCTCGTCACGCTGGGCCGGCGAACCGCGCTCGAAAGGCTGGCGCATCTGCTGCTGGAACTGTTCGAACGGATGCGCGGGTGCGGCCTGGCCTATGGTCAGCAATGCGCGTTGCCGTTGACGCAGATGGACATTGCCGACGTTACGGGCCTGACCCCCGTGCATGTCAATCGCACCTTGCAGACGATGCGGACGCGCGGCTTGATCGAACTCCAGTCGAAATGGCTGCGGATACCCGACCTTCCGGCGCTCCGCGAAGCGGCGGCCATATCCGCCAGCGAGGCCGCGATTTGACCGGAAATCCCCGTGTTTGCGTGGAATGACAGAAAAATTTCAGCCTGATTAGCATATGTTAGCGTCCAGAGTTCCGTCTTTGAAGCAAGGTGCGACGCTCCCGGCAGGAAGCATGCCCATGCTCCCCGCCGGCGAAAGACTTTCGACCAGCGCCACCAAAATGACGGATCATGACAGGATCAAAGATTTGGCAGAGATGCGGGGCGCCCGGAGCGTGCTCGTTCCCAGCGGCGACCGGTCGAACGGCTTGCTTGCCTTGCCCCTTGTCGGGAAGGAACAGTGCTGCGCTTGAAAGGTCGGCATTGCCGCGCACAAAGCCGGCGTCGATTTCTTCCTTCGCAACGTCGTCGGGCGGAGCAAAATCAGCTCCACCCCTCCCCCCTGTCATGAGGACGGCGCGCTTCGTCGAAAGCCGTCCTGCCCCCTTCGCCGGGGCGCAAGGCGGAAAGGCATGTGCCTAGGCCATGGCGTCCTTCGCGTTGCGCCGAGCGCCGCACATTGTCGAGTACGGAGCCAAGACGTCGCCACGCACAGGGCGCGCGTCATGACGATTGTGCACAGCCTGGCCCCCCTTGCCATGCGCCTGGCCGGCAGGATCAGCCTGTCGTCCGCCGACCATGCAGCCCTGCTGGCGCTGCCCTTTCAGGAACGGAGCCTGCCTGCGGGCGGCTATGTGCTGCAGGAAGGCGACCGGGCGACCAGCTGCCATATCCTGCTCAGCGGCCTTGCCCACCGGCATCGTTTTTCCACGGAGGGAATGCGGCATATCGTTGGCATCCACGGCCCCGGCGACATATTGAACCTGCCCTCGCTGCCGCCCCCGGCTGCGGAGGATTTCGTTCAGGCGTTGACATCGGTGCGGATCGCCACGGTGCCGATCGAAAGCATATTGGACTTGAGCCGCACCTGTCCCGCCATCGCGTCGGCGCTGTGGACGGAGGCGGAAGCGGAGCTTTCCATCGCCCGGGCGTGGGTCGCCAATATGGGACGTCGCGACGCGCGCGGGCGGATCGCGCACCTGTTCTGCGAACTGGTGATACGAAACCATCCCATGGGCGGCTTTGACGGCTGCGTCTTCAGCCTGCCGCTGACGCAGTCGGAACTGGCGGACGCGACCGGCATAACCACCGTCCATGTGAACCGCACGCTGCGCGCCCTGGAAAGCGATGGCATCATCCGCAGGGACAGGCGGGAGATCATGGTTCCCCAATGGCAACGGCTGGCGCAACTGGTCGATTTTCGGCCCGCGGCATGGGCCGGGCGACGCAGCGCCTGACCGGTCAGTCCGGGCGCGGACCGAGCACACTCGCCAGCTCGTCCAGCCACGGCCCGGCGACACCATCCGAAGGCGCGCGCCAGTCGCCGCGCGGCGACAGCGCGCCGCCAGCCGACACTTTCGGCCCGTTGGGGAGCGCCGACCGCTTGAACTGGCTGATCGCGAAAAAGCGGTGGAGGAAATTGTCCAGCCAGCGCCGGATCGTCGGCAGGTCATAGGCGACGCGGGCGTCCTGGGGATAGCCGGGCGGCCATTCGCCGGCGTCCGCGTCCCGCCAGGCATGCCAGGCGAGGAAGGCGACCTTGGAAGGCGGCAGGCCCAGCCGGACGACATGATGCAGGAAGAAGTCGTTGAGCGCGTACGGCCCCACTTTGGACTCCGTGCTCTGCAACGCGCCACCTGCCCCCGCCGGCACCAATTCCGGCGAGATTTCCGTGTTCAATATGGCATCCAATATCCGCTTGGTCGGATCGTCGAACTGGTCAGTGGCGATGCACCAGCGGATCAGGAACTGGATCAGCGTCTTGGGCACACCGCTGTTGACGGCATAATGGCTCATCTGGTCGCCCACGCCATAGGTGCACCAGCCAAGTCCCAATTCGCTAAGGTCGCCGGTGCCGATGACGAACCCGCCGTGGCGGTTGGCCAGCCGGAACAGATAATCGGTGCGCAGGCCTGCCTGCACATTTTCGAAGGTGATGTCATAGACAGCTTCGCCACGCGCGAAGGGATGGTCCATGTCGGCGAGCATCTGGCGCGCGGCGGGGCGGATGTCGATTTCCTCGCCCGCTATGCCGAGCGCGTTCATCAACGCCCAGGCATTGCCCTTCGTCTGATCCCCGGTCGCGAAGCCGGGCATGGTGTAGCCCAATATGGTCGAGCGTGGCAGTCCCATGCGGTCGCACGCCTTGGCCGCGACAATCAGCGCATGGGTGGAATCGAGCCCGCCGGACACACCGATCACCATATGCCGACCCGCCGTCGCGCGGAACCGGGTGACAAGCGCCTCCACCTGGATGTTGAAAGCCTCGTAGCAGTCCGCGTCGAGCCGGAGCGGATCGGCGGGCACGAACGGGAAGCGTCGGACGGGACGATGAAGCCCGATATCCGCTTTGGCGGGCGTGAAGGGAAAGGATAGCCGGCGAAAGCGGGTTTCGGGGTGACCTGCGGCCACCGCGCTGTCGTTGAAGGTGCCGTTGCGCATCCGCTCCAGCCGGATCCGCTGCACGTCGACATCGGCCAGCAGCAATTCAGGGCTGTCCCCGAAGCGGCCGGATTCGGCCAGAAGATCGCCCAGTTCATGCACCATCGCCTGCCCGTCCCAGGCAAGGTCAGTGGTGCTTTCGCCGGCGCCCGCGGCGGAATAGGCATAGGCAGCGACGCAGCGCATCGATTGCGATGCGGACAACAGGTGGCGGTCCCGCGACTTTCCGATGGTGATGTTGGACGCCGACAGGTTGCACAGGATCATCGCGCCCGCCATCGCGCCGAAGGTGGAAGGCGGCAAGGGCGCCCAATAATCCTCGCAGATTTCGACATGGAAGACGAAATCGGCATGTCCGTCCGCCGCGAACAGAAGGTCGGTGCCGAAGGGGGCGGTCATGCCCGCAACCTCGATCTCCAGTCCGGCGAGGCCCGCGCCGGGGGCGAACCAGCGCTTTTCATAATATTCCCGATAATTGGGCAGGTAGCTTTTCGGCACTATGCCAATGATCCGCCCCCCGGCGATCGCCACGGCGCAATTATAAATTCGCCCCGCCCTTCGCAGCGGCGCGCCGATCAACAGCAGCGGAAGGTCGGCGCTGGCGGCGACCAGCCGGCCGATCTCCTGCTCGACCCGGTCCAGCATCGCATCCTGCAGATGCAGGTCGTCAATCGCGTAGGAGGAGAGGCACAGTTCGGGGAAGAGGACGAGGTCCGCCCGCCGCTCCGCCGCCTGCCGGGCCACGGCCAGGATCGACCGCGCATTGGCGGCCACATCGCCGGCGCTCGCCGCGGGCGTCGCCGCGGCGACGCGAACGAGGCCGTGGCGATGGATGGAAAGAAAATCGTCAATCGCGCTCAAGTGCCTGCCTCATCATATCCAGCCCCACTCTCAGGCATGCTATCCGCACCGGGCCGCGACCGATATCCCCGAAATGCTCTTCCCGATGCAGCGTCGGCCCGTCCTTGCACGCGCAAGCGAAGTGGACGAGACCGTTTTCCTCGCCATCGGGCGCCGCGCCGGCATAGCCCGTCACGGCAAGGGCAATGTCGCCGCGCGACCGGGCGAGCGCGCCTTCCGCCATGGCGATCGCGACTTCGCGACTGACCGCGCCGCATGCCTCGATCGCGTCGCGCCGGATCCCCAGAAGCTCGCATTTCGCGTCCTCGCTATAGACCGCAAAGCCGCGCTCAAAGGCATGGCTCGCGCCTTCGACATCGGTCAGGAGCGAAGAGAGGAGTCCGCCCGTGCAGCTTTCCGCGGTCACGAGGCTGAGGTTGGCGGCGCAGGCGTCACGCAGCAGGGCGGCAGCGGCCTCCTCCATGTCGGTCGGCAATATCGGGGACAGGGTCGTGGCTGCTGCATCGTTGGCGACATCCGTCCCGTCCGCGTCATTCGCCATCGCGTCGCCCCTGCGCGCTGTTGCCGCCCGGCCTCTTCATCGACGGCCGGTCCAGCATGTCGCGCGGGTCGGGCGCCGCGCCCGGTAGCTGGTCCTCGGCAGAGATGTCGGGCCGCCTTTTCCGGTGGGCCTCGTCTTTCATCATGCTCTCCTTCCATGCCGGCGACAAGGAGGCGGCGGACGGTTGGTTCCAGCGCAGGCTCACACAGGTTAGTGCCAGCTTGGCCGGATCGCAAAGCCGGGCAGGAAGTGACGCATTTCCGTGGCGCGCGCGCCCGATTGATCGGGATCAATCAGATTTTTCCGGAACGGGCGCCCCGCTGCGGAATTGTTCAGACACGCATAAGCCTGATTAAGAGGATCATCCTGTCGTGGCTACCCGATTGAAATTCGAAGGCTCGCAATTCCTGCAACAGAATTTTCAGGAGCAGCTCAGCCGGTGGAACCGCTCCCGCCTCGCCCCTGCCTATCCTGAAGAGGCGACGGCGCCACGGCTGGAGACAGATGCGCGCATGGCGCGGCTCGAACGCGCCTTCATCGAGGAATTGCGCGCCGAAGTGCATGCAGAGGCTGCCCGCGCCCCCACCGATGCGGAAGGCTTCATCGCCTGGTTCGAAGCGTTGAAGCAGTCCGGGCCGGGGCAGCATGACCGGCTGTTCCCGTGGCTTGCCGACCAGGCGGACCGGGATCAGATCCGCTGGTTTCTTAGTCAGGAAGCGGCAGGCGAAGCGGGCTTCGACGACCTCGTCGCGATGACGCAGGTCAAGCTGCCGACCCGGGCGAAAATGGAACTGGCGCGCAATTATTGGGACGAGATGGGGCGCGGCAATGTGAAGGGCATGCATGGCCCGATGCTGTCGCAGCTCGTCGAGATACTCGACCTGGATACCCGGATCGAGCGCACCTGCTGGGAAAGCCTGGCGCTTGCCAATGCGATGACCGCCATGGCCACGTCGCGCTTCTATGCCTGGCATAGCGTCGGCGCGTTGGGCGTCATCGAACTGACCGCTCCCGATCGGTCGGCCCATACCGCCCGCGCGCTCAAACGCATCGGCCTCTCCAATGCGGAGCGACGATATTTCGACCTGCATGCCGTGCTGGACATCAAGCACAGCGAGGATTGGAACGAGGAGGCGATCAAGCCGCTGGTGGCGGAAGACCCGCGCCGCGCGACCGCCATGGCGGAAGGCGCGCTCATTCGCCTACGCTGCGGCGCGCGCTGCTTCGACGCTTATCGCGCGCATTTCGGTCTGGCATGATGACCGACGCGACGCGCACCATCCTGCTGGTCGAGGACGACCCGTCCGTCGCCGCCATGATCATGGACATATTGGAAGATGCCGACTTCGCCGTGGACGGGCCGCACCGGACCCTCAGCGAAGGCGCAGCCGCGCTGGCCGGCCGGCTCCCCGCTGGCGCGGTGCTCGATATTCGGCTGGGGCGGCAGGACGTAGGCCTCATCGCTGACGATCTCGACGCTTATGGCGTTCCCTATCTTTTCTGTTCGGGGGCAAGCGGCGGCAGCGTCCCGGCGGCGCATCCGCAAGCGCCCGTCATTCCCAAGGACGCGGTCGCTGCCCGGCTGGTGCCGGCGCTGCGGCGCATCGTGCATTAGAATTTCGCGTTTGCCGCAAGAACGTGCATCCTATCGTTGGGTCACGCATTGAAAGGGCGCTGATGAACAGCACCCACAGGGAGGCCAGCCATGTCCCAGGAAAATGACGATCGTATCCGCGAACGCGCCCACGCCATCTGGGAAGCGCAGGGTCACCCAGAGGGCCTGGCGGACGAACATTGGGCGCAGGCGGCGGCGGAAATCGCGGCGCTCGACGTCACCGCGCCGGGCGAAGCGGTCGAACTGCCCAACCCGCTCGCGACCGGGGCTGCGGCCGAGGAGCTTGCCAAGCCCAAAAGACGCAAGAAGGCGATCTGACGCCTTTTCCCCTCGTCCCCTTTCTTCCCTCTGAACGACCGGAGGCCTCTTGAGCCAGTTTCCCGACCGCCTCGAGGGCGGCTCCCCCTACCCGCTCGGCTCCAGCTTCGATGGGCTCGGCGTCAATTTCGCAATCTTCTCCGCCAATGCCGACAAGGTCGAGCTTTGCCTGTTCGATCCGCAGGGCAAGAAGGAGTTGGCACGCCTCACCCTGCCCGAATGTACTGACGAAGTGTGGCACGGCTACCTGCCCGACGCGCGGCCGGGGCTTCTTTACGGCTATCGCGTCCATGGTCCCTATGCGCCCGAACAGGGGCATCGCTTCAACCCCAACAAGCTGCTGCTCGATCCCTATGCCCGCAAATTGTCGGGCAGCCTGCGCTGGAACGACGTGCTGCACGGCTATCCCATACGCGGCCGGCGCGGCGACCTTGGCTTCGACAAGCGAGACAGCGCGCCCGCCATGCCAAAGGGGGTGGTGACGCACGACAGTTTCGACTGGTCGCGCGACGTGCGCCCCAACATACCCTGGTCGCAAACCGTGATCTACGAAGCGCATGCCAAGGGCCTCACCAAATTGCTGGAGGCCGCGCCGCCGCAGGAACGCGGCACATTCGCGGCGCTGGCGCACCCCAAGGTCATCGACCATCTGAAGCGGCTGGGCATCACCACGCTGGAATTGATGCCGATCCACGCGTTCACCCAGGACCGCTTCCTTCAGGAAAAGGGGCTGCGCAACTATTGGGGCTATAATACGCTGAGCTTCTTCGCCCCCGAACCCAGCTATTTCGCGAGCGACACGCATGACGAATTGCGGGTGGCGGTGCGCCGGCTGCACGCGGCGGGGATCGAGGTGATCCTGGACGTTGTCTATAACCATAGCTGCGAAGGCAGCGAGATGGGGCCGACGCTTTCCTGGCGCGGGATCGACAATGCGACCTATTACCGGCTGCTGCCGGACCATCCACGCTACTGCGTCAACGACACCGGCACGGGCAACACGTTCAAGCTGACCCATGCCCGCGTCATCCAGATGGTCGCGGATTCGCTGCGTTACTGGGCGACCAGCTTCGGCATCGACGGCTTCCGTTTCGACCTGGGCCTGACGCTGGGGCGGACCGATCATGGCTTTGATCCCAATGCAGGCCTGTTCGACGTGTTGCGGCAGGATCCGATCCTTGGCCGGCTGAAGCTGATCGCGGAGCCCTGGGATGTAGGCATGGGCGGATATCAGCTGGGCAATTTCCCGCCGGGCTTCGCCGAATGGAACGACAAATATCGCGACACGGTGCGCCGTTTCTGGCGCGGCGATCCGGGGCAGCGCGGCGATCTTGCCGCCCGCCTCTCCGGCTCGGGCGACCTGTTCGACCGGCGCGCGCGGCGGCCATGGGCCAGCGTCAACTTCCTCACCAGCCATGACGGCTATACCCTTGCCGACCTCGTTTCCTACGAGGAGCGGCACAATGAGGCCAATGGCGAGGATAATCGCGACGGGCACGACAATAATCTTTCGCGCAACTGGGGCGCGGAAGGCCCGACCGAGGACGAAGCCATTGTCGAGACGCGCGGACGGGTGCGCCGGGCGATGCTGACCACGCTGCTTACCTCGCTCGGCACGCCGATGCTGGTCGCGGGCGACGAGTTCGGACGGACGCAGGGTGGCAACAACAATGCCTATTGCCAGGATAATGAGATCAGCTGGCTCGACTGGACAATGATGGAAGGCGAAGAGGGCAAGGCGCTGTTCGATTTCACTGCGCGCCTCATCGCCCTGCGCAAGCAGCATATGGTGCTGCGCGCGCCGACTTTCCTCTATGGGCAGGATTCCCCCGGCTTCGGCGTCAACGATATCGAATGGTGGGACGAACGCGGCAATCCGTTGTCCCCGGAGGATTGGGACAATCCCGAAGGACGCGCGCTGGTGATGCGCCGCGCGACCCAGCGGGACGATGGCAAGGTGGAGGTTCTGACCCTGTTGCTCAATGCCAGCGATACGCCCATCGACTTCGCCCTGCCCGCGCCATCCGCCACGCGCGAGGTGTTGATCGACAGCGCCCAGCCGGACCGGGAGCCGTTCGCGATCGAAGATGATTACGGCGTCCAGCCCCATTCGGCTGTGCTGATCTGCTGGGTCGGCGAAGAGGTGGCCGCATGACCCTGTGGGGGCCGATGCGGCTGGAGGATGGACGGTGGCGTTTCCGCCTTTGGGCGCCGGACAGGGACGCCGTGACGCTGGAACGGGACGGCGCGGCGGACATCGCAATGGCGCGGGACGCCGATGGCTGGCACGCGGTGGAGACGCTGGCGCTGGCGGGTGACCGCTACCGTTTCCGCGTCCATCCCGATCTGGCGGTGCCCGACCCGGCGTCCCGCGCGCAGTCGGGCGGTGTCCATGGCTGGAGCGTGCTGGTCGATCCGGCCGCCCCCACTTGCGACTGGCGTGGCCGCCCCTGGGCGGAAACGGTGATCTACGAACTGCATGTGGGACTGTGCGGCGGTTTTTCGGGCGTTGCGGCGCTGCTGCCCGAACTCGCCGCGATCGGCGTGACCGCGATCGAACTCATGCCGATCAACGCGTTCAGCGGGACGCGCAACTGGGGCTATGACGGCGTCCTGCCTTTCGCCCCGGCGGAGGCCTATGGCACGCCCGACGATCTGCGCGCACTGATCGACGCTGCCCATGCGCAAGGGCTGATGATCTTCCTCGACGTCGTCTACAATCATTTCGGCCCTGACGGCAATTATCTGGGGGCCTACGCCTCCGCCTTCTTCCACCCCGAACGGCACACGCCCTGGGGTGGCGCGGTCGCCGTGGACCGTGCGCAAGTCGCCGCCTATTTCCGCGAAAACGCGCTGATGTGGCTCATGGATTACGGCTTTGACGGCTTGCGTTTCGATGCGGTCCACGCCATCGACAATGATGATTTCCTCGACGCGCTGGCGCGGGACATCCGGGCCGCGACCGGCCCTGACCGGC
>Ga0315899_10006251_pt1 | contig 12821 bp, 21 predicted proteins | sample LakEriMetagenome_2_FD_203518 | JGI IMG/M metagenome (GOLD analysis project Ga0315899, IMG submission 203518) | Freshwater fungal communities from buoy surface, Lake Erie, Ohio, United States - Buoy 4 MA112 | ecosystem: Environmental > Aquatic > Freshwater > Lake | place: USA: Lake Erie, Ohio...
ATATAATGCATAATATTATATATATATATATATAATATGTACATATAATGTAACACGCACACGCGCACTCCCTCCATTCACAAGTAGCAGGTCTCTTTCACTTGAACAGTAGGTCTCTTTTGACACTTGTGCGGATCTCACTCCCTCCATTCACACACTCGCTCTCTCCTCACTCTCTTCCCTCCCTCTCTCCTTCTCTCTCTCCTCCTTCCCTCTCTGTCTTCCCCAACCTCTCCCTCTCCACACACGCCTACCGGCCGCAGAGTATGAACCATACCTTCTCTGCCGGCGCGACGTACCGCCATTTGATCTGAGGTTCACGGGGTACGGGGGGGACAAGACTGCACATGTCTACGAGCTCAGTCGCGGCGGGCACGTGCTCGTCGTTGTGCCACAGGCCTTCGCCGTTCATGAGCACCATGCTGCCGGTACCATGCACCCCGCGTCCTGCAACAATTCTCCCACTTCTAGCCCACGATCCCCATGTTCCTGTCCTTGCCTCCTCCATCACCTCCTCTTCCTCCTCGCGTGCATGAAACAATACGAAAAAGGACCAAAAACTAGGTACGTGGGCGTCGGGCCAGAACTGGACGCGCACATGGATGGACTGGACAACCTTTGTCGACGACGCCAATGCAATGTACACCCCACAGCCTCGGGCGGCTCCAAAGGGTTGTTGACGAGCGAGGTCACAAACACTCTCGCCTCCCTTATCTCATACTAAGTCTCTTCTGCCTCTACGTACGTTGGTTGTCAATAAACTTCTCTCTCTCGCTTGCTCTCTCTCTCTCTCTCTCTCTCTCTCTCTCTCTCTCTCTACATGTATATATATATGTATTAGATTGATAGATAGAGGGAGAGGAGATAGATAGATAGAGAGAGAGAGAGGAGAGAGAAAGAGGGGAATGAAGGGGAGGGAGGGAAAGGGAGATATATATGTCTGTTTTAGGAAGGGAGGGAGAGAGAGGAGGAGGAGGGATGAAAGAAATACCAAAACCATTCATCCCTCCTCCTCCTCTCTCCCCCTCCCTCCCTCTCTCTCCCTTTCGAAAAGAAAGGAGGGGGAGAAAGAAAGAGAGGGAAGGAAGACGAGAGAGGGAGAGAAAACAGAAGGGAGGGAGGAGAGGAGGGAGGGAGAAAGGAAGGCAAAAGACGTGTGTAATTCTCTCAAACAGATGCAACAAAGACTACCTCTTTGTTGTCTACCTCAATCTCCCACAGCACTTCTCGAGGCGATAAGCTAAAGGAAACAGGGGAGAAAAGTTGGGGCCTTTGCACGCGGCGGCATGAAGCATCTTGGTCAGCAGCGGGTCTGGAGCTGAAGAAGTGTATCGACGGCGGACAAGTCGGCGGTGTCCATTCCTTCAGCTTCTGCCCATAACGCGTCACACCCGACCCCCGTCTGGTCGCGTGCACTGGCTTCACTCCTCCACCTGAACGAAACTGAAGCACAACACGCGGTGAGACAATCATCGCACGGGCGAACCGTGCTGTCTCGGTCAGCGCGCGATATCGTGATACAGGATTTGGTCGACGCAAAAGAAGACACAGATGACGATGGTGACGACGATGTTGGGTTTGGAATAAGTGCACTCCACGTCAGCATGGACGACGGCACCGCTCTCTTCATTGTCGGGGAGCAGCTGCGTGAAGAGGATCGGTCGTCACAGTCCATGGTGATCCCGGAATCTTCCCTGGATATCGTCGATACCGGCGACGGGCAAGAGGATGAAGAGCTCTCGGTGTCAGTAGTTGGAAACCGATCGGTGCTCGCCCATTTGAGGCATGGCAGCGTGAGGGCTCCCTCGTCCCGTTTGCGCTTCGTGTGGCGACCATACACGTGTGCGTCTTGCAGGGCCACCTTAATGGTAGGAAGACATCGAACCCTGCTGGCCTGCTCGCGGAAGAGAGAGATTTATCGTCAGCACGATCCGAATCAAAAGCAGGCACTTTCTGGGTTCATACCATGAAAGTGCCAGCAACTGCGTTGGAGCGGGTTCGCAAGCTACACACCTCGGGGTCAACCACCGCCTCTCGCGTTTCCGCGGTCGTCTGGTTGCTGTGACGCTGCATGTGATTGCGCTTGCCAGTGTCATAGCAATCGCGTTCGATCCAGTGCGTCGTCTGGTTGCAGCCTTTCGTCCCGCAATTGCAGCACAAAGGGCACCACACCCACTGGTGCCCCGCCGCGCACTCCACTGTCAAGTGGCCTCGCTTGTGCCCACGGATGCGCAGCGGCTCGGAGCAACGATTCTGGCAACGGTCCATGTGCTTGCACCCCTTCAAGACTTGCGTGCCTCCGGTGAGCATTTGCATGGGCGACACAAACGAAATCAAGGAACAACCTCGAAACCGGGGAGAGACTTTTTTGTGTTTTTGTTGCTGTCATCATGGGCTTCTCGAAACTCGAGAAACGTCTCGAAGCACGGGGGCCAAAATTCGGCTTTAAAAGTTTTTTTATTAACTATCCCCGCGTACATTCAACATGAGACGATTGGAATGCCGAATTTCGAAATGCCGAATCTCGATTCAGTCAACCATTGTACCAGTGATTTCCTTACTGGTACAATGGTTGACTGAATCGAGATTTTCTTACTGGTACAATCGAGATTCGGAATTTCGAAATTCGGCATTCCAATCGGGATTCGGAGGTGACCTTAAAAAATAAACAACCAACAGAGAGAGTTGAATGTATGTCGGGTTTTTGGAAGGACTCCACGAACGCCCGGATACAACACCCACGGCACGCCCGGGTCCCTGTGCTGCGTCCTTCGCCGTGGCGCCGAAAACCCGGCAAGCCTCTACAGCAGAAGACGCAGGGCAGGGCTCGCTCGCGGCGGGGACGAGCGGTGGGCTGCGCAGGGCAGTGTCCACAGACAGACCACGTACGGGTGCGACGCGGCAGCCCACGGTTGCCTTCGTGAAGGGATCTGGTGCGCGAGCACCTGCGTTTGCTATGCCGAGGCAGCCAGGCAGGAGTGCGGGATGGACTTCGGCGAAGGGGATGTGTTCGTTTATTCATGAGACGAGGTTGACGACACCAGCGGCATGCAGACGCAGTGAGGGAGAAAAGCCAGCGCACAAGCCGCCCGCATCGTCTGTTTTTAAAATTCAAGTCTCTGGATCTGCGTTTAAAATCTGCGACGCGGCAAACTATGGCTTGGAGGAACAGCTCTCTGAACGGCTCTCTGAACGGCATAAGATCACACGTGCAAAGCGCTGCCCCCTTGTCATGCTCCTCGCCCAATTCCTCTGCAGCCTCGTCCTCCTGCACTAATGTTTGCACGACCAGCAATGTGCTCCATGTATCCCATCTGGCTCTGCTGTCTGGGCGTCAGACGAACATGCGCTTCTGGAATGCGGCGCCGACGCGCGGCGCCGGGTTATGTCGTGGGCGGCCGCGGGCGGGATCTCTAATTCGCAGAAGTCGCGCTGCAAGTCAAGCGCTGGGCGCAGCTCCGGGGGCGGTGGCGCGGTCAAACGCGACGGGGTGTCCTTTGAGCAGCTCTGCCATGGCCCTATGGCCAGCCGCGCTCGCGTACATAATGGCATCATGCCGACGTGCAGCAGTGCCCCGCTTTGTCGCCGCTCCCTCCATCCCGCTCTGACCGCACATTGCCGACGTTTGTTGCTGCGCTTCCGACATCTCTCCCGCGAGCATCGGAAACCCTCCACGTCTTCACGCCGCAGATCAATCAAGGTGACCAGGGACGCGATCGCGCACCTACGCCAATGGCGAGCAACTTCAAGCTGCAGGAAGACAGACAAAGAATTCCATCTGGGCAGAGTCGGCGCCTACCGCATGAGCCCCGCGACATCTGGCAGCTGCATGACCAAAATGCAGATGCAACAGTGGCATCGGCACTCATCAGGGTTTCCCCCGCTCACTCCTACAATGCAGGCAGGGCAGGGCTCGTGGATGTGGCTTGTTACCCGGCGCGCAGTTGGGGTGTGGGGTTTGTAACCAGGTACCGGACAAATTTGATGATTCGTTCACAAGTACAAGAGGCTGGTACCGTAGTCCGTCTCAACTTTGTTTATTAGAGCAAAAGATGGACAATACATGGGTTTTACATGTACAAAAGCAAAATGCCGCATTGACGGGTAGCATGGAAGACAGAGAATTGGAGGGGGGGTGTCCCTGCAGTCAGCGCGCTGGTGATGTGCAGATACATGTTGAGATGTGCACAATTTCTGGTAACCCTGAGAACATATTGCATTAGTCGCAGCGTCCCCTCCCCGTCCCTGAGTATCGGAAACGCTCCACGGTTTCACGCCGAAGATCAATCAAGGTGACCCAGGACGCGATCGCGCACCTACGCCAATGGCGAGCAACTTCAAACTGCAGGAAGACCTATTAGAGTTCCATCTAGGCAGACTCGGCGCCCACCGCATGAGCCGCTAATTTTGCCGACAGCCATTGGCGGTGCGCTCAGGCATGTTATCGGAGCTGAATCTCGGCTGGCCCTGAAAGTCAGTTTCAACCGGCCCAGACCAAGATCTCCGCCGGCCCGGGTGTCACGGCGGTTGTAATAATTTGTTTTTGTCGCATCGACATCATCATCGACGTGGTGCAGCGAGTATATCCCAAAAGAAGGGACGAAGGAGGGGCCGACTCTAAACGACCCCAGCGTGCGTCTGCGTCCAAGGCCAAATCCTCTGTTCTTTCTCAGCTTTCGGGCCTGGAGAATGTAGTATTCAATGATTTCATCGACGATGCGCTCGACTCAGAAGACGTGTCAGAGCAGAGGGACTCTGCCTCTTTGCCAGATTCTGTTCCAATAGAGTCGGAGGAAGAGCGTGCTGCACGTGAAGCAGATGAGATGGCTGCGCTCGATGCTGTCGGAGATTATGAGGCAGACCCAAATGTGATGCTGGAAGATGTGCCTCAAGACATCGTCATCAAGACTCTGAAGTTGTCGTGTATATTTTTTCTTGTGTTGGTGTTTGCGTGTGTGTGTGTATGTGTGTGCGTGCGCGCGACGTCGATATGTGTTCGTGAGAATTTGCTTTTGCATTTTCTTGTGTTGGTGTTTGCGTGTGTGTGTGTATGTGTGTGCGTGCGCGCGACGTCGATATGTGTTCGTGAGAATTTGCATTTGCATTTTCTGATTTTTGTTTGTGTGTGTGCATGCAACAGGGAAGGTGCATCGCACACAAGTTCGAGAGTGGATGGGAGGTTGGAGTGATAAAGGCCTTTGACGAAGGGCCCTCACGCTGGCAAGTTCAGCGTGAAGTACAAGGATGATCCAAACTGGTGGACGCACTCTCTTTTGCATGAGGGTTATGGAAAAGACAAGCACTGGGTTCTGCTGGGGCTCCCGGGCCGTGATTCCGCTTGAAGTCACTATGACTGTATCCGCCGGAGGCCCGATTTTTTTGTTTTGTTGTTTTATTGAAGTCACCATGACTGTAGTGAAGTCTGTTAGTGATGGGCTGAGAGACTCTGAGACTCAACTGAATCTCAACCGGCCCCTCAGGATCTCACCTGGCCCCAGGCATCTCAGCCGGCCCCTGGCCACCTGAGCCGTCTCTGATAACATGCCTGGGTGCGCTAAACGCCCAAAAAAGCGGGAAAATTTTTCAAAAAAAAAAATCAACCAATTTGTTTTTGGAAAAAACAGCTCAAACACATTTTCGGAAGCGTCAGCAAGCACCCGGCATCCTCAGGGACCCGAAAAATACAAAAACTTTCCTCAAAAAACACAGGTCACGGTTTTAAACCATTTGAGGACCGCGCGCTGAGAAGTCACCAAAAGTTCCAAAACTTTTCCAGCTCGTTCAACTCAATAGAATTGGATTCGTCATCGTCAACCACTTTGAACAATGTTGCTAGCTCCTGCGGACGAAGCCACACACCCAACTGCCACCAACACCCATATCAAGATTTATTGCGAGTGCAATGGCGATGGACATTGTGGGAGGAGGAGGGAACATACCCTGAAAAGGCCGCCAGCCAACTCCTTGCGATCGATAGTGCCTCCACCATCCTTGTCGATTGCGTTGAAACAAGCCTTAGCGTTTTCAAATTTGTCGATCATCTTGTTCTTGATGATGCGGCATTTGGCTTCATATACCCACGTCGGGGGTGACTTACCGTCAAGCGGCGGTTGTGGTTGCACGTAGGTCGACACACAACCTGCGTGCCTCTGATCAGCACTTTCACAGACACGGGTGATTGTGTCCTGCTCACGGCAGTAGAAGCAGCTGAAACAGCCCGAGCGAGGCAGATCCTTGGACCACGTGACTGGCATGGGAAAATCCATGTCGTTGTATGTCTCATCCTCGCAGTTTTTGCCGGGTTCGGCAATGGCCATATGCACAATCTCCTGCATGATCCACCGCTGATGTTTGTCGCTAAAGTCAAGCTCATAGTAGTCACAAGCCATATCAGGGTGGAACATGTTGATCAACCCAATCCGCTCCAGCAACATGTGCCGTTCTGGTCGCGAAAGATCCATCTTGAACATGCCGTAAATGCCAAAAAACCCAAGGTAGTCGATAGTTCGAGCGTAGGCAATAATAAAGATTTCCACGCGATATTTCTGCTCTTGCAGCGATCGCGCCTTTGGCCTGCCGGCCCCGGGTTCTTTGACAGGAGGAGCCTCCGGGTCATTTTCAAGTCGGAATTTTCCCGCCATTTCATCCAGCTTCCTTAACATGTCTCTGATGTGACTGCACTTGAAAACCCTTGTGTTTGACAGCTCACGAAACTCGCCTACCACCTCAAACAATGACTCAGTTTCATTCAGACCGTTCATAAACGTTTCCCACTCGCTATTGGGAATCGCCTGGACTCTGGGATCCATGTCCTGAGGTTTGAGAATCGAGACGAAGTCAAGCTCCATGGTGCCACTCCGGGGAAGCGCCAGGTGGCGTTCATATTGGATGTGCTGCGCGGATGCAACGTCAGAGCCCAAACATGTTCTCATGGGCAAGACAGCTAAAGATACTCGGGAGGCTCGGGCAAGCGACCACCCCCGCAAATGTGCGTATGTACCTCCCCGTTCATTGTCGCGTTACGCCAGCACAACTCAATATGGTCTCGGGGCCCGCCTGCGTGTGCGGAGTATTTCTTCCGGAACGCTTCCAGGTAGTCCTCATTGCCATTGCGAGCATCGAGGATCTTGATGCCCACATCGCGTTCTTCCTTGATCGAGAGGTCCAGCCGGTGGTGACCCGTGGGATTGTTGGGAGTAAAGGCAAAGGCCGTCGGCCCCTGCACACACCACCAACGGTTTGCGTGTTTCAGTATGTGTGCGTCTTTCTTCATGCCAATGTGTGTGGTCGTGTGCTGTACTGCACGAGCGTGCGTCCACGTGCACAAACCAGCTCGCGCGTACACGAGCGCACACACATATGCACACACATTCACACACCAGCAGCTTCATCAGCCGCTTGTATTCGGCGTCGGTGAGGAACTTTTTGCCCACGACCCTATTCCCATCGGGTTCGGCAAATTTGTGGTAGATCTGCATTGCATTCACATGATCTCAATAGGCGTTTAGAAAAAGATAGAACCTAAACCGCTAAACCTGAAATCCCAACTCTTTTCACAAGGTTTATCGTCAGAAAGAAACTCAATTACGCGAGCGTCACCCCTCTGCAGGAAAGGCACACCTCGGCCATAAATTCCACTTTTTCGTTCGAGGTCAAGAGCAAAACGATCAGCTCTTCAGCTTGCTTGGAGCTGAAGATCGTATCTGCGGTCATAAGGACCTGCAGAAATCAGCATATCCACCAGTCACTTCCCTGAACAATGATTGAAGTGACTGAACAATGATTCAAACACAGCCATCACATCCGGATGGACCACAAGCAGAACCTTGAGAAACTCTATTTTGCCAACGCGGTGTTCGCCAGCAAGTGGTCTGCTGTTGTTTTTGAAGTGCTCTATGAGTGACTCAAAGACCGAGTGACTTAGCTCGGTATCTCCGCCCGCCCACGGCGGTTTGCGCAGGGAAACAAATCGGAAGTACAGTTCGCCTCGCTCTGGGACATCTGCTTCTCGGTCGAAATCGACCATCTTTTTGAGATTGTAATTTTTCGGGTTGGGTTCGTCTGTGTCATAATCCAAATCAAGAGTGACCGTGAGCCGCTGAAATTGGCCCTTACCCATGGCCTCGATTTTGAGCAGATCTCGAACCACGAGGCGGGATAGGGGCTCAGACATGTCAAAGCAGTACTCTCCTGCCGGTTCTGCAGGGTCGAAACTGTCGGCGCTCACCATGCCAAAACTGCAGCATAACGTGTTTGTCAGCACACTCTGGGGAAAGTGAAGTTTGACATAACGAGGACATTTGTTTAGGCACAATTACCTGCAGTCCTTGAGTGACACCTCCACCATATTTTCACTTTTCTCTTGCTCCAAGCCGGAGTTTTTGAACCCCAGACACGAATTCATGATGCGCCGACAGCCACCCTGCCCTACCGGGTTGCCATCCATGATGAGTTTCTTTAGCGATTTGTTATACTCGAGGGGCCCGGCTATCAAAAATGCTGCTTTTTCTGACATGCGGTTGTGGCTGACGTCCAAATATTCGATGGGCCAGTCCTTGTTTTTTAGACTTTCACCCAGTTCACTGCTCATCCGGCGCGTGACAACGCGTGCATTGCCCACACAGGTACATGAATTCAGTCACACGCACAAGCACAGGCACGCGCGCATACACGCACCACACACGCATTCACACACAGGTTTCAGCGCCAAAAACTGATCCATCAGCGCGCCTGAAACTTTTCATTGTGCACTAATCCCGTCCTCTCAAATCAACGTGCAGCGAGGTTGGACAGTGATTATTCGGACTCATTATCATGCACCTGCACGGTGATGATCCTGGAAATTTCGGGTACAAAGCGCGGATATCGCCAAACCCATTCCAGCCCACGTCGAGATGCTTGAGAGTTCGGGCGTATTTCAGAGCGTCTGCAAACTCGACAGCGCCTTGACCTCGCATGTGACCCCAATGGCATTCTAGACGCTCCAGAGAGCGGCTCGTCATCAGAAGATTTGCCAAGGCAGAACAAGACTGCTGCCCAACCGCGTTGTACGACAACACCAGCCACACAATTTTCTTGCGCATGGCCACTCCGGCAACAATTTCCGAAACAGCATGATCACTGTGGCGTGCAAAACCAATATGCACATGTTCAGTGAGAGAGCCTACATCATTCTTTTGTTCAATTCCCCTTCGTCATTTCATATGCAGGAACTTTTTGCTCTACAGGGAAGCCAGGGCACTTGCTTCGCCAGGGCTTGCGGTTGCATCTTGCGCAAACGGCGGCAAGCAGGCTGCGGCAGGCATTCTCACCTTAGCTGGTTCTGTCGCACAGACAAGTAGGTCAGGTTGCATCGTTTCAGTTTGAGGTGTCCTGCCAACGCCGTGGCGCCGTATGTACCAATCTTGTTGTATTCGAGCTTCAACGAGGTAAGCGTCACGCAGGGCTTCAGCGCTTTGGCAAGCGCAGTGGCGCCGTGATCAAAGATCATGTTAGAGGAGAGGTCAAGCGTGGTAAGGCCTTTCAGCTCTCCGAGGAAGGGCCCCAGGGCTGCTATGCCGCCGTCTGCGATAGAGCAGTTGGTCATGGCGAGCATCTCCACCCTGCGCCGCGAGAGCGCTTCAACCGCTTGAGGCAACGCTGTCTTGGAGTGTTTTAGACAGCTGCTCGCGTAGGCACGCACCAGGCGGGCTCCGGCGTCGCGGTCGTCTGCGTCGGCATCTTCCGGCTCGCCATCCGCGCGGAGCAGGTCTGGTTCGTAGTCGTGGTAAACCGGGGGCGGGGTGGGCGGAGTCTCCGGCCGCTCAATTGGAGCGTCTTCGCCGTCCCAAGTAGGAAACGGGACCTCTACGAGGAACTTCCTCACGTTGTTCGTCAGGATCTTGGGGTCGTTTTCTCGGGTCGTTTTCAACGATGAGTCCGAATGCTCAGTTGAAGCCGGGTACACGCCGAGGCCGGCGTACTTCCTTTCCAGGTCGGAGATCCAGTCGTCGACGCGCCTGGCGAGGCACGAGCAGGGAGGGTAAATGCTGAGCTGCTGCACGACAACAACCGACTCACTGCAACAGGAGTCACATACCTGAGCACCGTGCCCTCCTGGGGCACCGCTTGCATCTCCTCGGCCAACGACGTGTCGAGGTTTGCGATTTCGAGCTTCTCGGAGTCGCTGAAGTCGTCTTCCATGTCGGTGCGAAGATGGTGATGCATGGGTGCAGCCCGCACGTCCCGATGCGCGGCCCCGTTCTTCTGCGGCGTGCGCGGCACCTTTGTTCCGGTTGCACCCGAGCCGTTTTCTAGGCGGGCAGAATGACCATCCACGAGCCCCAGGCGGTGAGCGGCCTTGCCGATGGTCCCTGCCTCCAAGCCCGCCTCGCACGACGCGGGGCGTGACTCTGGTCGGGACCCGGGGGACCGCTGCTCCGCTCGCGAAGCCGGGCGAGAGCACCCATCGAGGATAAACAGCGAGCCAGCGCCGGGTGTGTTGGTGCGCGGGCGCAGCGGCGATCCGTCAACTAAGCCCGCCCGTGAGGCGGGGCGTGCCGACTGCGACGTCCCCAGCCTCTTTGGCTCCGCTTTGTGGGTCTCCATCCCCAGATTTACCGGTACCGAGCACCTTGTTGTGCTATCATCATCGAATTCACTTCGGGTCCCTTTTGTTAACTTAGCACAAGTGCACCTCACGAACCAGACAAAATTTTCGTGAAGGATGCAACGGCTTGGAATTGAGCATTGAGTTTCCGAAAGTTGGGGTGAAATGATGGCGGACCCGCGTGCGTCGGTGCTGATGCAGCCTGAGGCGGAGCGGATGGTGCAGGAGTTGCGGCTGATGACGCTCGAGGATGTGGGCGCGACGGCGTGGACGAAGCAGCACCAGGCCCTCGAGAAGCTCAACATGCAGGCGCAGATCAGCGTCATGAGCCAGGGCGACGAGTTCGTCGTGGAGGCCCTCATCGACCACGAGAAGATCCAGCTGCTGATCCAGGACCTCATCATCACAGAGGCGTGGAAGGAGAAGGTGCTGCCGCTGGTGCAGGACGAGCTCGCGGCCGGGCACTACGTGAAGCTCTACCTCATCATGTACCATGAGGCGATCGTTCTCGGGCTGCTCGAAAAGGCCTTCTTCACATCCACGGCCGTCATCGCGGGCGGCGACATGCTCGTCGAGCTTGCCGACTACTGCTACCGCCGCACCGTCTACCTCAACAACGTCGACCCCAACAAGGTGCGCGTCCCACGCCGCGCAAATACGTGCTGGGTCTGCGTGAGACTCTTTGCGCAAGCCTTTTGCTGCCTGCCCAGCTGCTCGATGCGGCTCTGCGGCTCGCGTAAGCCGCAGCGAGGGTGAGTGTTGGTCTCTTTTAAACCCGCAATTTCGCACCGGAAGGAGGCTAGCTAGAAGGCTAGGTACCAGCACTGCAGGGCCAGCGGGTGCACAAGGGAAGGAGGCTAGGTAGGCAGAGAAGAATCTGAGACGGAATGACTGCACCGTATGATGCTTCCCATGCGTTGAGTGCAAGCCACCCTACCACCATCTCTGACGCAGATGTTGGGGCTCCCGTGCAGGTGGAGCCAGAGGTTACTCGCGACAGCCTGAAGGAGGAAATTATGAAGCAGACAGACGTGGACAGAATCGTGGAGCAGAAGATCAAGATCGACTTTGGGGCTGGCATCGCGGCGCTGACACTGCTGCGCTTCCTGGCGGACAACGCCTCGAGCCTGCCCATTTCTGTGCTGAGCCGGCTGCTGAATGAGCAAGACGTGCTCCAAACGGTTGTTCCGCTCCTCGATCAGCCCCCCTGGAAGCGCACGCGCAAGGGCAAGACCGAAAAGTACAATGACGGCAAGTGGACAGAGGTGGCGCCCGACGATTACTACCGGCTGACAAAGACGGAGGCGCAGGTGTGGCTGCTCGTCAACTGCCTCCTGCTCGACGGCGAGTGCCGAAGGCGGTACGAGTGGACCGAACAGCGCAAACAAAACGTGTTGCGCCTGAGCAAATTCTTCAACGAACTGCTTATCGACCAGCTGCCGGTGCTTCAAGACCTGCGCCGCATGGTCGAAACACTTAACTTCCAGGCGCCCCCAAACACCACCGACATGCGCTCCATCGTAATAGAGCAGCTACCGGAAATCCGAGCGAAGCTGCTCAAGAGCGACTGGAAGGCCATCGCAAAGGCCTTCCGCGATCGCCAGAGCAAGCAAACCCCGCAGGAGCTTCAGGCTGAAATGTCGGACTTAGCGAGCATGTACGACATGCTCAACATCGAGGAGTTTCTCGAGGACCCCAAATGCTCCGTGTGCGGGGCGCCCGCAGAGAAGCGGTGCTCGAAATGCAAGATGGAATGGTACTGCTCGCGCAAGTGTCAAGTGTCGGCCTGGAAGGGACACAAGGCCCTCTGTGACACCTTGTGCAATCTTCCTTCGGCCGCCTCGGGATGTCCTGTGGCCAATCCGAGTCAGGGAGCCGCAGCCGCCATGGCATCCAGGATTAGCGAGGTGTCTGACTCCACGCCCACCGTTAAGGCCTCAGCGGCGAAGCCCGCACCCAAGATTCAGATGCTGGACTGAAGGGCAGCATCCTTTCCCGACAAGCTGGACACACCCTAGGCGAACCGCTCTCTTCCTCATCCACCCTCCCGCCCCACGCACTGCGCACCCTCCTGTCGCTCGAGGATCCTCGTTTGCCTCACCACGCACCCGAACACTGATTTATCACTGACTCTCTCTTGCCACCCACACGCCCCAAGTACCACAGTAAAGCGCTAAAGCCACATGCCACACCAGTCTCTCTCTCTCGTTCGCTGTCTCTATCTCTCCGGGGC
>Ga0315899_10006252_pt1 | contig 12821 bp, 9 predicted proteins | sample LakEriMetagenome_2_FD_203518 | JGI IMG/M metagenome (GOLD analysis project Ga0315899, IMG submission 203518) | Freshwater fungal communities from buoy surface, Lake Erie, Ohio, United States - Buoy 4 MA112 | ecosystem: Environmental > Aquatic > Freshwater > Lake | place: USA: Lake Erie, Ohio...
AAGCTGGCATCAAGGAATTACCTACCTTGGGAGACGGGCGTCAAAGCGGCACATCGGCGAGTCCCTCGATCTTAAATGCTTCTCCTGAGGCTGTGGCTGGTGGTGGATTGGGCAGGCTGCGCACAGGAGACCTCATTCGCATCGATCTAAACGCTCGACGGGTGGATGCATTGGTACCTGAGGATGAGTGGAGTTCTCGATCGCCATCAAACGCTTTGGCGATTCCAGAGAATGCGACGCCGTGGCAGCGGTTGTACCGAAACCACGTTGGTCAATTGCATACAGGTGCCTGTTTGGATTTTGCATGCAGCTTCAAAAACGTCTGCGAACGCGTACCGAGGCATAACCATTAAAAGCCCACGGCGCACCATCAGGATTTACTACCAAGAATATTGAAGAGAAGGTGCAACTACGGTTCACCAAGATGCTTCTTGAGAATTTCCGACCAAACTCGGTAGCCCTCTTCGTTGAGATGAAGTTTGTCCGATTTAAAATAACCCTCGATGGGTTGCCCATCGGCGCTGAGGAAGGCGTTGGCTGTCGGAATGAAGTGGACTTGCGTTTGCTCGGATGCGATTTGCTCGAGTTGCTGATTGACTAGCTGGATTTTGTCCCAAAGCCGGAAGCGGGACGGTGTCGGAGTTACCGCGATCAGATAGACGCTGGCATTCGGTTGCTCCTTGAGAATCGACCCAACCACGATTCGGGCCAGTTTACCGACGGTCTCGGGAGTGACATCAAGGTCTTTTCCGACGATGTCGTTCCCGATAAATACCATCGCTTTGCTAAATGCGAGGTTGTGGATGAGCTTTGGGGTATAGATCGCCAAATCACGATAGCGTGCACTGCCGTATGCTCGGCGAACCATCCGGTACGGGGCCATATCGCTATCGATCGTATCCCAGATTCGAAAACTCGAGCTTCCAAGGCATACGATGGTGTCGTTTGAACCGGCCGTGTCGTTGGTTGCGGAGAGTTTTTCGACGTCCTTCTCCCATTCCATCGCCGCTTTCCGAAATGGTTCTAGGAAGGACTGGGTCTCCGGGTCCGTAATTCCAAATATGGGAGAGGAATCCTGTAACGCAACGGTTTCGTGGGTCCAGGCGATGGAGAAGGAAACGACCCATGACGCTAAAAGGACAGGCCAAAGGATGGACCGTTCGCGATGCATGCGGTCTCTTGGAACAGTATCCCTGTCGGGGGAACCAGTGTTCTTTGAGGGATTAGGTTGCATTGCTGTACCTCGTATCAGCGTAAGCCTCGTATCAGCGTAAGAAGAGGAGGATCAAGGCCCCCACGATGATGCGATAGATCGCAAATGGGAGAAAACCATGCTTGCGAACCCAATGCATGAACCAAGCGATCACTGCCAATGCAACAACGAAACTGGCTCCAAAACCGATCGCGAGTGTTATCCACTGCGACCCTTCGAGAGCGATTGGTTCTTTGATAATAAACTGCAGCAGTTTGTAGCCCGCAGCCGCGAACATTACTGGGATGGACAAGAAAAAACTGAACTCCAACGCAGCGACTCGCGATAGCCCCATGACTTGTCCACCTGCGATGGTGGCCATCGAACGGCTGGTGCCAGGGAAAGCAGCGGCCAAGATTTGTGCAGAACCGATCGCTATCGCTTGCTTCAATGACATGGCTTCCATGGACGCCGTGGAGGCCTTGGCGGAGAAAACTCGGTCGATAATCACCATTGCGAAACCACCGACAATCATTGCGATCGCAATCACGGTGGGGCTTTCGAGATTCTTATCGCTCCACTTATTGATCAATAAGCATGGAATCGCAGTGACGATGAAGCTGATCAGGACGAGCATGAGCGGGTGTGCCATCCAATGCTTCGAGGACGCTGCCTCGGCCCCTGATATTGTTGCATCAGGTTGGGGAGACGAGCCCCGTAGTGCATTCCAAAATGAGTGAACGAATGCAAGCAAGCGTTGTCGGAAATAGAGCACAACAGCGAGGATCGCTCCGAGTTGGATGACGACCGTGAACATTTTCCAGAACGGGCTCGTTAGGTCCGTACCCATGAGCTTCTGGCAGATCACGATGTGTGCCGTCGAACTGACCGGAAGGAACTCGGTGAGCCCCTCGACGATACCGGCGATCAAAGCGATAAGGTAGTCCGACATGGTTGGAGAGGGAGTCGATAGTACATTTTGGGAATGGAATCATAGCGATTCCAAATAAAAACCCGGATTGGCGGAAACCGCCAACCCGGGCTCGTTACGATTCATAGTAGCTTGCAACTCGTGCGCATGTCCCAGGAATTCCAAGGATACGCCGAACTACAAGTCGGGGTCGAGGCTGCATGTCATGGGCAGCCCGCCGGCATGCCTAAGACGCCCCACCCCTTTGGCTAGTAGAACATGGATTCACTAAATCACCTCCTTTCGAAACGAGCCAGACCGCGATATTCGCCAGTTGCCTAGATACGGAATATCGCGGTACGGATACGCACGCTGCGATGCGTTTCGCAGCACCGACTGCATTCTAGCTCGCGCCGGAAAGCGAAATCAATCAGAGGTTCCCGAGAACCCGGGGAATTACTTGCCAAATACTCGAAATACTCGGGAAATAGCGTATGAGCAGCGTATCAAAAACTTGCTTTTAAAATCCATTCTGGCTGGACATATCCCCGCTGAGAAGGGGAGGCGAGCCAAGCGATGCTCGCGCAATGGGTCGCTATTGCGCGATTCTATCGGTTATGACGCAAGGAATAATTATTCGGGTAAAGCCAGCAATCGGGTGGCTTCGTCGCACAAGAACCCGACGTCCATAAAGGGCTCGTAGCCAATGTCTTGCCAGCGGATGCGACCTTTCCCATCGACCAAAATTGTTCCGTGAAGAGGTTGGCCCTCGAAATCATCGAAGCAGCGAAAGGACTTGAACACGTCGAGATCTGGGTTGGGAGCCAGCGCTAAGTTCATCTGCCCTTCGTAACGTTTGAGGGCTTCGGCGAGAGAGTTTGCGTTTTCTGTGCTGATGCCGATGATTTCGATTCCTGCTTGCCGGAACTTTTCGGTGGCGGGAGAAAACTCGCGAAGCTGTTCAGCGCAATGAAGGCAACCGAATCCCAGGTAAAGGATCAGGATGTAGGGTTTGCCTTCGAGCAACTGCGACGAGCGATCTCCGCCGGGCTGTGCGTTTGACTGTGCAGAGACGTGCCATCGTGGAGCATTGGCAGGGGTCCAACGCATGGGGCCCAACGTGTCCAGAGGGGGGCGATCTCCTAAATCTTTGGGCGGAGCGGGACGAGTTCGCCAAGTCTTGTCGGGGGCCAAAGGAGATGCGATGGGTTGAACTCGCTCGATGAGTGCTTCATCGGGATCGCTGGTCCATGCCAAATCGAAGCAGCGTTCGGCTGCTTTTTTCCGTAGTTCCTGCCATTGGGTGAGCGACTTGGAATCAGGTTGGCGTGTGATGGCTTCGTTGGTGATCCATGCGAGGATCGCTGCCGGTAGGATTTGCCCCGGTGTGCTGTCGAACGACTGTTGAGATTGTTGGATGGCCGTGTTGAAATCTGCCGCTTTGCAGCACCACTCCATCCGAAGGTGAGAATCCACCCAACTGCGAGTATGATTGGAGAGCCGAAGGGCCGTTCGGAAGTCTCCGCGAGCGGCAGCGAGGTGAGCGTCGAGAGCCATAAGGGCAACGCCGAGTCGATGATGCCGATACTTGAGCCCGTGGATTTTGCGCTCTCGTTCCTGAACTTCATGGCTTTCCGATTTCCATTTGTCCTCATCGAATTCCCGGGGGATCGAATCCACGAGTGACGATTCACTTTCGGACCCGTAGAGCGAATCTGGTAACGGGGTTGGATCGTTCAAGGTTGGAGGCAGCATCTTTGCCGTGGATGTGTCTGGCGGCGTAATAGCGGTCCATTCATGCCGCAAGCGTCGGCGGGTTTCAACGATTGCGGTTTTTATGGCATTGGCTTCATCCAATTTGCCAAGTTCTGCAAGTGCGATCCCTTGTAGTGCCAGCGATTCATCATGTTCCAGCGTATTGTCGGCTCCGTCGAGGTAACGGGATTTTGCGAGTTCGATCATTTTGTCCCAACGTCGATAGGATCGCAGTGATTGCAACAATCGTTGCCTCCCGAGACTTGCGCTGCCGTTGCCATCGGGTGCGTTGTATTTAGGATGGCGAGGGAGTTCGATCATATTCTTCGAGAGTTCGATGGCTCGCGATACTGCTCCGAGATTTAACCAATTTCGGATGAGCCACTCATTGTTGTGGGCATAATTGTGGATTTGATCGGGCATAACCCTGTCTCGCATCATGTGCGCATGATCGACGCGCGCGGATGCTTCCTGCTGCCATGCAGCATCAAAGTAGCGATTCAATCGAGAGTACGTATGTCCGGGCATATGCCACATGTGCGCGATGCCTGGAGCGCTCGGACCACACTCTGCAGCGGCGGAGATGGCTAAGTCCTCTTTGCGGTAGTCCCAAAGATGGATTCGGAAGTGTTGGGCGGGATGGTGAGGGTTGGCACGAAAGATTTCTGTTAGGAGAGCATCGATTGCGAGGTGGCTTTGGATCTCGATTCCTTGGCTTTGATTCTGCCAGTATTGCAATACCAGCATCGCTTTGACTTCGATGTCGTTGGGATAATCGACAGCGATGTCTTCGAGTTCTTTGGCGTAATCCTTCAGCCTTTGTTTTCGTCGGTCTCGAATTTCATCGGTGACGGGTGGAGACTTGGGCTTCTTTTTATGGCTTTTTGCTTTGGCATCCGCATTGCTTGCAGTTTGATCACTGTTGGCGTCTTTCGGCGGAGTTGGCCAGTCTTTGACACGTTTGCTCCACGCTTCGATCAATCTTCGTTCGAGTTTATTCGCCGAGTCGATCCTTCTCATGGCCTGTTCGATGAATCCGGCCGATCTTTCGGGGTTTTCGACATTTGCGCGAGCGATGCCCCAGTAATGGATTGCGCAATCCGGATCGATTGCGGCGGCTTGCCTAAACGATCGTTCTGCTTCGAAGTACCAAAAGCCGTGCAATTGAGAGAGGCCTTGGTCCAGGAATCGTTGTGCCATGGGACTCGGGGTCGACGATTGCCAGTGGACATTTCCCATTCCCTGCATCAAATAGGCTGCTTGGCGAGGGCCTTCGTTGAATGCTTCTGCATGAAAGGAGTGACCGGGTTGAGCGTTGCTGGAGTCCGGCGATTGCGGAACAGCGCAAGCCGCATGACAAAGCATGATCGCGATGGAGCCGAGCGAACGTTTCAAAATGTGCATCGTGGGTTTACGGCAGTTTGGTTGCCGAGTTTAGCGTCGAGTATGAAGTCGAGTATGAATCGGAGGAGCGGGGCGGGTCACAGTTCCGAGGAGGCTCGCAGCGCGGTTGCTGCGGCTTCGTGATCTGTGGTATCAGCGATGATCTTTCCGTCTCGCAGGACGATGTTCCGGCGAGCATTTCGGGCGACACCGAGGTCGTGGGTGACCAAAATCACCGTCAGGTTCTTTTTTTCGTTGAGCTGTCGAAACAGTTCGATCACTTCACGGCTTGTTCGTGAGTCCAAATTACCGGTCGGTTCGTCACCCATTAGGATCGACGGTTCGGTGGCCAATGCTCTAGCAATGGCCACACGTTGTTGCTGACCGCCCGAGAGTTGACCTGGATGGTGGTCGAGGCGCTCGCCGAGGCCGACTAGAGAAAGTAGTTCTTTCGCTCGATCGTGTCTGGCGCGGCTACTCATCGTCTTCCCGTAGAGCATGGGAAGCTCTACATTCTCGAGCGCTGAGGTTCTCGCTAGTAGATTGAAGTTTTGGAACACGAAGCCGATTTGAGCGTTGCGGATGCGCGCTCGTTGGTCTGCGGACATATCGACCACTTCGACTCCATCGAGTTGGTAGCTGCCGTGCGTTGGTCGATCCAAGCAACCAAGCGTGTTCATGAGGGTTGATTTTCCAGACCCGCTGGGGCCGATGAGCGCGGCATACTCGCCACGATTCATAACGAGATCCACTCCATCGAGTGCTCGAACCTCGACTTCATCAAGCTTGTAAACTTTCGCGATATCGCGAAGTTCAATCAAAGGTTTGGTGTTTGGAGCGGATGGGTCCATGGGGATTAGTCGTGTTTAGATCGCTTCGGAACCGCGTTCGCCGGTTCGAATTCGGATGCAGTCCTCCATGGGTAGGACGAAAATTTTTCCATCGCCGATCTGTCCCGCGCCTTCGGACTTGGCTCCTTTGAGGATGGCTTGGATGGTCGGCTCGACGAACTCGTCGTTCACTGCGATTTGAAGCTGGAGCTTTCGGAGTAGGTTAATGGACCCGTCATGACCGCGCAAAGCGTTTTTTTGGCCTTTTTGTCTGCCAAACCCTAAGCAATCGAGAACGGTCAAGCGAAATACTTCGACTTCCGTCAACGCTTCTTTGACTTGTTCGAGACGATTGGGTTGAACAATGGCGATGATAAGTTTCACAAAACAAATCCTTGAGGGCAAAAACGAGGGATCCGATCCGCACAAGAAATTGTGAACTGAACTGATGGGGTTGGCAAATGGAACCTGTGTTGAACCGGTCCAAGTTTGCGAAAATGGTCCAATTTTGTGCACACTTCTCGCAGCCCGATGAAAAACAATCAAACTTGAAGTACCGAAGCGAGCGTGGTCCAGTTTCTCCGGATCAAGCTCGCTTTGCCGGACGGTTCTGGCCGTGCCGCTTCCATTTTTTCAACAGGTAGCTCGGAAATGCGAGTCTGACAACAAGCTTGGCGGCGTTTTGATCCGTATTGTCGTACTACCAGAACGAGAACTGTCCGGTTGAAATCTGCTGCCTTAAAAAAGAAAAGTCACGGCCCGAAGGTCGTGACTTTTCTGTTCGTTGGGAGCTGCCTGGTCAGCCCAGCGACTGTCGATTGACATCGGAAGCCGCAGTTCCAATCGCAGCGTTAAAATCCGCTGCGGCTTCGATAACCGTGGATCGATCGGTAGGGCCTAGAAGTCCCCGCCTTGGCCTGCCATACCAGCCTTGACACCGCCAGCGATCGCTTTGAGTACACCTTCTTGGATGGTGAGTCGAGCGACGGAACCGCGATCGACAACTTTCGAATCGATCATGACCATGTCGTCGCCGCTGCTGAGTGCAGAGAGCATACCGTCGACGATTGGGTTCGATTCAAAGGTTTGAACGAAGTTCAAAAGCTGGGACATGTCCATACGCATTCGAGCAGGCGATGCCGCGGTATTGGGGTTGGATGCGACACCGTCGATCGCTGCTTTGAGAGACGCTTCGGCGGTCTTTCCGACCGAGAGAAGGATTCCCTTGGGGGAGGTGCCGATAGAAACATTGATCGAATCGCCCCAAATCTTGCGTTGCTCATCGGGTGCGTTTTCCGGAAGTGGTGCAGAGATGCGGTGAAGATTAAAGCCTTGATGCTTACCGCTCATGAGCTCAATGGTGAGCGGTGCATTTGCGTTCGAAGCTTCGGTCGCCAAATCCTTTGCCAATTGCTCAACCTTGGTTCCATCTGCGACGCTCAAGGCGACCAGGACGTTCAGGGATGGATTGGTCGCGACATTCGCAGCGATTTCAACGGATCCTTCTTTTCCGCTTTCGAGGAAAATTTTCACAAGACGATCGAGGTATTCTTTGGCCTTGGCCGATGCAGCAGTGTTACCGTTGCTGTTGTCATCGATCTGCTTGTATGCGGCCTTGAGCCCTGCATCGAGCGAGGACTCGATTTGAGCCATATCTTCTGGAGCTACTAGCATGAGAGCTTTGTAGTTCATCATGCTTTCATCCGAAAGGAATCCAGAAAGCTTGGATTTTGCCGATTCCATCGACTTCATTTGCTTGGCGTATCGTGAACCGTCCACAAAGCGGCTCCCGAAATCGATGAACATGTTCTTTTCCTTCGGCCGGATTCCCAGGCCAAGGACGAACTTTTCGGTTCCTGTGAAGATCTCTTCCATGTTCTTCATCATTTGCTCGCCGGAAGCTCGGCTCGCTTCGAGTTCATCATCGTCCAAATCGCCCGACTGAGCTTCGATCGCTTGTTCAAAGCCGCTTCGCATTTGGCTCGTGAGCAGATCGATCAAATCGTCTGGGATGTTTTGAACGTTGACTTCGACCAGCAAGTCATGCTGCGAGGCCATCTTGTCCAAGCGTTCAGCGCTCGAGCCGGCAACACCTTCGAGTGATTCCTCTGAGCTTGAAACGAAAAGCCAGTCACCCTTGTGCTGAGCGAAAATCGTGTTTGGTCCCAGGCTCATGCTGTACAGACCGTCACCGAGGTCCTCCGCTTCACCGAAGAGTTCGAGACCGCCGAGGAAGCTATCCAAGTCGGAGATGGGAAGGGCAGCGACAGAAACTGGAACACCGGCGTCTCCGAGAGTGACGAAAGCACCGATTGGACGCGCGCGATCCAAACCACTGGTGTAGCCGTTGACAGCTTGGGTGACGATCCCGCTTTGTGCTCCGGCACCGACCAACCGCATCAAGTACGTTACGTTGGGAAGGAGTCGGTCCAGAGGAGCGATCGAAACGGTGACGACTTCGTCCCCTTCTTTCGATGAGGATGATTGGCCAGAAACATCGAGAACGTTTGTTTCTTGGGCGCAGACTGTGGAGGGAGCGATTGCTGCAACCGACAGCGCGCTAGCAGCAGAAAGACCCGCAACCGTTAACCAACGAAATTTCATAACCGTGAGCTCCTCCGAAGAGTAGAAAGATCCAAAACCGTACGTCGAGAAACCAAATTCGTTTCCATCCGCCACTCCTTGGCAATCATTTCCTAAAGTGGGAAGGAATTCTCAAGAAAAATATACCTTCGTTCAAGAAATCAGAATAGCGGAGAGGACCGAACCCAAGGGGGCTGGGCAATGCATTTACGGATTTGAACACGTTTTTTTAAGTTTTCCCAACAATTTGGATGAAGGCGCTGCTGCCCGCGAGGGAACCCCGTCTCAAAAGGGGGATCCTTCTTGCCGAAAGTACGTAAGATTGGTTTGCGGTGGGAATAACAAGGGCTTGGTAGATTTGTATTCCAAACGTCGAGTGAGCTGCTTGGTTCTCGTTACCGTTATATGCTCAAGGTGGTCCGAGTTTCGTCGTGGTCGACTGATTCGATGTTGCGATGCTCGTCGACTTAGGCTTTCGAGAGTGACGACAGATCCCGAAAAACGCAGTACAATGCAGCCCGTACGAAACAGGGTTGCTTGACCGCCTTCCATGGTCTTTAAGTGAGCAGCCATTTGGGGCGATTTCGGTATAGATCGTTCCGATGGTGAGTCGGTGCACTCCTGTTTTCTCGTTCGGAATATTCTCTCGTTCGAAAATACTTCGAACCTCTCAGCGCATCGAGGATGCTGAGCGGGTCACGGTGATGCTTGCAGTTCGCTGCTCGAATGCAAGTCTATTTTATCGCTCTCGCTTTCATCGCTCTCGCTTTCATCGCTCTCGCTTTCATCGCTCTCGCTTTCATCGCTCTCGCTTTCATCGCTCTCGCTTTCATCGCTCTCGCTTTCATCGCTCTCGCTTTCATTCCGATCTTGGCGATCATGGCACCCACGGTGCACGTTGCTGCGTTCGGTCGCCATGCCTAGGAATACTATGAAAACCCTTTTTTGGCTCCTCGTGCTTTCTGCAGCCGGGTTGGGCTTGTTTCTTTTTTATGTCCTCAATGTCGCTCCCTCCGATGTCTCTCAGGCCAATGTGTCTCAGGCGATTCCACAAGGTCCGGCAGTCGGGGCGTTTCCTCCTACTTCCTTGACACCACCAAAGTCAGCGGATTGGCCGCTACTTCCGAAGCCCAGGAGTCCTGAGCTTGCAGATGATCCTAGGGCGACAGCAAAGACGGTTTTCCTAAACGTTCGACCTGAGGTGGCTTATGTGGGGGATGCGAATTGCGCGGAATGCCATCAAGGACTTTGCGATTCGTTTCACCAGCATCCCATGGGGCGATCCGCAATCGTTGCTGGGGCAGACGGCTTGGAGGGACTCGATGGCGAGTCTTTGGATCCAATTCAAGTCGGGCCGTATGAAATGAGCGTCCGTAAGGATGCGGAAGGGGTGGTCCAGGTGGTCCGGGCGAAGGGAGGAGACGGGAAATACTTGCCGGCAGTGGAGTACCCGATCTCAATCGCGATTGGATCCGGTACTCGCGGGCGTTCTTATGCAAGCTTGGATGAGGACAGTGTGTGGCAGGCGCCGATGAGCTGGTTCACTGAAAAGGGCTGTTGGGATGTTTCTCCGGGGTTCAATCTCGGCGAAGCGACGCAGCGACCGATTGTTAATGGTTGCCTATATTGCCATGTCAACCAGAGCGGTTGGATTCAGGAATCTGTCAACCGGTACAAACAACCTGTTAGCAAGCAGCAATTATCGATCGGTTGCGAACGCTGTCATGGGCCAGGAGAATTGCACGCCAAATCGCATGCTGCCGGTTCCGCGGATCATACGTTAGGTGAGGGGATTGACCCTACGATTGTCAATCCTAAGCATCTATCCGATGAGTTGCAAATGTCGATTTGCGCCCAATGTCACTTAGGTGGCAAAACTCGAGTCGTTCGGAAGGATAGAACGCTCGAGGAGTTTCGCCCAGGTCTTCCATTGGATCTTTTTGTGAATGGATACATTGCGACTCCTGATTCCAATCTGCAGAACAAGGCGGTCGGGCATTTCGATCAATTGCTGCTGGCGCAGTGTCGGACGTCATCCGGGAAATCGCTTTTGTGCAGTTCGTGCCACGATCCGCACCGAAAGCACGAGTCCGAGGAAGAAGAACGCCTGCAGTTGCAAAACTGCAAGTCGTGCCATCAGGAGCGAGGGTGCAGTGCCCCGACGGAAGTACGAAGTACGCAGGGAGATCATTGCATCAAATGCCATATGCCGACGACGGATGATACTCAGATAGCACACACCAGTTTGACCGACCATCGCATTCTGCGAGATCCGAGCAAACCGCTTAAGGATGCCATGATGGTGGCAGGGCGAACTATTTTGACTCCATACTTCAATAGTGCCGATGTCCATGAAGCAGAAAAAGAACGTGATCTCGGGATCGCATTGGCCCGTTTTGCGGAAAAGATTCCAGCCGATTCCCAGTGGAAACAGCTAACACTAAATGAAGCAAAAGTGAGGTTGAAAAAATCGCTTGAGACGTGGCCCGATGATACCCAAGCGTGGATCGCGTTTAGCGCCGTCGAAGCGGCGTCGGGGAATTTAGAGTCGGCGATGAGAGTGATGCAGGCCGCCGTCAAAATCGCCCCGAAGGATGAGGCTGTTCTCTCACAAGCTGCAAATATCGCAGAGCTAGCTGGTCAAGTGGATATCGCCATTGCACTCATGAATGACCTGATCGCGATGAGCCCGGCATCTCACGATTATCGTATTCGGCGAATGATGATGTACATGTCCTCCGGAGATTTTTACCGGACAGAAGCCGAGAGTCGCGAGATACTGCGAATGAATCCTTTACAGCCGATGGCCCGGTTGGTGCTAGGGCTGTGCCTTTACGGTGAAGGTCAAAAGGATGCTGCTCAGGCCGAGGTCGATCATGCGCTCCAGTTGGCCACTTCGAAGCAGCAGCGTTCGTCTATCCAATCGTGGTTTGAACGATTTATCGCCTGGAGGTCCAAAGCGAAATAGTAGATAGGCCAATACCTCAGCGAAGAGCTTGTCGCGGGTTGAACGAACCTGCGACCAGATTGGCCATGACAGAATGGCAATGACAGAATGGCAATGACAGAATGGCAACCGTTTTCGAGTGCAAGCCATCGTCCTGAGTGATGGACGAATGGCCTTGGCTGTCTTACCGCTCTCGGAATACGATGCGCCCTTTGGTCAAATCGTAAGGAGACAGCTCCACACGGACTTTGTCACCGGGGACAATACGGATGAAGTTTTTCCGCATTCGACCAGCCACGTGCGCAAGCACCTCCGAACCAGTTTCCAATTGAACGCGAAACCGGGTGTTCGCTAGAGCCTGGGTTACAGTACCTTCGACTTCGAATGCTTCTTCGTTTTTTCCCATAACGTCCCGAGGACTTCACTCCGAGAAAATGTTTGGATGGAACTTGTTCTAAACGCTCAACGCGGCGGATTTCATTTACCGCGGCTGATATCGACCCGCTAAACCGACTTGAGTCTGCCCGCTAAACCGAACTAAGCCGGCCACGCTAAACCGAACTAAGTCGGCCACGCTAAACCGAACTAAGTCGGAGGGCGTGATCGGCTTTGTTTTACGGAGACACACCGGTCACGGCCCAAGTGCTTGGAGGCACCCGATGCGCCGTGGACGAATCCTCAGTGCTCGTCGACCCTCGACAAGTTATACGGGATTTTACTAGTAATCGTCCACGCCAAACCCAATGAATCCGCTCTTTTTAGGGGACGCAGGGTGGTTTTTTGGGGAGACGATTGTTTTTTCGAAGCGTCCCGATAGGGGCTTTTGGTTTCTAGGACGGTTTAGGGATGGTGGTTCGATCGATCTCGAGTACTTTGGATCAGGCCATGAGCTCACCAAATGCCAATCCGACCAATCGATTCCTTTACGCCGCCTGCCAGCACGGAGCAGAGCCGGTCCTCAAACAGGCTCTTTGTGAGCCGGCGGGGCCGTTTCGGCTGGCTTATTCTGCGAAAGGATTCCTCACCTTCAAATCGAACATGTCGACCCCGGTATGGTCGAGGGCGCTGATCGAGCATCCGCTGGTTCGCAGCCGGGGTACGGTTTTGGAGCGGATCGAAGGTACCGAATCGGGGCCGATGATCGAGCAAATTCTTGCCGCCTATCGGAGCTTAGACTGGGATGTACTTCACGTCTGGCAACGGGATACGGCCCAGCCAGGT
>Ga0315899_10006253_pt1 | contig 12820 bp, 11 predicted proteins | sample LakEriMetagenome_2_FD_203518 | JGI IMG/M metagenome (GOLD analysis project Ga0315899, IMG submission 203518) | Freshwater fungal communities from buoy surface, Lake Erie, Ohio, United States - Buoy 4 MA112 | ecosystem: Environmental > Aquatic > Freshwater > Lake | place: USA: Lake Erie, Ohio...
CCTTAGATCGTACGCGTCGATGTCATACGCTGGGCTCAAGAGTATGATCTTTGCTGGTGTTGATAAGTCGGATGTTCGTGTCAAGGCCGTCACTGATTTCTTGAAGAAGAACTACACCGTCTCTTCCAACCCAGGAATGGGAGACACTGGTCTTTATTACTATCAACATACGATGGCCAAGGCATTGGCTGCCGTTGGCGAGACCGAGTTTGAAACCGTGAACGGAAAACGCGATTGGAAAAAGGACCTAAGCCTGCAATTGAAAGCGTCGCAACAGGATGATGGCTCCTGGGTGAATTCTAATCCGCGATGGATGGAAGGCGATCCGAACTTGGTGACCGGTTATGTCCTGTTATCGCTTTCGTATTTGAAGTAGTATCCGTTCCGATAAAATTGCTTGGATAACGGAACTCTCCAAATTGTTCAGCAATCGGATTCTTGCATCAAAAAAAAGGCCGTGCTTCGTAGCACGGCCTTTTTCATTTCAGTAACTAACGCGGTTCGGGTAGCGACCGGTACATCTATCAATCATGCTTGCTGGTTCACTTTTTCCAGCGTGCGTCTGTTCGTTCTCCAGACTCGGCAGTCAACTGCAGCGTAAGTTTTACATTCGAAGACGGACGTCTAGTATCTGATGATTAAATCGGCAGTGATTCGATTGTCCAAAACGCCCCTTCGCTCCGTGAGTGGGAATTCAAATGCAACACCAGCTTCGATGTTACTACGTGGCTTGATCTTCAAACCGTAGGCGTTGGTCACGATGTCGTTGCCAATAATCCCGGGGGCACCAAGGTTGAACAAGTCGCCTCCTTCGATGGGTAATGGAAATGCCGTTCCATTGTTGTTGTAATGGAACCAGTTGAATTCCGTGAAAGCATAAACGGTCGTTCCAGTGAATCGATAGTCAAAGTGATTCGACCAGAACCAGAAAGAGTTCTCTACGTTTTCATCAATCGCTTGAACCAATCCCGCAGTGCTCAACCAGTGCGATTGAGATCCGACTCGCGTTCCCCCAGAGAGGAAGAAGTCGAATACCCCGTCACCGTTGCCTTGAAGAGCTGCTCGGGAACCAGTCGGCGCTTCGTAGGTAGCGCCTACCGATATCATTCGGCCAGCGCTCGCGTCGCGATAGAGGCTGTACTTGAGTCCCGCTCCGATATCTCCCCAACCGTCTTGGAGAATAGGGCTGCTCGAGTCAATGAATCCGTCTTTCGTTGCAATCACAGAAAGTCGTTCCGTGATACGTGCACGGATTTGTAGTGCGTAAACCTGGACACTGCCGAGTCCTAGCGGTAGCTTGTGATCAAGGAAAATCGCACGGACTTCGGAAAGTTGACGCGGATCCTCGAAATAGACCGGATTGGTCATCGGGCTAATGAAGTCGTTGAAGCAGTGCTCGGACTTCTTGATGATCCCGTAACCCAAGAGTCCTGGGTCGCATAGATTCAAGCCGTCGCAGGATGAACCGGCATCACATCCACCAAAGTTCCATTTGCTGTCATCGCAAAGCGTCGGCGATGCGCAGTTACCTGTTTCACAAGACGCAAATTGAACGCCATCGTCCGCGAGTAGCGTCCCTGCACCTAGGCAAGACAGGAAGCTTGCCATAAAGAGTTTTTTAAACATCCTTGTTTCCTTCGTATCAGAAAGTTGAACCGAATCGGTAAGTTCGTTATCGGAGATAGAACTACCTAGGCTGAGCATGCCTAACGGGATGCATTGAAAAAGCAGGGCACCCGTTTCAAAAACTCAATAGAATCGATACCGTCTAACAGGGTGTCTCATGCGTTACAGTGATCGAGTTGAAGGTTGAGCAATATTGTCACATGACAGATCGCTTGAAGCGGGTGTTATCAGTTGTTGGAACAACGACTTGATTGTTGTTAGTAATGTGTCATCATGTCACAGTTGCACTGGGTCGTTTATTCGAAACGACCTGAGCAATCTAGAAAATTGCATGGGTAAGACCTATGCCATTCCGGGAGTAGAGTCAGACATTAGGTGAATGGGTAACCGCGAAGGGAGTGGTTGTATGAGAAGTACGGTGTTCATGATTGTGTTTATTGGATTGGTCAACGTTGGCTGCAAGCCCGCTGAAGATCGAGATCGAGACCGATTGGCCAGGGAAAATGAGGCTACGGCGTCTAAGAACGAGTTCGTAGCGGATGCGAGAATTGCCGGCGTTGGCGTTGGAAAACAGGGACAGGGGTTAGGTGATGTGGGCTCGGCCAACCCTGCGAATTTTGTTGCCGCTCCGGCGAAAGCGTACTTTCAAATCAAGGAACGAATTGTTTTTGAACAACTCATTCCGAAAGTCATGCAGCTTTATCAAGCAACCAATGGGCATCTACCGAAGTCCCATGAGGTATACATGAAAGAGCTCGAAGCCAACCAGATTAAGTTGCCCGAGTTACCGCAAGGTCAAGTGTATCGATATCGGCCTGAGGAAGGGGAGTTGTACGTTGAACCTGTCGGGCCTAGTCAGGGGTTATAGGTTAAACACGAATAGGTAATTTTTACATCTAACTAGGATTCGTTCATGCGATTTGATGGAATCATTTTTGATCTAGATGGTACGTTGCTTGATTCCATCGAGGATATTGGCACTGCGACTAATCGTGTATTAGCAGAGCTTGGAAAACCAACGCATGCCATCTCTGCTTATCAGTATCTCGTTGGAGATGGCGTGTCGGTCCTTTTCCAGAGGGCGTTGCCAGAGACCATAGAGGATCCAGGATTAAGGTCTCGCTGTATGGAGATGTTTGAGATCGCCTACAGCGAAGAATGGAATAAACGTTCTAAACCCTACGATGGGATTCCGGGGTTACTCAATTCTTTGGTGGTGGAGCGGTTGCGTGTTGGTGTACTGTCCAACAAACCAGAGGAGTTTACCAAGCGGTGTTCCTCCTATTTCTTTCCGACTATTCCGTTTGATTTAGTTGTAGGGCATTCTGATAGGTTTCCGAGGAAACCAGATCCCTCTAGCGCACGCTGGATGGCAGAGCAATGGGAGGTTGATTCGAATCGTATCGCTTATGTGGGTGATACTAACACGGATATGAAAACTGCAGTGGGAGCAGGTTTTTTTGCGATTGGAGTTACATGGGGCTTTCGCCCCGAAAGTGAATTACGCGAACACGGTGCAATGCAGCTTGTTCATTCGGCCAGGGAGCTACAAGAGTTTCTTTTGGCTGATTGAGCAGCCAAATGGACGTTTTGGGTTACTACTTCCTTCCAGTCAGCAAAGCGATCCTTAGAATGATTAGATTCTCAGGCGTTGACGCTTGACCGGGCAATTGCATCGGAATTCGCATTGTGATTTTCAACCAAGTCAGCGATTCCCATGAAACCTACGATAGCCCCAGGTCGCCCCGGTGACCAAGGAAAACAAGAAGACTTCGAATCTACCAAGAAACGAATTCACCAGAGGCTTGTCGACAAACTCGACTTGTCTCGTGTCGGGGATTTAAAGGGGGAGTCTTTCCGGCGCGAAATTCGAGCTGTCATCGAGCATCTGTGTGACTCGGAGAAAACACACCTCAACCGAAGCGAACGGGATCGACTCGTCGATGAAGTCCTCGATGAAACGCTCGGCCTAGGACCACTTGAGTTCCTCCTTAAGGATTCGTCCATTAGCGATATTCTTATCAACGGGCCAAAGAATATATTTGTAGAGCGGCGGGGCAAACTGGAAAAAACATCAGTTGAGTTCCGTGACAATTCCCACTTAATGCAGATCATCGACCGAATCGTATCTAAAGTTGGGCGACGGGTCGATGAAACCTGCCCTATGGTCGATGCTCGTCTCGAAGATGGTTCTCGGGTTAACGCGATCATTCCTCCGTTGGCGCTCGATGGAGCGGCAGTGTCGATACGTCGATTTGGGTCTAACCCGCTCAAACTAGAGGGTTTGCTCAATTATAAAGCGTTTACACCCGAGATGGTTATGCTACTCGAGGGATGTATCAAAGCGCGATTGAACATCATCATTAGTGGTGGTACAGGTTCCGGTAAAACGACACTGCTCAATACGTTGAGTAGTTTTATTCCAAACGATCAGCGAATCGTGACCATCGAAGATGCGGCGGAACTTCAATTGCAGCAAGAGCACGTGGTTCGATTGGAAACTCGTCCTGCTAACATCGAAGGTACGGGGGCTGTCACGGCAACTGACCTCGTTAAGAACGCATTGCGGATGAGACCAGAACGAATCATCATCGGTGAGTGTCGGGGTGGTGAAACGCTGGACATGTTACAAGCTATGAATACCGGGCATGATGGATCTATGACGACCATTCACTCGAACTCACCTAGGGATGCGATCGCACGTTTGGAAACGCTAGTCATGATGTCTGGCTTTGAGTTACCCGTGAAAGCGATTCGGCAACAGATTGCAGGAGCGGTCGATCTTATCATTCAGGCGAACCGATTGCAGGGGGGGCCTAGACGCGTATTGAATATCACCGAGGTTCAAGGTATGGAACAGGATACGGTGGTGCTTCAAGATATTTATCGATACGTTCAGGATGGTGTCGACGAAGCTGGTAAAGCGACTGGATACTTTGAGGCTAGTGGTGTGAGGCCGTCATTCATGCCACGCCTAGAGGCAGCTGGCATTCGGTTACCAGCTAGTGCTTTCCGTCAAAGAGTTATGATGCGAGCCTAAACCCATGATACTTATCATTATTCTTGCGACTTCAATCGGGATTTGCGTCGCTGCAATTATCGGTGCAGTCGCATTCGCAATGCAAGGAGACGAGGAGTCAGTCGCCGAGAGCCGTCTTCGCTCCCTGACCAAATCGGGGGGGGCTGCAGAGCTCGAAGATAGAGAGTTGCGTTTGAGAAACCCTCTCGAGGGAAAAACGACATTTCTCGACGATGCGTTGACCCGAATGTTCGACGTGAAAACCATGATCGATCAGTCGGGGATGAAGCTTACTGTATCGCAGCTTTCTTTATTATGTGTCGGCCTCGGTTTGGCTACCACAGTTGGACTAGCTATGGCTCCCATCCCGATCGCATTGGCGCCTGTCGGTGGCGTAGCCATCTTTTTCATTCCGCTTTTGGTGGTTCAGTTTAAACGGAAAAAGCGTATTGCTCGATTCAGTTCGCAGCTTCCCGATGTTCTAGAAATGCTTAGCCGATCACTCAGGGCTGGGCACTCTCTGGCGGCTGGTATCGGGTTGGTGGCAGAAGAAATGCAGGATCCGATTGCAAGTGAGTTTAAACGAGCGTTCGAAGAGCAAAAGCTTGGCGTATCGTTGGAAGCTTCGCTCCTCGGAATGACGCAGCGGGTGCCGAACTTGGACCTACGATTCTTCGCGACTGCCGTAATCCTACAACGAACCACCGGTGGTGACCTTGCTGAAATTCTTGACAAGATTGGTCGGTTGGTTCGTTCTAGATTTCGGCTCGCTGGTCAGATTCAGGCGTTGACTGGTGAAGGTCGATTGTCAGGGGTGGTGCTATTGGCATTGCCTCCAGGGTTGTTCCTGGTGATGTTGTTCCTGAACTACGAATACATTACCAAGCTGTTCACCGACCCGATGGGGCAGCGTCTATTGGGCTTAGCAATTGTCATGCAATTGATGGGCGCATTCGTGATTCGAAAGATTATTGATATCAAGGTTTAGGTATTGAGTTTTAAGACTATGAACCAATTGATCAGCTTCGCTTTCCTAGACCGAAACATCCTGATCCTAGGGGCTGTGTTCCTGGGTGTAGGGACCCTCGTGTGGTTTTTGATAGATTTTTTCTCTTCCGATGAAAAACGTGCAGTTGCGGAAGATCGGCTGGATCGATTGAACGACCTTAAACGCAAGAACGCGGAGTCCGCAGACAGTACGGGAAGATTCGATCGATTCACCAATGCGTTGGAACAAGCTTCTCCATCTCTATCGAAGTATTTGGAACCCAAAACAGTCGTTGAACGAAACAAGCTTGCGCAGAGACTCTCGGAAGCGGGCTACCGAAACGAAACATCATCTGCCCTCTTTCTGTCGATGAAAGTTATTGCAGGCATTACGGGTTTTATTCTGGGAGGCGGTTTGTCGACCATTTTGTTGGGCTTCAACTCGGGTGTTTTGCTCAAAGCCCTGTTGGGTGGCGGTATCCTCTTCTTTCTGCCTGAGTTCATCCTCGATTACTTGGCGAAAAAGAGACGTCAAGCCATCACACTTGCCTTGCCGGACTGTTTGGATTTGCTTGTTGTGAGTGTCGAGGCTGGCCTCGGATTAGACCAAGCCATGAGGAAAGTCTCGGAGGAAATGGCGAGCTCGTATCCTATCCTCACCGAAGAGATTCAACTCTGTACGTTGCACCTGCAAATGGGTAAAGTCCGTTCGGAAGTGTTGCAAGACCTCGGTAATAGAACTGGCGTGGAAGACCTGCGTACTCTGGCATCCCTTCTCATCCAAGCGGACAAGTTCGGGTCTGGTGTCGCTCAAGCGCTTCGTGTTCAAAGCGACTCCATGCGAATCAAGAGGCAGCAGATCGCCGAGGAGAAGGCAGCGAAAACGGCTGTTAAGCTCATTTTCCCATTGGTTATCTTTATCTTCCCTGGGGTCTTCGTGGTGCTGGTGGGGCCTGCTGCGATCCAGATGGCTCGTGAGATGTTGCCTGCTATGTCTGGTCAGTAACTGAGTTTTTTATCGCGTTGGGAACTGGGCAGGCTGCCATTGTGCTGCTTGCCTGGTTTGGTAGATGGGTAGGTAACGATAGTAAACTTCCAAACTCAGACAGGCTAACGTCGTTGTGTAGATGCGCCCGCCGTAGGGGCCCCAAATACAGGTGGGGTTCCAGGATCCACGTTCTGGGCCAGTTGTGACCTGGCTCGTTGTAAACTTCGATTTCATAGCGTTGTTCCAACGAGTCCATGATGCATCGTCATCACCCACGCCTCTCATCTGAAACATGGCAAGTGTTGCATAGTACCAATAGTAAAAATTATCATCCGTCTCACCGGGGAGTTGTGAAAGAATCATACGCTGTGCTTCCCGCTGAGAGACGACACTAGTAGGGACGCCCAGTAGAAGACGTGACGCCATGGCTTCGGCGGTCATGGAAACGGTCGGAGATTCCATGGCTCCATTGGCAGAACGTGGACGATAGGATGCCAGTCCGCCATCCCGACCTGTCGCCACCGAATCGAGAAACCTGAACATCAAACGACGACGATAGTCGTCTAGGACGATTGCATCGCTACCTCCCGCACTCTTCAGAAACATGGCTTGCCAGCCGAACTGACTCGTGTCACCAGGATCGTTGGTTGGAAACTCGTAACGCCAACCACCCGTTGATGGATTCATGGCACTTAACGAATAGTTTGCCGATCGCTGTACAACCGGAAGCAATGCTGGGTCCTTTGTAATCGCGTAGGCTTCCGCGAGAGCCAGTGCCGCCATGCCATGGCTATACATACGTGCAAAACGCACTACTTCATCCCGACCGTTCTGATCATGCCCCGATAAATCCCCTGAGGCCTTCTGTTGCGCAATAAGATAACGCAATCCGGAGGCTACTGTACCGGAATATTGTCCCTCATAGTGATGATGCCCAGCACCTAGAAATGCCAATATCGCCAAGCCAGTCATAGCCGTATTGGCGCGAGCACCAGCGTTCTGCCTTTTTTCACCGTCAGGTCCCAGGCGATTGATCATCGATGGGTTACCCCCTCCATATTGGGCCGAATACCAACCACCATCATTAGATTGTGCACCGGCCAGCCACTCTAAAGCAAGTTGAACTGAAGCCTCGGTTGATTCATCTCCCCCTCCCGCACGAACGATTTCCATGCGATTGATCGCAAACCGATTTTGATAGGCGGAAGATGGGGCCGCGGATGGTGATGGATTGGGGGCGATGTTCTGCTGGATAGATACTTGGCTCGTTAAGCCCGGCTCGCGTGGGGCCTGGAGATCGGCCTCTTGAGGTAACACGGCAACTGGTTGGGGATTCAATGTATTGGTATGGTCTGACGCTTGCGATTGAAGGAATTGTATCAACGCGTCTTCACTCATTTGTACAGCTTCCTGTACGACTACGGGCTCCAATGGAGACTCCGGTGCGGCAACTTGCTTTGTTTCGAGCGTTGGAGGAGGTGGTAGCTGTTCGTCGGCTGGACTAGGGACAGGCGATTCCCATGGCTTTACGGAATCGCTATCCCCGGTAGCTTCAGTTGAATCTGTTTTTGTCGTATCCGGTTCAGGTTCGGGCTCGCTATTTGGTCTTTCCGGTAAATCCGAGGGCTGACTCTGTATGGTCACATGCATGGAGAGTGTCTTTTGGCCACCCAATGAGCCACCACCTGTCCCAGGCATACTAACCCGTGTTCCATATGCATACATGAGAAGCCATATATGCGCCAAAAAAGCAATCGCAACACATTTGGAGAGTGGCTTTTGCTGTCCCCACTTTGTCCACGAGGCAATCAGCAGTGCTACGGCAACTAATGCCAATAGTCCACCCAGTACAATGGCCCAACCACGACTTCCTAGCAAACTGATTGCTAAGACAAGATAGCTCGATTCGAAATACACGATGTGTTTCGTGATGCAGGAAGAGAGCCAACCTATCTCCATGGTTTATCGCCGTGTAGCGCCCGGCATTTGATACTCGGCATTACATAATTCCAAATTGGTGATCCCCGACTTGCGAATAGCATCCAATACTGTACTTACAGATTGATAGCTACAATCGCCGTCGGCTTTAAATTGCACCTTTAGTTCAGGATAATTAGCTCGCTGATTGGCCAATACCTGAGGCAATTCCTGAATGGTTAGCTTCTGGTTGTCGAACATGACGGTGTTGTCGTTTTTAAGGACAACAATCTTACCTTTGGGAGCATTCAACATCGCTCCACCATTCGCAACTTTTGGGAGGTCAACTTCAATACTGCCTTCCGATTCGGAAAAGCGGGTCCCGACCATAAAGAAAATGATCAACAAGAATAAAACGTCAATCATACTCGTGAGATTGATTCCCGCTGACTCTTCTTGACTAACTTTTAGTGGCATTTGACAACTCGAATCTTAAGCTGCTTTGCGGCTTCGGGATCGGGATCGTGTTGATTCGTTTTCCGATAATGCCTCGGCGCAAATGGTGTCAACAAGTTGCTGTGCATGACTGTCCATCTCCATAATCAAACGATCTGTCCGCCCGAGAAAGTACATGTACATTAGATAAGCTGGAATCGCAACCAATAGTCCCGCTGCTGTGGTCAAGAGCGCTTGGCTAATGCCTCCTGCCAACATCTCTGGTCGGCCCATCGCCTGGGAGCCTGCAATATCGTTGAATGATTGGATCATCCCCATCACGGTGCCGAGCAAACCTAAAAGTGGTGCAACATTACTAATCGCATTGAGCAGTCGCATGTGACGCCTGAGGTGATTGCTTTCTCGCTCTCCCGCGTCCAAAACGGCTTGTTCAACTTCAACGGCCGGTCTTCCATAGCGTTTCAGGGCTGCGGCTAGGATTGAAGCGATGGCACTAGGATTGCGTTCGCAAAGTTCCAAGGCTTCCTCTCGATCAATCTGCTGCTGTTGAAGCTGCTCGATGAGCCTCTTTACAAACGGGCGAGGTATTACTCGACCAGTCCTAAGGTTTATCAACCTTTCAAACGAAAACACGGTTAGTACAAAGGAGCATATGGCGATCGGATACATCATGATTCCACCATCATGAAATATCTGTAATAGATTTCGAACCGGGATTTTGCCTTCCTCGGTTGCGGTTTCGCCTGCGCTCGGTGTCGCGTTACCGGTAACTGCATTCGGATTGGCCGCTATTCGCAAATCCGGCTGCATTGACGCGTTATTGGGCCCTGCGGTACTGAAGGCAGCACCCGAGTTGAAAACTCGGTTGTTTTGTGGCTGTTGGTATGAACCGTTTTGTGGCTGTTGAAATCCCCCTTGACCTGGTGGCGTAAACTGCGACCAAACATCCGTGATTAACGTAGATGTAAACGCGAACCATCCGAAAAGCACAAGAGTACAGCGTGAGAAAGAACCGATCGCGATAGGTTGTTGTTCGGATTGAGTAACACTCATCGTTTCGTCCCTGAACCGATTCGGTCAACCTGTTTGGTGGATAAGGATATGCCTGACAATCTTGTCCGAGCTGTTTGGGCGAATGGTGATTGGGAATACTCCGCAATTACCTGTTCGTAATGTTCCTTCGCTTCTTGGAATCGATTCAATTGTTCCGCGCACAATCCCTTTTGAACAATGCTAGCGGCACACCAGAACGATTCGTTCGGGAATTGAAGAACATCTCCGTAGGCTTGGCTGGCTTCTTCGTAGCGTTGTTGCATCATATAGGTTTCCCCAATCATCCATGCAGCTCTGGCAGCCAATACTGAGGAGTGAGCCTGTTTGGTACCAACTCCGGCCTCCTCTGGCTTTTTGATTGCATGAAGTATCGAACGAGCTGAATCAAATTCCGCTCGCGCAATAAGGCACCGCGCTAATAGATAATCGACCTCCGTACGCCGGTTCCATTTGGGAAAATCCTTACGAATTGCGGAAACAATACTCTCAGCACTTTCCCACTCTCCTTTGTGGGCTAGCAATTCTGCTTTCCACATTCGAACTCGCGGGTTTATGTTCGATGGTTGAGAGGGGGGCTGGTCCATCTGGCTTAGAATCTCCACATGGGGCTCCATCATGTCCCATTCTTCCGCAAGGTAGTGTGCCTGAGCCAGATCCAAATGGATGTTCGTTCTTAAGTCGTTCGTGAGGTTGGAATCGGCGAGTAAGGAATTTAGCAGTGAAATTCCCTCGTTCCCTTGGCCAAGTTCCATTTTTGAGCGACCATTAAGATAGATAGCATAGGTTGTCCACTGGTCAACGCCCCCCTTTTCAATGGCTGTCAAAGTAAGCTGTGCGACGAGCTCCCAGTCTTTCTGGTTTGCTGCTTGGTAGGCCAGTTGAACCCGTGCAGGAACGGCCCCAGGGTGATTGGGGTGAGAACGAACGATCTCTTCAAGCACCTGAGTGGTTTGCTTAAGCTGTCCAGCTTCTTGAAGTGTAGAGGCGAGATCTTCGAGTACTTCGATTTTGATCGGACCTTGCTTAATCGCAGCTAACGCTTCGTCCCAGAAGGTTGCCGTTGTAACAGATGGGGCCGAGGGCTGAGTCTGGATTCTATATTCGAGTATTGCGGCTATAACGCGTTGTTCGCTCGATAACTCGTTTCTGGTGAGGTTTTGCAAGCATTCACTTGCTATTTCGAGATCGTCGCGTTCGATCGAGGTTCGTGCGGAGGCTAGCAGGATATCCGTCTTTAATTGTTGGTCGCTCCCTACGGACTCCATCGCTTTGTCTAGGTGAGCCTGCGCTGCCTCCGGATCCTGGAAATGATTCGCGAAAAGTTTTCCCAGTTCGTAGTGAACTCGGGATGCTCCGAATCCAGATTTCGTCGATTCCTCCATCGCGAGGTTTAAGTAATTCTTAGCTGACTCGAAGCGGTTTTGCGAGGATTCCCAGTTGCTCAAAACGACCTGTGCCGATTGGATCCAGTGAGGCCACGACGGCGAGACGATTGGTGTATTGTTTTGCTTTGTTTTTTGCTCAAAGGCTTTGGCCTTTTGCAGCCATGTCTCTATCAATTTCGCGGATACTTCGTTGGGTTCCACATTCCACGCGGCAATGGCGGCAAAGTACTCGCATTGTACGCTGAGTTCGGTACCGGGACAGCGAGACGAGACTTTCTCATATTCCGTGCGAGCCTCACGGAAGTTGCCGGCCAGAAACCATCGATTAGCAGTAGCGAACCATTCGGGAATGGAGTTGGTATCAGAGATTTTTGGCGGAGACTGCGTTTCGACTTGCTGTAATGGGTAAGCAAGAGCAAGGCTTCCGGCCCCTGAATCTACCAGAAACGCAAAGCAAAACTGGCCAATGATCGAAGCCATTGATTGGACAATACCGCATTTTTCGAGTCGAAACGTCCGCACGTCTTCGATTCCAAATTAGAGTAATCGATCATATTCCGAGTAACGCGACGGGGGGGATAAGCCCGAATGACAATCCCTCCAGCCTCCTGTAGTCATTACTCGAAAAATCCGTTGCAACGCAAGTCCCGACTAGAAATACATCCACGCACCACAACTCAGGGTGTCGAATTGATCTGATGATCTTGACAGAGTCACAGGAAATCTTGTATCCCGCGCCTGGCGTAGGGTTGGCTAATAGTGCTAAATGCCTTCATTCCACTGGGGCATCTGAATGATAGATCCTTTAGATGGGCTGTTACTGCGGAGAGAATTTGGATCATGAGTTTCGTCAAAGAGTTTAAAGAGTTCGCAATGCGTGGTAACGTCATCGATCTTGCGGTCGGCGTTGTCATTGGAGGTGCCTTCGGGAAAATTGTTAGCGCACTGGTGGAAAAGATAATAGTTCCGCTGACCGGTTTTCTAACGCAGGGTAAGAGCGTTGCGGATTTGTCGTATACGGTACCCTTGCCGGAGGCGTTAATCAAAGAAGGTATCAAACCGGCGACAATCGGTTATGGTGCATTTTTGCAAGCGGCGATCGATTTCGTTATTGTTGCTTTTGCCATCTTCCTAATGGTAAAGCTAATGAATTCTATGAAAAAGAAACAGGAGGCTGCGCCGGAGAAGCCGGTTGGACCGTCCGAAGAAGTGTTGTTGCTGAGAGAAATCCGTGATTCCATGGTAAAGGCGGCACCGCGACGGGCCGATTAGTTGCTAGCAACTCCCATCTCGCTTGGTTCGCAGCATACTTATGGATCGGGATTATCACTGGGCCGAGTATTGGTTCAATGGTAAGTGTCGGTAGTATGTCTCTAAGCAAAAGATAGA
>Ga0315899_10006257_pt1 | contig 12817 bp, 7 predicted proteins | sample LakEriMetagenome_2_FD_203518 | JGI IMG/M metagenome (GOLD analysis project Ga0315899, IMG submission 203518) | Freshwater fungal communities from buoy surface, Lake Erie, Ohio, United States - Buoy 4 MA112 | ecosystem: Environmental > Aquatic > Freshwater > Lake | place: USA: Lake Erie, Ohio...
AGAGTGGTGCAATCTCTCCACACAACTTTGTGCAAGTGGGATTACGCGGGTACTGGCCTGGTCAAGACGTGTGGGACTGGATGGCAGCGCAAGGCATGAAGTGGCACATGATGGACGAAGTGCATCATCGTGGACTCGACGCAGTCATGACCGACGCAATTGCCGAAGCAATGAATGGCGTTGACTATCTCTATGTCAGTGTCGACATTGACTCACTCGACCCTGCATACGCGCCAGGAACCGGTACTCCAGAACCTGGTGGTCTTACAAGTGCCGATCTTTTGCGCGCGCTTCGACGTCTCGCACTTGAAACTCCATTGGTGGCCTTCGACGTGATGGAAGTGTCGCCTCCGTACGATCATTCCGATTGCACCGTGAATGTTGCGCATCGTCTCATCATGGAAGTCCTGGCTGGTCTTGCGTGGAAGAAGTCTCGTTGAGAGAACACCATCCACATCGTCGACGAATTGGCGGACGTGGCTATTTTCATCGCGTTGGGCCAGGGCTCATCACGGGTGCTGCAGACGATGATCCATCGGGAATAGGCACGTACTCGCAAGTCGGTGCGGCTTTTGGTTTTTCTCTTCTGTGGTCAACCTTCGCTGCACTGCCTTTGGCAGTGTCGGTGCAAGAAGCAACAGCACGTCTCGGTTTGTTCTCCGGAAAAGGTCTTGCTGCACTCATTCGCGAACAGTTCCCCAAGTGGGTTCTGTATGTGGCGTTAGTGCTTGTTGTTGGCGCGAACTCTTTCAACATCGGAGCAGACCTTGGTTCCATGGCGGCCGCTACTCGATTATTGGTACCCATCCCGCAGTTGATTCTGGTGATTGCGTTTGGTATCGGCATGGCGGTGATGGAGATTGTTATCCCGTATCACCGCTATTCAAAGGTGTTGCGTTGGTTATGCGTGTCGTTGTTGTCGTACATCGCTGTTTTGTTCATTGTTGATGTTGCATGGAGCAATGTGTGGGGTGGAGTGTTCACTCCCGACGTGTCATTCAACAAGACAACCATCGCTGCACTCATTGCGTTGTTTGGTACAACTATTTCTCCGTACTTATTCTTCTGGCAAACCAGCGAAGAAGTGGAAGAACTGAAAGACGGTGGCGAAGCGAATGGCACCACAGGCGACGGTGGGTCGCACTTGCGTGCGATGCGTGGTGATGTTGTTGCCGGAATGTCGTCGGGAGTCTTGGTGATGTTCGCCATCATGGTGACGTCGGCCGCAACACTGGGAGACGCCGGAATTACCACGGTGGCCACAGCGGAGCAAGCGGCTATGGCACTAGAGCCTCTGGCAGGAAGTGCCGCGAAGTATCTGTTTGCATTGGGAATTGTGGGAACAGGGCTGTTGGCAGTTCCCGTTCTCGCCGGTTCTACGTCGTATGCACTGGCAGAGACATTTGGGTGGCGCGAAGGGCTCAGCTTGAAGATGTCGCAGGCCCGTGCGTTCTACATGGTGATAGTTGCGTCTATGTGTGTGGGGATGGCAATGAATGTTGCAGGCCTAGACCCGTTGCGTGCGTTGTATTGGTCGGCCATGTTGAACGGTCTTGCCGCACCGCCACTCATTGCGATGATTTGGGTGTTGGCACGGCGAAAGTCCGTGTTGGGCGAACACGCAAGTGGGCGAGTGTCGTCAACGTTGGTGGGGCTTGCTGCAGTACTTAGCGCGGCGCTGCCCGTTCTGTACTTTGTGGCTGCGTAAGTTCAGTAACTAACTGGCGTGATCACACAGGGGTTTTGCAAGACGCAACGTTGACAGGTCGTTGGGACTGCTCAAGCCAGCAATGGCTACATCAAAGTCGGGTAGTTCCCACACATCGCCGTCATCGGTAATCATCACAAAGCGTTCAAAGCGAGCCAAAAACGTTCTGTCGTGACTGACTGCAAGCACAGTTCCTTCAAAACCTTCTAATGCGCGCTCTAACGCTTCCGATGATTCAATGTCGAGGTTGTCGGTGGGTTCGTCGAGAAGCAATACGTTGTGTCCCGCAAGCTCCAAACTCAGAATCTCGAGTCGCGCCTTCTGTCCACCTGACAACGTTTGAAATTCTTGGCGCGCATTGTTGCGTAATCCGTATCGTGCAAGCGCCGCCATCGACTTCTGCTCATCCACTAACTTGTCGCGCACAATGTCAATGCATTCGCGCCCGCGGAATTCCGGGCGGTCATTGATTTGGGTGAACATGCCCACCGAGGTGCGGGGTCCGTACGTAATGGTTCCCACTAGTCCTTCCGTCTTACCGTTCAATGCGTTGAGAAGGTGGGTTTTCCCTGTTCCATTCGGACCAATAAGGCCCACGCGTTCGCCAAAGTGCACTTCGTCAGAGAACGGCAAGAACAAGTCATCTACTGCAACTGATTCAAATTTCACAACACGACGAGCAGAGTCGGCACCGGTGAAGCGAACATAAATTTGCTGATCGGGAACTGGTGGCGGGGGAGGCCCCGCTTTTACAAACTTCTCCCAGCGAGTTTCCGCAGCATTCGCCTTTGTGGCGTTCTTGAAATTCTGCGCAGCACGTTGCTTCATAATCTTCATGTGATGAAACAGGCGACGTTCTTCATCGTTCCAACGCTTGAGGTCATCTCCCAGGAGTTCTTGACGCTTTTGCCGTGCTTCAGGGAATGTTGCATAGGAGCCACCATGTACCCAACACCCAGAGCCTTCTACTGCAATGATCTTTGTTGCGACGCGTTCTAACAGCAAACGGTCGTGGCTCACCATGAGAATGGTGCTCTTGCACGAACGAATCTGTTCTTCCAACCACGCGCGGGTGGGAATGTCGAGATAGTTGTCGGGTTCGTCCAAGAACAACACATCTGCGCCCGAGTTCAACAGCAGGTCAAGAACCAATCGCTTGCGCTCACCACCCGACAGCTCGCCCACTTTGCGTGATGCAAAATCGGAGACCGGAGTCTTCACACTGCGTTGCGCTGCAGCTGCCCATTGTGCCTCGAGGTCGTACCCGCCAAGGTCGCCCCAGTCACCTAGTGCTTCGGCGTATGCCATGCCGTCGTCTTCGCCACTCATCATGGCTTTTTCCGCGGCGAATAATCGCTTGCCTGCTTCACGAAGCGCAGTGGGAGCAACTTCAATCAGCATGTCGCGCAATGCATCGTCGGGCTTGCTCATTCCCACGTCTTGAGTCATTTTCAGGAATGTTCCGCCAATGCTGAACTCACCGTCGTCTGCTTCGTACTCGCCGGTGAGGATCTTCAAGATGGTGGATTTACCCACACCATTTGGTCCAACAATGGCTGCGTGTTCACCAGCCGTTACGCCAAAGCTGACATCGAAGAACAGTTGCTCTGCGCCTGGTGGCGAATAGGCCAATTCAGAAACAGCAATAGATGACACGGCTTTCAAGTCTCGCACCAGTGCGGTGGCCTTCCACCTGAGAGTCCGTTTATATCGGTACAGGTATAATTGAAGTATGGCGAATGAAACCTGGTCTCGTAATTTGCTCCAGTTGGCTCGGCTGCAGGCGGGGATGAGTCAAATGGAACTCGCACGGGCCGGGAAGACGAGTCAGTCTGCGGTATCTGCGTATGAATCTGGCAAACGTTCACCCTCGGTGGAAACGTTGAGCCGATTGTTGAAGGCCGCGGGATTTGAATTACGCATGCAACTCTCTTTGCCAGATACTCACGACTCATCACGCAGAGAGATGCAGAAATTCATTCCTAAAGATGAACTCGTTGCACACATTGACCGAGAGCGAAAGCGGGTTGGGTCACGTGGTCGAGGAGCAAAGACTTGATGTACACGGGCTGCTGGAATCACTCGTACGTCACGGAGTTCAGTTCGTACTGATTGGTGGGGCAGCTGCTCACATTCTTGATCTACCAGTACCCGCCACTATTGATGTGGACATCACACCATTGAAAAGCAGGCTAAATCTCGAAAGACTCGCGAATTTTTTTGAGGACGTACACGCTGCGTTGTTCTTTGGAGATGTGAACGGAACTTGGTTCCCTCGCCGTCCAACTGAAAATTGGGCGCAGTACGACACTTTGCATTTACTGACACAATTTGGACTTCTCGATATTGTCTTCAGACCAAGCGGAACGACACGTGGGTATGAAGACTTGGTTGATGAAGCAATTCATGCTGATCTTCAATCTGTTCACATCCGAGTGATTTCTGAACCGCAATGGATTTTTCTCAAACAATCAACTGGGCGCGAAAAAGATATTGATCATCTACGCAGATATTTCAACGAGAGTTAGTCTTCCAACTCGGTGGTGTATTCCAACCACTCGTTCTCTAGTCGTTCAATGTCGGCCTGTACTTCGGCAAGGGAGACGCTGAGGGCCGCAAGCTTCTCGTGATCATTTCCGGCTTTGGTGATTGATTCTTCAAGATCACTGCGTCGCTTATTGCGCTTCTCCTGATCTTTTTCGTTGTTCGCAATCAGACGGTTCAAAGTGCTGGGACTGCGTTTTGTTTTGGGCTTTTTTGAGGCCGTAGGTGCAGGTGGTGTTGGTGATTTTGCGGCATTGGGACGTTGTTGTGGCATTGATCGCTGATGCGCGGGTCGCGCACTTCGCATTTTCAGCCACGCATCAACACCGCCCACCATCAACGAAGCTCCACCGTCGCCATCAAGGGAGAAGATTTCTTCCACAGTGCGGTCGATAAATGCACGGTCGTGGCTCACAACCACAACGATGCCAGGCCACTCATCCAGATAATCCTCAAGTGCGCGAAGTGTGTCGAGGTCGAGGTCATTTGTGGGTTCGTCTAGCAACAACACATTTGGCTGTTCCACCAGAGTGAGAAGCAATTGCAAGCGGCGACGTTCACCGCCCGACAATGTGCCAATAGGTGCAAATTGCGCATCGCCATCGAACCAGAACTGCTTCATCAGTTGCAGGTCTTCTACCGACGGATTTCCTTTGTCGCCCGCAACGGCATCTCGCACACGCTTGCTGAGGTCGAGGTCTCGGCCTAATTGGTCGTAGTAGCCCACTTGCACTGTGCGACCAATGTCAATTTTCCCAGTTGTAGGAGTGAGGCGTCCGGCGATGAGATCAAGAAGTGTGCTCTTTCCTGCTCCGTTAGGGCCAACAATTCCCAGACGATCGCCCGGCTCTAACGCATGTGTAAACGGTCGAAGCACTTGTGTGCCATCTGGCCACGAGAAGCCCACACCATCAAACTCAATTCCTTTAGACCCAAGTCGTTTGCTACCGAGGTCTAATCCCAGTTCACCCTGACGTGCCGGACCATCGGCTTTCTGCGCAATTAATGCTTCGGCAGCCGCGATTCGCGCTTTGGGTTTTGCTGTGCGCGCTGGTGCACCACGACGCAACCATGCAAGTTCTTTCTTCGCCGCGTTCTTGCGCACTTGTTCTGCAGTTGCTGCATTCTCTTCGCGTTCTGCACGCGCAGCGAGATAGGCGGCATAACCAGACCCGGCGTTGATGCCTTGCGGAATGTGGATGTAACCCTTGCCCCGATCCAGTTCCAATACGCGCGTGGTGACTTTGTCCAACACGTGTCGATCGTGTGTGACCATAAGGAGTCCACCCGTGAATTTGGCAAGCCACTCTTCAAGAAACGAAATGGCATCTAAATCAAGGTGGTTAGTGGGTTCGTCCAGAATGAGGCAGTCCCATTCACCCGCAAGCAGTTGTGCCAGTGCGACGCGCTTCTGTTGTCCGCCTGATAACTCACGAGTGTCAGCATCGGCCATGGCACCCATACCAAGTTTGTCCAACATGGCTTCTGCCTGCCATGTGCCACCAATTGCATCGCGAACAGTGCCGTTGGGGAGATGTGGAATCTGCGGGAGAACTCCAATGCGCGCATTGCGTCCGCGACGCACCACACCAGCCTCGGGTTCAGATTCGCCTGACAAGATGCGCAACAGTGTGCTTTTTCCGCACCCGTTCAAACCAACAACACCAAGACGGTCACCGGTGCTGACTGTCACCGAGACATTGGTGAAAAGCGCGCGACCAGGACGCGAGGCGGTGAGACCTTCTGCGTCAATGAGAATCATGTCAGTCGCGCCCGCCCGCAATGATGGGGGTCAGCGTCAGAGCTGGCTCGTCCGATTCAAGTCTCTGAAGGCGATAGCGGCTTTGGAACAACGCGACTAATGCATCATCGCTACGTCGAAGAATTCGAATTCCGCCAATTTCGCGTAGACGAGGAGATGACTCTTTGTCTGTAATGCGAATGGCTTGGTAGTCGGCATTCAGGATCTCCGTTGGAGCATTGAACTCGTGCGCCAATCGATGCGCGAGAACTTCGAACTGCAATTGGCCAACCGCAGCAAGAATGGGGTCGGCATCGCCCATGTCTGGGTCGCGAAGTACCTGGACAACGCCTTCTTCGTCGAGTTGTTGCAGTCCGCGACGGAACTGTTTGAACTTCGACGAATCAAGTGGCCGCGCCGTAGCGAACACTTCGGGAGAGAAGCGTGGAAGTGCAGGGAATGACACTGGCTTACCTGCGTGCAACGTGTCGCCAATTTGCAAACCCGATGTGTTCACAATGCCAATGACATCGCCAGGGTATGCCTCTTCAATGGTTTCGCGTTCTGAACCAAATGCGGTGGTGGCGTATTTCGTGCCCACGGCTTTTGCAGTGCGAGAACATTCAACGTCCATGCCGCGTTCAAATTTGCCGCTGCAGATTCGAGCGAATGCAATGCGGTCGCGATGGTTCGGGTCCATGTTGGCCTGAATCTTGAAGATGAATGCAGCGAAGTCAGCTTCTAATGGTCGCAATTCGCCCGTGACATCTGCGCGGGGTTCTGGTGCGGGTGCAAGATCGACAATCGCGTCTAACACCATCTGTACACCGAAGTTGGTGAGTGCAGAACCAACGAAGACCGGAGTGCTTTCGCCGGCCAAGAAACTTTCAATGTCTACGTCGGCACCAATTGCATCAAGCAAACCAATTCCGTCGAGTGCTTGTGTCCACGCAGCACCTTCTTCTTCGGCGGCAACTGCGGGGTCAACAATTTCTTCCGGTGCAATTGATGCGCCACGTGCAACACGAGTGAAGCGGATGAAGTTTCCTGTGCGTCGGTCGATGACTCCGCGGAAGTCGCCAGATTGACCGACGGGCCATGTGGCGGGCGTGGGACGAAGACCAATTTGTTGTTCCACTTCATCGAGAAGTTCCAATGGGTCACGACCGGGTCGGTCGTATTTGTTGAAGAACGTAATGACGGGAAGATTCTGCGAACGACACACTTCAAACAACTTCAAAGTCTGTGGCTCAATACCTTTTGCAACGTCGAGCACCATGATGACCGCGTCGACTGCAGACAACACTCTGTAGGTGTCTTCAGAGAAGTCGCGGTGACCAGGAGTGTCCAACAAGTTGAACACACAATCGCGGTAGGGGAACTGAAGAACTGTGGACGAAATAGAGATGCCACGTTGGCGTTCCATTTCCATCCAGTCAGAGGTGGCGGCGCGGCGATCTCCGCGTGCCTTGACGGCACCGCCAGTTTGAATTGCGCCCGCATACAACAGGAATTTCTCGGTGAGAGTGGTTTTGCCTGCGTCAGGGTGAGAAATGATGGCGAAGGTTCTACGAGCGACTGCTTCGGCCAGTATTTCCCCGCTTTCAGACATTCGTCCAGCCTACGGTCGATGCGGCTCAGTCCCTGTGGCGCCCTGAAGAGTGAAGCGGTGACTTGAGTAATGTTTTGCACATGTCGCCCGCCACTCGTTCTGCCAGGGTGGAAGCCCTTCTCGACCAATTGACTCTTGAAGAGCAGGTGTCATTGCTCGCTGGGTCAAACATTTGGAACACAGTTCCTATTGAGCGTGTCGGTATTCCGAAGATGCGGGTCAGCGATGGGCCTGCAGGTGTTCGTGGTAGCCGCTTCGACGGGCCAAAGTCCATGAACGTTCCTTGCGGAACTGCCATTGCTGCAATGTGGAACCCGGCACTTGTACGAGAACTGGGCGAGCTGTTGGGTCGCGAGATGCATTCAAAAGGCGCGCGTGTTCACCTAGCACCCACGGTCAACTTGCATCGCACACCCGTAGGCGGCCGCAACTTTGAATGCATGAGTGAAGACCCACTACTCACAGCGGTGACTGGCGTGGAATACATCAAAGGAGTTCAGTCTTTTGGTGTCGCTAGCTGCATCAAGCACTTTGTGGGTAACGACACCGAGTTTGAACGTATGACCATTGACTCCCAAATTGATGAACGCACCTTGCGAGAGATGTATCTCATCCCGTTTGAACGAGCAGTGAGTGATGCCGATGTCATGTCGGTGATGACTGCATACAACCGCATCAATGGTCCCTACGCTGCCGACTCAGAATGGCTTCTGCAAGACGTGCTGCGTGACGAGTGGGGATTCGATGGCATGGTGGTGAGCGACTGGTTTGGTTTGCACTCCACTGTTGAAGCGGCAAATGCTGGGCTCGACCTTGAGATGCCTGGTCCGGGAATTCACCGCGGTAAGAAATTGGTCGATGCGGTGGAACGCGGCGATGTGTCACCAGAAACTATTCGCGAGCGCGCACGCAATGTGCTGAACATTATGGAACGCACCGGAGCCTTAGATACTCCGCCTGGCCCTGAACACTTCCGTGACGACGCAGATGATTTCGAAATCATTCGTCGTGGAGGTGCAGCCAGCATGGTGTTGCTGAAGAATGCCGATGCACTGTTGCCCTTGTCGACACAAGCCATTTCATCTATTGCGGTTCTTGGCCCGAACGCCGCAAATGGTCGCATTATGGGTGGTGGAAGCGCGTTCGTGAATGCGCCGCATGTGTCCCATCCGCTTGATGCGCTTCAACAGCGCTTCAGTGGGGTTTCCATTGAGCATGCGCCGGGATGCAACATCAACAAGAAGTTGCCCGAGCTTGATCTTCGGTTGCTCGACTCCATCGTGGTGGATTATTTCGATTCGAAAGAGAAGTTGGATTCGGGTGCAGCACCTGATCTCAGCGACACCACAGGAACATTCCGCATCTTCTGGTTTGCCGACCCCTTGTCACGCAGAGGGAGTGGGTTCGATTTCGCCGCCCGTTTCACCATGGGCTTCACGCCTGATGTAACCGGCGAGTGGCAGTTCGGTCTTGAGTCAGTTGCTCCCGTGCGAATCACATTGGATGGCGCACTCGTTCTCGACAACACAGACGCACCAATGGGTGGTTCGTTCTTTGGCAATGGTCGTCACGAAAAAGTGGAGACATTCACTGTTGAGGCTGGTCGTCGCTACGAAATGGTGATTGAACTGCGCCACACAGCAAACGGAACTGGTGTCGGTGGCATCAATGTTGGAGCCATGGCTCCCATTGTGGGTGACCAATTAGGTGAAGCTGTTGCGCTCGCGGCACGTAGTGATGTGTCAATCGTTGTGGTGGGTACGAACGACGATTGGGAGAGTGAAGGGTGGGACCGCACCGATATTGACCTACCTGGCAAGCAGGACATTCTCATTCATGAAGTCGCGAAGGTCAGCAAGCGCACCATTGTTGTGGTGAACGCAGGGTCGCCGGTTGCAATGCCATGGCTGAATGATGTGGATGCAGTGATCTACGCATGGTTCCCCGGACAGGAATTCGGAGAAGCACTCGTCGATGTTCTCACTGGTGCCTGTGAGCCGTCGGGCCGTCTGCCCGTCACGCTTCCTCGTCGCATTGAAGACACGCCAGCAGCAGAACATCACCCAGGTCGTAACGGTGCTGCAAAGTATTTGGAAGGTCGTCTCATTGGGTATCGCTGGTACGACACCATTGGACGCGAACCACAGTTCCCGTTTGGGTTTGGGCTGGGTTACGCCGACGTTGCCATTACCGATGCTGCTACCAGTGGCACACACACGGTGACCACAACTCTCACCAATACGTCGTCTCGCAAAGGTGTACAAGTAGTGCAGGTGTATGCACACCTTGTGAACAGAGACGGTCTTCCTAACGATGAACCATTACAACGGCTTGTTGGCTTTGCTCGCGTTGAAGTGCCTGCCAATTCATCGGTGAACGCGGTGGTTCACCTCGACCGCGATGCATATCGCGCATGGAACGTGGACACGAATGCGTGGACGCAATGGTCTGGCGATGTTGATCTTCGGGTTGGCACAAGCTCACGCCACGTTGCCCACACGTTGTCACTGTCGCTGTAACTAACCGTGCTTCAAGTGAAAACTCTTGGGGCGCACATAGGGCGAAAACCCAAGCGAACTCAAGGCAATTCCTGATCCCGTGTCTTTCACGCCTGTCCACACAAGTGCAGGGTCCACGTAGTCACATCGATTCATAAACACGGTCCCGGTCTGTAAGCGGTTGCCGATGCGTTCTGCTGCAGTGATGTCTTGTGTCCAGACGGAACAGGTGAGCCCGAATGGTGAATCGTTCATGAGGGCGATTGCTTCGTCGTCACTAGAGACAGACATGATGCCAATGACTGGTCCAAACGATTCGTCTCGCATCACGCTCATGGAGTGATTCACATCGACCAAAACAGTTGGACCCATGTAGGGAGAGTTATCGGCACTAGCGGCAAAGTGGGATTCACTCACTAATGATGTCGCACCTGACGCGAGAGCAGCACTCACTTGACCGCGCACAAACTGTGCTGCTGCGGTATTCACCATGGGGCCAATAGTGGTGGCGGCATCGAGCGGATTTCCAAGAACGTATTGGCGGGTGAGGTCCACAAAGCCATCCACAAACTGTTGGTACACCGATTGATGAACATAAATGCGTTCAATTCCACAGCACGACTGGCCACTGTTGAAGAACGCGCCATCAACATTCTCTGCGATGGCTAATTCCACGTTGGAGTCGGCACGCACATACGACGGATCTTTTCCGCCAAGTTCGGTTCCCACTCCAATAAAGCGGCCGGCGGCAGCGCGTTCCATCGCGGCGCCACCGCTAACGCTTCCAGTGAACACCACGAAGTTGATGCGTGAATCACTAATCATCTTTTCAACATGTGAATGGCTGGCGTGAACATATTGGAAGACTCCAAGCGGGAAGCCCACTGCCTCACAGGCTTGGCTGAATCGTTCCGCACACAGCAACGTTTGCGATGCGTGCTTCATAATGACGGTGTTTCCCGCAAGCAATGCAGGCACAAGTGAGTTAATGGCTGTGAGGTACGGGTAGTTCCACGGTGCAACAATCAACACAGTTCCCACGGGTTCGCGGCGAATGAGCTTGGTGAATCCTTCTGTCTGTGGAACCGAAATGTCTTCAAGATTCTCGGAAGCAATTGAAATCATGTGGCGTGCACGTTCTTGAGCACCACGCAGAATTTCGTTCGGTGTGTAGCGAAGAGGTCGACCCATTTGCAGAGTGATCTCGCGTGCAATGTCGTCCACATGTGATTCGAGCCAGGCGATCATTGCTTCGCATAAAGCGCTGCGTTCTGCCAGAGGCATGTTTCGCCACCGCTGTTGTGCGGCAGCCGCCTGCGACAACACACGTTCTACGTGTGCATCGTTGGCAAGTTCACGCTCTGCAACAACAGAGCCGTCTATGGGGGAGTAGATGGTGTGTACGACTGTCACGATGTAACAGTCTGCTACGCAAACGGTTACGCGGGCACTATGGCGCGACGCACGGGGCGATCCCAGCCTGGTTGGCCGGTGGGCTTGGGGCTTGGCCACAAGCCAGGACCCATTTCCAAAATGCCGTGGTGCGTGGAGTAATCACCCATGAGATTCAAGAACGGCACTGCATCGAATTGCTCCGGGCCAAGAACGCCCGTGCCTTTCCATGATCCATTCGCCAAGAGCTCAAGTGCAATAACGGGGCACACTGCTGTTTGCCACAACACCGCTTGTGAACCCCACTCGCGCATTGTGGTCTCGTTGTCGGCCACGTGGTACAGGTACACCTCGCGTGGTTTGCCATCGGCAATACCGCGCACCCAGGTACCTGCACATGTTTTGCCGTGCATGAGGTGACCCAACTTTGCAGGGTTGGGAAGCACTGCGGCAAGAACATCTCGCGGCGCAACTGCAACGTCGCCCACGCGAATTTTCTCTGTGCTGTCCAAGCCGAGGTAGGCGAAAGTTTTCAACCAGTCAATGAACTCGGCACCAAGTCCGTACTTGAACGTGACGCGTTGGCAGTCGACACCGCGCGGAATAAGAAGAACTTCTTCGTGCTCTACGTTCACGCATTCCACGGGGCCAATGCCGGCGGGGAAGTGGAACACTTCGGGTTCGCTGAAACAGTCGGTGGTGTACAAACCACGTTCTTTTTCCCACACAATTGGGGGGTTCAAGCATTCTTCAATTGTTGTCCAAATGGAAAATGTTGGTGCAAAGTCGAAACCGTCAATAGACAGGTTTGATCCATCGCGTACGCCAATTTCGTGTACTTCGTCAAAGATGTGATCTGCTGCGTAACGCGCGAACACATCGCTGAGGCCTGGTTCCACACCCATTCCAACAAGTGCGAGGATTCCTCGCTCTTTCCACGTGTCGTGTGCATTGAGTTGGTCTTCACCAAGCGGTGTTCCTACTTGGTTGTACGGGTCTGTGGGGTGAGGCGTGCTGAGGTTCATTGCCATGTCCATGTAGCCGCACTTGGCTTGATAACACGCTTCAAAGATTGATTCGTTAAATCGCGGATCACATGCGTTCACCACAACATCGGCTTTTGTTTTCTCAATGAGAGCAACAAGTTGCTTTACATTGCCAGCATCTACAACTTCTGCGGAGAACTTTCCGGGGTCGTCCAACTCGGCGATGGCTTGTTCAGCACGCTCCCGAGAAATGTCGGCCAACACAAAGGAGTCGAAAAAACTCCTCGTTTCGGCAATAGAGGCCATTGAGGCCCCAACTCCACCAGCTCCTACGAC
>Ga0315899_10006258_pt1 | contig 12816 bp, 11 predicted proteins | sample LakEriMetagenome_2_FD_203518 | JGI IMG/M metagenome (GOLD analysis project Ga0315899, IMG submission 203518) | Freshwater fungal communities from buoy surface, Lake Erie, Ohio, United States - Buoy 4 MA112 | ecosystem: Environmental > Aquatic > Freshwater > Lake | place: USA: Lake Erie, Ohio...
TGCCCGCGGACTTCGACGTGCGCCGGCTCGAACAGACCGCGGTCCGCGGCGACGCGTTCGCCGAGACCCTCGCGTCGCTGCGAGGCCGCGCGATGATGTTCATGGACACCTGCTACGCGGGGTCGGTGGCCGACGCGCTCGCGAACGCGTCGCGCGACACCGCGCGCTTCGCCAACGGGCTGACGGCGCCGGAGAACGCGGTCATCGTGTTCGCCTCGAGCACCGGGCGCCAGGAGTCCTTCGAGCTCGACGCCTGGGGCAACGGCGCGTTCACGAAGGTCGCCGTCGAGGGCCTGACCGGCGGCGCGAAGCTCACCGCGTTCGACGTGGTGACGATGCGCAGCCTGAGCCCGTTCCTGACCGACGGCGTGTCGAAGCTCACCGACGGGAAGCAGACGCCGGTCGCGGTGATCCCCGACGTGATGCCGGACCGGATCCTGTCGGCGCTGCGGGCACTGCAGGGGGCGGCGAACTGAGCGGCGATCGGCGGGTCCGGCGGCGCGCCCCCGGGTGCGCGCGATGCGCGCTTCACCCGGGGGCGAACGCCTCGTCCAGCGCCCTGCGCCACGCCGCCTTCCTCGCCTCGTCCGCGAAGCTCGCCTCGAACGAGTTCGCCGCGAGCCGATGGGCCTCGGCGCGGCCCATCGACGGGAACGCGGCGAACAGCGCCTCGTAGTTCGCGTTCACGTAGCCGCCGAAGTAGGCCGGGTCGTCGGAGTTGACCGTCACGCACAGCCCCGCGGCGAGCAGCGTCGGCAGCGCGTGTCGCGACATGTCGTCATAGACCTGCAGCTTCACGTTCGACAGCGGGCACACGGTCAGCGGCACGCGCGCGTCGGCGAGCCGGCGCACGAGCGCCGGATCCTCGATCGCTCGCACGCCGTGGTCGATCCGCTCGACCTCGAGCACGTCGAGCGCGCTCGCGACGTACGCGGGCGGCCCTTCCTCGCCCGCGTGCGCGACGCGCCGCAGGCCGAGCGCGCCCGCGCGCGCGAACACCCGCGCGAACTTCTCCGGCGGATGGCCGCGCTCCGACGAGTCGAGCCCGACGCCGACGAAGCGCTCGCGCCACGGCAGCGCGGCCTCGAGCGTCGCCATCGCCTCGTCCTCCGACAGGTGCCGCAGGAAGCACAGGATCAGCTCGCTCGAGACGCCGAGCGTGCGCGCCGCCTCCTCGCGCGCGCGCCACAGCCCGTCGATCACGGTGCCCATCGGCACGCCGCGCGCGGTGTGCGTCTGCGGGTCGAAGAAGAGCTCGGCGTGCACGACGCGGTCGGCCGCGGCGCGGCGGTAGTAGGCCATCGCCATCGCGTGGAAGTCGTCGGCGGTGCGCAGCACCGAGGCGCCCGCGTAGTAGACGTCGAGGAAGCTCTGCAGGTCGGTGAACGCGTAGGCCGCGCGCAGCGTCTCGACGCTCGGCCAGGCGAGCGGCACGCCGTTGCGCGCCGCCAGCTCGAAGATCAGCTCCGGCTCGAGCGTGCCCTCGATGTGCACGTGCAGCTCGGCCTTCGGCATCGTGCGCAGCAGGTTCGTGAGGGCGGGATCGGGGAAGGAGGTCATCGCGCACTCCGGTCGGACGGCGCATTGTCGCCGACGCCGCCCCGCCGCGCGCGCCTCAGGTCCCGATGCGCACCGGCTCGAGCAGTCCCGCGAGCACGGCGCAGACGCTGTGCGCGGTGATGGCGCTGCTGCGCGGGTTGGACGCGCTCGGCAGGTTCTCGATCGACATCCTGATGCGCGTCGAGTCGGACTCGATCTCGATCTCGTGGACATTGCGCGCGAGCGCCGGGTCGCTCCAGATCTCGACCTCGGTGCGCTCGCCACCGAGGCCGGCGAGGCTCAGCGTGGCCGCCACGTTCACGTTGCGCGGGAACGCGCGGCACGCGTCCAGCGCGTTGCCCGCGAACAGGCGCACCGGCCCGTCGGCCGACGCGTCGAGCCCGCCCGGCGGCTTGCGCGTGCGCAGCCGGACCGCGCGCAGCTCCCCGATCGCCGCCGCGCGCAGCGCGTCGAGGCCTGCCACCGCGCCCGACGGCACGACCACTCGCGTGCCGGCCCGGCGGGCCCGCTCGAGCAGCGCGGGGCGCTCGAGCAGCACCGCGACGCTGACCGGCACGATCACCCGGTCGCGGTCGATGCAGTGCTCCAGCAGCACGGCCGCCGCCTCGGGGGCGAGGCATTCCACGATCACGTCGCACGCGTCGGCGAGCGTCTCGAGCGGGACCGCGCGGGCCTGCGGGTGGCCGAGCGCGGCCAGGCGCGCTGCGACCGAGGCCGGATCGCGTCCGGCGGCAGCCGCGAGCCGCAGCCCCGGCGGCGCTGCGTCGGCGAGCCAGCGCGCGACCGCCGAGCCGATGCCGCCGAGCCCCGCGATGCCGACCGCGAGCGGCGTGCGCTCACGCATAGTTGAGGACCAGGTGCCGGATCTCGGACATGTCCTCCATCGCGTAGCGCGTGCCCTCGCGGCCGAGCCCCGACTCCTTCCAGCCTCCGAAGGGCATGCTGTCGATCCGGTAGATCGGCACGTCGTTGACCATCAGCCCGCCGACCTCCCAGTCCTCGATCGCGCGGAACGCGCGGCGCAGATCCTGCGTGAAGAGCCCGCCCTGCAGACCGTAGCGCGAATCGGCCGCGCGCGACACCGCCTCCTCGAAGGTGTCGTACGGATTCACCGTCAGCACCGGGCCGAAGATCTCCTCGTCCTCGACCTTCATGCCCGGGCGTGTGCCGGCGAGCACCGTCGGCTGCACCACCGCACGCTCGCGCCGCCCGCCGCACAGCACCGTCGCGCCCTGCGCGACCGCCTCGTCGACCCACGACTGGATCCGGACGGCGGCACCCTCGTCGATCACCGGGCCGACGTCGATGCCCTCCTGCAGCGGGTCGCCGACGCGGCAGGCGCGGACCTTCTCGAGCAGCAGCGACACGAACCGGTCGTGCACCGCGCGCTGCACGAGGATGCGCTGCACCCCGATGCAGTACTGCCCGCCGTAGACGACGCCGCCCCGGACGCAGCGCGCCGCCGCGTAGTCGAGGTCGGCGTCCTCGGCGACGATCACCGCGCCGTTGCCGCCGAGCTCGAGCGCGACCTTCTTGCGACCCGCGATGCTCTTGATGTGCCAGCCGACCTTCGCGCTGCCGGTGAAGCTCACCATCGCGAAGCGCTCGTCGCGCACCATCGACTCGGCGACCGGCACCGGGCAGTGGCAGACTTCGAGTGCGCCCTCGGGCAGCCCCGCCTCGGCGAACACCTGCTGCAGCAGGCGCGAGGTGAGCGGCGTCTGCGGCGCGGGCTTGAGCACCACCGCGTTGCCGACCGCGAGCGCGGGCGCCACCTTGTGCAGCACCAGATTCAGCGGGAAGTTGAACGGCGCGATCGCGAGCACCACACCGACGGGGAAGCGCCGCGCGATGCCGATCCGCCGGCGGATCCGCGCGAGCGCCTCCGGGTCGAGCGCGTCGAGCGACAGCGGCTGGCCGGCCGCGTCGGTGGTCTGGTACTCGAATACCGCCGCGTCGACGTCGAGGGGCACTTCTTCGCCGCCGAAGCGGCGCGCCTCGGCGGCCGCGTTGTTCAGGTTGAACACCGCGCGCGAGACCTCTCCGCGCGCGTCGTACAGTGGCTTGCCGGCCTCGCGGGCGATCAGCGTCGCGAACTCGTCCCGGCGTGCCTTCACCAGCGCGGCCGCCCGCGCGAGGATGTCCGCGCGCACGAAGCGCGGCAGCGTACGCATCGTCCGGTAGGCGCGCTGCGCGCGCTCGATGGCGCGCTCGACGTCGGCCTGTCCGCACACCGGCATCTCGCCGACCACGGTGCCGTCGTAGGGGGAGCGGATGGGTTCGGTCTGCACGGTCGGTCTCCGGTCGGGGCGTTCGGTGAGCGCCATTCGACACGCCGTGCCCGGCGAGGGGAAGACGCCGCCTGCGAACGGGGTGTTGCCGCGATCAGAACGCCGCCGCCGGCCCGCGTCTCAGTAGACCAGCGAGTCCGGACCGCGCCGGGCCGCCTGTGCGAGCACCGTGACGAAGCGGCGCGCCGCGTGCGACAGGTCGTGGCCGCGCGCGGTCAGCACGTCGATCGAGGCGCGCGCGAACGCGGTGCCCTGCAGCGGCATCGCCGAGAGCGTGCCGGCCGCCGCCTCGCGCCGGAACGTCAGCTCCGGCATGAACGAGACGAGCTCGGTGGCGGCCACGACGTTCCTGATCAGCTGCAGCGAGTTGGCCTCCAGCGCGATCCTCAGCCGGATCCGCGCGGCCGCGGCCGCCTGGTCGACCAGGCGGCGGATGCCGAAGCTGCGGTCGGGCAGGGCCGCCGCCACCCCGTCGAGCTGGCGCATCGTCGGCGGTTCGCCGGCGAGCAGCGCGTGGCCGGGTGCGCCGATCAGCTGCAGCGGCTGCGGCATGCGCGCCCGCAGCATCAGGTCGTCGCGAGACGGCGAGTTGAACGCCAGCGCGACGTCGACCTCGTGCGCGAGCAGCCGCTCGGCGACCTCTGCCGACCCGAGGATCGATACCCTGAACTCGATGCCCGGGTGCGTGCGGGAGAACCGCTCGAGCACGCGCGGCAGGAAGTCGTGGGCGGTCGCCTCGACGACCGCGAGCCGCACCGTGCCGCGCCGCAGCTCGCTCAGGTCGTCGAGCCGCCGGCGCAGCGTGGCGAGGCGTCGCTCGCCGTCGTCCACGTACTCGACGAGCAGCCGGCCCGCCTCGGTCAGCGCCATGCCGCGCGCCGAGCGCTCGAAGAGCGTCGTGCCCAGCTGCGACTCGAGCTGGGCGATCTGGCGGCTGATCGCGCTGGGGGCGACGTCGAAGACGTCCGAGGCGTGGCGCAGCGAGCCGCTGCGGGCGACCTCGCCGAAGTAGCGCAGGGAGGGCGGATGCATGGCGGGTGGACGGTACGTCGGCAGGTGTGTTCGTGGAATTAGAACACTGCCATCGAATCCGTGCGATGCCACCGGGCCGGTCGCGCGGCTAGACTGAGGGCCCGTCCCCCATTTCCCGGCGAGCCCCGCCCGCCACCGCACGGAGATCCGCATGACCGGCCATCGCCCGAGCTCCCCGCGTTCGACCCCGTCCCCGCTGCGGCGCGCGCTGCTCGCAGCCGCCGCGTCCGTGCCGCTGATGGTGCCGGGCATCGCACCGGCGCAGGAGACGATCCGCTTCGGTGCGCCGCTGCCGATCACCGGCCCGCTCGCGCCCGAGGCGGTGAAGCAGCAACAGGGCTACGACCTGTGGGCCGATACGGTCAACAAGGCGGGCGGCATCAGCGTCGGCGGCAGGAAGATGAAGGTGGAGATCGTCTACACCGACTACCAGTCGAACACGCCCCGCGCGGTGCAGGCGACCGAGCGGCTGATCACGCAGGACAAGGTCAACTTCCTGTTCTCGCCCTTCGGCTCGGGTGCGGCCAAGGCCGCCAGCACGGTGTCCGAGAAGTACCAGGTGCCCACGATCGCCGCGACCGCGTCCTCGGCGCAGGTCTACGACCAGGGTTACAAGTACCTGTTCGGCACCTTCACGCCGAACGAGACGCTGACCGAGCCGCTGTCGGACATCGTTCGCCAGAAGGCGCCGGGCGTGCAGCGCGTCGCGATCCTCGCCCGCAACGACCTGTTCCCGCTCGCGATCGCGCAGGAGATGGAGAAGTCGGCGAAGGCGCGCGGCATGAACGTCGTGGTGTTCGAGAAGTACGCGATCAACACGATGGACCACTCGGCCGCGGTCGCGCAGATCAAGTCGGTCAACCCGCACTGGATCTTCGCGACGGGCTACATCAACGACCTGGTCCTGATCAAGAAGCAGATGGCCGACCAGAAGATCGAGGCGCCGGTCGTCACGATGATCGCCGGCCCCGCCTACAAGGAGTTCGTGGACGCGACCGGCAAGGGCGCAGAGAACGTCAGCAGCGCCGCGTGGTGGCACCCGGCGGCCCGCTACAAGGGCACGGACGTCTTCGGCACCAGCGAGAACTACGCGAAGCTCTTCCGCGAGAAGTACAAGGAGGATCCCGACTACGGCCACGCGTCGGCCTCGGTGTCGGGCGCGCTGTTCCAGATGGCGATCGAGAAGGCCGGCACGCTCGACCGCCAGAAGGTCCGCGACGCGCTCGCCGCGCTCAACGTGCAGACCTTCTGGGGGCCGGTCAAGTTCGGCCCCACCGGCCAGATCAACTCGCTCGAGCCGCCGGTCTTCCAGATCCAGGGCGGGCGCACGGTGGTGGTCCATCCGGCGCCGATCAAGCAGGGCGAGTTCAGGCTCGGCGTGAAGTAGTCCCCGCCCCGCCCGCCGCCGACCCGATGTACACGCTCCAGATCCTCGTCAACGGTCTCGTGCTCGGTGCCCTCTATGCGTGCATCGCGGCGGGCTTCTCGCTGGTCTGGGGCGTGCTGAACGTGATCAACCTGATGCACGGCTCGTTCATCGTCCTTGGGTCGTACCTCGCCTGGGCCGCCTACAACGGGTTCGGCGTCGCGCCCTGGATCACGCTCGCCGTCGCGGCGCCGCTGTTCTGGGGACTCGGCTGGGCGATGCAGCGCGGCATCCTGAACCGGGTGATCGCCGCACCCGTGCTGGTCACGCTGACGCTGACCTTCGGGCTCGACCTGATGCTGAACAACGCGATGCTGGTCGCCTTCAAGGCCGACTACCGCAAGCTGATCCTCGATCCGCCGCTGGGCGCGGTGGAGCTCGGCGCGGTGGTCGTGCCGGTCGACCGGCTCATCGCGACCGCGTTCGCGCTGGTGCTGACCGCGGTGCTCTACGTGATCCTGCGCAAGTCGCGGATCGGTCGCGCGATCGTCGCGGTACGCCTCGATCGCGATGCCGCGACACTGATGGGCGTGCACGTGAAGTCGATCTACGCGGCGGCCTTCGGGTTCGGCGCGGCGATGGCCGGCTGCGCGGGCGTGCTTCTCGCGCTGATCTTCCCGATCTCGCCGCTGTCGTCGGGCGCCTACCTCGGCAAGGCCTTCGTCGTGTGCGTGCTCGGCGGTCTCGGCAGCGTGCCCGGCGCCGTGCTCGGCGGCCTCGTGCTGGGCTTGGTCGAGAGCTTCGGCGCGATGGCCTTCGGGCCCGAGCATGCGGTCACGCTGTCGTTCGGCCTGCTGATCCTGTTCCTGGTGTTCCGGCCGCAGGGCCTGATCGGCAAGCGGGGGTTCGAGTGAACCGCTGGCGCGACGGCGTGCTCGTGGCCGCGGTGCTGCTGCTGGCGGCGGCGCCCTGGCTCGGCGGCGCCTACGCGCTGCGGCTCGGGACCTTCGCCTGCATGTACGCGGTGATGGCCGTGTCCTGGAACGTCATCGGCGGGCTCGCCGGCTACCCCTCGTTCGCGACCGCCGCGTTCTTCGGGCTGGGCGCGTACACCGGCGGCGTGCTGCTCTCGAAGGGAGGCGGGCTGATCGCGGCGCTGCTGCTGTCGGGCGGTGTGGCGTTCGCCGGCGCGATGGTGCTCGGTGCGGTGCTGCTTCGGCTCAAGGGCCACTACTTCGCCGTCGCGAGCCTCGCGGTCGCCGAGGTGCTGCGCGAGATCGCGAACACCTCCACCGACCTCACCGGTGGCGGCATGGGCCTGAACATCCCGCTTGCGACGCTCGGCGGCGCCGGGCCCGAGGCCGAGGCCCGCTTCTTCTTCCTCGCGATGTGGGCGCTGCTGATGGTCACGCTCGCGGTGGTCATCGCGGTCGAGCGTTCGCGTCTCGGCTTCGGGCTGGTCTGCATCCGCCAGAACGAGGCGGCCGCGGACATGATCGGCGTGAACACGACCCTCTACAAGAGCCTCGCGTTCGCACTGTCGGGCGTGTTCGTCGCGATGGCCGGCGCGCTCTACGCGGGGTGGGTCCACTACATCGAGCCGCCCGACGTGTTCGACGTGCTGTACTCGGTCAAGCCCATCGTGATGGCGCTGCTGGGCGGCCTGGGCTCCACGACCGGCGCCGTGCTCGGTGCGTTCCTGTTCCTCGGGATCGAGGAGACCGTCTGGCGCAACTCGCTCCAGATCCACAGCGGCCTGCTCGGCCTGCTCGTCGTGGTGCTGCTGCTGTTCCTGCCGCACGGCATCGTGTCGCTCGCCCCGCTCGCGAAGCGGCTCGGGGTGCGCCGTGCCTGACGCGCTGCTGCGCCTCGAGTCGGTGTCGCGCCGCTTCGGAGGGCTGCAGGCGCTGCAGGACGTCTCGCTCGAGGTCGGGCGCGGCGAGGTACTCGGGCTGATCGGACCGAACGGCGCCGGCAAGACGACGCTGGTCAACGTGATCTGCGGCGTGCACCGCGCGAGCGCCGGGCGGGTGTTCTTCGAGGGTCGCGACATCACCGCGCTGAAGCCGTACCGGACCGCGCGCTCGGGTCTGGCCCGCACGTTCCAGATCGTGCAGCCGTTCCCCGAACTGTCGGTGATCGACAACGTCGCGGCCGCGGCCGGGTTCTCGCGCGGGCTGGGGCTGCGCGAGGCGCGGCGCGCGGCGCTCGAGCAGCTCGAGTTCGTCTCGCTCGCCGACCTGGCCGCGCGACCCGCCGCGAGCCTGACGCTTGCGATGCGCAAGCGACTCGAGCTCGCCAAGGCGCTCGCGATGCAGCCGCGGCTGCTGTTCCTCGACGAGGTCAACGCCGGCCTGAACTCGGCCGAGGTCGAGCAGGCGATGGCGCTGATCCGCCGGATCTCGGGCTCCGGCATCACCATCGTGCTGATCGAGCACCTGATGAAGGTGGTCATGTCGGTGTGCTCGCGCATCGTCGTGCTGCAGCAGGGCGCGCTGATCGCCGAGGGCCCGCCGGCCGGGATCGTCGCGGACCCGCGCGTCGTGGAGGCCTACCTGGGCAAGAAGTACGCGCAGGCCGCGCGGAGCCCCGCATGAACGGGCCGGTCGCGGCGGCGCCCGACGACGGCCGAGGCGGGCCTGCCGAGCTGATGCGCATCGAGGGCCTGCAGTCCGGCTACGGCGAGGTCACCGTGCTGTGGGGCGTCGACCTGTCGATCCGCCAGGGTGACGTGACCGCGCTGATCGGCTCGAACGGCGCGGGCAAGTCGACGCTGATGCGTACCGTCTCCGGGCTGGTCCGCGCGCGCGCGGGGCGCATCCTGTGGCGCGGCGAGCCGATCGAGCGCAGCGACCCCGCGCAGGTGCTCGGGCGCGGCATCGCGCACGTGCCCGAGGGCCGGCGGCTGTTCGGCGCGATGCCCGTCGAAGACAACCTGATCATGGGCGCGTACCTGCGACGCGCGTCGCGCGCCGAGCTCGCGCGCGACCTCGATCGCGTCTACACGCTGTTCCCCCGGCTCGCCGAGCGGCGTACGCAGGCGGCCGGCACGATGTCGGGCGGGGAGCAGCAGATGTGCGCGATCGGCCGCGGGCTGATGAGCGCGCCGACGCTGCTGATGATCGACGAGCTGTCGCTCGGGCTGTCGCCACTGCTGGTCGAGCAGCTGGTCGAGGCGCTCGGCGCACTCAATCGCGAGGGCCTGACGATCCTCGTCGTCGAGCAGGACGTGATGACCGCGCTCGAGGTGTCGCGCACCGCCTACGTGATGGACACCGGCCGCATCGTCCGGCACGGCCCGAGCCGCGAGCTGCTCGACGACCCCGCGGTGCGCCGTGCCTACCTCGGCGCGCTCGCCGACGACTGAGCCCGCGCCTGCCCGACTCCAGGAGACCTCCATGAGCACCCGTCCGTTCGCCCCCGGCGGCTATCGATTCATCCCCGCGGTCTCGCAGTACTCGGGCGGCGTCGCCGCCGAGCACGGCCATCGCATCGAGCGCGTGCGCTTCGACCGAGTCGTGCCGCTGCGAGAAGGCTTCGCCGCGATCGAGCGTCACCTCGCCTCGATCGGCCGCCCGGTGAGCGCGTTCTGCGCGTGCGAGTTGCGCTCGCCGGCCCCCTTCACCGAGGAAGGGTTCCGCGCGTTCAACGCGATCTACATCGAGACGCTGAAGCGCTGGGGCCTGATGGACGGGGAGATCAATCCGGTCGCCCGCAGCAACGTGTGCCCGGAGATCGACCCCCCGTCCGAACCCGGGTTCTTCGCGTTCGCCTACACCGTGCCGGACGCGCACGCGGCGCCGTCGTGGATCGTCGCCGGCAGCGGCGAGTCGGTCGAGGGCAAGGGCGACTACCGCGACAACATGGTCGCCCGCGGGGACACCTCGCCCGCGGGGCTGCGCGCCAAGGCGCGCTTCGTGCTCGACGAGATGGAGCGCCGGATGGGCGCGCTCGGTGCCGACTGGTCGGTCGCCACCGGCGTCCAGGTCTACACGATCCACGACTTCCACCCGCTGGTGGCCGACGAGCTGGCGCGCCGCGGCGCGATGCGCGGCGGACTGACCTGGCACTTCAATCGGCCGCCGGTGCGCGAGCTCGAGTACGAGATGGACTGCCGCGGCGTGCCGGCGGAGCGCACGATCTCAGCCTGAGCGGGCGCTTCCGGCCGCCAGCGCGCGGACCGCGGCCGCGATCCGGTCCTCGAGCCGCGCCGCGTCGGCGATGACCCCGCCCAGCGTGAAGAACGGGTGCAGCATGCCGGCGAACACCTCGTGCTCGACCGGCACGCCGGCCCGCGCGAGCTTCGCCGCGTAGGCCGCGTTCTCGTCGACCAGCGGGTCGAACTCGGCCGACAGCACGAGCGCCGGCGCGAGCCCGCGGACGTCGGCGCGGTGCATCGGCGAGGCGCGCGGGTCCGCACGGTCGGACGCCTGCGGCGCGTACTGCGCGTAGAACATCCGCACCGCGGCGGTCGTCAGCATGTAGCCCGCGCCGTTGCGCGTGAACGAGGGCCAGTCGCCGGTCATGTCGGTGCACGGATAGATCAGCACCTGCAGCGCGAGCGGACGGCGCGGGTCGTCGAGGCACTGCTGCGCGACCACCGCGGCGAGGTTGCCGCCCGCGCTGTCGCCGCAGACGACGATCCGTTCGCGCGAGGCGCCGAGCTCGGCCGCGTGGTCCGAGCACCAGGCGAACGCGTCCCACGCGTCGTCGACCGCGGCCGGGAAGCGGTGCTCGGGCGCGAGCCGGTAGTCGACCGAGACCACCACGCAGCCGGCCTTCGCGGCGAGCCGGCGGCACGGCGTGTCGTAGCTGCGCAGGCTGGCGAGCATGAAGCCGCCGCCGTGGAAGAACACCATCAGCGGCGCGTCCGGCGTCTGATCGAGCGGCCGGTAGATGCGGACCGCGATCGGGCCGCCCCGGCCCGGGATCGCGGTCTCCTCGACCGAGGCGACCGGCAGCGATGCGGGCAGCAGCGGCATGCGCTGCGCCTCGTAGACCTCACGCAGCCGCGGCGGCGGCAGGCCCGCGGGCAGGTCACCGGTGCGGCGGATGGCTTCGGCGGCGTCGGGGTGCAGGGGCATGGGTGCGGGGCGGCGAGCGCCGGCGGGGTCGGGGCTTCCAGTCTGCCGCTCGCGTCGCCCGCGGTGCAAGCGGCCGGCGTCGATCCACAGGCGCGTCAGGCGCCGTCGCGCCGCGCGCCACCCCACCAGGTGCCCCGCCGCAGCGCCGACAGCGCGAAGAAGACGACCGTCGCGGCCGCCGCCGCCGCGGTCACCGCCCGGTAGGCGGCGACCATCGCGGCGTCCGCCGCCGTGCCCCGCGCGATCGCGGCCGACTCGAAGCCCTGCAGCACGCCCATCCACACCGTCGCGCCGAGCACGATGCCGACCGTGCGCGTCACCATCGTGAGGCTGCCCGCCACGCCGCGGGCCGACACCGGCAGCGCGGCGACGACGAGGTCGCTGTAGGCCACCTGGAAGAGGCCCGGCCCCGCGCCCTGCAGCAGCAGCCAGCCGCCCATCGTCGCGGCGTGCGGGACCGCGGGCCACGATGCGATGCCCGCGAGCCCGACGACCGAGACCGCCGCGCCGGCGAGCGCCGCGCGCCGCGTGCCGAGCGCCGCGACCGCGCGCGGCGCGAGCCACGAGCCCGCGAGCATGCCGAGCGCCCACACCGACAGCATCAGCCCGGTGTCCCACGCCGACCAGGCGCCCCCGCGCAGCAGGAAGTACGGCGTCGTCAGCGGCACCGCGAAGCACGCGAACTGCACGACGCACGCGCCGACGTTGACCAGCGCGAAGCGCGTGTCGCGCGCGACCTCGCGCGGCAGCAGCGGCGTGGCCGATGCACGCTGCCGGCGCACGAATGCGGCGATCGCGGCGGCCGCGGCGAGCGCGGCGACCAGCGCGGGCACGAGCGACGCGCCCGTCTCGGCCGCCGTGCGCGCCGTCGCGCTCGGCGCGAGCAGCGCCGTCCCCAACAGCGTCGGCACCAGCAGCACCAGCCCGAACGCGAGCGCGAGCGTCGCCGAGCCGCCGAGGTCGAAGCGGCCGTCGGTGCGGACGACCTGCCGCGCCGCCGCCGGCGCGAGCACCGCCGAGCAGGCGAGCGCGCCGAGCACGATCGGGATGCGGAACGTGTACACCCCGGGCCAGCCGAGCGCCGCGACCGCCGCGCCCCCGGCGATCGGCGCGACCACGCCCGCGATCGCCTGCGCGCCGCCGAACGCCGACAACGCCCAGGTGCGCCGCGACGCGTCGACCAGGAGCGTCGCGAGCGCCGGCGCGCACGACAGCGTGAGCGCGACCGACACGCCCTGCAGCGCGCGCGCCGCGAGCAGCCACTCGTAGGACGGCGCGAGCGCGCACGCGGTGAACGCGATCGCGCCGAGCGCGAGCCCGGCGCGGAACACGCGCAGGTAGCCGATCCGGTCGCCGAGCGCGCCGAAGCCGATCATCAGCGCGCCGTAGGTCAGCACGTAGCAGACCGCGACCCAGCGGATCGCGTGCGTCGGGATCGCGAAGGCCTCGGTGATCGCCGGGACCGCGACGTTGACCGCGAAGT
>Ga0315899_10006260_pt1 | contig 12815 bp, 11 predicted proteins | sample LakEriMetagenome_2_FD_203518 | JGI IMG/M metagenome (GOLD analysis project Ga0315899, IMG submission 203518) | Freshwater fungal communities from buoy surface, Lake Erie, Ohio, United States - Buoy 4 MA112 | ecosystem: Environmental > Aquatic > Freshwater > Lake | place: USA: Lake Erie, Ohio...
CTTTAGGAGGCCGGAAAAAGAGCAATCGGAGAGCATGGGCTGACCTGCGCCCGCGGCATCGGCGTACGGGCCATGCATGGAAGGAGCGGGGACCCGGGTTTGTGGGCACGTCAATAAAGAACAGTGAGCTGACCGTCGTGTGATGACCGCCAACACCCGCGTGCGCGGGCCGCGTCGTGTGTCTCGATCCGAGCAGCATCAGGAGGCCGTTATCCTCTAACAGTAGAAGGCCATCCTCCAGCATTACCCTGCCCCTTGCTTCTGCCTCCATTGCTGCCCCCACAGCTGCCGCCCTTACCACCTCCGCCTCCCTTGCTGCCACCATCGCGTCCCGAGGGGACGCGAGCGTTCTGTTAGTTCTGTTGAGCTTCGGCTTTGTCCATGAGGTAATGTAGGGCGACGCAGCCCACAACGCAGGCAACCATCATGACCATGCCCCAGTCGAAGGGCTTGTTGTGCAAGGGGTGGAGGCAGCTGCTGTTTCAGCATCAGCTCCTGCGTGTGCAGCGCCAGATCCCAGAAGTGTTTTGCATTGCGCAGCGCCTGCGCATCACGTGTGGCCGGAGCCGAGTGGAGATTCGGAGCTAACTTCGGAATCAAGCCAGGAGCCTGAGCCTGGTCTTTGACCTCAGCATTGCCCACGACAGGTTTGGGTCAAGCAGCCACGTGCAGCAGAACGGGTTACTATCGCATCCTCAGGACCTTGCCGGCCCGATGCGTGTTGCTGCGCAGCGTAAGATCATCACAATCAACACCTATAGGCAACAATGTGCTGACAATCAGAACATTCCTTTTCTCCCCGAGATTGTAACCACTATTGTTCGCACCAGCTGCCGCATGCACGGCGAGTTTTTGCGTCTACTTTTTCTACAGGGCCACACACACAAACCCGAGCTCAAACCGGGGTTGCAATCAATGTACTGAACTGGACTGGGATGGACCCAAGCAAATCAATGGTGAACATGCCTACCATTGTAGGAGGGAGTAAGTATTAATAATATCAAGTATATCAATATCAAGTGCGTTCGCACGCGTGCGCCGTGGGCGTTGAGCTTACGCAAGGTTTCATCCAAGCAGAGTTGCAGAACCTCGGGCGGTGACCCTAAAAATAAACGCTCGACACACTTGTCAGGCCCTCCTGGCACACGCCTACTGAGATTCCGAGTCCCAGTCACTCGGCGTAGTCCGAGTCCCAGTCACTCGGCGTGTTGCAAATCGGGGAGAGGGCACGCCGAGGGAGGTGTGCTGGGGCGCTGACATCCACAGCGGAGCTGACGGCCATCGCGCCTCCGTGAAGTGCGCAGCCGTCCGGCGGCAGCTGTCGACACATGGGTACATACGAAGCCAGGATGAGTGCGACTTCCGCCCGAGGACCAAGCTGCTCCCAAATTTGTGCTGCGCGACAGGGTGGTCCGCGTTCGCAGCAGCCAGAAAAGGGCCAGGGCAGCCGCCGGAGTGCGCGGCGGCGGGTATCCCTGCTCGCGAGCGTCCATTTCCCTCGCGCACATCGCACCTGCCCCTGGTGCGTGTCTTCAAAAAACAATATGGTTTATCTAGTTGTCATGGTTCCGTGATCTTCAAACGCACACGCATGCAGTCGAGCTGGTCGCGTGGAAGGGGGGAGACACTAAGGACCTACACCGGACTCTGTTCCGAGATGCAGCCGGATGCACTGCGCCGTAGCTCTCATATGCTGCACGTGACCCTTCCCTTCAACTCCGTGTCGTGCTGGCACGACCGTTCTCGCTCTGAGCTCTCTGCTGCGAAAGGAGTTGCAAACGCACTCAAGCATCCAACACGTGCTTGTTCATGTCGTAACCGTCAATCATGTGTGGCGGGATCGACGACTTGTGAGGGAACGAATAGCTATAGGGGGCCTCCACGTATTCGCGCTCCGCTACCTTGGGGTTCACGTAGTTGGACCACGTCGGCTGATGCGGCGGGTAGTACTGCAGGTCAAAAAAAATGCACATCAATCGCGCAGCGTGAACACAACAACAAACATTCTCAGAGATGCCTGCGCGCCGACGCGTGCTGCACGCGGGGTTCAGTGATGGCGTGGGGCCACAGAACAGGAAAGACAAAAACCTTGGGTCGATCCGCGTGGGGCCTCGGCCTCGGACCCACGTAGCGAGGGCTAGTGTAGGCTGGTTCCTCGTACCACCGATAGTACTTCGGGTAGTACGGGTCAGGCGCTGGCTTGTACGGGTACTTGTAACTATCGAGGGCCGGCCACTTGATGTGGATGGGCGGGGTTTGAAAAGGTTCCTTACCCTGCAGAATTGGCGCGGAACGGCACGCCGCCACAGATACAGGTCATCATGTCAAGAGAGGCAGAGGCCCATGCCAGGGACAGGTTTTGGGGACGCGTAGGCGCAGTGTAGAGAGGTTCAATAGAAATAATGAAATGCGCCGTGACCTGAGAGACCTCCTACTCTTATGTAAATTCAAGCGTATGAAGGGAGAGGTGGGGGGGGGGGGATCAAGGGTTGACAGGGAAAATGAAACAGCCACACGCAAACCACAAAAAGCCCCTGAGACAAAAAAAAGAACAAGACAAAGTCTCCAGAAATACACTCGGGCACTGAATACACAAACAAATAAATAAACCATGCCCACGTGTACACGGATTGTGTACGCACCGTGGCAACCACTTTCGGGGGGGGCGGAGCCGGGTTCAGCTCCTTGTCCGAGAACCACGCATACGGACGGAAGGACCCGTCATCCAGCGCAGCAATGTCTTCGTTGGCCTGCGCCTTCTCAAAGAGAGGACACTGCATTTCCGTGCCGTCCATCTCCGTCTGCGAGGCCTTGAACCACTCGTAGATTTTCTGCTGGCACGCCAAGGGACAGGGGCTGCAGCTCTCTGGTGTCTGCGGATACGAGCAGTACAACGAGCTCGAAAAGCACGTGCACGTGTCCGCCGAGATTCCCTTCGAGCTGGGCGACATGCAGCTCTGCGTCTGAGTCAGGCATTGCTTCAACTGCTCCTCCCCCTCGCACACTGCCGCCAGGTGCGTAATGTCGACCTCACTCGGCGCGGCAGCACCGTCGTCCGGCGTCATATTCAGCGACGTCTCGTCGAAGCAATTGTGTGTGTCGAGGCCGCAGCACATGGGGTACGGCGAGCAGGCGTGCGCGCCCAGCACGCCCCCGGAAACAACCCCGAAGCAGTTGTCGGCGTTGCCGCTCGGGCAGCACGACGGCCAGGGCTCGCAAACTGACAGGCCCGATTGCGCACCTGGGAATGCCGGCGAGAAGATGGACGAGGACAGCGCCTCGCGCGTCTCCCGCGCGTGGCGACCTCTGCGCCCGTCGGTTGAGGCCTCGGTCGTCTGCCAAGCGTGCTCCAGAGCGTGCTCCTGCGAGTTGAGTGTGGCCAGCTGCTCCCGCATGCTGCCTTCCACTCCACGCAGCCCCTTAAGCCTATCCACCATTCGCTCCCTCTTTATCCTCAGCGAGTCGTCGGTGAAGGTGCCGTCCCCGGCGCCAATCTGCAGCGCCTCCGATTCGCCAAGCTGCCTGCCGCCGCGCATGAGGGCGAGCGCCGCGAGCGCGAGAGTGAGTGCGACGGCCGCGGCCACCGCGCTGACCTGCACGCGTGCGCCCATCTTTTACTCTCCCCCCATAAATGACAGTGACACTTCGCAACATACTCAAAAATCTGTTCCTCGGCAGAAATGGGGGGGAGCGCCTCCCGTGCGCCGCTGGCGGTCGTGGGGCTCTGTGCCGCGGCGGTGGCGCTGGTGCTGGAGCTGAGAGTGTCGCGCTTCTCCCGGGTGGCGCTGGTGCAGCAGCGGCCCGTGTTGGTCGACGTGTTCCCGCCGACCCCCGCGGTAAGCTCTGTGAGTTGAGCAGGGTTACCGAAAGGGCCTGGACGCAACTGCCGTATGCGAGCTGTGTGCCTATTCTTGCGCGACACTGACCGCGTGCTCACGATCCTCCGCCGCAGTGGGGTGCGACGCCGTCGAGCGTTGGGCAGGTCGGAAACGGCGAAACGCCAAAGAAGGGCCAGGACAGCAATGTGCTGGGGGGCGCGTACCAGTACCCAGACTATGCGCGCCGGGTGGAGAAATTTGGCCAGGTGCGGTTGCTGGAGCAGATCTTCCCCGAGACACCCAAGGTACGGTTGAGGATGAGCGTGCGCGAGTATGAGTGCGTGCTGTTTTTGACCACCTCGCATACGCACATCCAGTGGGGCACAACTCCCAACAGCATCGGGGCTGTGGGCGCTGGCGAGAAGCCAGCCCCGGGGCAGGACATCAACGTGCTGGGCGGCGACTATGTGTGGCCCGCGTACGTGCGGCGCGGTGGGGGCTACTTTCTGCTACCACCGCCGCGCGCGTATGTCTTCCGGGCACCGTCGGCGCGTGGCACCCTGCGGCCAGGCGCCATCCATTCTAGGGTGTGGCCCGGGCGAGGGCAGAAGCTATTGATCCCTCATGGAGCTGACCTCAGGATGGAGGAGCTGCCACACGACGCTGCCGCAAAGCTGTGGGGCGGCGAGTACAGCTCTGTGGGCAAGTTTCCGGCGGGTTTCAACGGCCAGCGCTCATATGGGGGAGAATGGAACGTGTGGGCTCTGCCGACGGAACAACAAATAGCTAACGGCGCAGGGTGCGATGAGCCGTGCATTGACGGGCCGCTTGCTAGCATCGGGGAGCACAACGTGCTAGATGGTCTTGGCAATGACCCGGACTCGTCGGTCTGGAATCCTAAGGCTGGTGATCAGCCTGCTGGCACTGGAAATAGTTGCTGCGGGCAGTCAGCGCTAGGCACGGCTGGTGGCTTCGAGGAGCCCAGCCCCGCATGGCTGAGCGCTTGAGAGTAAGGTCGTGTACGTAATAAAGGTTGGCCGCAGAAAGTGAAACCCGGTATTTCATTATGATTCATCACTATTATATCATTACTATTAAACCTGGGCCAAATGTGTGACACCTCGGTCGCCAAAGCCGTTCAAGGCCAACCGAGGTTCCAATGTTTTTTTAAATTGCTAATTAGTAATTTTAAAAATCAAATTACTAATTACTGTTGAATCTGGACCAAATGGGTGGCACCTCCGAGTCGGTCGCCAAAACCGTTGAAGGCCAACCCTAAACCCAATCCCGACACAGGTTTGCCCTCCCTCGGGCACTGGGGGTTGCGGAATAGCTGGGCTTCGAGCCAAATATTGGATATGGACAACTCAACTGCAGATAAGTAACAAGTGGTATGCCGCTCCGCTGGGGCGCGTAATGCTGATACCTCGCCAAAGTTATCGCCGCTAAGATGCGTGCGGTGCATGTTCTGTTACATCAAATTTTGACCCCATCTTGCGAACCAGTGCAGTTGAAGTTCGAAAATATTGTATTGAAAAGCTCAGAAATTTCAGTCAGTCCCTCCCGAGGTGAAAGGAAACTACCTCCGCGCCACGCGCATCTGCCTCTGCCGTACTCATTCCTCCTTCTCTGCCTTAACCACTCACAACATGAGCTCTCGGCTGTCGTATAGTGGATCATTGCTCTTTTGTACAGAGCCGCGGCTCCACTCCCGAGCCAAATCATATGCGCCATCGGAACCCCGATCTGCGTTTAAGATTGGCGACGGTGGCGCCATGGGCGGCGAAGCGTACTGAAGATTTTCATTCCGTGGGCTCAACTCTGAATTTTCTGGGACGGGCTTCAGGGCCCGCTTAGTTTTTTGGACCCAAAGTCAACGGGCGGAGACGTACACGGCATAGAGAGCGAGACATAACGCGACAAAAGGTGTTGACATAAACAGAAAATAAACAGCACCGAGGCACGCGTATGATATCCTTGCATACGCGCAAGCGTACGCTCATACCCACGCACAACCACACAGACCAATAGACAGATACCTCTGGGTCTAGTGATAAGAATCGGATCCTGTCAAGGGAGAGTGGGCCGGCTTTAGAAAAGGCCTGCAGAACGGCGACACATTCGCACACGCTATCAGTGAGTGAGGGGAAGATCTGAAAACGAGGAGGGAAGAAGGGCTAGCCTAGTAGCGATGAGAACAGCGGCGCAGTGGCAACATAATTTGCGACGGAGAGACAGCAAGGGCCCATGACCTCAGCCAGCAGCGGTTGCGCAGATGAGGGTGCAAGCGTGTCGTCATCCCTGTCCGCATCCCCGGATGCACTTTCGTCTTCTGGCGCGCGGATGTTCACCTGGGTCCCCCGCGCGGGGGGCCCAGAGTGCATTAAGACCTTATTTTGGGAATCTACACTGGTGCGCGGCGATACTACCGAAATTTCCGTGTCGTGGTCCTCAACATTTGACCTTACGCCAACAGCTCCTGCGTGCGCATAGCGCGCGAGATTTTTCTCATCCCAATCTGACTTAGCGTTGGATTTAGGCACTATTGCGTAAGGTTGCACTTCTTGGACGTCCCGATTCGGCGAGAGATTGTTGCCGGCGGGAGGCGCACCTACGAGGCCTTGATGGATGGCCTGTCTAACTTTCTCCTGCATGGCGCGGACGACGTTTGTGTTCTGAACAGTCGGGGAAGGGTAGAAGAAGCATGGAGAGGAGAAGAGAGGAGGGGAGGGGACGGAAGAGAAACTTTACAAGTCATTTGAGTCCGTACCATATCGCACTAAACTGCGATCATCAAAGCGAATCTCAAAAAAATTTGCCGCCCGTCGCTGTGACAGTGCCACAGCGACGGCGACAACAGGAGAACACTGTCACAGGGAAAAATATCTATCACAAGCTGTGGAACGCTGCTGGCACACGCAAAAAAACTACTGATACGGACCACTATTACGGATCGGGGAAACCCGCAAAAATCTACTGTCACTGAGATTCACGGTGGAATACCCCTCAGGCACATGCAAGGAAATACCATGGACTCGTCGAGACCAATCCTGGCCCGCCCGTTGAGCTGGTGTTGATCCGTCCACGGGAGCGCCGCGGCTCTTTCGATGCCTGCTCCGCCTGCTCCTCCCGGCGTCGCCAGTAGAGTGTCATATAGAGAACCGTTGTCTGCTCGAGTGTCATATAGAGAACCGGCTCCTGCTCCTCCCGGCGTCGCAAGTATAGTGTCATATGGGGAGCCTTTGCCCACGTCTACGGCAAGATCCGTTCTGCTGTCTGCGGAATTTCCAACGGGCGCCACCACGACATAGTCTGACAAGGCATCGTTTTCTTCTTCCTTCCATGCCAGAAGGTTCGGAATTTTCCCACCCCGATCTGCAGCCCGCGGCCCTGTATTGGGCGATGAACGAATTCCGGCCTTGAACTCCTGAATAATGGGGTCTTTTTCACTCGAGCTGGTCCGCGGTGCTGTCAGCGGTGCTGCATATTTGTCCACCCGCGGTGATGACGGTGGCGCGTTGTGACCGTTCGCGCGACCATCGTGCAAAGACTGAAGTGGAATCTCATTGCTTGCACCATCAAGACCCGCCGCCAGGTAATCAGGTAGCCCTGGCAAGGAAGGTGGGCCTTTTGCCCGCGTCAGGACCACTCGCACACGCTGCGTTGTGCCAACACTCATGCGCATAACTTCCACCTCCAACGTGCAGGTGCCCGTGATCTGTCCAAAGTGATAGCGAAGATCCGGCGCGCCCAGAGTATCGACCGGAATCCCGTTGACCCTCATCAACAAGTCATCAGACCTCAACCCGCAGCGGTCAGCTATCGACCCCGGAAGCACGTTGGTAACCTTATGCATGTTAAAGATCGAATTTCCGCTCGATGTTGGAGAGCATGTGTGCGAGAAGACAATTCCCAGCGGCCCTTTATCAATCTCCGTTTCCATTCTGCTCGACCGTGACTCCTGGGCGCGCACGCTGTCGGAGTTAGACGACGCTGCCGTGCCGTGCCCTCCACGCTGCTGCTGCTGCATAAATTGAGCTCGCCGCTCGGCGGCACGCTCGGATCTATCGGACGGCGGAGATGGCGCATTCCGCAAAGTAGGCGTGGAAGCTGGTGCCGTTAACGGCGGCATGTCCGAAATCACCGGGTCGTCAGTAACTAACATATCGACGTCTTCAAGCATCTCTGCATGGACTTCGTATCTCTGCACGGGCGGCGCCTGGAGCGCCAGCTGTGGAGAAATTAGCTGCACCGTTGGAGGGAGCACCAGCGGTGGAGAAAATCGCTGCATCGTTGGAGATTCACGTGTCGAACAGTTCAGACTCTGCAAGTCGGCATGCCCACCTATGGTGGCGCGAAGAGGTGCACCTGAGATGGGAATGTGGATGGGTGTCACGCTGTAGCTCGCACGCATGAGGACAGGTTGATCTTTGTTGGAAAGCTGTTCGTCATGTGAATGCCGAGAATTGTTGTTTCGAGAAAATGGACTGTGGTCACGATGCACGGCCGGTGCATGCGAGCCGGAATTTTGAGGCTGCTGCAAATGTTGATGTAGACGTTGGCTCCTCGAGGGTGAGGGATTGTCCAGCGCAGCCCTGAGGGCGTTCAAGGCGTGTGCGCTAGGTCCATGGGCACCATTACTCCTTGGTTCTTGCGGTTGGGTTCTGGAATTCCCTCCATCCTGTCCAGGCATGGGATTGGCATACCACGCTCTCGCATTCGGAGACAATCGCTGCTCCACCGAACTGCCGCAAAAATTTTACTTTAGATTTCATACAGTGCAGCTCGCGCCGGATCGCGGGCAAGCAGCGGCATGGCCCAACCTGCCGTGGCGGGCGTCAGGCCGCGATATGGAATTCGCATATGGAGTTGCATCCGCGGCAGGCGAAGTGTGCCTGTGCCTTGTCGGCGCTCGGCCGCGCTCTGCAGCTCTCGCAGGAATGCCGGAGTTTTCAGCATTCCGCAATTCAAATCGACTTGCGTGTATATGGTCCGGCGAACGGTTCCTTGCCGGCGCCCGGCCGCGCTCTCCAGAGCCCGCAGGCATGACGGAGTTTGGCGACATTGCACGATACACCACCCTCTCCATCTCGCTGGGTCCGGTTTGCCGCCATGCGTGCGGCTGTGTCGCCATCTGGTGCACCAGTTGCACGGGGGGCGGCGGCTGGTGCACGTAAGAGAAGTGTTGGACTGGGCTGGGACAACGCGGCGACACCACTAACTGAGGGGTGTACGCAGCAAAAACCATCACATCCTGTGCTGCTGTCTGTGGGTGCTGAACGTACATGCCCGTGGGAGAGATGCTGCGCGGTACCGCGCCCGGCGACTGCGACCGCGGACTAGCGTACCCGCCGTACATCCCCATCACCTGCACCTGCATGGACGCACGTGGCGCCCGCGCGCAACCCAGCACAATATCAGCCAGCGCACTTCCCGCGCCGGCCAGCAGGCAGTCTGATTCGATTGCGTCGCGGCGCACTGCGCCGGCACTCAAGGCGCAGGGCGGGCGCAGCACCTGGTGCGGCGAAACACCGCGCATGTGAGTCGTATGCGTTGGGCTGGCGCTTCTGTACGACTCAAAACGCGGCGGGCTCGGGTGCCGCTGCATAGGTTGCGCAAGAAAGAGACTCTAGAGCAGACGACACTCAGTCAGACGAATTACGGCACGCGCCCTCCTCACATGCGGGGGGCAGTGGTTCCTTGTACGCAACAAGTGTGTAAAAAAGTGAAAACCATGTTCCGGAAACTTCGTTTGTACGATGACGTAGTAAAATAGCGAAGGTCATGGCGCATAGGCACGCGCTTCTTGCCTCGAAGGCACTGGCGGTCGCGGTGCTGCTGAGCCCTGTAGCTGCGGTGCCGGTGTGGCAAGCGGACGTGGCCGCGCCACAGATGCCGGAGGCTTACAGCGCGCGGGTTCTTCAGCAGCACCTTGACGGCGAGAGCCAGACGGCGACCACGCGATTCTATGCCGTGTATCACGACTTTTCGCTCAAAATGCAGCGAGTCGACCACAGGTGGTGCTGCATATCGTGTGGCATGTGGTGGGCGCGGCTGCGCCAGCTGACATGACATGCTGGCGCGCCGCCCAGTGCCGACCCCTTCCCGGCGAACATCACGGCATGGCGGGCGGAGAAGCTGATCCAGCGCTACGGAAGAGAGTAAGTAGTATTTGATATTTTCTGTATTCTTGCCGGCATGCGCGCAAGCTGACGCGTCTTTTTCTCCCGGTTCAGGTGGAAAGATGCCTGCGGCGGTGCACGGTTTCTGGTGCTGAACAAAGAATGAGAGCACGCCTGTACTGCTGCATGTGATTCGTCATGTATGAACCGAGAATCGTATGCGTGCGCGCACGCGCATGTATGCATATATCGCGCATGCATACGTGCGTGCATGCATACATGCGTGCCGCGTATGCATCTGCACACACAGACGTGAACATAACCGCGCGCCACCGCAATCTGATGCCCACGCAGCCCGCTGAATTTTCATCTTCGGCAGGTGGAGCCCTTTTTCAACGACACACGATGCTATTCCCTCGCCATTCCTTCCACGTGTGTTTCTGTTGCCCTTCTATCCAACATTCACTGCTCCATCTCCGCCTGAGTTCTTGCTTCCCCGCGCATATCTGAGCCTCTGTGCCCGCGAGCGCCTCCGCTTATCCCCTCCCCCCACCCCCCGAACCACCACCACACACACACACACGTACGCACAGAGATTGCATGCTTGCCCACGATTTCCCAGTCCTGTCCGCGCACATTCCTTCAGACTACGCCTTCAAGTTCAAGCACAGACTGCCAACGCCGCAAGGCCCTTTATATGTCTGGCATGGTACCGAATTCTCAAAGTCCTCGATGTAGTGACTTTCCCATAGTAAATATACTAGGGCACTGACTTTTGAGACTTTGTGTCTGGGTAGCCAAGAAACTACCAACGATGTGCCTGAACAATGGAGCCACGATAAGCGCCTACCGACTTCACCCCCCAGACCCCCCACACACGCCGCCATCGGGGTGGATGCTGGTACACTTCAACGTCTCCCAAGACTGCAGGCAAAAATTCTCAAAAAACACTCAAAAATTCTCAACAAATTTCAAAAAAACACTTGCTAATGCTGATGCTGTATGGTAAATATGCTTAGGGTACTGAGTTTTGAGAATTTCTGCAGTTCGTGGAACCACACCTTCCTCCACTATGATCCCACTGCGCCTGCCACTGCAGACATGGCACCCCCGGCAGAAATTCTGAAAAGTCAGCGCCCTAGCCTAATTTGTTATACTAATTGTTGTGCTCTGACTTTTTCAGAAACATTTTCTAGGCAAACGGCACCTGTCTCCCTATTGCGGCCAGAGAAGCAGCGCGCAAGCAGTTCGTGGTTGGGAAGGGCATGGTGAATGCCGAGACAAGGATTCAACGGCTGAGGCGTGCGGTGCGGGCCGTGTGTGTGTGTGTGTGTAAATGTCTGTGTCCACGTGTCTCGGATACGCGACAGCAAATGAATTGAGAGGCACAGGCAGGGGTGTCTGTGTGTGTGCGCGCGCGCACACACACACACTCTCTCTCTCTCTCTCTCTCTCTCTCTCACACACACACGCACAGCTCTACAGTCAGGGCCTGGACTGGGATGCGGGGGCCTCCACGCGCATGGATAACCTTTCTATTCGCCAAGCTTCTGTGCTCGCAGGTGTGTGTATGCGGTGTGATGTGCGTGTGCGCGCGCGGGGAGGGGGGGGGATGCTGCGTGCTGTGCGCTGTCCTCTGTGTGTTGTGTGTTCACTCAAACATGTTCATGCATGGTGGCACACCAAAGGTACGACCGACCATTCCATGCAGCATCACCTGTTTTTGTTTTTCACACACCCTGTACACACCCTATGCACACACGATACACACCCGATACACACCCTTGACATAAAAACCCCGCACGCGCAAAAAAGCGACCACTTTCCCAAAAATATAGACAAATAAAAAATTAAATAAAAAAACCCCCGCAGGCACGAAGAAGCGACCTCTTTCATCCCCACACCGTCTGCCTGTTCGCCTTTGCGGGACAGGCAAAGGCTCCGAAACGGCGCGATTTCATGCCCCCGTGCATGTTCCCGAACAGTTTGATGCCCGCGACGCCTGGCCCATGTGTAACGGCTCCATATCGCGAGTTCGTGACCAAGGGGTGTGTGGCGCTTGCTGGGCTTTTGGGGCGGTTGAGGCCCTGGAGGACCGCTTCTGTATTGCCTCCTCCTCCACCACCACCACCCTAGCTCCTGCACGAAGTGAGGGCATACTTCTCTCTCAGAGTCTCCCCGCTCTACGCCTCTCTCCAGAGTACCTGGTGTCGTGTGCGAGCAAGTGCGACGGGTGCGATGGGGGGTACGTAGACGAAGCGTGGCGCTTTCTGCGAGACCACGGCGTCGATGACGAGGCCTGCACCCCGTATATCCAGGCGTGTGCGTGTGTGTGCGTGTGAGTGAGGGAGTGAGTGTATACACACACACACACACACATACACATGTATGCATACATACTTGCATACATAATGTATGTATGCACATACATGTTTCGTCCTATTTAACCCACCCATACCGTATAATACGTCCACACGCTGTAAGCACTTCGTAATTTTGCGTCCTAATACAGTTTTATTTCACGAGAGAGCTAACCCAAGCCCCCCTTGTAACGACCTTAAAAATGTGTTTTTCTTGAATTTATGAAGCCAACACTTCAAAAAAAATTCCCAAATTTTTTTACTTGACAAACAAGATTCCCCCCTTGTATCGCATACATACATGCATACATGTATACATGATGTATACATGGATGCATACATGTATACATAACGTATGCATCCAGGAGCAAGAGGGCTGTCCAACCACCTGCCACCCAGCCCATCTGGCGCATAATGATGGCGTGCAAGGGGAGGGCGTGCGAGGGGGAAGGGGGAGGGGAGGGGGGAGGGGCCAGGATGCAATTGGGTATGCTGAGAAGAGGGCGGGTGGAGGG
>Ga0315899_10006261_pt1 | contig 12815 bp, 11 predicted proteins | sample LakEriMetagenome_2_FD_203518 | JGI IMG/M metagenome (GOLD analysis project Ga0315899, IMG submission 203518) | Freshwater fungal communities from buoy surface, Lake Erie, Ohio, United States - Buoy 4 MA112 | ecosystem: Environmental > Aquatic > Freshwater > Lake | place: USA: Lake Erie, Ohio...
GAGAGCGCGGGCCTGTTCGACGTATCGCACATGGGCCAATTGCTGCTGTCCGGCCCCGATCTCGACGCGGCGGTCGAAGCGGTGCTGCCGATTGACCTCTCGACGCTCAAGCTTGGCCAGCAACGCTATTCGCTGCTGCTCGACGAAGACGGCGGGGTGCTCGATGACCTGATGGTCTCGCGCTGGCCGGATGCGCTTTACCTTGTCGTCAACGGTGCAACAAAGTGGGACGATCTCGGCACCCTGCGCGAGGCGCTGCCCGATGACATCACCATCAACCATCTTGATGACCGCGCGCTGCTGGCCTTGCAGGGCCCCAAGGCGGCCGAGGCGTTGGCGCGCCATGCGACCGGCGAATATCCCCTCTCGGCGCTGACCTTCATGAAGTTCGGCAAGTTTAAGCTGGCCGGCCATGATGTCACCATCGCGCGGGCGGGCTATACCGGCGAGGACGGGTTCGAAATCTCGCTCCCCGCCGAGGCCGCCGCCGAAGTCGCCGACCTGCTCTGCGCCGAGCCCGAAGTGAAGCCCATTGGCCTTGGTGCGCGGGATTCGCTGCGGCTGGAGGCGGGCTTGCCGCTCTACGGCCACGACATGAGCCCTGAGACCTCGCCGATCGAAGCGGGCCTGATTTTCGGCATCAACAAGCGTCGCCGCGCGCCTTCAGAGCAGGGGGGAGGCGGCTTCCCCGGCGCCGAGCGGATCATCCGCGAGATCAATGAAGGCACTTCGCGCAAGTGGATCGGCCTGACCATCGAAGGCCGCTTGCCGGCCCGCGAGGGCGCAGAGGTCTTCGCAGGGGCCGAGAAGGTCGGCACCGTCACCAGCGGCGGCTTCTCGCCCACGCTCGGCGCGCCCATCGCCATGGCCTATGTCGCCAGCAACCACGCCGCCACCGGCACCGCGCTCGAGATCGAAGTGCGGGGCAAGCGCCTCGCCGCCACCGTTTCGCCCACGCCTTTTGTCCCCCACCGCTACTACCGAGGGAGCTGACCCATGCGTTACTACACTGACGAACACGAATGGATCGATGTCGAGAATGACGTCGCAACCGTCGGCATCACCGACTATGCGCAGGGGCAATTGGGCGACATCGTCTTCGTTGAACTGCCCGAAGTCGGCGCGCTGATCGAGCAGGGCAAGGACGCCGCCGTGGTCGAGAGCGTCAAGGCAGCCTCCGACGTCTATGCCCCGATCACCGGCGAAGTCACAGAGACCAACGCCGCGCTCGAGGAAGACCCCTCGCTGGTCAATTCCGCACCCGAAGACGGCGGCTGGTTCTTCAAGATGACCATCGCCGATCCGGGCGAACTCGACGGGTTGATGGACGAAGACGGCTACAAGGCTTTCGTCGACAGCCTATGAGTGCTGCGCCGGCCCTCGCTGATATGCGTTTGATGGTTGCGACCCCGCTTTATGACGGGGCGCAAGCGGATTACCTGCGCAGCGTGGTCGGCCTGACGGGTGCGGCAGCGCGGGCGGGGGTGGGCTGTGCCTTCGCCTGGCTCAGCAACAATGCCGTGATCGACCGCGCGCGCAATGTGCTCGCCGCAGCCTTCCTGCAATCGGATGCGACGCACCTCGTGTTCATCGACGGCGATATCGGCTTTGTACCGGAGGATCTGCTCGATCTGGTGCAGCGCATGGCTGCCGATGATCGCCTCGCGGTGATCGGTGCGCCCTCTCCCAAGCGGCGGATCAACTGGAGCCTTGTGGCTTCGGCTGCGGCCAAGGGGCTGGCGGCGGGTAACCCGGGCGAGCTTGAACGCTTCTCGGGCCTGTTCGCGGTCGAACCGCTCGAGCCCAAGGGCGAATTCCGGCTCGATGCGCCGATCGAACTCCTGCGTGTCGGCACCGGGCTGATGGTGGTCCGCCGCGACGTGATCGAGGCGCTGTGCGCTGCGCATCCCGAACTGCGTTACGTTGCCGATCAGCTCGACCGTGAGAGCGGGCTGGCGGGCGACACGCTTACCGCGCTGTTCATGCCCCTGATCGATCCCGACAGCGGGCACCTGTTGTCCGATGATTACGCCTTCTGCCACCGCGTCCGCGCGGCAGGCTTCCGCATCTGGCTCGCGCCGTGGATGCGCACGTCGCACACCGGCCCGGCGCGCTTTGCCGGGGCGCTTGCCGATCTTGCGCACCTCAACGCTGCAACCCAACCCGCCTAACCTTCCACCCCCAGCCACGGATACCTCTCCCCATGCGCTATCTTCCTCTCACCGATAATGACCGGCAGGCGATGCTGGCGAAAATCGGCGCCGCCACAGTGGACGATCTGTTTGTCGACGTTCCCGAAGTCGCGCGGCTCGACGGCCCGATCCACGGCCTCCCCATGCACGCTGGCGAAATGGCGGTGGAACGCCACATGAAGAAACTGGCGGCGAAGAACCTGGTCGCGGGCGAAGTGCCGTTCTTCCTCGGCGCGGGCGCCTATCGCCATCATGTGCCGGCCAGCGTCGACACGATCATCCAGCGCGGCGAGTTCCTGACAGCCTACACGCCATATCAGCCCGAAATCGCGCAGGGCACGCTGCAGATGCTGTTCGAGTTCCAGACCCAGGTCGCACGGCTTTATGGCTGCGCGGTCGCCAATGCCTCGCTCTATGATGGCTCGACCGCGTGCTGGGAGGCGGTGGCGATGGCGACCCGCGTCACCCGCCGCAAGCGCGCGGTGCTCTCGGGCGCGCTGCATCCCCATTACGCTCAGGTGGTGAAGACCATGGCGCACTTCACCGGCGACACCATCGCCGACGCGCTACCTGCGATCACTGCCGAGCCTGATTTGGACGGCCTGATGGCCCGAATCGACGAGGAGACCGCCTGCGTCGTGGTGCAATATCCCGACATCCTCGGCCGCATCAGCGACCTTGCCGCGGTGGCCGAAGCCGCACATGCCAAGGGCGCCCTGCTGGTGGTGGTCAACACTGAACCCGTCGCCTTGGGTGCGATCAAGTCGCCCGGCGAGATGGGCGCGGACATCGTGGTGGGCGAGGGCCAGTCATTGGGTGTCGGCCTGCAGTTCGGCGGGCCCTACCTCGGGCTGTTCGCGGTGCGCGATCCCAAGCATGTGCGCCAGATGCCCGGACGGCTATGCGGCGAGACCACCGACGCCGAAGGCAAGCGCGGCTTCGTGTTGACGCTTTCGACCCGCGAGCAGCATATCCGCCGCGAGAAGGCGACCAGCAACATCTGCACCAATTCCGGGCTGTGCGCGCTGGCCTTCACTGTCCACATGACGCTGCTGGGCGAGCGCGGCCTGCGCGAATTGGCGGCAGAGAACCACCGTCTCGCCTGCCTTGCTGCTGACCGGCTGGCGAAGGTGCCGGGCGTGAAAGTGCTCAACACCGCCTTCTTCAACGAGTTCACCCTGATGCTCGGCGGCAAGCCGGCGCGCGAAATCATCCGTGACCTTGCGGATCGCGGCGTGCTGGGCGGCGTGTCGCTGGGGCGGCTCTATCCCGGCGTCGATGCGCTCGAACATGCGCTGCTGGTCGCGGTGACCGAGACCACGACTGAGGACGATATCGAGGTGCTCGCCCGCGAGCTTGAAGCCAGCATCAAGGAGACCGTGTGATGAACGCCCCCAACCAGTCTGGCTGGAAGCCCGAGATGACGCTCGCTGCGGACGGGATGCACAACGGCCCCGCTACCACCACCGGCAACCGCGCGCTGATGCTCGAAGAACCGCTGCTGTTCGAGATCGGCCGCGCTGACGTGACCGGCGTCGATCTGCCGCCGGTCGATAGCGCCGCGCCGACGCGGCTGGCAGGCCTCGCACGCTCAGAAACGATCGGCCTCGTCGGTCTGACCGAGCCTGAAACGGTGCGCCACTACACCCGCCTCAGCCGCCAGAACTACGGGATCGACCTCGGATTCTTCCCGCTCGGCAGCTGCACCATGAAGCACAACCCGCGCCTCAACGAGAAGGTCGCGCGCCTGCCCGGTTTTGCCGACATTCACCCGCTCGCCCCGCAGAACGCGGTGCAGGGCGCACTCGAGGTGATCCACCAGCTTGGGCAATGGCTGTGCACGCTGACCGGTATGCCGGCGGTGGCAATGAGCCCCAAGGCCGGCGCGCATGGCGAGCTGTGCGGCATCCTCGCGATCCGCGCCGCGCATGAGGCCCGAGGCGACGCGCGCGAGGTGGTGCTGGTGCCCGAAAGCGCCCACGGTACCAACCCCGCGACCGCCGCCTTTGCCAACTATCGTGTCGAGGATATCCCCGCGACGCCTGAAGGCCGGGTCGATGTGGCGGCGCTCAAGGCGCGGCTCGGGCCGGATGTGGCGGCGGTGATGATCACCAATCCCAATACCTGCGGCTTGTTCGAGAAGGACTTCCGCGAGATCGCCGATGCGGTCCACGCGGTGGGCGGCTATGTCTATTGCGACGGGGCCAACTTCAACGCCATCGTCGGCAAGGTGCGCCCGGGCGACCTCGGCGTCGATGCGATGCACATCAATCTGCACAAGACCTTCTCGACCCCGCATGGCGGGGGCGGGCCGGGTTCGGGGCCGGTGGTGCTGTCGGAAGCCTTGGCACCCTATGCCCCACTGCCCTTCGTGCGGCAGGACGCAGGCGGCAGCTTCTACCTTGTCGAGGAAGAAAACCGCGAGGAGCGCGGGCCGACCTTCGGGCGCATGACCGCCTTCCACGGGCAGATGGGGATGTTCACCCGCGCGCTCACCTACATGCTCAGCCACGGGGCCGACGGGCTCAAGCAGGTGGCCGAGGATGCGGTGCTCAACGCCAATTACATCCTGCGCTCGATGGAGGACATCCTCCACGCGCCCTTCGCCGCCTCGGGCCCGTGCATGCACGAGGCGCTGTTTGGCGACAAGGACTTCACGCAAGGCCTGACGACGCTCGATGTCGCCAAGGGGCTGATCGACGAGGGTTATCACCCGATGACGGTCTATTTCCCGCTTGTGGTTCACGGCGCGATGCTGGTCGAGCCGACTGAGACCGAGAGCAAGGCGGCGATCGACCAGTTCATCACCGCTTTCCGCGCGGTGGTGGAACGCGCGCTGGCAGGCGACGAGGCGCTGAAGCAGGCACCCTATTACGCCCCGCGCCGGCGGCTCGATGAGACCGCGGCGGCGCGGAAGCCCAAGCTGGCGTTCGAGGGGTGAGTTACCGGTCGGAGGAAGGGACGACGTCGGCCTCTTCCTCCGGCTCGACCACCAGCCGGATCTGGCTGAGGTTGAGGATCGCGACATAGAACCCGATCACCGCCAGCGAGCTTGAACCCAGCATCGCGAAGGCCGCGCCCTTGGCCCCGTTCCAGTCGATTGCGGTCTCCAGCAGCACCAGCGCCAGCACTGTCGGCACCGCGCGCACGAGGAAGGCGACATGCGCCTTGCCGGCCGAGACCAGCAGCGATTCAAGGCTCGCGCCGACCAGTTCGACTGCTCCGGCGATGGCGAGGATCACCATCGCCCAGTAGAACACGCCAAACTCGTCGCCAGCGATCAGTTGAAGGCCCATCCGGCCGAACAATAGCGCGCTCACCACCGCGAGGACGCCGCCGACCGCCGCGATATTGGCCATGCGCCGCGCGATTTCGAGCGACTTGTCGCGCGAATGGACCAGTTCGGGCAGGATCGCTTTGCTGACAGTCTGCGCGAGGCTCACCAGCGCCTGTCCGAGCTGGCTCGCGACCCGGAAACCACCCGCCAGCGCCGCCCCGCCGAAGGTGCCGACCAGGAGGATCATCACCTGCTTGCCGGCAATCGAGAGGCTGCCCGAAAGGTTGGTCGAGACGACAAAGCGCCACGCATCCTTGTGGCGCGCCGGGATGGTCTTGAGGCTGACCGCGCTCCACGCCACCGGCTGCACCCGCATCGCCACCACCCACAGCGCAATGGCGACCGCGATTTCGGCGGCGGCATAGGCGATGATGAACCCGGTCACAGTCGGCATGAACACGAAGGCAAGGACAGAGCCCACCGCGCGGATCAGCGGCTGCACCGCATCGGCCCCGGCAGCGCGGGCATATTGGAAATGGAGCCGCAGAATGCCGGTCGGCGTGGTGCGGATCGCGGCCAAGCTGATCGCGCAATAGCCGAAGGTCAGCCACAGCAATTCGGGCGGCACATCGAGCCAGTAAGGCGCGCTCGCGATCGCCGCGCCCGCCAGCGCGATGCCGAGCGCGACCGAGACGAAATCGAGCGCGACGGCAAAGCCGGTCGCCTCGCGCGCCTTGTCCGGATCAACGCTCCCGCCGTCGCCGCTCGCGCCCCAGCGCACGATGAACTGCCAGGTCTGGAAATTGGCGAGGCCGGTGATCGCCTGCCCCAGCGCGACAATCAGCGCGAAATGGCCGAAGCCCACCGTACCCAATGCGCGGGTGGCGAGCGCGAGATAGACGAGGCTGAGCACGGCGTTTAAGCCGCGTCCGCCGAGCAGCCAGCCCATGTTGGAGAACAGCCGTTTCATGGCTTGGCCGACCCGCTCAGGCCGCAGCCCCCGTCCGGTCGCCTTCGCGCGCCTTGAGGATCTTCTCGGTCACAGTATAAGTGCGTTCATTATCGACATCGATCGCGAAATGCCCGTCCGACAGCACCACCGGCACCAGCTTGAAGCCGAAACGGCGCGAGATCTGCGCGAACAGCTTTTCCTTTGAGCCCCAGCCCATGCGGAAGCGCACGAGGTTGATCAGCCCGAACGCCTTGATGATGCGGCGCGGATATTTGATGAACTGCCCGCCTTCGCGCATGATCTCGGCGGCCTTCAAGGCCTGCGCGCTGCCGAGCCAGTAGGTGTTGCAGTTCGAATAGCCACCGTCGCGGAATTCGTAGAAGCGCTTCTGCCCGATCGGGTCAGCGGCCTGCACATCCTCGCGCCGCGCTAGCGCCGCCGCGCCGCCTGCGCCTTCCGCAAGACACTTGGCGATGAACTCGCCGTAGCCTTCGGGGGTGACGAGGCAATTGTCGGCGGTGGTGATCAGCAGCGGGAAGTCCGCGCCCTCGGCCCCGGCAAACACAGAATCGACGATGTTGAACGCGCCCTCGACCATCGTCAGGCGGCCTTGCGCGATCAGCTTGGTCACCGTGGGCAGGCGGGCGATTTCCCCCTTGTCATGCGCGACCACGCGGATTGCGCCGACAGCCTCGCAAGCGGCGACCTGCGCCACCACCCGCTCGATCATCGGCACGCCATTGACCGGCACCACTGCCTTTTGCGAAACACCTGCACGTTCGGCGAGCGGATCGAGCACGCCCGAACGCTTGCCCGCCATCACCAGTGCGGTGGTCTTGATTGCGTTTACCATAGCGCGCGGCCCTTAGCCGGATTGGCGCGAAAAAGCCAAGCGCGGATGGTGAGCCTTGTGCAACAATCGCGGCGCAGCGAGCCGCCCCGCCGTCCTTGTGCTGGCTGCCTCACCCCATCGTCGGGATGACGAAGGCGTTCGATCCATCGCCGCCACCATCGGGCCAGCGCTGGGTGATCTTCTTGTTCTTGGTCCAGAACCGCAGGCCCTCGGTGCCATACTGGTCGATGTCGCCGAAGCCCGAACGCTTCCACCCGCCGAAGCTGTGATAGGCGACCGGCACCGGAATCGGCACGTTGATGCCGACCATGCCGACATTGACCCGTGCGGCAAATTCACGCGCGGCGTGGCCATTGCGGGTGAAGATCGCGACGCCGTTGCCATATTGGTGCTCGGACGGCAGGCGCACCGCTTCCTCGAAATCCTTGGCGCGCACGATTTGCAGCACGGGGCCGAAGATCTCTTCCTGATAGCTCGTCATCTGCGGGGTCACGTGGTCGATCAGCGTCGGGCCGACGAAGAAGCCCTTCTCGTGGCCCTGCAGGCTGAACCCGCGCCCGTCGACGACGATTTCCGCGCCTTCCTGTTCGGCGATGGTGATCCACTGTTCGATCCGCGCCTTGTGCTCGGGGGTGACCACCGGGCCGTAATCGGCGTCGGGATCGTTGGAGACGCCGATCCGCAGGCCCGCGATCGACTTCAATAGCTCTTCCTTGAGACGCTCGGCGGTCTCCTCGCCCACTGGCACCACCACCGGCAGCGCCATGCAGCGCTCGCCCGCCGAACCGAAGGCCGCGCCGGTCAGATCGGTGACGACCTGATCGAGATCGGCATCGGGCAGCACGATCCCGTGGTTCTTGGCCCCGCCGAACGCCTGCACGCGTTTGTTGTTCGCGGTGCCGCGCGCATAGATATACTGCGCGATGTCGGACGAGCCGACGAAACTGATCGCGGCGATATCGGGGTGATCGAGGATCGCGTCGACCATTACCTTGTCGCCGTGGACGACCTGCAGCAGGCCTTCGGGCGCGCCCGCTTCAAGGAACAGCTGCGCGAGCCGCACCGGCACGCTCGGATCACGTTCCGAGGGCTTGAGGATGAAGGCATTGCCCGCCGCGCAGGCCATGCCGAACATCCACATCGGGATCATCGCCGGGAAGTTGAACGGGGTGATGCCGACGCCGATGCCAAGCGGCTGGCGCACCGAAAAGACATCGATCCCCGGCCCCGCGCCGTGGGTATATTCGCCTTTCATGATCTGCGGCAGGCCGCAGGCATATTCGATCACTTCGAGCCCGCGCTGCACATCTCCTCGCGCGTCGGGAACGGTCTTGCCGTGCTCGGACGAGAGCATCTCGGCGAGGCTCTGCATATTGGCCTCGACCAGCTCCTTGAACGCGAACATCACCCGCGCGCGGCGCTGCGGGTTGGTTGCGGCCCAGGCCGGCTGGACGCGCTTGGCGGTCTCAACCGCGCGGGCGAGCAGGGCGGCATCGCCCAGCGCCACCTCGGCCTGCACTTCGCCGGTCGAAGGGTTCCAGATGGCGTGCTTGCGGGTGGGGGCGGGGCTGTCGCCGACGATGAAGTGGTCGATCTGACGCAGAGTCTGAGTCATGGGGGGAGGTCTCCTGTCTGGCCATCCCTTTGGCCTCCAAGGCCCGCCCATGCAAGGGTTCGGCTCCCCTCAAAAGTACTGGCGCGCAGCCTATGCGACAGGCCGATCTCAATCGAATATATCGAAGATCGATCCGCGCTTCTTGCGATAGTTCCCGTATTTGCCGCGCTCACCATACTCCCCGCGTTCGCCATACTCCCCGCGCTCTCCCGCTTCGCCGTATCCGCTATAGCCGGGCTGCGGCGGCTGCGGCGCCGATGGGCGCGGGGCGGGCGCGGGGCTGGCCTGCGCGGCGGCGTCCATCAGCTTTTCCAACTCCCCCCGGTCAAGCCACACACCGCGGCACGAGGGGCACATATCGAATTGTACGCCGTCGCGGTCGACGGTCTGCATGGCGCTGCTGTCATTCGGGCAAAGGAGCAGGGGCATGGGAGGTTCCGTTCTTGAGAAGCTGTTCCTGACCCCTATCGCAGGTTTCAGGCGATTATGAGGCGCTGCCTGGTGCAGCGGTTGTGGCGCTCAGTTGCCCGAAGGGATCAGCGTTATCGCGGTCTGCCGCCCGTCGATATAGCGCACGCTCTTGCCGTCGAAGAAGGCGTCCTCCTCGGTGCGGAAATCGACCTTCTGCCCGCCCCATTCGGGCACGGCGGCGAAGGAGGTGAGCTCGATCGACCAGGCGGTGTTGGCGCGGATCGGGCCGCTCCCGCGCGGATCGGGGTTCTGGTTGTCCCAGAACCCGATCGCCGGGCCTGCGCCATGGCCGTGGTGGCCGATCGGGTGGGTGTAGATCGAGGGATCGAGCCCCGCCGCAATCGCATCGGCGCGCGCTTGCGCCAGCGCCTCGTTACCGCTGCGGCCCACCTTGAAGGCGCGGGTGAGAAAATCCTGCACCCGGTTGCTGTTCGCCAGCCCCTGAGCGAGGCCAGCAGGTACGGCCGTCTCGCCGGGCTTCAGCACATAGGCGAGGTGCTGGGTATCGGTGTTGAGCCTGAGATAGGTGATCCCGAAATCGGTCCACAGCAGATCGCCCGGCTGGATCACCGCATCGCCCTCGATCATACCCTTGGCGCCCTGCCGCTGGATCGCGACCGAGGGGTGGAACCACGGGTCAAGGCCGAGCGCCAGCAGCCGATCACGATACCACCATTGCACCTGTTCCGCCGTGGTGACGCCCGGGATGATCACCTTCCTCGAAAACGCCTCGGCAATCACCGCGTGGGCGATGCGCACCACGCTCGGGTAGATGGCCATTTCTGACGGCGTTCGGGTTTCGAGCCAGCGGATCGCCAGCCCCTCGCCGCTCACCACGCGTTCGTGCAGCGCGGGGGGCAGGGCGGACATGAAGCGATCATACTGGCTCAGCGTCATCCCGTCGGCGAATTGATACAGATCGGAGGAATTGATCGCGATTTTTGCCGGATCGCGCGCGGCGATCAGCTCGGCCACCGCCTGCCACTGGTCGGGCTGCTTGGCCGGATACCACGCGGGCGCGAACAGCCCGCCAAGCCCGTAGCGGCTGACGGTGAGGCGCTCGACCGGCTTGCCCTCGCCCGGATCGTGGAAGATCAGGATCGTGCGACGGCGCGCGTGCATGTTCTCGGCATCGAGCATGGTGGCGACCACCGGTTCTTCAAAATATTCGCGCGCCACCAGCAGCCACAGGTCGATCCCCTCGGCGCGCATGATCGCCGGGATGATCGTGTCGAGCCGCTCGGCCAGAATGCGGTTTTCGAGTGCGGCCCGTTCGCGCGGGGCGAGGATCGCGGGGAGCGCCGGGGCGGCCGCTTCGGTTTCGCTCGTGGTAATCGGCGTGTTCGCCTGCACCGGCGCGCCCGCCAGCGCCCCTGCCGCCATCAGCGCCGCGCTCGCCCAAGCTGTGACCTTGCCCTGCATCCCTTGCCCCCATTGGCCGCCTGCCCCGGCATGCCGTCATGCCACCATGAAGCGCCGCCGCGCGCTGCGCAAGCTTGCGCCCGCGCCCGCGCTGGCCCACCTTGTCTGCCATGACCCGCCCCCCCCGCTCTCCCGGCCCGGCCCGCATTAGGCTCGCCAGCTACAATATCCGCAAGGGCGTCGGCACCGATCGCGTGCGCAACCCGCTGCGCATCCTCAAGGTGCTGCAGGAGGTGGATGCCGACATTATTGCGCTGCAGGAGGCCGACCGCCGCTTCGGCACGCGCGCCTCGGTGCTGCCGCAAGTGCTGCTCGATCATCACAGCGAGTACGAGGCCGTTCCGCTCGATGTGCAGGCCGATTCGATGGGCTGGCATGGCAATGCGATCCTTGTGCGCAAGGGGATGCAGGTGCTGCAGCACGACATCATCCATATCCCCTGCCTCGAACCGCGCGGGGTGGTGACCGCGACCATCGCAACCCCGGCGGGGGCGCTGACGGTGTTCGGAATGCACCTCGATCTGTCGGGCCTGTGGCGGGTGCGGCAGGCGCGGGCGATTGCTGGTCTTGCCGAGACCGCGCGCGCCGCGGGGCCGACGGTGCTTATGGGCGATTGCAATGAATGGCGCGCCGCCGCAGGGTGCTTCCGCGAGTTTGGCCGCCGCTTCACGATCCTCGATTGCGGACCGAGTTTTCACAGCCGCCGGCCGTTGGGGCGGCTTGACCGGATCATGCATTGCGAGCGCCTGCAGTTGGGCGATTGCGGTGTCCACCACACCCCGCTCGCCGCGACCGCATCCGATCACCTGCCGGTCTGGGCCGAACTGGCCTTCAAGCTGGACACACCACGAAGCAGTTGACGGCCCCGCGCCAATCGTGGCAAGCGGCGCCCCGCGCACGACGCGGGTGTAGCTCAATGGTAGAGCAGAAGCTTCCCAAGCTTACGACGAGGGTTCGATTCCCTTCACCCGCTCCACAATCCTGAAATAACCTCAGAAAACCGCTATTCCGGAGGCGGTAATGCGTTCACCTTCACCCATAGCTTCTCACACGGCTTCTCACAGGCCGGGCGAGGGAAGCAACATGCCGAACGCGTTCGGCCTGCTGGTGCGCTGACATGGGCCAGCACAGCTATCTCGTGCGCCGCGGAGCCCGATACCACTTTCGGCGGAGACTGTCCGTCGTCAGAACATTTGGCGCAGCCAGCGCAAAGGTGATCGCGGCAAGCGCCGGTGAAATCCACCCTCGCACCCGCATTAGGCCCGCGCGCTCCAACCCGTCCACAGCAGGCCCGCATAGAAGATTTCGATGTCACGAAACCCTGCCTCGGCAAGCAGTTGGGCTTCTCTCTCCCGCGATATCATCGGAACGAATTGACGGATACCTTCGCACGCCCGCGCCACATCTTCGAGCGGTGCGCCGGAATCCAGCGCGAACCGCGCATAGCGATCCAGTTTGTGCGCGAACTGCGGATCGGATCTGTCGAGGCAATGATCGACGACAACGAAAGGCGCTCCCGGATGCAAGCGGCTGCGGATGGCCTGCAAGGTCGCAAGCTTGGCCCCGTCGTCCGGGATCATGTGAAGCGTCAGCAAGCAGGTCGCGGCGTCAAACGGCCCCGGCGGCGCGGCGTCGATCAATCCTTCGACAAGATCGCAGCGGTCACTGAATTCACCCAGCGTCCGGCGAGCTACTGCCAGCATTTCGGATGACGGATCGACGCCAGTGAAACGCCAACCGGGCTGCGCTTGCGCAAAGTGCCGAAGCTCGATCCCGCCGCCTGCGCCAACCACAAGGATGTTCGCCTCATCGGGTGCGCCCTCGGCGACGAGCAGCGCGCTCATGCGCAGCATATCATGGTGCCCGGGAACGAACCGCTTGGGCCCGTCGACATAACGCGCGGCGAAATCGGGGTCGGCGAAGGGGTCTTCGGTCACCGCAAGTCGGCTTTGGGATTGAGCGGCGTGTCGATCACTAACACCAGCCGCTTTTCGCCCATGTCGCCGGCTGGCGGGGATCGGTGGAAGCACGGC
>Ga0315899_10006262_pt1 | contig 12814 bp, 13 predicted proteins | sample LakEriMetagenome_2_FD_203518 | JGI IMG/M metagenome (GOLD analysis project Ga0315899, IMG submission 203518) | Freshwater fungal communities from buoy surface, Lake Erie, Ohio, United States - Buoy 4 MA112 | ecosystem: Environmental > Aquatic > Freshwater > Lake | place: USA: Lake Erie, Ohio...
GCCCGTGCCATCGACGCGCCGCTCAGGCCCCGAGTATCTGCCCGCCGTCGACCGCGATCGACTGGCCGGTGACCCAGCGCGCGGCGTCCGACGCGAGGTACATCACCAGGTCGGCGACCTCCTCGGGTGCGCCGAAGCGGCCGAACGGGATGCTCGCGCGGGTGCGTTCGTACAGCGTCGGGTCCGAGGACTTGCGCTGCTCCCAGAGCCCGCCGGGGAAGTCGATCGAGCCGGGTGCGACGCAGTTGACGCGGATGCCCTTGCGCGCCCACATCGCGGCCTGGCTGCCGGTGTAGTGGATCACCGCGGCCTTCGCGGCGCCGTAGGCGGGCGTGCGCGTCGAGGGGCGCAGTGCCGAGATCGACGACACGTTGACCACCGAGGGCGCGCTCGCCTTCTCCAGCCACGGCAGCGCGGCGCGGCTCGCGCGCACGACCGCCTGGACGTCGACGTGGAAGCTCGCGTCCCAGCCCGCGTCGGTGTCGCCCGCGCCGAAGCCCGAGGCGTTGTTGACCAGCACGTCGATGCCGCCGAGCGCCTCGGCGGCCGCGGCCACCCAGGCCTCGATCTGCGCGCGGTCGGACAGGTCGCAGACCGAAGCGTGCGTGGCCTTTGCGCCGCCCGCGGCGAGCTCGGCGCGGGTGGCCTCGAGGCCGTCGCGGTTGCGCGCGCAGATCGACACCGCGGCGCCCGCCTTCGCGAAGCCGAGCGCGATCGAGCGGCCGATGCCGCGGCTGCCGCCGGCGACGAGCACGCGGCGGCCGGTGAAGTCGAAGGTGACGGACATGGTGCGTGCCCCGCTCAGCTGAAGGCCTGGATGCCGGTCTGCGCGCGCCCGAGGATCAGCGCGTGCACGTCGTGCGTGCCCTCGTAGGTGTTGACCACCTCGAGGTTGACGAGATGCCGCGCGACGCCGTACTCGGCGCTGATGCCGTTGCCGCCCATCATGTCGCGGGCGAGCCGCGCGATGTCGAGCGCCTTGCCGCAGCTGTTCCTCTTCATGATCGAGGTGATCTCGACCGCCGCCGTGCCCTCGTCCTTCATCCGGCCGAGTCGCAGGCAGCCCTGCAGCCCGAGCGTGATCTCGGTCTGCATGTCGGCGAGCTTCTTCTGGATCAGCTGGTTGGCCGCGAGCGGGCGGCCGAACTGCTTGCGGTCGAGCACGTACTGGCGCGCGCGGAACCAGCAGTCCTCGGCCGCGCCGAGCGCGCCCCAGGCGATGCCGTAGCGGGCACTGTTCAGGCAGGTGAACGGGCCCTTCAGGCCCTCGACGCCCGGCATCAGCGCGGCGTCCGACACCTCGACGCCGTCCATCACGATCTCGCCGGTGATCGAGGCGCGCAGGCCCACCTTGCCGTGGATCTTCGGCGCGGTGAGGCCCTGCATGCCCTTGTCCAGGATGAAGCCCTTGATGCGCCCGTCGAAGTCGCCGCCCTGGCACTTCGCCCACACGACGAACACATCGGCGATCGGCGAGTTCGAGATCCACATCTTGGAGCCCGTCAGCACGTAGCCGCCGTCGACGCGCTTCGCGCGTGTCTCCATGCTGCCGGGGTCGGAGCCGTGGTTCGGCTCCGTCAGGCCGAAGCAGCCGATCCACTCGCCGGTGGCGAGCCTGGGCAGGTACTTGCGCTTCTGCGCCTCGGTGCCGAACTCGAAGATCGGCAGCATCACCAGCGAGGACTGCACGCTCATCATCGAGCGGTAGCCCGAGTCGACGCGCTCGACCTCGCGGGCGATCAGGCCGTAGGCGACGTAGCCCAGCCCCGGGCCGCCGTACTCGGTCGGGATCGTCGGGCCGAGCAGGCCGAGCGCGCCCATCTCGCGGAAGATCTCCGGGTCGGTCGACTCGTCGAGGAACGCCTTCGTGACGCGCGGGGCCAGCTTGTCCTGGCAGTACTGCGCGGCTGCCTCGCGGATCATCCGCTCGTCCTCGGTCAGCTGCGACTCGAGCAGCAGCGGGTCGTCCCACTTGAACGCGGCTTTCAGGCCGCGCGCGGTGTCGGGTGCGTTCATCTCGTCTCGTCCTTCGGGTGGTGCGGCCGCCGGCGGGGGCACGGCGGCAGGAGGTGGCGGAATCCCGGGATTCTAGTCCGGCACGACCGCGGTCGCCTCGATCTCGACCTTGGCCCGGTCCTCGATCAGCGCGGTCACCTCGACCGCGCTCATCGCCGGGTAGGCGACCTTGCCGTCGGCGCCGCGCATCAGTTCGCGGTAGATCCCGCCGAGCGCGCGGCCGGCCTCCAGGTATTCGCGCTTGCTGGTCAGGTACCAGGTCATCCGCACGATGTGCTCGGGGCCGCCGCCGGCCTCCTTCAGCACTGCGAGCACGTTGGCGAGCGCCTGGCGGCACTGGGCGACGAAGTCGTCGGTCTCCCAGCGGCCGTCGGGGTGCCAGCCGACCTGGCCGGCGATCGACACGAGGGTGCCGCGGGCGGCGATGCCGTTGGCATAGCCCTTGGGTTGCGGCCAGCCCGGGGGGAGCAGCGGTCGGTTCATAGGTCGGTGCGCACCTTCCAGAGTTCGGGGAACAGCACGGTGTCGAGCATCCGGCGCAGGTACGGCACGCCGGCGGTGCCGCCGGTGCCGGCCTTGAAGCCGATGATGCGCTCGACGGTGGTCACGTGGCGGAAGCGCCACTGGCGGAACGCGTCCTCGAGGTCGACCAGCTCCTCGGCGAGCTCGTAGAGCGCCCAGTGGGCCGAGGGCTCGCGGTAGACGGCGAGGAAGGCGGCCTCGAGCGCGTCGGAGAAGGGTCGCGGCGCGGCCCAGTCGCGCTCGAGCTGGACCGGTTCGACCGGCAAGCCGTGCCGCGCGATCAGCCGGATCGCCTCGTCGTAGAGCGACGGCTCGTTGAGCGCCGCCTCGACCTCCGCGTATCGCGCCGGATGGTGCGCGTGCGGCTTGAGCATGACCGGGTTCTTGTTGCCGAGCATGAACTCGATCTCGCGGTACTGGTACGACTGGAAGCCCGACGAGGAACCGAGGTGCGGGCGCATCGCCGAGTACTCGGACGGCGTCAGCGTCGACAGCACGTCCCAGGCGTGGACCAGCTGCTCCATCACCCGCGAGACCCGCGCGAGCATCTTGAAGGCCGGCGGCAGCCGGTCCTCGCGGATCGCGAGGCGCGCGGCGCGCAGCTCGTGCAGCGCGAGCTTCATCCACAGCTCGCTCGTCTGGTGCTGGACGATGAACAGCATCTCGTCGTGCGACGGCGAGCGCGGGTGCTGCGCGCCGAGCACCGCCTCGAGCTGCAGGTAGTCGCCGTAGCTCATCGTCGACGCGTAGTCGAGCCGCGCGCCGTGGTGCGAGACCTCGTCCGGCGCGTGTGCCGCGACGGAGAACGGGCAGCCCTCGGCCCGATCCGCGTCGCCGCGCGGCGTGGTGCCGTCCCCGGGAGCCTGCGGGCTTGTGGAGCTCATGCCAGATACTTTAAGCTTAAAGCAATTCCGGCGCAATCGGCGCGCCGGCCGGCAGCGACGTGAAGGACGACAGCATGCGCATCGACGTGATCGGTGGGGGCCCCGCGGGCCTGTACTCGGCGATCCTCCTGAAGAAGCGGTTCCCGGATGCGGCGATCGAGGTCACCGAGCGGAACAGCCCGGACGACACTTTCGGCTTCGGCATCGTGCTGTCGGACGAGACCCTCGGCAACCTCGAGCGCGCCGATCCGCCGAGCCGCCGTGCGATCGAGGCCGGCTTCGCGTACTGGGACGACATCCTCGTGCAGTACAAGGGGACGGTGCGTACGTCCTCGGGCCACGGCTTCTCCGGCATCGGCCGGCTCGCGCTGCTGAAGATCCTGCAGGACCGCGCCGAGGAGCTCGGCATCCCGGTGCGCTACCGGCACGAGGACGCCGGCGTCGCGTCGCACCGCGGCGCAGACCTGTTGATCGCGGCCGACGGCATCAACAGCGCAGTGCGCACCGCTCACCTCGAGCGCTTCGGGATGACCGTCGAGCAGCGGACCAACCGCTTCGTGTGGCTCGGCGCGAAGATGGACCTGCCGGGCTTCTACTACAGCTTCCGCGAGGACGAGCACGGCGGCGTGTGGAACATGCACGCCTACCAGTACCGACCGGGCGAGTGCACGATCGTCATCGAGACGACCGACGCGGCGTGGCGCGCGTCGGGCCTCACGGTGGACGGCGAGGCCGCGACCGCCGCGTTCGTCGAGCGGCTGTTCGCCGAGGACCTCAAGGGCGCGACGGTGCTGACCAACCGTTCGCACTGGCGGCAGTTTCCGACGATCTCCTGCAAGGCCTGGGCCGCCGACATCGACGGGGTGCCGGTCGTGCTGCTCGGCGACGCCGCGCACACCGCGCACTTCTCGATCGGCAGCGGCACCAAGCTCGCGATGGAGGATGCGATCGCGCTCGACGACGCGATCGCCGCGAAGCCCGACGACCTGCGCGCGGCGCTCGCGCTGTACGAGCAGTCGCGCCGCGACGAGGTCGGCCGGATCCAGCACTCGGCGAACGTGTCGCTGGTGTGGTTCGAGAACGTGCGGCGCTTCTTCGGCATGGATCCGATCCAGTTCGAGGTGTCGCTGCTGACGCGCAGCAAGCAGATCACCTACGAGAACCTGAGGCTGCGCGACGCGACGCTGGTCGAGGCGGCGACGCGCTGGTGGAACCGGCAGGAGGCCGCGCGGCTGGGGCTGCCTTCGCACGGCGAGCCGCCCTGGCTCGACGCGCCGCCGATGTTCGCGCCGTTCCGGCTGCGCGACATGTGGGTGCCGAACCGCGTCGTGGTCTCGCCGATGGCGCAGTACTCCGCGGTCGACGGCGTGCCGAACGACTGGCACCTGGTGCACTACGGCTCGCGCGCGCTCGGCGGCGCGGGGCTGGTGTTCGTCGAGATGACCTGCGTGTCGGCCGAAGGCCGGATCACGCCCGGGTGCACGGGGCTCTGGAACGAGACGCAGCGCGACGCGTTCGCGCGGCTCGCCGACTTCGTCCACGCGAACTCGCAGGCGAAGCTGTGCATGCAGATCGGCCACGCCGGGCGCAAGGGCTCGACGCAGGTCGGCTGGGAGCGGATGGACTGGCCGATCGACGAAGGTGCGATCACTGCCCACACGAAAGGCGGGCGCAACTGGCCGCTGATCGCGCCGTCGGCGCTGCCGTACCGCGAGGGGGTCAACCAGGTGCCGCGCGAGATGTCGCGCGCCGACATGGACGCGGTGCTCGCGCAGTTCGTGCGCAGCGCGCGGCTCGCCGACGAGGCCGGCTTCGACATGCTCGAGCTCCACATGGCGCACGGCTACCTGCTCGCGAGCTTCCTGTCGCCGGTGACGAACCGGCGCACCGACGCCTACGGCGGCTCTGCTGCGAACCGCATGCGCTGGCCGGTGGAGGTGTTCGAGGCGGTCCGTGCCGCATGGCCCGCGCACAAGCCGATCAGCGTGCGGCTTTCGGCGACCGACTGGATCCCGGGTGGCCTGACCGGCGCCGATTCGGTCGAGATCGCGCGCGCGTTCGCGGCCGCCGGCTGCGACCTGGTCGACGTCTCGACCGGCCAGACCGATCCCGCATCGAAGCCGGTCTACGGACGGATGTACCAGGTGACCTTCGCCGAGCAGGTCCGGCTCGAGGCCGACATCGCGACGATGGCGGTCGGCGCGGTCACCAGCGCGGACCAGGTCAACACGCTGCTGATCTCGGGACGTGCCGACCTGGTCGCGCTCGCGCGGCCGCACCTCGCCGATCCGTACTTCACGCTGCACGCCGCGGCCGAGCAGGACTGGCGCGGCATCGGCTGGCCGGTGCAGTACCATACCGGCGCGTCGCAGCTGCACTCGACGATGCAGCGCGCGAAGCAGGACGCGGCCCGCAAGGCGGTGCGTGTGAAATCCTGACGGGGGTCGTCGGGGCCGCACGTCGGGCGCGTCCTGCGCCACGGGGGCGTGCATGCTCAAGGCGCTCGACGACCTGATCGAAACGCGGATCCGCGACGCCCAGTCGCGCGGCGAGTTCGACCACCTGCCGGGCGCGGGCCGGCCGCTGCCCGACGAGGACTTCGCCGGCGTGCCCGAGGAGCTGCGCGTCGCGGTGCGCATCCTGAAGAACGCCGGCTGCGTGCCCGCCGAGGTCGAGGCGCTGCGCGACCTCGACGCGATGGTGATGCAGCTCGCGCGCGGCGGCGAACGCGGCGACCGGCCGCGGGACCCGGAGGCGCGCAAGCGCGGCGAGCGCCGGCTGCTCGCGATGACGATGGCGCTCGAGTCGCGCGGCCTCGGACGCAGCGCGGCCGCGCTCCTCGAGTACCGCGACCGGATCGTCGAGCGGCTGGCGCGATAAGATGCCCGGCCGGCGCCCCGCCGGCGCGTTCTGGAGCGTGCGATGACGATCGAGACGGCCACCCTCGGTGGCGGCTGCTTCTGGTGCCTCGAGGCGGTATACCTCGACGTGGACGGCGTGACCGCCGTCGAGTCCGGCTACGCCGGCGGACAGGTGCGCGACCCGAGCTATGAGCAGGTCTGCGGCGGCGACACCGGCCACGCCGAGGTGGTGCGCGTGTCGTTCGACACCGACCGCATCTCGTACCGCGAGATCCTGCAGGTGTTCTTCGGCATCCACGATCCGACGACCCTGAACCGCCAGGGCAACGACGTCGGCACGCAGTACCGCTCGGTGATCTACACCCACTGCGACGCGCAGACCGCGGCCGCGCGCGAGATGATCGACGAACTCGAGCGCCAGCGCGTGTTCGACGACCCGATCGTCACCGAGGTGGCGCCGGTGCCGGAGTACTGGCCGGGCGAGGCCTACCACCAGCGCTACTTCGAGCGGAACCCGTACCAGGGCTACTGCATGATGGTCGTCGGGCCGAAGGTCGCGAAGTTCAGGAAGCAGTTCAAGCACCGGCTCAAGCGCGCCTGAGCGGCGCGGGAGATCAGCCGGCCGCGTCGACGTGGGCGGCGATCTCGCGGGCGAGTGCCTGCAGCGTCAGCGGCGCGCTGCCCTCGGCCTTGTTGTTCGCGATCACGGTCACCGCGTGGCCGGCGAGCAGCGTCGCGGCCACGCGTGCCGCGAGCGGGCCGCGCGTCGCCGGGTCCGGGTCGACGATCTCGCGGAACGGCGCGTAGCGGTGCTTCGCGGCCTCGTAGCCGAGCCCGGCGTGCAGGGTCCAGCGCACCACCAGCGGCCCCGTGCCCGGCGGGTGCAGGCGGTCGAGCGCACGCAGCTGCCGCTCGATGGGCGGCATCCGGTCGTGCAGGCCGATGCAGTACTCGACGCCGGCGTCGCGCAGCGCGTCGACGAGTCGCGGCGTCAGCAACGGCGCATCGCGCAGCTCGACCGCGTAGTCCGCGCCCTCGGGCAATGCGCGCGGCAGCGCGTCGAGGAACGAGCGCAGCCGTGCGACCCACGCGGGCGCCTCGGCGAGCATCGTCGCGGGCAGCGGCGAGAACTGGAAGAGCAGGATGCCGAGCCGGTCGCCGAGCCCCTCGAGCGCGGGCGCGACGAACGCCGAGATCGCGGCGTCCGCGTCGAGGAAGCCGGGGTTCGCCTCGCGGCCGCGGCCCAGATCGTCGCGCTTGAGCGCGTCGGTGACGCGGCCGGGCGCCTTGACGAGGAAGCGGAAGCCGTGCGGCACCTGCGCGGCGTAGCGCGCGTACTCGTCGCGCGGGATCGGCGCGTAGAAGCCGCGGTCGATACCGACCGCGCCGAGCAGCGGATGCGACGCGTACGCGGGCAGCCCTTCGCGTGACAGGCGGCTCTCCGCGTACGGCGCACCCGGGTCGTCGTAGACCAGCCCCTGCCAGCCGGCGAACGACCACGACGAGGTGCCGAGCCTCAGCTGCCCGTGGAAGCGCTCGAGCGAGGGCGGCAGCGCGAGCGGCGTCGGCGCCGCGAGGATCGGCGCGGACGCGCGCGCCGCACGGCGCGCCTGCGCGGGCGGCGCCTCGCCGAAGATCGAGAGCTGGTCGGCGGACGGCGCGAGGGCGTCGTCGGGGCGCAGCGTCCGGCCCGGGCCCATCGCGTCAGGAGTCGCGCTCCCGCGCGAGCCGGTCGGCGATCAGCCGCGCCTGCTCGCGCGCCGCGTCGTCGCCCTGGCGGGCCGCGGCCGCGTACCAGTCGAGCGCGGCGCGCAGGTCGCGCTTCACGCCGAGGCCCGAGTGGTACATCGACGCGATCAGGTACTGCGCGGCGACGTCGCCGCCGTCGGCCGCGCGTTCGTACCAACGGGCGGCGAGCGCGTAGTCCTGCGGCACGCCGCGGCCGAGGTAGTGCTGCGTCGCGAGCGAGACCTGCGCGTCGACCAGCCCCTGCTCGGCGGCGCGCCCGAACCACGCGGCGGCCTCCGACTGCGAGACGGGCACGTGGCGACCCGTCTCGAGCAGCGAGCCGAGCATGTGCTGCGCGGGCGCGAAGCCTGCCGAGGCGCTGGAGCGCAGCATCGCCACCGCGGCGTTCAGCGACGGGCTGCGGCTCTCGCCGCGCAGGCGGATCACCGCGACGTTGTAGCGCGCGGAGGCGTCGCCCGCGTCGGCCGCACGCCGGAACAGCGCGAGCGCGCGCGGTGTTTCGCCGGCCTCGTAGCGCTCGAAGGCCTCGCGGTTCCAGGCACGGATCGACTCGGTGTCCGCCTTCGGGACGGTGCGCGCGGCGGGCGCGGCGGGCGCGGCGGGCGCGGCGGGCACGTCGGCGGCCCGCGTCGCGATCGGCGAGGCGGCGATCAGCGCACACGCTGCGATGCGCGCGAGGAGGCGGGCGACCATGGGCTGCATCAATGTGCCGTGCATCAATTGGAGTATCTTACGCGTCGCCGGCCGACCCAGGCCGCACAACTCCGGAGGCTCCCGTGCTCAGACGTCTGCTGTGGGCGATCGCGATCTCGATCGGTCTCGCCGGCTGCGGCTACAACGATATCCAGGTCGCCGACGAGTCGACCAAGTCCGCCTGGTCCGAAGTGCTGAACCAGTACCAGCGACGCGCCGACCTCATTCCCAACCTCGTCGCGTCGGTCAAGGGCTACGCGGACCAGGAGAAGGAGGTTCTGACGCAGGTGACCGAGGCGCGTTCGCGCGTCGGACAGGTCCGCGTCGATCCGACCGACCCGGCGTCGCTCAAGCAGTTCGAGTCCTCGCAGCGCGACCTCGGCAGCGCGCTGTCGCGGCTGCTGGTGGTCACCGAGAACTACCCGCAGTTGAAGAGCGACCAGAACTTCCGCGAGCTGCAGGCCCAGCTCGAGGGCACCGAGAACCGGATCACCGTCGCGCGCAAGCGCTACATCGATGCCGTCCAGGGCTTCAACGTGATGGTGCGCCAGTTCCCGGTGAACCTGACGGCGATGGCGTTCGGCTACAAGGAGAAGCCGCAGTTCGCCGTCGAGAACGAGCGCGAGATCTCCAGCGCGCCGAAGGTCGACTTCGGCAAGCCCGCGTCCGAGCCGAAGAAGTAGCGGAGCCGCGCGTGCGGATGGCGGTGCGCGCGGCGGCCGGCCGCGCGTCGTTCGCGCTGCGGCGGTTCGCGGCGTGGCTCGGCCTGGTCGCGCTCCTCGCCGCGGCGTGGCCCGCCCTCGCGCAGCAGCCGGTCGCCGTCCCGCCGCTGTCGGCCCGCGTCACCGACCTCACCGGCACGCTGAACGCGGGCCAGCGCCAGGCGCTCGAGGCGCAGCTCGCCGCGATCGAGCAGCGCAAGGGCGCTCAGGTCGCGATCCTGATCGTGCCGACGACGCAGCCCGAGCCGATCGAGGCCTACGGCATCCGCGTGGCCGACGCTTGGAAGCTCGGCCGTGGCCGCGAGCGCGCGCAGAAGGACACCGGCGACACGAAGGCGACCGCGATCGACGACGGCGTGCTCGTCATCGTCGCGAAGAACGACCGTCGCGTGCGCATCGAGGTCGGCTACGGCCTCGAGGGCGCGATCCCGGATGCGGTCGCCAAGCGGATCATCACCGAGTCGGTCACGCCGCGGTTCCGCACGGGCGACATCGCGGGCGGGCTGGAGGCCGCGGTCGCGGACATCGGTCGGCGCATCGACGGCGAGGAGCTGCCCGCGCCCTGGCAGCCCGGCCACGCGGACGCGGGCGGCGAGTTCGAGGGCGGCCTGCTGCCGCTGGTGCTGACGGCCTTCGTGGTCGGGCTCATGGTGTCGCAGGTCGCGGGGCGGTTCATCGGTGCGGCGGTCGGTGGCAGCGGCGCCGGCGTCGGCGCGTCCGCGGCACTCGCGTCGACCGGGCTCGGCGCGGCGATCGGGCTCGGCGTCGGCGTGCTGATCCTCGCGATGGGCGGGCGACGCGGCGGGGGGGGCGGCGGATCCGGCGGCGCGCTGCGGCGGACCGGTCGTCGCACCATCGGGCACGGGCCGGTGGTCATCCCCGGCAGCTGGGGCGGCGGGGGCGGCTTCGGCGGCGGAGGCGGGTTCGGCGGAGGCGGCGGCTTCGGCGGCGGCGGAGGCGGCTTCGGCGGAGGAGGGGCGTCCGGTGACTGGTGACGGTGAGCGTCGAGGGGCCGTGACGCGCGGCCGCGGGGCGTCGCGATGAGCCGGCGGACCGGCCTCGCGCGCTGGCTGTACCACCTGTGGGTCGGCCCGCTGCACGTGCGCGCCGCGTTCCCGCCCGACGCGATGCGGCGCATCGAGGCGGCGATCGCCGAGGGCGAGCGTCGCCACACCGCCGAGCTGCGCTTCTGCGTCGAGTCCTCGCTCGACACGAGGCAGCTCTGGAACGGCCTGTCGGCGCGGGCGCGGGCGCTCGAGGTCTTCGGGCAGTTCGGCGTCTGGGACACCGAGCACGACAACGGCGTGCTCGTCTACCTGCTGTGGGCCGACCGCGCGGTCGAGATCGTCGCCGACCGCGGCGCGACGCGATCCGTCGATCCGGCCGCCTGGGCGCGCGCGTGCGAGCAGCTCGCGCAAGGCTGCCGCGACGGCACGCAGCTCGACGGCGCGCTCGCGTGCATCGCGACGCTGACCGAGGCGCTCGCCGCCGCGTACCCGGCCGACGGACGCGACAACCCGGACGAGCTGCCGAACGCGCCGCTGGTGCTCTGAACGCGGCGCGCGCCGGCGCTAGAACGCGACCGGCGGATCGAGCGGCGCGAGCACCGACTCGACCGCCTCGGCGACGTCGAGCAGCGCGTCGTCGCGGCCCCAGCGGCCCACCAGCTGCAGCCCGACCGGCAGCGGCGGCGAGTCGCCGTCGCGCGCGCGGCCGCAGGGCACCGACACGGCGGGATGGCCGCTCGCGCTGATCCAGTAGCAGGTCTTCAGCCAGTCGATGTAGTTGACCAGCGGCACGCCGTCGATCGCGCTCGGGTAGGGCACGTCGAGCTTGAACGGCAGCACCTGCACCGTCGGCAGCAGGAAGGCGTCGAACCCGCCGACGAACGCGGCGACGCGCCGGAACACCTGCGTGCGCAGCCGCTGCGCGTGCGCGATCGCGGCCGCATCGAGCGCGAGGCCCTGCTCGATGTTCCACACGACCGTGTCCTTCATCCGCGCGCGCTCGGTCGCGTACAGCTCGCCGAGCCACTCGACGAAGTAGAGGCCGCGCAGCGTGAGGAACGCCTCGTCGGCGCCGGAGAAGTCCGGGTGCGCCTCGACGAGCGTCGCGCCGGCCGCCCGCAGCGCGTCGATCGCGCGCTCGAAGGTCGCGCGCACCGGCGCCGCGAGCGGCACGCCGCCGCAGTCGGCCGAGTACGCGAGCCGCAGCGCGCGCGGCTCCGGCGGGCGCGGCCGCGCGTCCATCGCGGCGAGCCACGCCGACAGCGGACGCGGCGCGGCCGGCTCGAACAGCGCGGTGCGGACGATCCGGCAGTCGTCGACGCAGCGCGCGAGCGGGCCGATCGTCGACATCAGGTCGAAGCCGTTCGGACCGTCGGCAAGCGTGGGTTCGAGGCGCGTCGACGGGCGCATGCCGACGACCCCGCAGAAGCTCGCCGGGTTGCGCAGGCTGGCCGCGAGGTCGGAGCCGTCGGCGACGACCGCCATGCCGGCGGCGAGCGCGGCCGCGGCGCCGCCCGACGAGCCGCCGACGGTGCGGGTCGGGTCGTGCGGGTTGCGGGTGGCGCCGAGCACCGGGTTGAAGGTCTGCGAGCCGGCCGCGAACTCCGGGGTGTTCGACTTGGCGATCAGCACCGCGCCGGCCGCGCGCAGCCGCGCGACGCCGGGCGCGTCGGTGGCGGGCACCCGGTCGGCGAAGATCGGCGAGCCGAGCGTCGTGCGCAGGCCGGCGGTGTCGAAGATGTCCTTGGCCACGTAGGGCAGGCCGGCCAGCGGGCCGACCGGCTCGCCGGCCGCGATCGCGCGCCCGGCGCGCTCGGCCTCGTCGACGCAGGCCGCGCGGTCGCGGCGTGTCGGCAGTGCGTTCAGCGAGGGATCGAGTCGGTCGATCGCCCCATGACAGCGGGCGAGGAGCTCTGCGGGTGCGAGGCGGCCCGAGGCGAAGCCGGCCAGGAGCCGTCGGATGGAGGGGAGCACGTGAGCAGGTGCCGGCAGGCGTGGACGTCGAGCCCGACATGGTAGCCGCTCGCCAGAGCCCGGGCGGCGTCGTCCAGGCGCAGGCCCCGTTCCTCGGGCCTGCAGGCGTCGAGTTCGGCGCGGAACGCCTCCAGCTCGACGCGGAGCCGGTACGCACGGCTCGCGTAGTACCTGAGCATGTGCAGCAGCGCGCCGCCGCGCCAGAACTGCTTGCAGTGCTCGAGTTCGTGCACGATCGTCGGACGGTCGGCCGCGTAGTCGGTGCGGACCACGACGAACAGGCCCATGCTCAGCCCGACGAGCCGGCCCGGCAGCCGGTCCAGCGCGAACACCGGCACCGGCAGCACCCGCCACAAGCGTTCGAAGGTCAGCGTCATCGTGGGCCG
>Ga0315899_10006263_pt1 | contig 12814 bp, 9 predicted proteins | sample LakEriMetagenome_2_FD_203518 | JGI IMG/M metagenome (GOLD analysis project Ga0315899, IMG submission 203518) | Freshwater fungal communities from buoy surface, Lake Erie, Ohio, United States - Buoy 4 MA112 | ecosystem: Environmental > Aquatic > Freshwater > Lake | place: USA: Lake Erie, Ohio...
TTCGGTTGAATGTGCATTGGCAATACCAGCCACATTTCTTGCAAATTCGATGACTGACATTTGCATGCCCAAGCATATTCCAAAAAATGGCAATTGGTTTTCACGAGCATATTGAACGGCTAAAATTTTGCCATCGATCCCCCTGTGTCCAAATCCAGGAGCAACAAGCAGCCCATCCAACCCTCCTAACTTCTCAGCGATATTTTCTTTGCTGATGGATTCACTGTGAACATCCTGTACAATCACCTTGACTTGATTCATTGCACCAGCATGTATGAATGCTTCGAGAATTGATTTGTATGCATCTTGCAGTTCAATGTATTTACCAATGAGTCCGATGTGAACAGTTGATTTTGGATTTTCCAATTTTGTCAAAAACTCTTTCCATGCAGTTAAATCGGGTTCTGGAAACCAAGTTATATTCAGTTTCTTCAAACAAATTTCATCGAGATGCTGCTCTTTCATCAACAAGGGCACTTGATAAATACTGCTTGCGTCAGCAGCTTCAATCACTGAATCTGTTTTGACATTGCAAAAAAGTGCAATCTTCGATTTCAATTCATTTGAAAGGGGTTGCTCGGTTCTGCAAACGATGATGTCTGGATGAACACCATTCTCACTCATCATCTTTACACTGTGTTGCGTGGGCTTTGTCTTGAGTTCTTTTGCCGCTTTTAAATATGGGACCAATGTAAGATGCACAACAAGACAATCTCCCTCGGGCAATTCCCATTGCAATTGGCGGACCGCTTCAATGAATGGTAAACTTTCAATGTCACCAACAGTACCGCCGATTTCTGTGATGATGATATCGTATTCTGACGCTGCCAGCAATTGCATCCTTCTCTTGATCTCGTCGGTGATATGGGGAATGACCTGAACGGTTTTCCCTAAATAAGCACCTTCTCTTTCTTTGTTGATGACCGACTGATAAATCCTTCCTGTGGTGACGTTGTTTGCCTGTGTAGTGAAAATGTTCAAGAATCTTTCGTAGTGTCCCAAATCAAGATCTGTTTCTGCTCCATCTTCTGTTACATAACATTCACCGTGCTCATATGGATTCAATGTGCCCGGATCAACATTGATATAGGGATCAAATTTTTGGATGGTCACTTTAAAGCCCCTTGCCTGCAAAAGTTTTGCAAGTGATGCAGCAACAATGCCTTTGCCCAATGATGATGTAACACCTCCTGTAACAAAAATATATTTGGTCATAAAAATTGACCATCGGAAAGGGATAGTGGGGAACTTTCGGAGGTCATACGAAGTTACCATTATTTTGAAGTACCGCGAAAAATAGATGGCTGATGTGGATAAATCGGAACTGTCTGTGTTTATTTCATCAAAGACGAAATTTTTTCATCATAGGGCTTTCGCCAATCGCTCAAGATCCCCCAATTTTCACCATCCACAATCAGATCCCGACTTTTCACTGTACCCAGAAACTGGAAGGGTTGTTGGAGGGATTGGAGTGCTGATTCAAATTTTTGTTTGGATGCAGGAGAAACCGAAACAACGATCCTGCTTTGTGACTCACCAAACCAGAAAGCATCTTTGCGCACCTGGTTTTCACCTTGACGCAAATCAAACCCCAGGTTGTTTACAAAACCTGATTCGATCAAGGTGATGAACAATCCTCCTTCGCTTACATCGTGCGCAGAGTTGATCAAATTTGATTGGATGAGACTGAGCACTGCTTGTTGCAGTTGGAATTCTTCTTCCAACTCGAAATGAGGTGCGGGGCTGTATTGAACATTTAAAATCTTGTGCAGGTATTCAGAAGAATTGATATCGTTGGTTGACTGTCCAATCAAATAAACAAGATCACCCTCATTTTTAAAGCCCAAAGTCATTTTATCCTTTTCGCTGTCAAGCAATCCCACCATGCCAATGGTTGGTGTAGGATAAACTGCGCCATCCGGATTTTGATTGTAGAAACTGACATTGCCACCTGTTACCGGTGTATCAAATTTTTTGCATGCTTCTCCCATGCCCTTGATGGCATGGACAAATTGATAATACACTTGTGGATCATACGGATTTCCAAAGTTCAAACAGTTGGTGACACCAAGCGGAGTTCCTCCACTGCATACAATATTTCTGGCTGCTTCACTCACAGCAATCATCGTTCCTTTGTATGGATCGGCATGAACATAGCGACTGTTGCAATCGGTTGTAACAGCCAATGCTTTTCCAGTTTCTTTCACCAATACCACTGCGGCATCACTCGGGTCATTGGTGGAAGTGTTTCCAGTTCCAACCATGCTGTCGTACTGGTTGTAGATCCATTTCTTGTTGACAATGTTGGGGACTTCAATCAACTGCTCTGCAATTTTTCTGAGATCAGTTGGAACAGGTATTGAGGCTGGATCAAATGCATTTATTTTTTCAAAGTATGCAGGCGTCTCATATTTTCTGTCGTACACAGGTGCACCTCCGCCCAATACCAAACTCTCTGCTGGAATTTCAGCTTCCAATTCATCATGCATAAAAAATTTCAACAATCCATCTGTGGTAACATGTCCGATTTCAGAACAAGGAAGATCCCATTTTTCAAATACATCCAGTACCTCTTTTTCTCTTCCTTTTTTTACAATCATCAACATGCGTTCCTGGCTTTCACTCAACAACAGCTCCCATGCTTTCATATTTTGTTGACGCATTGGGACTTTTTCCAAATGAATCACCATTCCCACTCCACCTTTTGCACTCGTCTCAGCAGTAGAGCAAATGATACCCGCAGCGCCCATGTCCTGCATGCCCACAAGTGCACCTTTTGGAATCAATTCCAAGCATGCTTCCAATAATTTCTTTTCCTGAAATGGATCACCCACTTGAACAGCAGGAAGATCCTGCGCACTGTCTGCTGTGATATCGGCAGAGGCAAATGATGCTCCTCCAATTCCATCTTTACCTGTAGCAGAACCAACGATGAAAACAGGATTTCCTTCCCCCTCTGCAGTGGCACTGACTGTTTGGCCGACTTTCACAATACCGACACTCATTGCATTGACAAGCGGATTGGTATGGTAGCAGTTTTCAAAATATACCTCGCCGCCTACTGTTGGAACACCAAAACAGTTTCCATAATGGCCGATGCCTTCTACAACACCTTTTAACAAGTGCTGGGTTTTGGGATCATTGATATTTCCAAAACGAAGTGAGTTCAGTGCTGCGATTGGACGTGCCCCCATGGTGAAAATATCACGGTGGATTCCGCCAACACCCGTTGCTGCTCCTTGAAATGGTTCAATCGCAGAAGGATGGTTGTGTGATTCAATTTTAAAAACAACTCCATACCCATCGCCAATGTCTGCAAGTCCTGCGTTCTCTTCACCGGCCTTCACCAACAACTTAGTTCCCTCACGGGGCAGTGTCTTCAACCATTTGATCGAATTTTTATAACTGCAATGTTCGCTCCACATTACAGAATATGCAGCCAGTTCATTGAAGTTGGGGGTGCGGTTGAGGATTTTCTTGATGCTCTCGAACTCTTCAGGCAGTAGTCCGAGTTGCTTGGCAGTATCGACAGTTGTTTCCATGATTCAGTTGAAGTCGCAAATTTACCCATTGTAATTGAAGAATTAATCTACAAAGCTTACACATTAAATATTTTTATATGTATAAAAGGCTACATAAAATCAGGCTTTTATACTCGAACAATAAGGGGATTTCGCTATTTATTCACAATTTCAGCTCCATTTTTGGGGATTTTTATATTTTTTTTGCGGGTGAGATTGAATTTGGCGAATTTTGTGCCTTCAAATTATTCAATATGCAATCATTACGTTTCAAAGCCATCGACAACCTGACTTCCATGAAGGAAGAGGTACTGGTTGAAAGCCCTTCAAAAGTCACTCCCATTTTTGGTGAAAATGTTTTCACATTAAAAGTTGCGAGAGAATATGTGAATGATGAGGCCTACAAAGGACTGGTCAGCTCAATCAAATCAGGACAAAAAATTGACAGGACCGTTGCAAATCAGATTGCAGCAGGAATGAGACAGTGGGCACAAAGCAAAGGTGCCACACACTATACACACTGGTTTCAACCATTGACTGGATCTTCTGCTGAAAAGCATGATTCATTTTTTACGTTGAAATCTGATGGATCTGCCATTGAAGAATTTGATGGAAATGCATTGGCCCAACAGGAGCCGGATGCATCATCTTTCCCCAGTGGAGGATTGCGCGCAACTTTTGAAGCACGTGGTTACACTGCATGGGATCCAACATCTCCGGCTTTCATCATGAACATTGGACAAGGACTCACCCTTTGCATTCCAACCATCTTTGTTTCATACACAGGTGAATGCCTTGATTACAAAGCACCTCTTTTGAAATCGATCGAAGCTTTGAACAAAGCTGCTGTTGATGTTTGTCATTACTTTGATAAATCTGTTGGAAAAGTAACTGCAACACTTGGATGGGAACAAGAATATTTTGTGGTCGATGAAGGATTGGCGAATGCACGCCCAGATTTGATCATGACAGGTAGAACAGTATTCGGTCATGCACCAGCAAAAGGCCAGCAATTAGAAGACCATTATTTTGGAGCCATTCCTGAAAGAGTGTATGCATTCATGAGAGATTTCGAACATGAATCTTATCGCTTGGGAATTCCATTGCGTACCCGCCACAATGAAGTTGCTCCGGCACAGTTTGAATGTGCTCCTATTTTTGAAGAACTGAATTTGGCAGTTGACCACAATACATTGTTGATGGATGTAATGGCCAAAGTAGCCAAGAAGCACAAGCTCCGTGTATTGTTGCATGAAAAACCATTCGCAGGTATCAACGGAAGTGGAAAGCACAACAACTGGAGCATGGCCACAGATACTGGAATCAACTTATTGGCTCCTGGCAAAACTCCCAAGACCAATTTGATGTTCCTTGCATTCTTTGTAAACACCATCAAGGCAGTACACGACCATGCTGATTTGCTGCGTGCTGCCATTGCATCAGCTGGCAACGACCACCGCCTGGGTGCAAACGAAGCACCTCCTGCAATCATTTCTGCATACATCGGACAGTTTCTTTCTAAAGTTCTCAATGAGGTAGAGACAAGAGTAGGTGATAAATTTGATGAGCAGGATGAAGTCATGTTGAAACTAGATATACACAAGAACATTCCTGAATTGTTGTTGGACAATACAGATAGAAACAGGACTTCACCATTCGCATTCACAGGAAACAAATTCGAATTCCGTGCTGTTGGATCTTCTGCCAACTGTGGTTACAACATGACAGTATTGAACACCATCATGGCTGAAACCTTGTCTTCCTTCAAATCAGAAGTAGATGGATTGATCGAGAAAGGTGAAAAGAAAGAAGTCGCCATTATGCACGTAATCAAAAATTACATCAAAGCTTCCAAAAAAGTACTGTTTGAAGGTGATGGTTACAGCGAAGAATGGCAGAAAGAAGCTGAGAAGCGCGGTTTGCCAAATTTGAAAACAACTCCGCTTGCATTGGATTCACTGACAACCAAAAAAGCAAAAGAACTGTTTGAAAAGCACAAAGTGTTGTCCCATGTCGAACTGGAAGCACGTCACGAAATTGAATTGGAAAAATACATCAAGTACGTTCAGATCGAAGGCCGTGTCATTGGAGACCTAACAGGCAATCATATCCTACCTGCTGCCATCCGTTATCAGAATGTGTTGATTGAAAACATCAAGGGGCTGAAAGAGGTTGGATTGAAGCCTGAGGCATACAAGGCTCAGTTGGGTGTTTTGAGTGAAATTTCAGAACATATCAACAAAGCTCAGTTGTTGACGGAAGAAATGACCGAGGCAAGAAAAGCTGCGAATGCAATGTCTGGCTCCAGAGAAAAAGCCATTGCATATTGCGATAAGGTAAAACCATTCTTTGATGAGATCCGTTACCATGTAGATAAACTGGAATTGCTGGTGGATGACTCAGAGTGGGAACTTCCAAAATACAGAGAGCTTTTGTTCTTGAGATAAACAAACAAGTGTTTTTTGACACGCAATCAAAAAGCCTCCCACTGGGAGGCTTTTACTTTTTATACAGTTCTGGCAATATGCAATTATTGCATCTTGAAAGTATCTAAAAACTTGGTCGTGAAATTTCCTTTGATGAAATCTTCGTTCTTCATCAACTGCTGATGGAAAGGAATGGTTGTCTTTACTCCCTCTATAACATATTCGCTCAACGCCCTGCTCATGGTATCAATCGCCTCTTTACGGGTTCTTGCCACAGCAATGATTTTTGCAATCATTGAATCATAAAATGGAGGAATCACATAACCGGCATATACATGTGAATCAATTCTAATGCCGTGTCCGCCAGGCTGATGCAGGACAGTGATCTTACCGGGACTCGGTCTGAAATCATTGTAAGGGTCCTCTGCATTGATCCTGCATTCAATCGCATGCATGTCAGGATAATAATTTTTTCCTGAAATAGGTTCTCCTGCGGCTATTTTGATTTGTTCTTTGATCAGATCAAAATTTGTTACTTCCTCGGTCACACAATGTTCAACTTGAATACGTGTATTCATTTCCATGAAGTAGAAATTTCTGTGTTTATCAACCAGAAATTCAATCGTTCCCACGCTTTCATATCCAATGGCCTGAGCAGCCTTTACAGCAGCTTCACCCATGCGTTGACGCAAATCGTCCGTCATGAAGGGTGATGGTGATTCTTCCACAAGTTTCTGGTGTCGTCGTTGAATGGAGCAATCCCTCTCACTCATGTGACAAACTTTTCCATATCGATCACCTGCTACTTGAATTTCAATATGACGAGGTTCTTCTACAAATTTTTCCATGTAGACACCATCGTTTTTGAACGATGCCAATGCTTCGGCTTTGGCAGTATTGTATGCTTTTTCGATTTCGGCTTCTTCCCAGACCACTCTCATGCCCTTTCCACCGCCACCAGCAGTAGCTTTCAAGATAACAGGATAAGTAATTTCTTTTGCAATCTGCTTTGCCTCCTCCACACTTTCCAACAATCCGCCGCTGCCTGGTACTACTGGAACGCCGGCCTTGACCATGGTTTCTTTGGCTGTGATTTTATCACCCATGCATCTGATTTGTTCGGGCGTGGGGCCGATAAATTTCACTCCATGTTCACCGCATATTTCAGCAAACTTTGCATTCTCTGCCAAAAATCCGTATCCCGGATGAACAGCATCCGCATTCGTGATTTCCATGGCAGCCATCAGGTGTGGAATATTCAAATAGGATTCACCACTGGAAGGTCTTCCAATACAAACCGCCTCATCAGCGAACTTCACATGCAAACTGTCTTTGTCGGCTGTTGAATAAACTGCTACAGTTTTTATTCCCATCTCACGGCAGGTTCTGATCACCCTCAAGGCGATTTCACCTCTGTTTGCAATCAATATTTTTTTGAATGTCTTCTTTGAATCTTTGGTCATGCCACAGATTTAAATGAATGAAAATGCATGATGAACATGCAATTGACTAGATAGGTTCAACGAGGAACAATGGTTGATCGTATTCAACAGGGGTAGAATCTTCCACCAGGATTTTCACCACCCTGCCACTGATTTCACTTTCAATTTCGTTGAACAATTTCATGGCCTCGATGATGCAGACCACTTTGCCATTCTTCACCTCATCACCCTCTTCCACAAAATTGGGCTTGTCGGGCGAAGGCCTTCTGTAGAAAGTTCCGATCATCGGACTCTTGATCGTTAGTAAATTGTCTGAAGCAGCGGGTGCTGCGGAAGTGCTGGCTGCTGGTGCTGCTGCAGTTGCAGGAGCTGAAACGGCAATTGGCATGGGCGCTGTCTGCACCTGCTGAGCCGGAACGCCAGTCACATACTTATCCTCTTTTTGTTTGATGGTAATCTTGATATCCTTTTCCTCGATGGAAAGCTCACTGATATTAGACTTATTTACCATTTTTACGAGGTCCTGAATCTGTTTTAAGTCCATATTTAATGATTTTTTTGTCACTAACGGGCGGTAAAGGTGGGGTAAAAATGAAAAATGGCCAAATTAAATTTTACCCGATTTTTAATAAAAATGCCCCTTTTTTGTTTAAAAAAGGGGCAAAATCGTCTAAAATAAACGAAAAATTGTAAAAATTACTCTTTTACTCTTTCAATGTATTCGCCTGTTTTGGTATTGATTCGGATCACATCGCCCTCATTTACAAACAACGGAACCATTACAGTGGCTCCCGTAGCAACAGTTGCAGGCTTCAGGGTGCGGGTGGCTGTATCACCTCTTAGCCCAGGTTCGGAGTAAGTCACTTTTGAAACTACCTTATCAGGGAGCTCAACGCTCATTGGCAGTTCGGTTTCCGTGTTGATCAGCACTGAAACTTCTTGATCCTCGGTCAAAAACTGAGGCGCATCAACCAGGTTTTCTGCTACTGCAATTTGCTCGAATGTTTCATTGTCCATGAAATTGAACCCTGTGTCATCCTTGTATAAAAACTGATAGCTCTTCCTTTCTACCCTCACCGGATATATGGTATCACCGCTGTTCCATGTCTTTTCAATTGACCTGTTGTTGTCGACACCTTTCAGCTTTGCCCATACTTTGGCAGCTGCACGGGCTGTCTTGTTTTCGCCAAATTCAACAACCGTATAAAGGCTGCCTTCAAGCTTTAAAATCATTCCTCTTGAGATATCAGAAGTATTTGCCATAATCGCATTTTAAGGCGGCAAAGGTAAACCAATTTGTGAAATAACATCCTACCTTTGCCGCGCAAATCATCACTCACATCATAAATTATTCGCTATGAAAGTTACTGTCATCGGAGCTGGAGCTGTTGGAGCTACCTGCGCGGACAATATTGCCAGAGCTGGCGTTTGTACTGATCTTGTTTTATTGGATATCAAAGAGGGATTGGCTGAGGGGAAGGCGCAGGATATGCAACAAACAGCTGCTTTGTTGGGATTCGAGACCATTGTCACAGGATCTACCAATGATTATTCAAAAACCGCCAACAGTGATGTGGTGGTGATCACTTCCGGTATACCCAGAAAACCCGGTATGACAAGAGAAGAGTTGATCGGAACAAATGCTGGCATTGTAAAAACAGTATGTGAAAATGTATTGAAATATTCTCCCAATACGATCATCATCGTGATCAGCAATCCAATGGATACCATGACTTACCTGGCATTGAAATCAACCGGATTGCCAAAGCACAGAATCATTGGAATGGGCGGAACACTCGATAGCAGCAGATTCAAGTATCAACTTACACAGCACCTGGGATGCAGTGCAAGTGATTTGAATGCAATCGTAATCGGCGGACATGGAGATACGACGATGATCCCGCTGATCAGCAAAGCCACCTGGAACAGCATTCCTGTTTCTCAATTTCTAACCAATGAGCAACAAGAAAAAATTGTAGCAGATACCATGGTGGGTGGAGCAACGCTTACTAAACTGATTGGAACATCTGCATGGTATGCACCCGGTGCAGCAGGAGCGGCGCTTGTAAAAAGCATTTTAAGAGACGAGAAAAAACTCTTCACTTGCTGTGTTGCATTGGAAGGAGAATACGGACAAAAAGATATCTGCCTCGGTGTACCCGTTACCATTGGAAAAAATGGTTGGGAAAAAATCCTTCCACTTGAATTGACTGCAGCAGAAAATGAAGCATTTGAAAAAAGCGCAGCAGCTGTCAGGTCGATGAATGAAGTTTTAGGATAACAACTGTCAACAGTTAACAGTTGACGGTTGACGGTTTTACTCCTCCACAAAATCCAGATCCTTGTGGAACGTTTCTTCGGTGAATATCAAAGCTATGACGGCAATGATCATGACTATCAAGCCGGTCAGCATGCCGCTTTGAAGAAATGAAATATGCAGTGTGCCTTGGAAATAATCCTTGAACAATAAATTCATCAGCGGCAATGCACCTCTCACCATGTTGGGGATGGTAGTAGCGGCTGTTGCGCGCAGGTTGGTTCCAAAATGCTCTGCGCCCATGGTCACAAAAATGGCCCAGAAACCGGTTGAAAACCCGAGATAAAATGAAACAGCATACATGCTGGTGTCGCTGTTGTTCAATGGACTGAAAAAGAATACGACACCCAAAATAGTCATACCATAAAATATAGTAAGGGCTTTTTTTCTGCTTTTATAATATTGGCTTACGAGACCAACGATGATATCCCCCAGGGCAATCCCAATGTAGCCATACATGATACAGGCGCCAGAGTCAATGGCATTTTCTCCATACAACTCCTTTGCAAAACGGTTGCCTAAATTCAAAAGGATACCGATCACATACCAAGTTGGCAAACCAATTAAAATTGCAAGCAAATATTTTTTAAATCTTTTTTTATTGTTGAAAAACATGAAAATATTTCCTTTGGAAATTCCTGTCTTTGAAATATGTTGAAAAATGGAACTCTCGGAAACCTTGATGCGTAAAAACAGCAATGCGATGCCGAGTACACCACCAATTTTATAACACAAACGCCAATCTGCTGTCATTTTATAAACTGCATAAGCAAATACTGCTCCGAACAAACCGATCCCTGCGACAAAAGATGTCATGACTCCCCTGTTCTTTTTGGGCATCAATTCACTTACCAATGTAATGCCCGCACCTAGTTCACCTGCCAATCCTATGCCCGCAACAAATCTCAACCAAGCATATTGTTCAACAGTTTGCACATACCCGGTAATGAAATTCGCAATTGAATAAAGCAAGATGGATCCAAAAAGCACGCTCAATCTCCCTTTCTTGTCACCCATCACTCCCCATAAAATTCCCCCAATCAACAATCCGGTCATTTGCCAATTGATGATCTTGGTGCTTGCGGTAAGCATATCGCTTTCGCCCACATGAATGCCAATCAGGCTTGGCTCTCTTACGATGGTAAAAAGCAACAGGTCATAAATATCTACAAAATAACCAAGTGCTGCAACAATCACAGCCAGGTTCAAAAATTGTTTCTTGAGTATTCCTTCTTGCATAGTGAACAATGGTTTTGGTATTATTTCTTTTCCTTCCTTATCAACTTCAGGATTACAGGAACCGTTGTTATAAAGATGATACCGAAGACAATGATCTCCAATTTTGACTTCAAATCAAAGCCGAATTGTTTGAGAAAAAATTGATAGAGATAGTGGCCAGCAAACAACATGGTAATGGCCCATGCTATGCATCCAATTACATTGTACATAGTGAACTTGGCTTTGTCCATTTTCACAATGCCTGCAACAATCGGGGCGAATGTCCGGATGATCGGCAAAAATCTCGCAAATACGATGGCCCCTCCACCATGTTTGTCATAAAATTCTTTCGCAGTATTGAGATGTTTGCGTTTGAAGAAAAAACTATCTTTTCTGTTGAAGAGGTATGGTCCGCTTGCTGCCCCAAACCAGTATCCCACAATATTACCCAATACCCCGGCTGCAACTACAAGGGTAGCAATGAGCAATAAATTAAAAATATCATATTGTAGATTGACAAACTCTGCTGCCAATTCGTTGCAATAAATGCCTGCGACAAAAAGAAGGGAATCGCCCGGCAAAAAGAATCCTGCAAATAATCCCGTTTCAGCAAATACTATGAATAAAAAAAGCCAGAGTCCGCCATGTTGTATGTAAAACTCCGGATTCAACAAATCTTTCAAATGGATAGCCAGTTCAATCATCGTCCAATAATTTACACGTTTTCAGTTGCAACAGCTGTAGTCAATTCTCCCTCCCATTTGCTAACCGCAGTAGTAGCCAATGCATTGCCCACCACATTGGTCATGGTTCTGAACATATCACAAAAATGGTCAATCGGTAAAATCAATGCAATGCCTTCCGGAGGAATGTTGAACATGGCACAGGTAGCAGTCACTACGACCAATGAGGCACGTGGTACACCTGCAATTCCCTTGCTGGTCAGCATCAACACCAAGAGCATGGTAAGTTGTGTTCCAATATCCAGCTGTATGCCATATGCCTGCGCAATGGCCAAACTGGCGAAGGTCATGTACATCATGCTTCCATCCAGGTTAAAGCTATAACCAAGGGGAAGAATGAATGATACAATTTTATCCTTGCATCCAAATCGTTCCAGCTCACTCGTGAGCTTTGGGAAAACAGCCTCGCTGCTGGTTGTACTGAATGCAACCAGCAGCGGCTGCGAAATGATTTTGAGTAGTTCAAACAGTCGCTTTCTTAAAATGATATACCCAACCGACAGCAATACCACCCACAACAAAGCAATCCCGATCAGAAAGTAAAACAGGTATTGCCCGTAAAAAATAAATACGTCCAATCCTTTCACTGCAATCACAGCTGCAATAGCACCAAACACGCCCAAGGGGGCAACATTCATAACATATCCTACCATTTTTAGTATGATATGGGCCACGGCATCTAGCGCTTTCACAATTGATTTTCCTTTTTCACCCAAGGCTGTTGTTCCTACACCAAAAAAGATACTGAAAACAACCAGCTGCAAAATTTCATTATGAGCCATTGACTCAATAAAACTTTTTGGGAATACATGTTCAATAAATTTCTGCAGCGAAAACTCCTGTGTCTTTCCGATCAAATCTTTTGCACCTTCCACATCTGCCGTATCCAAACTGATTGCAGCACCTGGCTGAAAAAAATTAACCAGCACCATCCCAAGGAGTAAACTGACCAAAGATGCAGAGACAAACCACAACAAGGCTTTCCCGCCTACTCTGCCTACTACTGAGAGATCACCCAATTTTGCGATGCCCACCACGAGGGTTGTAAAAACGAGAGGGGCAATGACCATCTGCACCAACCTCAAAAAAATAGTGGTGAGCAGTTTGATGTTGGTGGAAAAGGATTTGATGGATTCGGGTGAGGATT
>Ga0315899_10006265_pt1 | contig 12812 bp, 8 predicted proteins | sample LakEriMetagenome_2_FD_203518 | JGI IMG/M metagenome (GOLD analysis project Ga0315899, IMG submission 203518) | Freshwater fungal communities from buoy surface, Lake Erie, Ohio, United States - Buoy 4 MA112 | ecosystem: Environmental > Aquatic > Freshwater > Lake | place: USA: Lake Erie, Ohio...
TTTGACAGCGCGGGTTTTTTCGGTGGCGATGGTTGCCACGCGGTCAACGCCTTGGCTGAATGCCTTTGGGTCGATGCGCAGCAGCTTGTCATTCGCGGTTGGAATGACGCGGCTGTAATCGGGGAATGTGCCGTCGATCAGCTTTGATGTCAGGATAACGCTGTCAAAGGTGAAGCGGATTTTGCTCGCCGACAGGTCGATCTGGATGACATTGCCGCCGCTTTCGTCAAGCAGCTTGCGGATTTCGGCGACGCATTTGCGCGGCACGATGATGTCGGGCATATTTTCTGCACCAGCCGGACGCGGCAGCGTGACGCGGGCGAGGCGGTGGCCATCGGTGGCCGCTGCCTTCAACACGGGATCTGCATCGTCGGTAACGTGCAGGAAAATACCGTTGAGATAATAGCGCGTTTCCTCGGTCGAGATCGCAAAGCGCGTCTTGTCGATAATCTGGATCAACGAGCTTGCGGGAATTTCGAACGAGGTGGGCAATTCACCCTCTGCAATCGTGGGGAAATCCTCACGCGGCAGCGTTGCGAGCGAGAAGCGCGCACGGCCAGCGTTCACCGCCATGCGGCCATCTGCGGCATGCAATTGGACTTGCGAACCTTCGGGAAGCTTGCGCGCGATTTCGAACAAGGTGTGCGCCGAAACGGTGATTGCACCCGGGGTTTCGACATCGGCCGCAAAGGTTTCAACGACCTGCAGATCAAGGTCCGTCGCGGTCAGCTTGATCTTGCCGCCTTCGCTGGCTTCGATCAGGACGTTCGACAAAATAGGAATAGTGTTGCGCCGTTCCACAACGGATTGGACGTGGCTCAGGCTTTTCAGCAGGGTCGCGCGTTCGATCGTGGCTCTCATTCAAAATCCCCTTATCGGGCATGGCAGGCACAAGGCAGCCAAAAAACCCTATTTATATGGCGACTCTTCCATAACCGCTTTGGCCAGCAGGGCAAGCCGATAGGTTTTGCGTAGAAGAATATCCTGTGGAATAAGGCCATTATGACGATTGCAACGAACGGTAGACGGCTTTTCATCGCACGGCATGGGGAGACGGTTTTTAACAAAATTGCGCGGATGCAGGGCCAGGCGGAGCTGCATACCCCGCTGACATGGGAAGGCTGCGTGCAAGCGCGGGCGATGGGCCGTGCGTTGGCAAATTATCTGGGGGATGACCCCACGCCGCAGCTTTGGTCGTCCACCGCTGGGCGCGCGTTGCAGACGCTTGCATTGGTCGCAGAGGAAATCGATGCCGACTGGCACCAAACGATACGCGACGACCGGCTGCTGGAAATTGACGTCGGCCTTTGGTCGAGCCGGACCTATGCGGACATATCCGCGGAAATCGGTCCAATCGTCGATATGCAGCACAAGCTGTTTTCCGTGCGTCCCGAGGGCGGCGAATTTTACGACGATGTCGCGCAGCGGCTGCGTCACTGGATAGCGGACCAAAGCTTTGAACAGGACATGCTGATCATTTGCCATGGGATGACGGCACGTGTGCTGCGCGGGGTATTGCTGGGCTTGGAGCCCATGGAACGCTTTGGCGCGCCTATCGCCCACAGCCTTGCGCAGGGCAGCATGGTGATGATCCGCGATGGTGTCGAAGCGCTGGTGATTGACGGCGACGGCGCTGGGGAACGTGCTTGAGGTTTGTTACCCCACATCATGCGTTCTCCTGCGAAGGCAGGAGCCCAGAACAGCCCTGCGCAGCGCTGCGCTGGATTCCGGCCTACGCCGGAAGGCGCGTGCTTTTTATGATTGCGTTGACGCTTGCGGCTGCTGCGCCCAGCGCCATCGATGCTGCTGCATTACGATGCGCTGTACGATAGCATAGCTGGCATTTCGACGATTCATTGCGTATAGGCGCGGTCATCATGCAGATTCCCGGCCACATAGACCCCGTTGTCACCCCACGCGCGATTACGCAGCGTGCGGATGGCCGAATTGACCTTTTGGGCTTGAACCATCTCCAAATCCGTCAGCTATTTGAAGAATCCCAGCTCGATGAAAAAGCGGCAAAGCTGCGGTCAAAGCAGGTGTTTCACTGGATATACCATCGCGGCGTGACCGATTTTGAAGCGATGACCGACATCGCCAAAACGATGCGCCCATGGCTTGCCGATCGCTTTGTCATTGGCCGGCCAGAGGTGGTCGAGGCGCAGGTTTCAACAGATGGCACGCGCAAATGGCTTTTGCGCACCGATGATGCCCAAGATTATGAAATGGTGTTCATTCCCGATGCGGATCGCGGTACGCTTTGCATTTCTTCGCAAGTCGGTTGCACGCTGAACTGCCGTTTCTGTCATACCGGTACGATGCGGCTGGTGCGCAACCTGACACCGGGCGAAATCGTCGGGCAGGTCATGCTGGCGCGCGATGCGCTTGGCGAATGGCCAAAGGGCAATATGGCGTCGGTTGCGGACGATGATGAAGATGATGATGTCGGCCATTACACCGCCGACGGCCGCATGCTCACGAACATCGTGTTGATGGGCATGGGCGAGCCTTTGTATAATTTCGACAATGTCCGCGACGCGATGAAGATCGTTATGCATGGCGATGGCCTCGGCCTGTCGCGCCGCCGCATTACGCTTTCGACGTCGGGCGTTGTGCCGATGATGGCGCGCGCGGGCGAAGAAATTAACGTAAACCTTGCGGTCTCGCTGCACGCCGTGACCAAGGAAATCCGTGACGAAATCGTCCCCATCAACCGCAAATATGGCATTGATGAACTTTTGCGTGCCTGCGCCGAATATCCCGGCGTCAGTAACGCGCGGCGGATCACATTCGAATATGTGATGCTGAAGGACAAGAATGACAGCGACGAAGACGCGCGTGAGCTCGTGAACCTCATCCGCCAGTATAAATTGCCGGCAAAGGTCAATCTGATACCGTTCAACCCATGGCCCGGCGCGATTTACGAATGTTCGGATCCAGAACGCATCAAACGTTTTTCCAGCATCATTTTCGAAGCCGGCATCAGCGCGCCCGTGCGCACACCGCGCGGCCGGGATATCATGGCGGCGTGTGGCCAGCTGAAATCCTCCAGCGAAAAGAAAAGCCGCGCCGAACTCGACCGCCTCGCTGAGGAAAAACAGGCGGCGTTAGGGTAAGACATGGCCGCGCAGGGAGCAGAAGTGAATGGCGGCGTATTTGCGCGCCACAACCGCCTGCCATTTGCCATTGATATCATCACGGGCCTATTGTTCTACTTTGTTGCGAAGTTCACCGATCTGCAGACTGCGGCGATTGTAGGCGTGGTCGTCGGGTTCGGGCTCGTCCTGTTCCAGCGCATAGCGAAAATTGATGTCACCGGCGGGCTTGCGCTCTTCGGCATATTGATGCTGTGCATTTCGGCAGGCCTGGCAGTCTGGCTGAATGATGATGAATGGATCAAGCAGCGGGGGACGATAACGGGCCTGATCGCCGCCAGTTTCTTCATTATCGATGGCGTGCGGGGCGGGCCATATATCGGCAAAGGTTTAGCGCGGTATATGCCTTATTCGGATATCCATGCGGGCCGCTTTGCTATCGTCATGGGCGTTATCGGCCTGATCATGGCGGCGTTGAATTATGGCGCTGCAAAGCTTCTGTCGACCGACAATTGGTTGTTTTATAAAACATTCGTCGACAATTTCATTGTCTTCGGGCTGGTGATTTTTGCCATGCGCTTTGTCCGCGCAAAACCGGCTGTTTAAGCGAAAATTGCCACCGACTGCATGCCGGTAAGCACCGCTTCGCCGCGGCTGTTCCATGCGGTCATATATTGGCTGCTCGCGCCGTTGGCGGCGTGATGCGTTTCGCTGGAGAGATACCACCATCCATCTTCGGTCGTCGGCGTATCTGTTAGCATGTTGATCTGCCAGTTCATGGAGCTGACCATGCCCTTTTCGGTCATTAAGCCCATCGCCGACGGCGGCAATGCGTCCCCAATGCAGATAAGCTCTGCAATATGATCAAGCCGGTCATGTTCGGTGAAGCGGTGCCAGCTGGCGAGCCGATTGGTAGCCAACCCCAGTTCGAGCCGCTTGTCCGGATATTGCATATGGCCCGTGAAAAATTCCGGCGGGCCGCTGCGTACATTGTCCGCGGTCGGAAGCGGCGGAAATTCCGGAGCCTTGATGTTCGCGTAATCTAAATGACTGGAGCGGCGGTTCATGAAGATAAAGCTGCATATCAGGCCAACGCCATCCGCGCCCGTAATCTCCGCCTGAACAAATGCCGTGTTCTTACCGCGACGAAGAATGTGGGCGCTTACCTCAACGTCGCCCGCCAGAGGCCCTACGAAGGCGATCTGGGCCGATTGCAAGGGCGGAAGGTTGTCTGCAGCCAACTTGGCTGCCTGATAAGCAAGCACAGCGCTAAGACCGCCATACGAAGTGCGGCCCTGATGCCATGAGGGCGGAATGCAAATTTTATGTGTGTCGTCGCCGGGTTTAAATTGGGCAAGAAGCGATGCTAGGTCCATAATATGAACCTAGTAAGTCAAAATCGAATTCGCAAGTTGAAAGCAAAATGTTATTTTGTATAATATTCTTGGCGTTTTTGAGTTTTGTCCATTGAAAAATAGATGGGCACTAACGGAATTTCGTTTCGCCGATCGATGGCTCATTGTTCACATATCATACAAAAAATTCAATAACCTCTGTGCCAGATATTTGACAGCGCCGTTGGACGTTACCTTAATCAAATGTCAATAGCGCGCGTGCCCAACCTGCATCGTTGAGTTTGTTATGCGTAGCGGCCAGCGTAGATGGCATCAACAAATGCGGCAAATGATACTAACGTTGGCACTAAACGATTGCACTATAAGGCCACACCAGATAATGGCCCTGAACTTTATATTGAACCTAGATAAACTTGGAAAAAATTTGTGATTAGAGTGCCTCCGTTATTCGTTTATGCCACATTTTTCATGTGGTTGCCTGGCTCGGTGCAGGCGCAAGAAATGGGTGACGTTCAAGGGCCGCCCGCGCCGGTCGAGACAAGCGTGGAGCCTGTATTCTTAGGCGATGAGGCCCAGGCAGGCGTACCAAGTTCAGACAGTGGCCTTCTTGCCATGGGCGAAGATGCTGCAGAGTTGGTTACCGCCATTGAACTGGCCGCCCGAACCTTCCCAACAGTTGCCGCTGCAAGGGCGTCCGAGCGTGCTGCCCGCGCCAGCCTTGGGGGGGCAAAGTGGGCGCGCTTTCCGGGCGTTAGCTTGGAATTGCTTGGCGGTACGTCTGGATCTTCTTCTAGTGACTACAGGCTCTCCGTAGAGCAGCCTCTTTGGACTGGGGGGCGGATTACCGGCATGATTAAAATGAGCCGCGCCCAGCTAATGGCGAGCCAATTCGCCGTATCCGAGGCCCAACTCGATGTTGCGATGAGGGTGAGTGCAGCTTACTTCGAATTTCAACGACTTATCCAGCGCGAAGCGATCCTTGACGAGAGCCTTGGAGAGTACCAAAAGCTCGTAGACTCAATGGAGCGCCGTGTCGCTAATGAGATTAGCCCTGCCGCAGACCTCGAGTTGGCTCGTTCGCGTGCGGCACAAGTTGCGCAAGAAAAGTCTATCACTTTTGGCCAGCGGCGCATGGCGCTGACACGACTGCGTGAGTTGACCGGGGACCCGGCGTTCAGCATTACATCTATCATTAGTTATGACCCAGTAATACACCATCCGGACCAAGAAGGTCTGCTGGAGCAGGCCTTGGCCTTCGACCCTAAGCGCCGCAAGCTCAATGCCGATGTTCTTGTCGCGGCCGCCGATGTTCAGGTTCGTAAAGCGGCGATCTTCCCTCAGCTCAATGCGCAGTATGAGAAGCCGACCTTTGGACCAGATCGGGTTGGTGTCGTTTTGAGGGCTCAGACCGATGGCGGGCTGTCTCGCTTTTCAGCGGTGTCAGTGGCGCGCGAGCGTCAGGCGAGCGCTGAAATTGCTCTACTTTCCAACGAGCGTGAACTGAGGGAGCAGATAGAGGTTGATGAGCTTGAAAATGCCGTCGCCAAGGATCGCGCGGCGAGCAGTGCAATCTCTGCCACTTCAGCTACCGCTGTCACGGAATCGTTTATGCGTCAGTTCGTTGCTGGCCGTCGAACTTGGTTCGACGTGATGAATGCCGTGCGTGAATCGATGACCGCGCGCATTAGCGAAGTTGATGCTCGTATCAGCGCTATGGCTTCGGCCTCGCGCCTGCTCATGCGAAGCGGGCGATGGACGCCTCAGGCCCAGAAGGATCAAGGTCAATGAGCCTAGAAATTGTTGAACTCGTTGCGGAACTGGCTCGCAGACGCAGGATTGAACTTGCTCCCTCATGGGCAAATAATGTGCCTGAAATTGCCGGCGACCCCTCACTTGAACAGCTATTGACGCTAAGTGAAGCGTTGGGTTGGGCTGCGCCACTTTTAGATGCCCGCGAACCCGGGCCGGCAGACTTCCCTCTCCTGGTATTTAGCGATAAAAAGGGGTGGGCGCTTGCGGAACAATGGGAGGCCCCAGGTCTTCTGCGTATCGTCGCTGGCGGACAGTCCGCTCTGTGGTCGGTTGCTGAAAATGAACTGACTTACGCGGCACCTGTTTTTCCGGCTAGTGCCGCCGCGCGATCGCCGCAGCGTGCACTACCAGTATTCATTGACGCTATGTGGCGCCAGAAGCAGGCGGTGATCAACTCAGTTTTGGCCACCGTGGTCATCAATGTGTTGGCGCTCGGTGTTTCATTCTACACTATGCAAGTCTACGACCGGGTGGTGCCGAGTGCCGGTTACGCCACCCTGTGGGTACTGACCTTTGGCGTGGCCATTGCCGCGGCATTCGATTTTGTCCTGCGCGTGGTTCGCTCGAACATGCTTGAGCGCGCGAGTGCCGACGCCGACAAGGAGATCTCTGAGTTCTTTTTCGCCCGTGCGCTGGCGGTGCGGCTCGATGCCGGCAACGGCGAGGTTGGGACCATGGCTGGGCAGCTGCGCGGCTATGACCAGGTTCGCTCGCTGCTGTCATCTGCCTCAGTCTTTGCCCTTGCAGACCTCCCCTTTGCGCTGCTCTTTGTCTGGGTCATCTTTATGCTGGCGGGCGAGGTAGCCTTGGTGGTATTGCTCTCTTTCACGATATCGATTGCCCTTGCATTTGTATTTGCGCGGCTCATACGCAAGCAGGCTGATGGAGTGCAGGTAGGCACGACCCGCAAGAACGGCTTGATGGTCGAGGTTCTCGACGCAGCCGAAACTATTAAGGCTAACCGAGCGGGATGGTCGATGCTGGCAAGGTGGAACCGGCTTATGGCGCTGGTAGAAGTCGACGACTTCGACATGCGTCGGCTCTCGGCCATAGCCCAGGCCACCAGTGGAACAATCCAGCAAATTGCTTATGTCGGACTTATCTCGTGGGGTGCGATCGAGGTCATCGATGGGAAAATGACGGTTGGCGCGCTCATTGCGGCTTCGATTATTGCGGGACGTGTGAATGGACCTCTAGTGCTGCAGCTTCCGGCCATGATTGTTCAGGCTTCCTATGCGAAGGCAGCGCTTAAGGGGCTCGACAGCTTTCTTGGGCTGCCCGTTGATCGAGAGCCCGACGTTGAATATTTGCGCCCCGAGCAGCTTCGAAGTGAAGTGCGATTGGAAAAGGTTGCCTTCATGTATAAAGGAGCTCGCAGCGGGCTCGCCGTGGAGGAATTGAAGATCAGCCCGGGTGAGCGCGTTGGCATTATTGGCCCTGTTGGGTCAGGAAAGTCGACTTTGCTTAAGGTTATTGCTGGGTTATTTCCGCCCCAGAGCGGGGTTGTCTATCTCTCGGACCTCGATTTGAATCAAATCGCCGAAGACCAGCTACGGCGCCATGTCGGTTATGTTGGCCAGGAGTTTCGTCTCGTTAATGGTTCACTACGTGAGCAGCTCACTTTTGGGATATCTGATCCAGGCGATGACGCAATTCTTGCTGCGGCCGAAGCCACTGGCCTAAATAAGCTGATTTCCGCTCACCCCAAGGGACTTGAATTGCCAATCAGCGAAGGTGGTAGGGGAGTCTCGGGGGGGCAGCGTGCGCTGGTTGGCCTTACCCGGTTGATGTTGGCCAAGCCGAAGATTTTGCTGCTAGACGAGCCAACAGCCGCTCTCGATCAGGAGACCGAGGAGCAAGCGTTGCGCGCGATAGTCGGTAACCTTGAGACTAATGATGCCCTAGTCATGGTCACCCACAAAATCTCATTGCTCAACATGGTTCAGCGCTTGATTGTTGTCGTGAATGGTAAAATCATTTTCGACGGTCCAACCGCTGCAGTCCTCCAGAAACTTAGCCCAGCCTCGGCAAACGCTAAGGCTCCGGTTGCGGCAAACACACAAAAGGTAACGATATGAACGCGCGGTCCAACAGCAGGCGACTGACTTCGATCCCAATAATTTCTACTATTCTCGTTGTCGTATTGATTGCTTGGGCTTCGTTTGCCAAGCTGGACCAGGTTAGTCGCGCGTCGGCGCAGATCATTCCTGCCGGTCGCACGCAGTTGATCCAGAGCGCTGAGGGGGGCGTCATTGACAAGATTTTTGTTCGCGAAGGTGACCTAGTCAAACGCGGACAAGTTTTAGTCACGCTTGATTCTGCAAAGCTATTGGCGGCCGTGACTGAGGGCGAATCCAAGGTTGCTTCACTTAAGGGTACTTTGGCGCGGATCGAGGCGGAGCTTTTCGACCGGCCACTGAATTTTCCGAAGGAAATCGCAGCTTACAAAGATGTGATCGATAATCAGAGCATGCTCTACGCCAAGCGTCGGTCTGCCCTGAATGCTGAGGTGGCTACCTTGGAGCAGGTCCAAGTGCTAATGCGGCAAGAAATGAATATGACCGAGCCACTAGTGGAAAGCGGCGACGTTAGCCGGACGGAGGTATTACGCCTAGCACGCTCTCTCGCCGATATCGGCGGGCAGATTGCCAATCGCCGGGCTCGCTATATTCAGGAACTCCAGACGGAATACACCAGGGTCACGGACGAATTAGTGACTGCCGAACAGTCACTCGCTCAGCGAAAGGACTCTCTCGCCTACAGTAAGATCATTGCACCAACGGACGGGATTGTGAAGAATGTTCGCCTGACGACAGTTGGGGGTGTTCTCCGCCCGGGCGACGAGGTCTTAGTGATCGTGCCGACCGGGGAAGAGTTGATTTTAGAAGCCCGTGTCTCTCCAAGAGATATTGCTTTTGTTCGGGCAGGACAAAGCGCAGGGATCAAATTTGACGCTTATGATTCCGCCATCTACGGCTCGGCCAAAGGCAAAGTTACTTACGTCAGTGCAGATACACTGACCGAACAGGCGTCGGACGGTAGTGCCGTGTCGTATTACCGTGCCTTCGTCTCTGTTGACCTGCGGTCCATGCGTTCCGCCAAGGGTTTGGAAAAGATCGAGCTCCAGCCAGGGATGGCGGCTAGTGTTGAAATTAAGACTGGCGAGAATACCGTGCTAAATTATCTCACCAAACCTATCAGTAAAAATTTCTCGGATAGCTTGTCAGAGCGCTGACCAAGCATGACGAAAAAGGTGTCTCCAATTATGCGTGGCTCAGGCGAGGGCTTGACACCACGGTTGCGGATCCTTGCCTTTGCGTCGAATGCTCAAAGGGGCGGGGTGCTAGTCGACCAGTTGATGGCGCTGGGCGTAACGTCCAACTTAGTTGTAGATGATCCTACGGAGGCTATGCGCATATCGGGTGACGCAGAGTATGACGCCGTTGTAGTTGACGCCGCCGTAGCTCCAGCAAGGCTCGAGGAGATGTTGGCGCAGGTGACGGCGATAAGGCCAGGAAAATCCTCCATAGGCATTATCCACATATTAGACGATTTAACGCCTACCCCGAGTGCAGCAACTAACCGGTCGCTTAGTCCGTTGACGCAATTCGTCGCTCCGCAACATCTGGGAGCGGCGTTAGACGCGTTGAGCCGGTCAGCGGCGCTGACGGCGGACGATGTACAGCGTCAGGTTGAGATCATCGCACGCGCGGCCATACGGCTAGGCCAGCGGCTTAACTCCATTAACCACAGCACCTCAACTTCACCAATTTTCAGGGAACGTGACGATCCAGTGTTGGATGAAGGGTCGTCGCTCGATGTCGCTAGTACAGTTGGCGTTTTGCGACGAATAATTCGAGAACGGCGAGTGCGCGAGCGCTACTTCAATGAGGTGCGCTTTGGCGAACCCGCGTGGGACATTATCCTTGACCTCACGCTCGCCTGGTTCGAAAATAAAACTGTAGCTGTGTCCAGTTTGTGCATCGCCTCGGGTGTGCCAATGTCGACGGCAATGCGTTGGATAAATGATATGATTGAGGCAGGGATCATTGATCGCTGGATTGATCCAGCCGATGGTCGCCGCACTCTGGTGCGAATTACTCCCGCTACTCGCGACGCAATGCTTCGCTATTTGGCGGCACTCAACGTTTCTGAAAACGCCTTCAGCCAAAGTTCGCCGGAGGCGAATGTGCCTCGCTCAACATAGCACTAGTTCAGCAGCAAGGTGTTTTTTTGCCAATGGCGCCACCAATCTAGAAATAAAGTCATTGATACTATTTCGTGGACCTTTAGCGGTAGCTCCTTGGTAACTTGAGAGTTTAGCACTCATATGAGAGAGCCGAATAGAAAATTGAGCTCCGAAAATATTTCAAACACGTGACCATCCGGTTCCCTTTGATCAGTGGATTTCAAGGCGGCGTGTTGTAACAAACTGGCTAGACCGTCTTTGTCACTGCTGCGCACATAGAGAAGTGGACTGGCGATATCACTTGCGCCTTAGCTTCGGTGGGCTGGCTCTAATCGGTCGCCGTTGTCAATCCGCGAAGTCTCGCCGCATCGTTTAATCGAGGGATAGCGACAGAAAGACCCTAAGTGCCGCAGAGCCGACAAGGATCGGTTGATTAGGGCGCTAGATATAGACGCGCGCTTCCGTAATCCGCCGATGCGCAATTCAAATTATTGGAGGTGGAGCTGATCAGGGAGCAAAAGTGCTCAACACGAAAGAAGCAAGAGCCGTCTAAATCTATCAAAAAAACCTATCATCAAGGCGGGCAGCCGTCTGTCATATATGGGTTGCATCAGAATGCGGGAATTAGTAGCATGGGAATTGCGTGATGAGATTAGTGAGCTGAGCAAGCTGTGACAGCACTCCCTCGGTAATCAATTATGCCAATTTAGGAAATTTTTGTTCAAAATGGTTGTATTTAATAAAAAAAACCAATATGGGTGCTTTAGTGCATAGAAAGTGGCAAAACCCCTGCTAAGGGGTCCATGTGTAGTTTTTTATCAAGAGGGGTTTACCTAACATGACTGCGAATATCAAAAATGCTGGAACGATCCGGGGCTCCAATGCCCTCGCAAAGGCAGCAAAAAAGAAATTATCAGTAGAAGTTGCTGCAGAAGCAAAGCTTGCAGCTGAAGCTGCTTCGGCTGTAGCTGCCGCTGAAGTCGGTGCTGGTGCTGCTGCTGGCGGTATCGGTTCTACAGCGTTGATCGTGGGCGGCCTTGCTGCTGCTGGTCTTGTTGCTGTTGTTGCGGGCGGCGGCGGAAGTGATGAAGCTGTTGCTCCACCACCACCACCACCACCACCACCACCACCACCACCTCCTCCTCCTCCTCCTCCTCCTCCTCCTCCGACAACAGTCGCGGCATCTGCGACTTCGGTTGATGAAGGCAAGACAGTTACCTTTACGGTATCGGGCGTTGCTGGAGCAGAAATCGGTTACACGCTGCAGGGTACTGCGGCTAACTCGGCTGACGTTAATTCGCCTTTGAACGGAACTGTGAAGCTCGACGTTAACGGAAAAGCAACTGTGATTGTTGACGTTAAGGCTGATGCTACCACTGAAGGCGCGGAAACGCTTAACCTCGTTCTTTCCGGTGGCCAGAAGGTCGCTGCTGATGTGACGGTTAATGACACGTCGTTGACACCTGCTCCTGTAGCCAAGACTTTTACACTTACTACTGGTGCGGATGCCGTCGTTGGTACGGCTCAAGATGACACCATCACTGGTGTGATTTCGGATGCTGAAAAGACGCTGAGTGTTTCGGATACCATCGATGGCGGTGCTGGCACTGATACATTGAGCGTTGTGATTGGCGCTGGCGCAGATGCCACAACTTTAGGCAATACGACCATTTCAGGCGTTGAAATCTTTAGTGTTCGTGCGACTGACACCGATGCTGGCGATGAGTTTTCGCAGGATTTCGCCCTAGTCTCTGGCGAGACCAGCTTCATTAACAACATCTCGACCGGCGCCGTTTCCGTTACAAACCTCGCCGCTGGCGCGACTGCAACCATCGTCGGTAACGGCGCTGCAACGAATGGCGCTACGAGCATTGGTTACGAAGCTACTGCAACTGCTGGTGCTTTGGCAATTAGCTCGGGCGTAACTGGTGGGGCGGTGACCTTGTCTGGTACAAAGGTGGCTTCGCAGTCGATCTCTTCGACGGGTGCCGCTAACACAATCGGCGCTCTGGGCTTGGCATCAGCAACCACAAGTTTGACCATCAATGCAGCTACGAAGCTGACCACCGGCACTATCACATCCGCTGGACTGACTTCACTTACAGTTACGGGTGCTGGTGGCGTTGACATCGATAACGGTGCTCTGTCGACGACTGTTAAAACGCTGACCGCTTCTGATGCTACCGGCGCAATCGAAGTTGCTGCGGGTAACGTAGCTGACGGTGGTGTTGGTACGGGCACGCTTGATACCTTTGACTTCACCGCAACGACTGGCTCGGGTAACGACAAAGTCAATGTTGCAGCTATCGCTGCTGGCACGGAATATTCCGTTTCGACTGGTGCAGGTGACGATACAGTTAC
>Ga0315899_10006271_pt1 | contig 12808 bp, 8 predicted proteins | sample LakEriMetagenome_2_FD_203518 | JGI IMG/M metagenome (GOLD analysis project Ga0315899, IMG submission 203518) | Freshwater fungal communities from buoy surface, Lake Erie, Ohio, United States - Buoy 4 MA112 | ecosystem: Environmental > Aquatic > Freshwater > Lake | place: USA: Lake Erie, Ohio...
CCGAGAATCGATATGGTCCAGTGGAACTTAGTTATTCAGTCACCGTCAGCTTCCCGCCATTATGGTCGCAAGGGCACTATGCGCCGATATTTAGCTGCACCGATGCGGTAGGCAACCTCGGACAATACTCAGTCCCAGATGGTTTCACTCCTGGGACCGAAGCAAACATGGTTTACCAAAACAATTTGCAAACGGTGCAACTCACTGGTGAATTTCTCATTCCTGTCATTACGTTGGAACAAACGGGCATCGGCGATGAAGAAGCGCCACGATTGATATGGATCGAAGCAAATCGTGACACCATAAACACATCTGCCGGCCCACAAACCGTGCACTACACGGCGCGTATCACTGACGACCTCGCCATTGCGCCAGGGGCAGGAATCTCATTTACTTTTGCATCGGAACAACGAGCTTCAAACGTTCCCGAGTTTGACCGAGGCTCTGTTCAAACTGCAGTGACTAGCAGCCGATCGGTCCTGACCGAAGGTGATTTGCAAGACGGTCAATGGAGTTTCTCAGTTGAGTACCCGAGATTTTGGCCATCAGGAACCACGTCGTTGTTTGGAGTGTCAATTACGGACGATTCTGGACGCACTAGTCGTTACGGAGAAACTTTTCTTCCGATCCCAAATAGGGCACGCGCAAAAATCGAGCAGACAGGTGCTGGCGATGAGGAAGTTCCAGTCTTTGAATCAATTGAACTGATTGGTGATCCACCAAACACACGAAATGGACCAGACAGTTTTGTGGTACGTCTCACTCTCACAGACGACATGAGTGGAATCCTATGGCCAGGCAGCTTCGGAGCTATTGAATTCGTCTCTGCCACAGGAAGTACTAGAAAATCGGCTTACTTTGGGGATGGAGCTGCTGGCCGAAATCCCTGGCGGATTATCTCGGGCGCAAATGGAAATCACCGTCGTGTGATAGTCGAGGTGACAATCACCTTGCCACGGCTATCAGCCTTGGGTCAGTGGAACCTTGTTGGAATTGGGTTGGGTGACAGTCTGGGGCGCCAAACGCGGACCATACCCACATTTTCAGTAACCAACGGCTAATAAACACGCACGGTCGTCGTGCTTACGGCGCGACAATCGTTGTAAGCAAGGCATTCAGATAGATGTTCTTCCACTCATCGCGACTCACCGTGTTAGGACCAAGCTCAATGATGGTGAGCCCCGTGACCACGCCAAGATGCCATGCACTGACGGCTTTTGCATCTATCTCAGGGCGAATCCAGCCTTGCGCGCGCGCATAGTCAAGAGTGGGCACTTGTGCGTCAAAGACTTTTTCTTGCGCGTCCATAATCGCAGCTCGCAATGCTGGGCGCGCATAAGAAGAACCGAGCACATTGAGGCGCACCATGCGGGCATGGGCTCGTTCTGGACGCATCACGTAATCAAGCATTTGCACAAGCAGCGCCTTGAAGTCTTCCTTGGACCTACAAGATCTCACTCCACTATCCCAAAGTTGGAAAACATCCTGAATTGAGTCTGTATACCGTTTTGCCTGAGCCTCAGAAACCAGACCATCGCGACTTCCGAAGTAGTGGTACAAAGAAGTGACCGCAATGTCAGCCTCACGACATATTTCCTTGGCTTTCACTCCGGCTTCGCCACCTTGCTCAATTGCCTCAATGGCAAGTCGAAGCAGGTAGTCCCGTGTGGTTTCGTCACCCTTGTATTTCACTAAGAGAAAATTAGTTGGATTCACCTAGAGAAGTGGATTCCGAGGCTGGCCACGAATCACCCTGAAGTAGCCTTATCGGGTGTTCTTGAGGGGGAAACAGAGCGTAACTGCTGGGCTTGTGGGTGCTATCGCCCTCGTATGCGCTAGTTGTAGCGGTAATTCTCCAACGACTCGACTCGTGATACGCGGGGCCGACGATGTCCAGGTGATGACTCCCGAAGAAGTCGCAGCTGCAAAAGCTGCAACTGGAGATGTCTCCACTGATGGCGATGCGTCGGGCACAACCATTCCATTAAATGAGGACAATCGTCCGCCCGAAGTAAAACTCTTTTCGGCGTACCAAAAATTCACAGACTGTCTGACGGCAGACGGATACAAGATTGAGGGCAACCTCCAAGACCCAAACAACCCGGCACTGCAGGACTCTGCGTATGTGGCATCGCTGCAAAAATGTGCCGCGCGAAGTGACATCCTTGGCGCTCTGCGCGCATCCCAAGAAGCACAAGCGAAGCTCACTCCAGCTGAGGTGCAGGAGCGAAATGAAGACTTCAAAAAGATCTCTGATTGTCTAAAGAAGCGTGGCTGGACCGTGGAAACAACCGTCGGCGATAACGGAATTATCCAACCACGGGTATTTGCTTCTCCAGATGGCGGAATCAACGATCGTGACATCGAACAGTGCATAACCGAAACCGGAATCAACAGCGAGTAGGACATGAAACTTCCTTCAATAAACAAAATTTCCATTCCTGGTATCGGGGGCAAGAAGGTGATGGCGGTAATTGCTGCCGTTGTCGTGGTTGCTGCTGCAGTGCTGGTTGGCAAATCCTTAGGTGGCGAGTCCAGTGGCGGTACGAATGATTTGTTGATTATCCCGCGCTCGGTTGAGAAGCGCTCACTTGAGGACGTCCTTAATGTCTCCGGAGAAGTGCGTCGAGACGAGACCAAGAAAATCAATTCGCCAGTTGATGGACAAATCAGTGATGTCGCAGTTGAAGACGGCGACACCGTGAATGTGGGTGACACTATTTTCTCACTTAACGGCCGCGCTTCAGTTGCTGTCCCTGGTGAATTTGCGTTCTACCGGTCGCTTGACGTTGGTGATGTCGGGCCGGATGTGACCCAACTCGAGCGAATACTTGTATCCGCTGGCACGGTCCTCACGCGCGCCGATGATCTTTATACCGAAGAAACACGTGCTGCTCTTGCTCAGTGGCAGCAGATCCATGACTACCCCGCTGCAGTTCCATCAGATGAAAAGACCATCACAGTTTCACTTGGTCAGAACCAAGCTGGATATTCGATTGGAAGTTACAACTCCATTGCTTATGTGATTACTCCTGCAGCATCGAGTACTTCAAGTAACTCTTGGGCTGAGCCTTCGGGCATTACCGTTGGCATGCGCACAATGACCGCGGCTCCAGTCATCAACATCACTTCAGATGTATCAAGTGTCGTTGAAGGTGGCTCCATCACTTGGACCATCACAGCCGATCCAGCGCCTTCAGCAGACTTAACCGTAAACCTGCAAATTCAGGGGTCAGCTACCGGTGGGGCACGTACTGACTCCTCGCGTGGTGATGATTACAACCAGATTCGAGATTCAATCGTTATCCCTTCAGGCCAAACTTCGGTCACGATCTCCCGCTCGGTTTTCACTGATCGCGTCATCGAGGATGAAGAAGATATTGAGGTTGCAATTCAGCAGCAATCCGTCGGCAGCTCAACTGAGGCATACACCCTTGGTAACGCCACTTCAGCACGTGTTGTGATTCCTGAAAATGGCAGCAATCTTCGGCGAGTACTCAGTATCCAGGCATCCGCTTCACGGGTGGATGAAGGTGGCCAGTTGAGCTTCACCGTAAACACCAGCATCGAGTCGAATCAGCCACTTGATTTTTATGTGAATGTCTCTGGAACAACATCCGCTGGCGTTGATTACGTACGGATTGATCAAGATGACTTACAGATCCCCGCAAACAGCACCAGCACCACGTTCAATGTGAATGTGCGAGTGGATAACAGAGTTGAAATTGATGAAACCCTCATAGTCACTCTTGTTGCCGATCCAACTTTGTCGGCCGCAGATCAGCTCTACGAGATCGGCACGCGAAACAGTGCAAGTGTTGTCATTTCCTCGCGCGATCTTCCTGAGTTGACAATTAGTGGTGGTGGCCTCATTCCCAAAGGTGGTTCAGCTACTTTCACTATCTCAGCTGACGCAAACCTCTCCGAAGACACCTCTGTTTCATACAACCTGAGTGGATCTGCTCAACCGGGTGTTGATTACAAGGTCCTAAGCGGTGTGGTCGTAATACCTGCTGGAGCACGGTCCGTAACCGTAACTATCAGCACTTTAAAGAATGGCGTGATCTTCCAACCCAGCGACATGCTGGTCGCTAATTGGCCTTCACGCATTGGATCCATTGAGGTGAAGTCTGGCGAGTTCGTTCTACAGGGCACCACACTTTTCAACCTCACCGAGCCCGAGTTCACAGTTGTCATGAATGTGAGCCCGACTGATCGCGCCAAGCTCGCTGTTAACCAAGCCGCAAAAGTCAATTTCAACTCTGGTGAGACAATTCTTGAAGGTGTGGTTGGCCAACTTGATGACACTCCGACAGTGGATGAAACGGGCAACTCTTTCTATGAAGGCAAAGTGAGTGTCAATTCAAATCTTGAGTCCGTAGACGGCGCCAAAGTTTCTATCGATGTCATCCTTCAACTCAAAGAGAACGTCCTTGCGGTACCTGTAGCGGCGGTATTGCGTGCCGCCGACGGTGATGAGGTCCGCGTAGTGACCGATGAAGGCAAGCTCACCCGTGTCAAGGTGGTGATCGGCCTTATTGATGGCGAGTGGGCTGAGATCATAAGTGGCCTAACCGGTGATGAACTCGTTGTCATTGATGTCGACCCATCGGCTGATATCGCAGCAAGTGATTGAGCAGAACATTCGATGTCTGAAGTCCTGATGGAACTACGGGATGTATCCCGTATTTATGGTGAAGGTGACGCGGCTGTCTACGCCCTGGATCGCGTGTCCCTAAGCGTCTTCGCCGGTGACTTCATTTCAATCGTTGGGCCTTCGGGCTCAGGCAAGTCCACCATGCTTGGACTCCTCGGATGCTTAGACGTGCCCTCTTCAGGAACAATCACCGTCGGCGGTGACGAGATTACGTCAATGAACGATGCCGGGCGCACGGAAGTTCGTGGTCGCACCATCGGTTTTGTATTCCAACAGTTTCACCTGATTCCGCATCTTGATGCGCTTGGCAATGTAGAGACTGCTCTCCTCTACCGTGGATTCAGCAAGTCAGAGCGCCACGAGCGCGCCATGGATGCCCTGTCAAAAGTTGGGCTCGCACCGCGCGCAGATCACAGGCCCGTGCAACTGTCTGGTGGTGAACAGCAACGCGTGGCTCTCGCACGTGCATTAGTGACCGAACCGCGGATTCTTCTCGGTGACGAACCAACTGGTGCGCTTGACACCCGCAATGCGGCGATGGTTATGGAGTTGTTTGCGGAACTCGTGTCTCCAGAGCGGGCAATCATTTTGGTCACACACGATCTCGGTGTGGCTGACACCACCGACCGCAAGGTTTCAATGCGAGACGGCAAGATCATTTCTGACGAGCGCAAGAACGTGGTTTTCTGATGGCGAAGTTCCGTGACCTCTTTGGCGTGGCCATCAGTGGCTTGTTCGCCCGTAAGACGAGGACCCTGTTATTAATGCTCGGACCCATGATTGGTGTTGGCGCGATCATCGCTGCAGTTGGCTTAACCGATAGTGCCAAAGGCGACTTAAAGAAGAAGGTGCGTGAGCTCGGAACCAACTTGATTTTGGTGTCTGCTCAAAGCTCGGTCGGCCAGCAGGACCCGACCCTTCCCCCGGACGCTGCTGATCGCGCGCTCGGAGTCCGCAGCGTGGAGAAGGTATCGGCAATCACCCAATTACAGAACGTGATCGTGCTCCCCTATGAGCGCGCCAGAGAGAAATTCGAAACTGTCCCGATCCCAGTTGTTGCCACGGACACCAAACTTCCTGAAGTTCTTGAAGTGCCACTTGTAAGTGGTCGGTGGATTAATGAATTCGACACGGACACACTGAGCCGAGCGGCAGTGATCGGAATCGGCCTGGCTCGCGAGTTCAACTATCTACCTGGCGAGATGCGCACTATTGAACTCAACGGCTACAAGTACGCAGTGGTAGGGGTGATCAACAAGATTGAACTCGAACCCGTGTTTGATAATGCGGTGTTCATTAGCACAAAGGCTGCTGATAAAGATTTTGTTCCAAACGACATCGAACCGAACAAGGTATACGTGCGCACAGCTAACGGTGCCGAATCAGAGGCAGCTGATGCACTGAAGATCGCGATCAGCCTTGGTGGCCCACAGGAAGTTCAGACCGAGATTAAGGCTGCAGCACTCGAACTTGCCGCACAGAGCGATCGGCAGCTGCAGATGATCGTGATTTCAATGGGTCTTCTGGCAATAATCGTCGGTGCTCTTGGCATTGCCAACGTGATGTCTATCTCGGTAATTCAACGTTCCGCAGAGATTGGTATTCGCCGCGCTCTTGGGCATTCACGCAGCATCATTGCCGCCCAGTTTCTTCTTGAATCACTGATTGTCGGACTGTTCGGCGGGATCCTCGGTGTGTTGCTGGGTATTGCTGCGATTGGGGTAGGTGTTTGGATTGCGGGTTGGGTTTTTGTGCTCGCTTCATGGCTGCCAGCTGCTGGAATCGCACTCGCGATCTTCATATCAATTGCTGCTGGCCTTTATCCCTCATCGCGTGCGGCCAAGCTTGAGCCATTAGAGACCCTGCGCCTCGGATAACAAAAAGGTCTCCCGGCAAATAGCCGGGAGACCCTAATGGTTAGCGCGAAGACCGCGCTCGTTTAGTTGTGATTAGTAACGGGCGATTCCGATTCCACCAACTGTTACAAATTTGTTGGTGGAAGTCACGGTAACGGTGAGGGTTCCCGTGATGTTGTTCGTCACGCCAGTGAAGTTGATCGGGATCAATACATTGTTCTGAGTCGAACCCGCCTGAAGGTTGATGTTGAACGTCTTGGTACCCAACTTCACCTGCACGGATCCACAGCCATTGCACTTGGTTGCAACCAACACAAACTTACGGCCTGTCACACCAGTCATAGTCAACTTTGCATTCTTGACCTTGGTCCTATAGGTGGCACCCACCTTGGTCCAAGCGAGAGCACCAGTCGAGCGCTGGATCAGAGTGGATGTCATGTCGAGTGGGCGTGCCACACATGTCGCATCGCTTACATCGTTCAATGAACCCGAAACCACGCTTGATCGGAAGCAGAGCGTCTGGCCCTTAGCGATTGCGATTCCGCTCTTCGTCTCAGCAGCAAACACACCACTGGTTGGAGTGACTGATGCAGTTTTTTCAGTTGCCCATACCCCTGGTGCGGCTTTTGCCGTTGCAGCGCTCTTTTGCGTTGTCAGCGTGCTTGTGCCAAGTATGCCAGAGGCTTCGTGTCGAATGTTCAAAACGGAATCTGTGACAAACGATCCATTGGTGACTGCAACTGCACCAGCACCTTTACGTACCGACAACGCGTTGTTCGCAACTTCCGTCAGCTGGACCCGCAATGGAGCTGGGTAGCTGAAAGTGCCAGTGGAGCCCGCAACAGCGCTTTGGTTAAGGATGTACGCCTCTGGCAATCCAGCGTTGAGAGCAAGCGCCGCATTCGTTGAGTCGTCGATGGCTTGAGTACCACTAGAGCTAACGCTGACGAGAGTGGTGACATCCAACGCAAGATCACGAATGAATACGTCACGCTTTGCATTGGTATCTCCCAGTACGAAATCCGCATCACCGGAATCAAACGTAACGAAGCGACAATCACTTGAGATTGCCGGGTTGGATACCTCGGTCGCTGCCAGCCCGTCATTTACGCTGATCACTTCCGTCGTGCTGGCACTGCGATTACGAACATAGATCGCATTGCTTGCCACCACAGTGTCGTCGAGGTCATTTGCGTTGGTCATCTTGAATGCGATGCATGACGCATTAGGGCTCATTGCCGGAGGTGTGGAACGGTCAGTTGTTCCGTTGCTTGCCACTCCTGCTGTATTTTTTGACACGTATTCGCGTGTGATGGCTCCAGTAGCCGATTCATCGAATGTGTCGTCACTATCAGCATCGCGATTGATCAGCACTACACCCGATTTACCACCAGATGCCTCCACAATGTCAGTGCCAGTAGCAATAAATGAGATGAACTTGCCGGTTGTGCTCAGAACTGGAAGTTCTCCACCGCCACCTTCACCACCAGCAGCCAAGCTTGCCGAGATCAACACATTCGTGTCGTCAACCGTTGAATGGGCATAAACATCAATTTCGCTATTGACGTCGCCCACTTCGAGGATGTCGGAAGTGTCATAGGCAATCCACTCACAGTTGTCACTAATCGCCGCGTTCTGCGCCGCATCGTAAACCTCATCGAAGTTTGTGCCGATACTTGCGCGACTCATTGTGACAGCACCATCTTGGTTGTACTCGTCGTAAGTTCCATCACCATCTGCATCTCGATCCACCCAATAGATGTCCTGTGCACTGTTGTAGTCATTCTCGAGATCGAAGTCTTCGAGTGTCTGAAATGCAACCATTCGGCCCGAACCACAGATTGCTGGAAGTAACGAGTTATTGCCAGCAAGCCCCTCTGAGCCATCCGGGTAGACGCTCAATCGAGTGATTGCTCCAGTGCTCAGCTTGACCACGAATACATCTGTGGCGTCGTTATCGTCGTCTACCACGAGGTTCGTGGCGTCAGATGAAAACACCCCCCACTCACCGTTGCTTGACACTTTGAAATACTCGATCGCCGCATCGGGTGTTACACCCAGCAGGCTTGTACCAGTTCGTACACCCGCTGCATTGGCAATCATTGGAGCCACTGTGGTTACCGCAACCGAAGCTGCGGCAACCATCAGGGCTGCTTTGAGTTTTGAATTCATTATTTTGTCCCGACCAATCGCTTAGAGCGAGTACTTGTTGTGACGGCAGAAGGAATCTGGATATCCGCCAGCGGCATCAGTCTGAGCTGAACGCAGTGGGATCAAACCGTAAAGGCGAATGATTCGCGTTGCAGCTCCACCCTTGCATAGGAATCCAACTTCGCCACCCTCGGCTGTGGGTCGTACACCAACTACTGCCAGTGCGTCATTGAACGACGGCAGAGTGGTTGATCCCGAAGCACCGCGGTATACGAGGTTGTACACGATGCGTGTACCCGCGTAACGAGCGGAGGTTTCATTGATCGTGCTTGGTGTTGGCAACAACGCTGTAGCTGCTTCTGTTGCACGGAAGCGGCCGAACTTCGCGCCGTTACGCTTGTCGACCTCAATGCCCGAAGCCTGGATGCGCCAGCGGCTGTAACCGTAGAAGCAAATTGCATCAGGCTTGTCAGCATCAGCAACTGCGTTGCAGTCGTGCTCCTGAACAGTTGGGAATATTGATCCAGGTGCGGAGCAGTTTGTGAAGCTTGCATCAGCGGCAGAGGCAAGGCCAATCAGCACCGTGGCAACGTCGGTTGCCGTACCCGAGCCTGGCTGCACGCGATAAGGCTTAATCGTATTGGCTTTATTCGCATCGGTGGCACCGAGCTCTTCCCAAGTTTGGAACTGTGGGGTGTTGGTGCCTGCATCACAGGTGTAAACCTGGGTCAGTTGCGACTTCAAAAGTGATGTAACACCATGAGTGTTGCCGGTGAAGTAGGTCCAGCCAATTGCGTCGAGCGCGAAGCCCCAAGTATCAAAAGAGGCCTGCTGTGCTCCAGATGGCGCACTCGATGAACGCGCGATGTCGAGACACCCTTCTGGGTTGTTGGTCTCATCAAGAGCCGCGGAACGACCAGCACCTGATCCGTTCGGCGCGACAAGTCCGAGTTCAATCTTCTCATTCACATCGTCAAAATCGCCGTCATCGTTTAGGTCGCGAATGTTGGCAAAAGTTGAAAACGTGTCATTTGTTACGTCAATCACACCGTTTGGTGACGTATTTCCTGAAGAAGAAGTTCCTTTATCCAATGCACCTTCTCCGCCGTAGAGGCGCTCCTGCTTGCAGTCGGCGTCACCGGGCACGAATGCACCTGTTGGCCAGCCCATGCGTGCTGCTGCAAGGTAGCCCCTTGTAGCAAGCTGTGCGGCTAGCTGCTCTGATCCACCAGCGAAGCTACCGGTGCCGTCAGCCAACGGAGTTCCACCAAGGTTTGCAGCCACGTGATGCAGCGGCGGAATGTTGACCACTCGATCGCGATCCTTGTTACCCGACGACTGGTTGTAGGCAGTAGCGACTGCTTCCATCACGAGCGAGGTCGTATCAGATCCCGCCAGAGCAATCACCTTTGTGGACCCATTGTTTCCACCAGTTTCAGATGAGGTCGTAGCAGATGCTGCCCCTACCCCGATGAACAGCGGTGCTCCAATTGCCGCTGCGGTTGCGGCTGCCGCAACCTTTAGTTTGAGCTTTTTGAGTGACAAGGCTTTTCCTCCATTGAATGCGTGCTTGATGCAACGTGGTAATTCAACTTGATGAAGGTTGCGCGTTCTTGTTCCCTAGGTGAACACCAGTGAAACTCCCGTGAAAGAAAACGGAAAGTCCACTTAGAAATACGACGGCAAGATTCCGATTAACTGATTCGAAACTACGTAAAGCATCACCAACATCACGGGCGACACCATCGGCCATGCACTTCGTAAACCCCAACGATTGACCACCCAAATAGCTCCCGCAGTGGCCACAATCAAGAGCTGTAGCCAAACGAGCAAGCTTCCGGCATTTTGATGATTCATGTTGGCCCCAAGTTCATCAAGTGAAACCGGTGAGATCACACTCTTTAGGCCGACCGGGAATGTGGTTCCTTTCTCAGCTAAAGCGAGGACTGAAAGTCGTTTACTGGTACCAAAAGTGCTGGCAGAGGTGACTAAGCGGAGCGCATTACCTGCAGGCGCAAATGCTGCTGCATCCTCCCCACCAAAAGTGTCTTTCGAGGCGACACGATAAGTCGTGGTTCCCTGAGCACTTACAACCTGGATTTCATCCCCTGGCTCCAGGGAACCAATCTTTCCGAACACACCGCCAAAAGATGTGCGCCTGCCAATCAACACCGAAGTTCCGTATTGGCCAGGCAACGCCGAACTCCTAAGGTGACCCGCCCCACGTTGCAGGTCTCGAGAAGAAGTCCCTTCGACAACCACTTCGTCTACGTCGATGCTTGGGATTTTGATGATCGCTACAGGAGTTCCCTCTGCTATCGGGCTATCAACTGGTGCACCACCGTTTTTCAGAGAGGATCGAAACTCTGCATAAAGCAGCCGTTGGGCACGATCATGCGAGATATCAGAAATGACAAATACATTCAGCATGAACCCAAAAATCAAAACCCCGATAGTTCCTGCACACCATTGCCAACGTCGGGAATTCATTTTTTTGGACCTTTTCGAATCCGTCCCCAGAACGCTCCAATAGAAGACATGATCCCACCTAGAAAGATAAACGGCACGGTCTGAAGGGATTGCCCACGAGGGAGGGTTTCAAGTGCGGGACGTCCGACTATCGCTGTCGGCGTGCTTGTAGTTGTCGTCGTGACTGGCGTGCTTGTAGTGGTTGTGGTGTCGTAGCTGCCGTAGTCGGTGGTGTCGGGGACATAGACGGTCGTTGAGGTTGTGGATGTAGTTGTGGAAGTTGTGGATTCAGGAATCAGATTGTCTTCGAGTGTCTCGACTACCTGCAAAGTCTGAGACTTCAAGTCATCTGGAAGCTCGACATAACCCGGAAGCAAGATGTCCTGTCCTACCCCAACTGCAAACTTCAAAAACGCCTGCAGGGACTCGTTTTTTTCATTGTCTATGCCTTTGGTTGGGACCATCATGTAGTCGACCTTCACCAATGGGTAAGCATCCTCGTTAGTGCTGGAAAAATCATTGACCTTCGTCCCATTGCGCAAGGACTGCATCGACTCATACCCAGCGAGAATTGACTCTTCTGTTGGCGCCACCGCTACTCCAGCTGCGTTAACGAGTTTTGCCGTCGGTAATCCAAATCTCTGTGCTGTAGGAAAATCGACTATGCCAATTAGCCCGATCTCGGTTGGATTGAGTGGAGTGGTGCCCGACGGCGAGATGCCGTAGAACATCTTCAACGCAACGTTTACTTGGCCCTGTCGGGGCAAGAAGTTTGCGGACTGTGCAACATTTTCGAAGATATCTCGCGGATATTCCAGACCGATATATGCATCATTTACTGGTTTGTTGTAAACGTCCTCATCAGCAAGGAACAGTGATGTGTCCTCATCACTGACCAGCCACGAAGTGACGATGTAGGAGTCAGAGTTTTTTTCTGCTCGCAACACTGGGTACTCAAGCCCGTTAAGGGGCAGCCTTACCCTCGCGTTTAGCCGGCGAAATTCGGGATCGGTAAATAGGTTCGTTACATCGGAATCAGTGATCAAACGCGCAACAAGGCGCGGGCTCAGAGTGAGATCCGTAACCGGCTCACCGGTCATAGGGTCTCGCATGTTTACAACTACTGCAACCGCAGTGAGATCTACTGGCGCGTATTCGAAATCCTCAATTTCGCTGTGCGTATCGAGTTCGTATTTGGAAGCAGCTAGACCCGTTACCCCACCGTCGACCAAACCAGCGAGAAAGTTCTCACGTCCAGTGTTGTCGCCTCCAGTGGTGTAGTCGAGGACGATGGCATTGCGACCATCACATTTCTCCGCAGCCCATCTATAAAAGAGTGTCGACGCCGATGCGGAGCCATCAAATCGGAGGTCAAAATCTGTCACCGGTGGGCAGTCAGCCACACTAGGCGCAAATTCCAATTCAACAATTGCGGCCGTTTGCGGCAAATCATCCGGGGGGATCGATGACTCGCCACTTTCGTAAATTAGAACCGAACATGGGTTACTTTCCGAGCAGTTGAGTGCAGGTAGCTGTGCTGCGGGCCGCTCCTCAAATTGCACACTTCCCGTGCCGTCATCAAGTGTGCGGCCGAGTTTGCGATTTCCATTGGCAATTGCTGGATACGGATTAGCTGTGAAGCAGTCGGCAAGAGTTTGCGGATTGGCTATGCACT
>Ga0315899_10006274_pt1 | contig 12806 bp, 12 predicted proteins | sample LakEriMetagenome_2_FD_203518 | JGI IMG/M metagenome (GOLD analysis project Ga0315899, IMG submission 203518) | Freshwater fungal communities from buoy surface, Lake Erie, Ohio, United States - Buoy 4 MA112 | ecosystem: Environmental > Aquatic > Freshwater > Lake | place: USA: Lake Erie, Ohio...
CCTCATCCCCCGACCCCTTCTCCTCCCCCGGGAGGCGAAGGGGAGTTACGATTAAAGGTGTTCCGCTCCGAGCATTACACCAAATGATTCGGCTTTCTTTGCGTCTTTGCGTCTTTGCGTGAGCCATGCGCACAAGACAGGGCTTGCTTCCTCCGCTTGGCTCCCCTTCTCCCGCGGGCGGGAGCAAGGGGCGGGGGGGATGAGGGTGCGAAGAGCACTGAACAACGCTCGAAGCTGCCTGCTGCGGGTCAATCATCATCTAGGCTAGGAAGATCGTTTTCGTACTCGTACTCGAAAATCACTAACCTCGATAAGTCACGATCTATCGTTCATCGTTGCGATGACGATCGCGGTCGGTTCGAGTACGAGTACTGCTTCGCGGAGTACGACACGAACAAAAACCCTAGAGCCGTTACTCGATTACAGGTCGCATAGGAACGACAAAGAAGTTCTTGTAGCGGGGAGTGGTTCTCAGGGAGTACCAGACGTTCGAGTCGATGGTTGGTTGGCCGTAGTTCCAGCCTGCCTTGCGGTAGCGTTCAAGCAATGCGTTTCGGGCTGCTGATTCCGCGCGAGCGCGCTGGACAAGATAATCCTTCGAAGCAGGGGTTTGGAAACGATACATACCGACTTGTGCCGCAGGTGTGCTTGAAGCGGCATCCGATCCGTTTTGATCAGACGTTGTTGCGCCAGGTTGCTGTTCACCGGGGCTGAGGTAAAGACCCGGCGTATCCGAAAGAAGCGCATCCGAAAACTGGGGGATAGGGATCTCGGGTGGTTCCTCAGAGATGACTTCGGAGATCTCTGAGGAGATGACTTCGGGGCTTTCTTGCGAATTTGCCACTGGCGGCTTCGCCGACGCTTCAGGTTCGCGATTCGTAGGGGGCTGAACGTTTGCCGGAGGATCTTGCGTTGCGACCGGTACGTCTTGATTAGCGACCTCGGAGGCGGCTACCGGTTCTTGTGCAGTTGCCGGGGCGATGTTCGCGATCAGACCGCATGAGCAGCACATCCAAGTTGAGAGGATGGCATTGAAGGACTTGGCTTTAATGGACTTGATCGCACGGGATCGAGTGGTGCGAGGACTTGATAGCTGGGCCATAGATTAGATCCCGGAAGGGGGGTGAAAGCTCAGGAGTGTTCGGGAAGTGCGAGCAAATCGGCGGATCGGATACGTTCGAAGTATCGGAAAACCGTGGGTAAAACCCTCGGGAAAGCTTGGTCGGAAGGATCAACCGTTACGGTTGTTGCAAATTGGCCGCTGATTGCTTTCAGCAAGGTATCTTTGGGAGCGGAATCTGGGCTTTGCATTTCCTCAGAATCGGGATTTTCGTTACACTTTTCCAGGCTGGGTGGGGGTACCACCTTGTAGGTTTTCAGGTTTGGATTGGAAGATAAAGATGCTCGATAGAAAATTCGTATTAGAGAATGCCGAAGCGGTCAAAGCCAACTGCAAAAACCGAGGTACCCCCGAGGAGATCGATCAAGTAGTGGCGTTGGAAACAGAGCGTCGAGCCAAGCTTGCCGAGGCCGAAGAGCTAAATCGTCAAGCGAATGCGATCAGTGCCCAGATGGGAAAAGCCACACCTGAGCAGCGAGAGGCTTTCAAGGAGCAGGGGCGAGAGTTGCGAGCTAGTAAAGATGCAGCGCAGCACGAGCACGACGAATTGAATCGTCAGATCGACGCTTTGTTGTCCCGAGTCCCGAACATGACCCACCCAAGTGCACCGATTGGAAACGACGACGGTTCCAACTTGGAAATCGCAAGGGGTGCTACACCGGTCAAGAAACTTGACTTTAAAGCAAAAGACCACTTGGAACTCGGTCAGATTCACGACATGATCGACTTTGAGTCGGGTGCCAGGGTTGCAGGTGCTGGGTTTTATTTTCTCAAGCGAGACGCAGTGCTGCTTGAATTGGCTTTGCAGCAGTTCGCCATCTCGCACCTTGTGAAGAAGGGTTTTATACCGGTTACTACGCCCGACGTTGCAAACACCGAGATATTGCACGGGATTGGGTTCATCCCGCGAGGGCCAGAAACACAGATTTACAGCATCGAGAACACCGAATTGAATCTGGTTGCGACCGCAGAGATCACTTTGGGGGGGATGTACCACAATCAAGTTCTCGAAGCAGAACAGTTACCGTTGAAACTCGTCGGCATTAGCCATTGCTTCCGAACGGAGGCCGGCGCGGCGGGACGAGCTTCACGCGGGCTATATCGCGTCCACCAGTTCACCAAAATCGAGATGTTCGCCTTTACCCTTCCTGAGCAGAGCGATGTGGTCCACGAAGAGCTTCGAGCCCTTGAGTGCGAACTGTTCGACTTACTGGAGATCCCTTATCGAGTTGTCGACACCGCGACGGGCGATCTCGGCGGTCCTGCTTATCGCAAGTACGATTTAGAAGCTTGGATGCCAGGTCGTGGAACAGAGGGAGAATGGGGGGAGGTGACCAGCACCTCGAATTGCACCGACTACCAAGCCCGTCGGTTGAACATTCGCTATCGCGTTAAGGGGGAAAAAGGGACACATTACACCCACACCCTCAACGGTACCGCATTGGCTTTAAGCCGAGCGTTGATCTCCATCATGGAGAACCATCAGCAAGCGGACGGATCGATCTTGGTACCCAAGGTCCTCATTCCGTGGATGGGCAAAGACCGGATAGGGTAGTTTCGCTGGTTACAGTCCAACGAGACCGAATATCTTTATGTACTTTTCTCAATTGCTTTAGCCACTGAATCAGTGGCACTTGGAACATCTCGCAAAGAATCGCATCTAATACTGCAAGCCGATTCTGAACGTTATTACCGGTTTGAAACTCGCGGCATTAGGTTTGCCAATACCAAGTACGTCGTTTGCCTGAAAAGCGAACAAGAAACCTGGTGATTTCCGCCATAAAAAAAGGAACAGCGCCTGTACTTAAAAAAATAGACGCTAGAATAGTTGTGTCAACTGAAATCACCATCAGCGGCGACGCGAGATTGGGGTTTTGAGTCGGCATTTTGACTTAAAAAATTGAAACTGCCTCACCTGGCTTTGGTTGGATTTCGGGCGTGACCAACTACTGTTAGGTGAGGCTTTTTTATTTCTTCCTGGTCGTAGGGTGTGGTGAAGCGGTCGGCCGTTTCATTCCGAAACTGCGACAACCCAAGAGCAATCATTCAATACGCGACGTTCTAAATACCGACCGCGCAACCCACCGGTCCGCGCGTCAACCGACCTCGCGTTCACGGTCGGCTCTGGTTTTCTTCGCGTCTTTGCGTGAGCCTTCGCACTCTCAACGCACGGACTCGGAGGTCCATGTTACCCTTTTTCCTGCGCGTTCATGGTACGTTCCGCGGTCCCTTGGGGCTGGCGGCGTTTACGAAATGACGGATGTGGTCGATGCAATAAAGGTGATTGCGATTGTGATCGGGACCGCTGCACACACCCTACGTTGCTATTGCCGAGGGGAACTTTTGGCTGTTCAAGCCCGAAGGGCTGGCACATCAAAGGGGAGGCTGAATTGAGCGTGTGATGATGGAAGAGCACAAGGAATGCGCATCATGTGCTTTGAGTGGGCTTTTCAGTTCTTGTTCTTGATGTGCCGGCCTTCCAGGCATGAAGACCATTTGGGTGTCAAGCTGATGAAAGTGGAACGCAATCCAATGATTGGGTCCATTATTTGTTGTTCAAAGGCACTCCTGTTGTGGAGGACTCCTGTTGCCTAGTGATTCATTGTCCTGGGATCTATTGGACTTGTGGTGCCTGTTGGCTTTTTGTCGCTGTCATCCGGGTTGGAAAGCCGGGCAGCGTCGATCTTTTTGGCTGCACGGAGACACTGTAAAGCATTGTCTGGAAGGGAATTGCGACGGAAATTCGTCTAAGGTAAAGTGGCTTTATCTAACTTTAGTAAAGCGACTTTATCTCAGGGATCTGGCATGGCCGATTGGAAATTCTACGGTCGAAAGGAACAGCTTGCAGATCTGGAGCGGATGCTCGAGCGTAAACGCTGGTTCTTTGCCAAAGTAACGGGGCGTCGCCGCATCGGTAAGACGACGCTGATCCAGCGAGCCATGCAGGAAATCAATAGCAAACAGCCGGTTTTCTATGTGCAGATTCCAGACTCCAAGCCGACCGGTGTTCTGTCGGCAGTGAATGGGCAATCCAGTTTCCGCGATGGCGTTTCGGCCACTACAGGAGCTCGTAGATGAGGCCGACCAGCGACTGGCGGATGTCGAAGGTGGTTCCCTGGAAAGATTGGCGGGCAAGCTCATAGCCGACGTGAATAACTTCAAGCAGCATGTCGCACGATTCATTCAAACGATGCCGAAATACCAGGGGTGGTCTCAGCAGCTCGTCGGCATCTCGCCAGTATTGGACTTAGATCAACGTGCAGCCTTGACCCGCCACGACATCATCCCTCAGGATTTGAACGATCTAACGCACGGTTTGGGATAAAAGAAGTCGCCATCAGCTGGCCATGCCGTGGAGTTGTTGCCGGTATACAAGACAGTAGAAAGTGGCGGCACGTTCCGCGATCCCTACGAACGCTACAATGAAACCCAAGTTGTTGATGTTTGCATCGAAACCGTTTGTATCGCGACGAGGAAACGCACGTTGGCAAAGCCTAAGAAACGACGTCAGACCAAAAAACAGAAACAAAAAACTGTTCCAAACCAACATTGGCATCCGTTTACAGATGCCTATTCCGCGTACTTGGCCGGTGATTATCCCGCACTACACGACTTGGAAATGCGAGCCATGTATGGGGATGATTGGGAGCAGAAAGAAATCGACCAGCTTAACGCTCGCCACAATCACGCTGACGATGAAGAAGCACCACAAGAAGGTGATGAATCCACCCCATTCTGATACGCGATGATGCCATTAGTCGAGACTTGTAGGCCGCAGCGAGTGCCCCGCACCAAATGGTACGTTCCGCCGTCAAATTGTGCGTCATCGCACGTAGGGTGTGGTGAAGCGGTCGGCCGTTTCATTCCGAAACCACCGCAACAACCCAAGAACAACCTTCAATACTCCGCGTTTCAAGTACCGACCGCGCAACCCACCGGTCCTCGCATCAACCAACCGCGCGTTCACCGTCGGCTCTGGTTTTCTTTGCGTCTTCGCGTCTTTGCGTGAGCCTTCGCACTCTCAACGTACGGACTCGGAGGTCCATGTTACCCTTTTTCCTGCGCGCGCAAGGTACGTTCCGCGGTCCCTTGGGGCTGGCGGCGCTTGTGAAATGATGGATGTGGTCGATGCAATGAAGGTGTTTGCGATTGCGACCGGGACCGCTGCACATACCCTACGGGCGCGTAAGCACAAAGCAAACTGCTTCGCGGACGACAAAACACCATCAGCCAATAAAAAAACCCAGCGATTTGCTGGGTTCTGATGGTAATCGAGTTACCTTGAGGGCTATCCAAGTGACCCCGACGGGAGTCGAACCCGTGTTACCGCCGTGAAAGGGCGATGTCCTAGGCCTCTAGACGACGGGGCCAGTCAGTTTGGATGCGAAAGTGTACGTTTCATTGCGTGTCTGTCAAGCGGAATTCAACATCGAATCGCTTGACACTAACCGACACTCCCTCAACCCTTACTTCGACTCTTCCTGGGCCGCTTCTGTATCGTCTTCTTCACAAGCCCGCACAATCGCGTCATAAATTTCTCGCCGGTGAACCGGCACTTCCTTCGGAGCCTCCACACCCAAGCGCACCTTGTCGCCCCGGATCTCAACGACAACAATGGTAATCTCGTTGTTGATGACGATGCTCTCGTTCTTCTTTCGTGATAATACTAGCATGACTTCCTATCCTCAATTCCTTCTTGTGTTCCCGTTCCTGGGCCCTTCCAATTCGCTTTCCTAACTCAATTGTCGCTACAATCATCGCTGTAAGTCGCGTATTCCTAATACCCTGCGATCTACCTGAATCATTCAACTCTAAATCCATCCCCCCCGTAGTCAAGAAAAACAAAAGATTGTCAAGCTGAATTTCTGAGAAATTCTTGGCCTGACCGCACGGTTTTCCTAACCGTCATCTCCCTCGCAAACCTCACTTGCAACCACCGATGAATTCCACAAAAAACAGTTTGTCGGTACCAGCCCCGAACTCCTTCCTCCCACCAAACCACTCGGGACTGCCGAACCATTCGGGCCATCTGAACTCCTCAGGAACGCCGAACCACCCGGGCGGCAATCTTCGAAACACCCCCGCCAAACTCCCTTGGCTTGAAAACTTCTGGCTCGATGCCCTCGGGGTTCTCGCGGTTCTTTTCCTCGTCGCCGGCGAACCACTTCCGGCTGTAAACGAACCTCATTACTGGACAAAAGCCAAGCATTTTTGGGATTCCGGCTTCGGCCAAGGGGATATCTTCTTGGAATCCGGCAACGCGCATTGGCTCTTCTACGCGACCTTCGGACTGCTGACCCAGTCCCTTCCTCTCCCCCTTGCGGTCTGGACCGGACGATGGATTCTCTGGATCGCCCTAGCCCTCGGCTGGACTTCAATGATGCACGGCTTCTTTCGAAAGCCGACCGATGCAATTGCACCCTTCGGCTCCGACTCCCTTTCCAACAACTCTGCTCGACCAGCCTCGGAGACCTACACTTACCCCCAATCGATCCCTTTAATCGGCACCCTCTCGGCCATGCTCTGGCTCGCTGGCATGTTCTGGGGACACTTAGCGGGAGAATGGGTCGCCGGGGGAGCAGAAGCAAAAGTAGCGGCTTACGCCCTGATTTTTTTCTCGTTCGGATTTTTCTTCCGAGAACGATGGACCATCGGCTGGCTTTACCTGGGGATCGCTTGCGCTTTCCACGTAATCACAGGTTTGTGGGTTTTCCTCGGCTCACTTCTTATCTGCGCTGTTTTGGAATACCAAACAAGCGGCTCAAAACAAAGCTGGAGTGCGATCCTTCGGGAATGTTGGCTGAAACAAGGCTGGGGAATTATGCTCGCGACCCTTGGGCTTATTATCGGTGCGATCCCTCCGCTGGTGCTCGACTGGGGGGTTCCAACCGGAATCACCACCCAAGCGGCACTGATACAAGTCTACGGCCGACTCGGCCATCACCTTGCTCCAACTCAGTTTTCCGCTGTGCGCTGGCAAGCTTTCTCCGTACTGCTTGCCATCACCGTAGTCCTGATAGCCTTGAGCATCGCTGCGAATCGGTCGCGAAACCCAACCAAAAACCGCAAGCCCAACGCAGAGGCGGGTTGGCCGACCGGCCTAAAATGGCTTGTAGGACATGGGATTTTCGCGTTTTCCGTGGCCGCGGTGGCTTGTGTGATCGATTGGGGTGGCAGCGGATTGAGTCGCGATGTGGTCGCAAAAATCTTGAAGTACTACTGGTTTCGCTGGAACGACGTCGCCATGCCGATGGCCGCAATGGGTGCAGGTTTGTGGTTAACGACTTCGCTGCGTTCGGAGAATTTGCGGCGAGGAGCGTTTTTTGCCATGATTTTGATCGGTGGAAACCTTGTTTGGCAAAAAACCACCGAGCATCAATCCAGTTGGGTCGGGGCGGGTGAGAAATCGCGGTTGCTCAACAAATCCGACTCGATCGAAGAGCAGACTCAAGAGCTTGCCGATTGGCTCGCCGTTTGCGAATTCGTTCGGGAGCAGACCGATGCGTCGGCTCTGTGGCTTACACCTCGCAACCAACAGACATTTAAATGGCATACCGGACGCGGCGAAGTCGCGGCTTGGAAAGACATGCCGCAAGATGCGGCTTCGGTCGTCGAGTGGTCCCGGCGGCTTGTCGACGCATACCCGCTCGACGCCGAACGGAAACTTATTCCTTGGTCCACCGAGAAAATAATGGAGCTACATCAACACTATGGATTTCGCTACGTATTGATCGATAGGAGAGTTCGAGGACAATCCCCACCGCTGTTGCCGCTGCTGTATCCTCGTTCGGACGAAGAAAACGCAACGTTTAGTGTTTTCGAGATCCCGAATTACGACCGAGTACTTTCTGCCTTCCCATCGGACTGACGCTTGAACAAGAAACGACCACAACCCACCCCGGGCTCGAAACCCGCCGCTTCTAAGTCAGCGGCCCCAAAATCGGCAGCCCCGAAGTCAGCAGCCCCGAAGTCGGCAGCATCGAAGAGCCCTTCGGCCCCCGGAGCGAGTTTCAAGAGCATTGCGGAGAACCGGCGTGCGAAGCACCAGTATGAGATTCTCGATTCGGTCGAGTGCGGCATGGTGCTTCACGGCAGCGAAGTAAAAAGCTTGCGAAATGGCAGGTGCAGCATTGAGGAGGCTTACGCGCGATTCAAAGACGGCGAACTGTGGCTTGTCGACTGCGAGATCGACGAATACCGCAACGCAACGTTTTGGAATCATCCTGCCAAGCGGATGCGCAAGCTGCTGCTTCATCGCCGGGAGCTAGATCGTTTTGCGGGGCGAGCGAAGGAACGGGGGCTGACGCTCATACCGCTGCGGGTGTATTTTACCGATCGGGCGGTGGCGAAATGCGTCATCGCGTTGTGCAAGGGGCGCAAGTTGCACGACAAGCGCGAGGTGCTGAAGAAGGCAGATGCGAGGCGAGAGATCGATCGTGCGATGAAGAATCGCCAACGGAGGACATAGCAAATGGCCAAGGAACTCACAGGGAAGCTGCTAGAAATCCGGGATTTGAAAAAATCCTACACCGAACCTACGGGCGGCGTGCTGCCGATCCTAGATATCCCCTATTTCGCCATGGATCGCTCAGAGCAAGTAGTTTTGCGAGGGGAAAGTGGTGGTGGGAAGACAACTTTGCTGCATGTGATTTCCGGTTTGGTTCCAGCGGAGAGTGGCTCGATTCAGCTTGAAGGAGTCGAGTTATCCGGGTTTTCCGAGGCGAAGCGAGATCGGATCCGCGCCGCGAAGCTTGGGTATGTGTTCCAGACGTTCAACTTGTTGCCGGCATTTACGGCTTTGGAGAACGTTCGGCTGGGGATGAGTTTTGCGGGGAAGAAGATTGATCGCGAGCGTGCGAAAGATTTGCTTGAGCGGGTGGGTTTAGCGGATCGGATGCATTATTTACCTGGTCAGATGTCGGTTGGGCAGCAGCAAAGGGTTTCAGTCGCCAGGGCGTTGGCCAATCGCCCGATACTGTTGCTCGCCGATGAGCCGACGGCGAATGTCGATCCGGCGAATCAAGATCGCATCATCGAATTGATAGCCAGCAGTTGTCAGGAAGAGTCCGTTGGGTTGTTGCTCGTCACCCATTCCGATGCAGTAGCAAGTCGATTTTCGCGAGTTGAGCGGCTTGAGAAGATAAATCAGGCGACTGGCAATCAGGGAACGGGGTTCCGTGGGTTATCAGCAGGTGTTGGAGGTGTTCGATGAATTTGTTTTCGATCGCGTTGAGGAATTTGAAGTATCGAAAATTAGCATCGTTCTTAACTGCTTTGTCGATGGCATTGGGAGTGGCGCTTGTCGTGTTGGTGTTAACGATCTCTGGGGTGATAGAGAAGTCCCTCGAGCGGACCAGCAACGTCGGCTACAACTTGATCATCGGATCGAAGGGCAGTCCGTTGCAATTGGTGTTCAACACCGTGTTTTTCTTGAGCAAACCCGTCGAGAACATCCCTTACTCGTACTACATGGAGTACTTGCCTGGTGAGGGGCGACAGCAGGAGTTAGCCAGGATTGGGGGGGAGATTAAAGAGCCCGAGCGAAGTGGTTTGTATTCGTTTTTGATGAAGGGAGGGTTTGCCATCCCGTTGTGCATGGGGGATTACGTCGATCAGTATCGATGCATCGCGACCACCCCCGCTTACTTTGAATTGCTCAAGCATGGGGATCGCAACGACCAAGATTACGTTTTTTCTCAGGGGCGTAATTTCGTCGATTACTCAGAGGAAAACGGGTATTTCGAAGCCGTGGTAGGTTCGCAGGTAGCGAACACCTTGGGATTAAAGATCGGGCAAGAGATCTTCGCTTCGCATGGAGCCGAGAGTGGGGAATCGCATGGACAGGGGTTTCGGGTGGTGGGGATTCTAGGCCCGACGGGGACGCCGAACGACCGGGGGGCGTTTGTCAATATCGAAGGCTTTTACTTGTTAGAGGGGCACGTAGCGCCCGATCGCGACGAGGAGTCGGGGTTAGAGAAAGCAGGGACGGCGAAGGGTCCGGAGCGAGAGAGTGTCAAATCGCGGGCGAGGTTGCCGGTAGAGAAGCGGGAGGTGACCGCGATATTGCTTAAACCCAGTGGTTTTGCGGCGATTGGTTTAGAAAAGCAGGTTAACAAGACCAAGTTCGCGCAGGCCGTCTCACCGATCGCGCAGATCGAAGGATTGTTAGGGATATTCGTCAGGCCGCTACGGTGGGCTTTGTTAGCTTTGACGAGTTTGGTCGTAATTGTCAGTGCGATCAGCATATTGGTGAGCATTTACAACAGCATGAACGAGCGGAAGAAGGACATAGCCGTGATGCGTGCGTTGGGGGCATCGCGAGACCACATCACCGCCATTATTTTGCTTGAGTCACTGCTCATCGCCCTTGCGGGAGGGCTTGTTGGCTGGCTCATCGGCCATGGTCTTGGCCCGTTGAGCAATCCGTGGACGATGCCTGCGACGGGGGTAAAGATCGATTGGTTTGCGGTTCAATCCCAGTGGGAGTGGTGGATCGTACCCGGGTTGATATTGGTTGGGACGCTTGCGGGAGTCATTCCTGCCGTGTCGGCTTATCGCACTCCGGTTGCAAAATCTTTGTAGGCGCCCGCGAGCCAAGGTATTTGAGTGCAATCCCAGCGAATCCATTGGGAATCAACACATTACCGAAGCAAGGAACACAGACTTGCGAGGGGCGAATCGGCAGGAAACATCGGGAAAAAAGAGCTCATCGCCTAAAGTTCGGAGAGCGGATTGGACGATCACTGGCGGGCCACCGGAAGGGTAAAGAGAACGAAATTCAAATTTCCGTTTGACACGGGAAAATGAATCGATAAACTTGCCCATCCATTTTGGCACCGCGATGGTTGATCGAAATGGGCTTCGCGCCCGTAGCTCAGTTGGTTAGAGCGCGTCGCTGATAACGACGAGGTCCGTGGTTCGAATCCACGCGGGCGCATTGGATGGAAGAGTTAGCAACCGAGGGAACTTGGGCGTTAACAGATGAGGATTCGGGGGTGTAGCTCAGTTGGGAGAGCATCTGCTTTGCAAGCAGAGGGTCATGGGTTCAAGTCCCTTCACCTCCACTGGAAAATGATTTTTAAGATTTTCAAAAAAGGACCTTGCGTCCGACACGAAAATCTGGATCATTCTCCTCCCTGACAGAAACGAACGCGACGCAAAGCGAAAGCGATGCAAGCGGAGGTGGAAGTCGGGATAGTTCGAAAAACGGATAGTTGCGGAAACACGACAGCCAGCGGAAAGCGGCGGTGAGGAAGTGACAGGAAGTGGTTCGAACGACGAAAAGTCAAAAGCAAAAAATTGCGATTGACGAAGCCAAGTCGGTGGCGTAGAATTCCGACCCCGCTGAAAGACAAGCCGACGCGATCGCAAGACTGAATCGGCAGTTTGTTCAGCGAAACAAAAGATCTTTGACAATATGGTGGATTGGTAGATGGCATCTAGAAGCATGCTGATTTCGAAAGAGATCACGTGTGCAACTACAATGTTTGAATCCGGTTTTGTGATACTTCGATGAAGTTCTGGTTTAAATATCAGGATGAAGTCGAGGGGTTCTAACTGATTCGAACGAGCGTGAATAGAGAAGCGAATTGGAGGTTAACAACGAATCTGATGCGAGCTCGCAAGAGTGAAGATTGGGTTTGAGGTTGAGATTCCGATGGTCAAGTTACTAAGGGCGCACGGGGGATGCCTTGGCATTAAGAGGCGATGAAGAGCGTGGAAGTCTGCGATAAGCTTGGGGGAATCGACAAACAGGTGATGATCCCGAGATGCTCGAATTAGCTTGTACTGAATCCATAGGTACAAGTGGCCAACCCAGGGAAGTGAAACATCTAAGTACCTGGTGGAAAAGAAAGAAAAATCGATTCCGTAAGTAGCGGCGAGCGAAAGCGGAAGAGCCCAAACCGAGGGGGTTTCCTCTTCGGGGTTGTAGGGCCACTCACATGGGAGTTACAAAGCGGCAGCTAGCTGAACAGTTTGGAAAGACTGACCATAGACGGTGACAGTCCGGTAAGCGAAAGTTGAGCGCCTCCCGAGTGGTACCTGAGTAGGACCATGCACGTGAAACGTGGTCTGAATCTACGGGGACCATCCCGTAAGGCTAAATACTCCTCAATGACCAATAGTAAACTAAGTACAGCGATGGAAAGGTGAGAAGAACCCCTGTTAGGGGAGGAATGTGAACCTGAAACCGTGTGCTTACAAGCGGTCGGAGCACTATAAGAAGTGTGACGGCGTGCCTTTTGCAAAATGATCCGGCGAGTTAGCGTTTGCAGCGGGTTAAGGCTCTACGGGCCGTAGCCATAGGGAAACCGAGTCTGAATAGGGCGTTATTGTTGCGGGCGCTAGGCGCGAAACTGTGTGATCTACCCATGGACAGGTTGAAGCGCGGGTTAAACTGCGTGGAGGACCGAACTCATTTGGGTTGAAAACCGATGGGATGATCTGTGGGGAGGAGTGAAAGTCTAATCAAACACAGAGATAGCTCGTTCTCTCCGAAATATTTTGAGGGATAGCCTCGAGCCACTATGCAGCGGGGGTAGAGAGACTGAATCGGATGGGGGCCCTTCCTTGGGTACCTCACCGAACCAAACTCCGAATACCGTTGTAACTATCTCGGGAGTCAGTCTGCGGGGGATAAGCTCCGTGGTCAAGAGGGAAACAACCCAGATCGTCGGCTAAGGTC
>Ga0315899_10006277_pt1 | contig 12804 bp, 12 predicted proteins | sample LakEriMetagenome_2_FD_203518 | JGI IMG/M metagenome (GOLD analysis project Ga0315899, IMG submission 203518) | Freshwater fungal communities from buoy surface, Lake Erie, Ohio, United States - Buoy 4 MA112 | ecosystem: Environmental > Aquatic > Freshwater > Lake | place: USA: Lake Erie, Ohio...
GTGTGTGTGTGTGTGTGTGTGTGTGTGTGTGTGTGTGTGTGTGTGTGTGTGTGTGTGTGTGTGTGTGTGTGTGTGTGTGTGTGTGTGTGTGTGTGTGTGTGTGTGTGCATGTCATATCGCATCTCTCTCTCTTTGTGTGTGCCCCCCTTCTCCGAAGCCTCTTTATTACAAGGAAAATGCAAACGATTTACAAACAAAGCTTATCCACGGAAACATCCTTCTAGCCTGTGAACTCAAAGAGCATGAGACTCAAGGACAGGTTTCAACAGTGTAGACGATGCATTTGACTGCGTTCTGGACATTGACCTAATCGATCGCTGTGAGGAGCTTGACGGCGAAAACCTCCACTGTGCACGGCCGGGACGCCCCGGTGAGCCATCACTTGCAACAAGCCTATGGCGCTTGCTGAGCTTGACCACTTCCTTTGTTATTCGACGAATGGACCGAGCAATAATGAGAAACCCGCGCAACTGCCTATCGAGGAACTCTGCTTCGTTCATGTAGACCTTCGTAGCATGTTTCCAAATTAAGCAGTCTACTGGTCCATCTTCGCTTCCCATCTCTGCGTCAAGTGCAGCTCTGCTGGCGATGACGACTTCCCGCATTGTGTTGCTCAATTCGAGCAAATGATTGGCAGCCTTGAGAAATTCTCTATCATGGAGCGGGATATTGCCCTTGGAAGCTTTGAGCCGTGCATCCAAGCCCTTGATTGCCCACACCATGCGCTGGAGGATTGTTTCTACTTTAGACCGTTGCTCCGCAATCTCCGTGGATAGTTTGCCAGTAGTAAGGCGCAACGCGCTGCTCTCTTGCGAATTGTTTACCATGTGCTCCACCTTTGGCTCCTGTGTGGCTTTTTGCTTCGCTTGGAGCTCTGCATCCTGTTTCATGACTACGTCCTTGAGCCGGGGGTCACCTGTGCGGATGCCTCCAGCCTCTTCCAAGATTGCAGCAGCCCCTTTTCTCTCGTGGCGCAGTGCATCCTCATACGGTGTACCGCCAAATCGATCCACCGCGTTAATAACCACTGTCTGCTGTCGCAACAGAAGTTCCAGCACAGCCGTTTGGCCGTTGCAAGCAGCAAGGTGGAGAGGGGTTCGGCCGTCATAGTCTCCTTGGCCAACATCGACACCATTTTCTGAGAGGACCATGATCTTTTCAATCATGCCTGTGGCAGCAAACTCACACATCTTGATGGTGTAATTGGTAAGGCTGTTTTTCAGTGAAGAGCCGTGATCGCGCAGGATTTTTTGAACCTGCTTGACATTACGGACGTCAAAGTTGTGGCGGACAGCGTCCTCGAGTGGCGTGCCCCCGAACCGATCCTTGCTATCGACATTGGCTTTGTTTTCCAGCAAATATTCCACACATTCGACATGCCCTTCGCACGCAGCAAGGTGCAGAGCGGTCCGACCATCATAGTCTGCCTCATTCACTGATACTCCATTGAGAATGAAACGCTTGATATCCGTCAGAGCCCCGTTAAAGGCTGCCTGGCACATCAAAACACCCGAAAGAGGACAAAGAAATCTCTGACTCGGGTGTTCTTGGCGGATCAGTTGCGCAATTCTGTCACGTTTGGCAAGCACGGCGTCGTTGAGAGGCGTGTTGCCCTGCTTGTCTTTCATCGCAGGATCAGCTGTCGCCTTCAGCAGCCATTTGACGAGGTCCGTGTGTCCTGCACTTGCTGCAACGTGCAACGGCGTACGACCCATCATATCACCTGCGCAGGCGTTCTCAATGTCAACCGCACAGCAACGGCTTTGCAGCGAGGAACTGGGCACATATGACATGCACACATGACACCAAGTGTTTGCACTCACTTGAATTGATGTTTGCTTCTTTCAAGCTTGTGATAGCCTGCACTTTAGCAGTGTCGCCGATGCCCGCGGCTGCGAGCAGTGCACTGATCGTTTGGGCTGCGACGTGTCGGAGGGAAAAGTCAGGCGGGACGAAAGATACAGGAAAAATGCAAGAAGACATGAAACATTTCGATACAGACAACGCGATTCCATGTACCTTTTCGACGCTGCTTGATCTTTGCAATCTCTCCTCCACTTTCACCTGCAGCATTGCTACCCCCTACGTGTTCATCATCCTCGTCGTCCTCTTGAAACTCCGATGAAGGACATACATCCTGCAGAACCACACACGTCATGCACGGCAAACGAGGTGTCTGAATCTATGGGCGACAACAGAACAAAGGGTGCACGCACGTCACTTTTGTCGTCGTCCGAGTCCACATTGGAATCATTGTTTGATCCCACCGCATGGCCTGTGGAGGCCACAGCTTTGGTGCGAGAAGCTCCTGAGCGACGGGAATGATGTGTCGACTTTGTATCGGCTGTGTGGTGCCCTGAAGATCCTGATTCATGACTATCTCCGATGCTGTTTGAACTCAGAGACTTCCACGATCTTCTATGAGAACAGTTAGAATTTTTGGAATGGTGTGACTTCCTGCTCCCTCGGCTGTACTCGCTATCTTGACTGAGGCAACTCTTCTCACTGCCTCTGTTCTTGCTCATCACTGTGCTGCAGCTGCCTGATTCATTCCTGTCAGCCTTGCTATCGAGACTCCTGGTAGCATCTCTTGAAGTGTTGTTCAAGGTCCGAAGGCTGTTTTGCATCACGGTCTCTTCATCCTCCGGGTGCGTTTTGAGCACCTCAAAGAGATTTTCGCGCGTCAGACGCATACAGACACACCCACTGCGCGACGCACGTGCCGTTGCAAAGTGCCTCAATCCGAAGGAAAAGGGTATAGTGCCAAGAGCTGAGTTTCTTCGTGCTGTGCGCACAACTTTGTCCTGGTCAGAGTCGAGCTCCTCGAGCGCACCTTGCAGCACGAAATACAGTTCTTTCGCGATTTCACCAGTTCTGAAAACTATTTCTTCTGGGATAAAAGTCACCTCAATCAAAAGCACGCAGATGGAATCCAACATCTGGTGGCTACACCCCTGAACGAGGTCTATCTTGGTCAAGAAATCTCTGGAAATGAATCGTGCCAGTTCAACACGGAGACCGTGTGACAGTCCTGAGAGCAGCTTGTCTTGATCGCCCGATGACCCACTCTGCACGGACTCAAAGTGCGATTTGATTTCCTCACGCAGTTCATTTGAGAACCGTCTTGACGAGGTGAAGGTCGTGAGTCTCTCGAGGTCTTCTCGTGCCTTGACTACGGAGTCGTCCGCACTCATAATGATGCTCGATACTTCTCCTATAACATAGCGGTACACAGTCATATTCAAAATCATCATGCATATCGTAAAAAGGATCTCTTCTGTGTTCTGCGGCAAAAACGTGCCTACTTGACCGCTGACTGTGATCGTAGTAGCAACCCAGTACAGAGAGAACAAGTATTTCTCCCAGGCCCACGAGTGTTCGCTGAAAACAAAGTGATAATCTTCGCTGCGCGGGTACGATGAATCCTTGTGATCGTCCTCAACGAAGAACCAGCTGATTTGAGGTTTGCCCCATTCAGCCCTCCAGCTCGGTGCTGCTCGCCCGAGGAGGAAGTAGACAGCAGCACAGATGTGCAAAATCAGAAGCATGACAACCAACAAGTCGCGGATTGTGTTGCTTTCACCCTTTGAGTACAAAATCTGACGAGGGGATATGCGGGAGAAGTAAAGTACCATCTTGTTCAATCTCAACCATGAACATCCTTCATTTGTATACCCGATCAGGTACGCAAACCAGTCGATAGGTAGCGAAGCCACGAGGCAAATAAAGTCAGTATCTCTGAAAATTTTGATCCTGTCAGTGACCCAGCTCGACCTAGCATCCCTGAAAGCTGTGTTTAGTGATATGAGGACGTGGAGTCCCAATGCAACATCCATGGGTACATCTGACGCTACTGCATACCAGCTTGTAAAGTGTCGGTAGGGCAAGAACGATATCCTGATAGGAACCATGAAAAAATGATACAAGGCAACGAGTCGCATCAGGAAAATCCAAACTCGCATCTGCAAAGACCCAGGATTCAACGCACTCTCAATAAACAGCTCGTCTTCATCATGAGCTTGTGATTTCTTGTCTCGGAGCATCTTGATGATTTCTGGATATAGAATCTTGGTGGTTGGGGCAAATTTTTTGCCGAAGAGCGTGCAGAATTCGCGGCAATTGGCAAGACTGATAGGGTACGGGTGGTGGACTATCGTGTACTTGAGATACTGTCGAATAGAGTCCCCCATCAAGCAACCGGAAAGCTCGCCAGCCACCCTTGCAAACTCAGTCTCGATAAGGACTGGCGAAACTTCGACCAACCGCGACTCAATCTGTCTATCCTTGAACATAAAGCTTTCGAATTTCTGCTTCAGGCTTTCCTTCTCGTCAAAAATCCATAAGTTGGAATCTGTTTGCACCGCGTCTTCCGTCTTCAACTTATCTTGCCTGTGTGAAGTTCTTTGTGTCAAATAGTCCGATTGACCGTGAGTGTCCTCGCCCTCTTCGTCCACTTGTGCATTATTGCTGTCTGATTGGTCTGTGTCAATTTTTAAGACCATGGAATCCTCCAAAGCGCTTGCCATCGTCGTTTCTGACAAAAAATCAATGAAGCAGAACCAAAAATGCTCTGGATACATGCTTGCTGGTCCTCCGGGCCGCGACAAAGGCTTTATGAGATCAGCAAACAGTTGTTCCCCTCCCTCGCCGAGATAATCTTGAATCGTGCAGATGGTACCGACTGGAATTTCAGGTGCACCCTGGCTTAATACGGCCCAGACCTTTTCGATTGATGACATAGCCTCCTTAACCCTTTTTCGTTGAAGCTCAGACACCTTACCGTAGATTTTGCTATCGTCCTTTGAGCGTTCGAAGAAAACTATTCCGTGGTCCTCGGACCTCCTACTTGTTTCCCTTCCTCCGAAACGAGCCGCACGGACGTGACGGGTTTCATCGTCATCATCCCTCTCCACCTCTCCCTCCACATCCTGAAATTGCTTGAAAGGCCCCCGGATTGTTTCCGCGTTTAAGTGCTTCCATGCAGCTTGCAAAGAATACAGAGGAAGATTGACGTCGCGAGAGGGATCCTCAAGCTGCAAATGCTGTGCAAGAGTTTGGTATTGACGTCCTTTCACTTCGAGGAGTTTTAAGAGGTGCTTTGAAAGCATTCGAATCATTTTGACGGGGGTGGCAGCCTTGATGATGGTATTTTTTACTCCATTACCACCTTGAATTATGGGAACCTCCGGCTCCTCTTCCTCTCTTATCATTGAGTGTGACTGCAGGGCCTTGCGTAAGTGTTTGTATGCGCCGAAGAAAGAATTCTCCACTGACTTGCATTGACTTACTTCTTCATCATCGATGGTCCGTGAAACCGTCACCTCGCCTTCAATAACGTACGTCCAGTGGTGTATCCGGTCTGCGAGGTCATATCGAAAGATGATTTCACCGGCGTCTTTCGAGATTAGCTTACAATCAGGTAGAATCACACGCATGTCATCTTCGGTAAATAACTCAGCCAGGATAGACCCCTGAAAATTTGCTGAAGTGTTAGCATCACGCACGCCTATGAGGTAATATGCAATCATTATCACATGCACTTGTGTATGTGGCAACCATTTTTCTACATTATCAGATCCCTGTAATTAGTTGATAAATAATTCCATCTCACGAGTCGCCAGGACGTTTGCCCACCAAAAAACATACCATGAGGATGCACAGGTTCTCGTCTATCTTCATGTTCAACACCGACTTGCGGAATGATGGCGAACATGAGATCAAGTTCATTACATGCACTCTTTCTCCGTGGACGTCTTGCTTGTCCCTTGGAACAGCCCACAGCAGATTTTTCTGGCCGCTATGTACTTCTTCTAACACCTGATCTAGGTCCAGGTGCTTCGTCTGGGCTCTAATGCATGATAATGCCTGAGCTACGTTCTCCATCGAGAGTCTAGGGTCTGCTTGGTTGGCTTCTTCTTCATCAGCAACTGATCGCAACAACCTATACAGCAGCTCCCATGACGATTCAAGATTGCCAATGTGCAAGGATGTGCGGTTTACAAGTTGCCCTGCGACAATATCCCATCTCACTCGTTTCTCCTCGTTTTCCTCGTGCGCTGCACACATTCGGTCCACCTCCGCGTACAGTTCCATTTCGTCATCTGAGTTCAAAAAGCCGTCGACATTGTCGTCGTTGGAAGCCAGCATTTCCACATTTTTCACCAACTTCTTGCAATCTTGAATGAGGATAAGATTAATGCTGGAGTTTCCTGACCTGGCCTCGGGTCGCATGCTGCTAGTTGAGCCCACACGTGCGAGATTGATGTCGCAATTACCTGTCCTGGCATCGGACCACATACGGCCAGGAGACTCCACGCGTGTGGGCGACGCAGCAGAGCTAGATGCCGACGGCAGACGTTGCATCGAAGACTCGTAGACGGACCCTCCAGATCTTGTACGTCGTAAAGTCCGGTGTTTTGTTTCAGGTGCATCTTGCTTGATCCGAACGGCAATGCTCCTCTGAAATTCATCCAAGTGGAGGTTTTCTGGCACTGATTCGCAAAACGCAGCATTTCTCCTCGCAATGCCATGCACGCTAGAAGGGCTTTCCAGCGCCAGTGCATCGAGTGACTTGGAATCGAATGCTAATCCCGAAAAGATGTCGTTTTTGGTGGACTTGTTATCATGTGTTTGTCTGGAGCTAGCTCTGTTGTGCCAAATTCCTGGTCTACAGGTGGAAGAAGTCTTGGGACGCACCTTCCTCAAGTCTTGTGCCGTGAGCAAAACATCGTGTAAGGCTGGTTGCAAGTGCAACGCTGCTTGCTCCAACTTGCTCAAAGCTGAATTTAGCTGTTCTTGCATTTTCGACATCATATTTTTGTTGGTTTGGGAGAAGGCCTTGATTTCCTCACTTATGACAGACAGCCGACCCTTGAGGTCCTGCACCAGCGGCATGTGCCTCACCTGCAACACAAAGATAAACTAGTTCAGCTTGATCATTTGCAAATTCTACACATGGTCAGATGCCAGATGCCGCAAGCATAGTGACCGTGGCACTCATCACGATTTGCAGCTCGTCGTTGCTCATGCGGCTGGGTGCTTTGCGGTCCAATCCTTGTCCAATCAGTCTGCTAATGAGGAGCCGCACAGTCTGGATGGAAATAGATTCCAATTTGGTCAAAAAAGCGTTGCCCTCCTTGGTGTCCTTGTAAGTACCGAGCTGTCCTCCCCAAGCCTGCAGTAGTTTTGCACAAAACTGATGATACAACGTGCCACCCTTGAGAGCATCGTCTAGAGGCGTACCGCCCCACCTGTCTTTAGCATTTGGATCCGCCGACACCCCCAACAAGAATGAGACGGCCAACACGCGAGCTTCGGCCGAGGCAAGATGAATGGGGTATCGGCAGTCGTAATCCCCCAGGTCAACCACTTGCCCAAAGTCGTGAAGCATTCTTAATTTGGGAATGTTTCCTTCACTTGCTGCTGTACACACTTGCCCAGCCCCAAAGTCCTCGGGAAACCTTCCTCCTGAATTCAGATCGTTGGTTATGAGAGGCCACAGAGGATCAGGTGCATAGTGCTCTACATAAAGTTGGCTGATGATCACATGAGTTGCATATACAGGGAGGCAATCAACCTTTGGATCTGATGAGATTCGCGCATGTATTCTTCCCACTTGAAAAGGCGTCTTGCATGGGGGTGCCCCCCCACCTATCTGCGGAATTAGGATTGGCTTTGTTGGCCAGCAGAAACTCCACGACCTTGTCTTGACCCTCCGCAGCCCCAATGTGCAGGGCACACCGCTTATCGTAATCCCCCATATTGGGGTCAACACCATGTTCAATCAGCCGTTTTACGCTGGAGAGATCACCCGATGCAGCTGCGTCACAGAGTGCTGAGGCTGGGTTTTCGAGGCTCAATTGTGCTTTGGAGACGGAGAGAAGTCCTGCAAAAACAAATCATGGATCAAGGTAGAAAAATCCAAGCAAATTGCTATCTCGATCAAATGATACGAAAGCTCCTACCATCCGTAGTTGCAATTACCTATGATGATCTGATGCTTGAATGAAATCGCCACTTGCAAGGGAGTCTGTCCCCAGCGGTCCTTCATGTTGACGTTTGCTCCATGCTGGATCAACACCTCCACCACTTTGTAGCTGCCCTCAGAGCACGCCATGTGCAAGGCCGACCTTCCGTTGTAGTCCACTTGATTCAGGTTCGCGCCTTTACGGGCAAGCAAGGCGACTTCATCAGCATCGCCGGTGAGTACCGCATCACGCAGCTCCCAGAATCTGGGCACGTGAAAACACAATCCAAGTTACACCAAAAGAGTCACACTTGTATTCTGAGTCTTCACAAGAGTACACCTATTTCCTCAAACACATTAACTAGTGCAGGCACGCAGTACCTTTGTTCTGTCCGTTGGTTCATGGATTCAATGATAGCCATTTTGGTAGCCATTTTGTCCTTATCGACCACATCTTCTTCCACGCCTGCTATATGTTTCCCATCCTTCGTGAGATCAAAGGTAAACATCAAGTTTGCACAGATTCTGTCATGTTCTTCTGGATATTCTGCGAAGAGATCCGTGCTGTCTTGCTTGCTCAGTACCATCAGTTGTACGTCTCCATCCAGAGATGCTTTGACAGAATTCAGATGGTTAATTCCTAAAAAGAAGGGTACTTCGCCGATCAGGGGAGGCATGTCCGGCACATCACTTCGAATCACCGACAGCACACGCTCGTGTTCATCAACCACCAGCACTGAGCCATCGCGCACGAAATAAAGCTCCCTGGAAATGTCGTCCTTCTGCACAACTTCATCCCCAGGCATGACGTGTACCATCGACAGCTTTACCAAGAGGGTATTGAAGAGCTGCTCCTTGCAGCCGTAAAATGGCCTCCCAGCGATGGCACACCGATCGATCAGATCGCGGTAATTGGCGTTTGCAACCTTGATCATCAATGATTTCGGGAGATTGACTTGGCCTGCGGCTTCAAGCTTCCGATTTTTCTGGTGCTGAAACTGATAGTACTTCACGATGCGTTGATGAAGATCTGATGGAACACTTTTCGATTCCAAGAAATTGCGAAGTTGTTCCATGAGCTGTTTGTGCGCTTCTTCAACGGGGTCTCGGCGTACCAAGTAGTTGAGCAAAGTACCTGTGTTACGGATTGCAGCAAAGCTCAGTCAAAGCATGTGCAAGCATGCCAAGAACACGCACGTGCGAGTGGAAAGGATGCTGACGTTGGCAAATTGATCACTTACCGAGGGTAAGCGCAGAAATGTAAACTTGGACAAGCATGGCGCCGAATGAGAAGACGAGTTCAAGCAAATTGCATGGCACGCCAATATCATAACCAAGGTTAGAGAGCGTGTTCAAGCCCTTGTACAAGCAAAGCATGTAGTTGAATGATACGGAAGATTCCTGAAAGCGATAGTCTGGAAGCAGCTTTTCAAAGTCCCAGACCCATGTTCTAGAGCTGAAGTCTTGCAGGCGTGCAATTGCGTAGAAGATAGCACCAATCCAATGCGAGAACAGAATAATGATACATCCTATTTTCGCTGCTTGCAAAATCCTCACATTGATGCTTGGATCCACCTGTGTGTGGAGCGCGTTTTATGTGATGGCATGAGCATCTAAATCCGCAGAGAGAACAATGCCCATGCGCAGCATGCCACCAGAGCAAGAGAGAACAAGGATTTAAGGGTTGGAGACCGCGAACGCATCAAGGTACGTGATGATACGGCGAAAACGTTGCAGGAGCCGAGGAAGTGCTGAGCACCACCAGATCACATTGTCGAGCATCGAACCCCCGAAAGTGACGTGATCATACATAAGGATCACGCTCACGATTTGGTATACCATGATGGGCAATAAAACCCAGGCCAGCTTATGCCGAACATATAGGCGTGTGATCTCTGTGAAAGTTAAGGCTGGCGAATCCTGACCCGGATACGTCAGCGCAGGAACAACGACTGCACATGACACCTGCGGACCCTCCGTACAATCAGCAACGTAAGGTTTCTGGTAAAATTGCGCGCTGCGCGCATGAAAATGCTATCTTAAGTGACTTACCCAAATGTCCAGAAAACACCACACGTCCATAACCACGTCAAATTTCCAAATGATGTCAGAGCTAACATTGCCCTTGTCAATATCACAAAAGGCTGCCCGATCAAGCACATGACGTCAGAATACACGATGCAATAAAACCAGCCACATTGAAATAGGATTGAATCGTGCAATATGAGATCACCTGCCCGAAACGGAAAGGCAAAGAGTTCCCAAACCATGGGCAACAACATGCCCACAAGCCAAAGTTGCACCTTTCTCGACGTCGGTTGCAAGGGCTACAGGGGGGCAGGGAGGCAAGGCGGGAGGGAGATAGGAAATTAGGCAGGCAAGGAGGCAGGCAAAGAGGCAGAGCGCCAGACCAGCAGGCAGGGAGCGGGCAATCAAAGGAGGAAGGCAGGGAGGCAGGCAGACAGACAGGGGACAATCTCATCGGGGTTAGGGGGTACTCTGCTCTGCGCTGAACCTGGAAAAGCTGCAACTCGAGTTTTTTTAGCAGGCGAAAGTGGACCCGTCGCTTGTCTCTACGCATCCTTGCAGCTTTTTCAGCCTTCCTCTTATCAGTCAGTAAGATACCGAGCACTTTTTGCTCGGTCTCACTTTTCATCGCATTTCTGTACTGGTTGGCGACAGCGCTCATGGTTTGGGCCATTGTTCTCATGGTCTGCTGAAGTTGCCAATTGGCGTGCTTGCGAGAGGCCGAGAATGATTCCGCAGCCTTCCCTTGATCTTTGAATTCTTTCAACGGTTCGGGAGGCGCGGCACTTTTGTTCTTGCGCTGATCCCCGGCGCTTGGGGTCCTTGAAGGGAGGCTGCCGCCGCTCTTGTTGTGGACTGTGGCTTGATGCTGATTTTCAAGAAATTTCATTAGGTGCTCCTCGGACGATGTCCGCTCTGTCACATCCGCAAGAAAATCTGTCAAAGAGGGAAATTGCTGTACATAAACAGCAGTCTGCCAGCGACAACAGCCACGCTCGAACGCACCCCGTTTTACCAAGGGTGTGACTCTTTCTGCCAAGGTTGAATTTTTTGGGTTGATTTTTTTGATTGGTGGTTAAGAGGCGGGGGAATGTAGACAGCGCCCAATCCCCCCATGCGACCCGCCGCTGCCGACCTGCTTCACCCCCCTACGAACCGCGCCCGTCGGCGCGTTCCTCGAATGTGGGGTAAAATTCTATGAAATACCCTACATTTGAGAAACCTGGGGGCTGATCCAAACAAGCAGAACCGGGATCAATCACGTCTGCGCTGCCGACGGGAGCAGGAGGGCAGAGGTTGTCTTTTTAAAGTCTTTGCATGCTTGCACTACTTGCACACACTTGCGAATTACGATGTATAAGCGGCTGGCGTGGTATTAGCGGGCGGTTATCTTTTTAAAGACTCTTACCTGCAGCAGCAGTAGCGCGGTTTCGTTCATAGAAGTCACGTCGGCCGCCAGCTACATGCGAAAATGCACTCGTGGTCGCAGAGGGTTCAGAAGGTACTGAAGCACCGCTATATGATCAGATTTCCCATTTGAATAAAAGCGTACAGGAACACATGGGGAACATGGAGGAGGAGATACCGTTCGTCAGTGATGGAAGGTCACTGATTTGTAATTCGGCCTCATCTACCATCCCGGGCAACGGAGCGACGCTGGCAGACAGGTTTTCGAAGGAGGGCTGACCCGCAGTTGTGTCTGCGAGGTCTCCACGCTTAACAGTGTCTAGTCGACTTGCGGGGTTCGACTCGGTCAAAAAGTGCCGAATGGTGCTGTTTTCAGAAAGTGCTTGCGTGCCTCCTTGCGAAGTCCTGGTGCTGTTTTCAGAAAGTGCTTGCGTGCCTCCTTGCGAAGTCCTGGTCGATGCTTGCGAATCCTCCCACACGACTTTGGGGTCACTGTCAACTCTGCCTTCTTGGAGAAGCAAGACATCATGGACTATTGCACGTATCTCCTCTTCGCGAGCATAAATTTGTTCCGAGTCCCCGCTCTCAGAGCCCCTGCTGCAGCACAAGACAGGGTTAGACACGGCTATGCGTGATTGTGGGCGTGGGAGACTTTGAAAGGCAGGGCCGACATTCTAGGCGGGTATCATCATGTGCCGACGACAAGCACGCGCACCTGCGGCTCGGCAGTTCTTCCTGTCCTTGACGCGTCTGCTTGTGCCGGTATTAGTATCGGGCACGTCAGGACAAGCCGCATGGTTTCGCACCATCAGACTCGGTTGCGACTGTACACTGTTCGGCAGGGAGCGCAGCCCTTCCTTGACTATGTGCAGCCGCGATCGGCAACCACCCACCGCCACCCGAATTTCCACTTCCCCACTTACCTCCTCTTCTCTTCCCACTGGGAGCTAACGCAGCAACAGGAGAGCCGGGCGCAAGGGCAACAGACAATAGGCCAGGAGTACCTGAGTGGGCGCTTCAGCCGTCATATCTGCTTGCCTTGCAACGTTGTCCAGAAGCCCAGAGCCCTGGCCCCTTGCCGCGCCTGCGCTTCGCCCCCGGACTTCTCGCCCGGCTCTGCGCTTGCAAGCAGCTGCAGGCCACGCCCGTGCGTTAACCGAAGTGGGAGAGAAGGTTCGTTTATGGGACGTAACCTGTAAGCTAAGGCTGTTGGATGATGACGATTTAATGAATCGCTGTGAAAAAACACTTTTTCAACTTACAGAGTTTTTTTTACTAACTTTTTTAAGCGAGCACTTCTCAACATTCAACACCTAACGGAGCAGAATTGACCATGTTATTTGTACCAGCCCGAATCAGGAGCCGAGCCCGTCAAAAAGGGTGGGGTCCTTTTTCGAACTGGT
>Ga0315899_10006279_pt1 | contig 12803 bp, 1 predicted proteins | sample LakEriMetagenome_2_FD_203518 | JGI IMG/M metagenome (GOLD analysis project Ga0315899, IMG submission 203518) | Freshwater fungal communities from buoy surface, Lake Erie, Ohio, United States - Buoy 4 MA112 | ecosystem: Environmental > Aquatic > Freshwater > Lake | place: USA: Lake Erie, Ohio...
AAATCTTGCAGCTTTAGAAGCAGCTATTCCAGAACGACCAACAACTGACACTAAAGGACTATCTCCTATTTCAAGCAATCCTTTTCTTCTTTGTAAAAGATTGTTCTGAATAAGCTTATCAATAAATTGATCTACGCTTTTGATAAGAGAGGATTCTAGATTCTTTCTAAGTTCTGCGTCGGTTGCCTGACCACTTTCAATCTTTTCAGAAAATTCTGCACCAAGGAGAGCTCTTAAATTATGAGAAAGTTTTAATCCAAGTTTACTACCAGTATGATAGTTTTGAATAATATCAAAATCAAGTTCAGATTCATCAAGTGCAATATTCTCAACCTTTTCAATCTGATCCTGAACCTCTGCAATTCTTCTAACGTCTCTTTCTACCTCAGCAACTAGCGCATCCAGGTATTCTGAATTAACTGTCCAACCGGTAGTCTTAAAGTCTACTGCTTTTGTAACAGGAAGATTTACCGTCATACCGGTACTTGCAGCTTCTAGTACTCTGATAAAATGGGGTACTGTAACAACACCATTTATAACCTCTACCTCTGTGTACTGAGAAAGAATATTAAACAAGAACTCTCTATCAGTGTAGTCAGCGTATACAGTACCGGCTTGTTGGTTAAAGCTTACACCTGCATTATCTAGACTTCTAGCAGCGAGACCGTCAATTGACTTAGTATTAATCTCAGGAAGTATTGCCAAGAACTCTTTGTTATTAGCCAAATAGTTATCAGCTCTGTATGCATCTGTAGGAAGTCCTTGCTTTAAAGCTTGAACCAACTTAGTAAGTACAGTCTTTACCTGGTAAGTCTGAATCTTGTTACCGTTAGCATTTGTAAAGCTTGTTGTATCAATGTTCTCATTGAAGAAGACATTACCCGAAGCAAGGGCTTTTACTCTACCACCAACAGTGTACAATTCTTCATTAGAACTTTCTGAATCATCTCTAAGGAAAAGACCCGTTCCCTTATTCTCAAGTAAAGATTTACCAATTTGATTTAGGATCTCAGGTGTCAATACGGGTAAAGACAAAAGTCTAACTGTTGAAAGAACTTCAGCGTTAGCTTCAGTCATTTCAAGTTTATTCTCAGAGATCTTGTACTTGTACCAAGAGTATTCGTAGAAAGCTGAAGCTATTTCAATTCCAGTAATATCACCAAAACGAGTAAGCCCGTCTTTTACTGCTGTTGAAACACTCTGATCATAAACAGCAACGTTATTTACAATAGAGGTAAGATTAGAAAGTATATCAGCAGCTTCTTTTGCAGTCTCATCCGTTATTGAATCAACCTTTGCATTGTAAGCAGATCTCCAAGAATCATATTGAAGAGTTCCCTCAGATCTTCTGTTGGCGTCATAAGACTTCTTCTTCTTATTTCTAGAGTCAACCGCTGTAAATGTGTAGTCTCTCTTACTCTTTTCAGCAAACGCCTTTATAAACGCTTGGTATGTAGCAGCGTTTCTAACGTTAAGCAAGCTTTGCTTTGTTATAGCACCTGAATCATCTGCAACAATATTAAACACCTTAAACGCGTGATTGATAAACTGAACACCATGAGAGTTCTTACTAGAATCTGAATTAAATCTAGTAAACGCAAGCATTCTGTTTAGTGCTTCAATTTCATCAACGCTATCTGCAGTGATTCTTGTGATAGTATTGTAAACCAATTGTACTGAAGCAGGAACAATAATTCTTTCTTCTGTAAGATTGCCTTCTCTATCTACAAAGAACTCATTTCCAAAAGCATCAGCTTCTACAACAGGAGTGGTGCTTATCAAAGCTTTTACCACTGTCGGCAACGATGTTACACCATCAAGCTCTTCTTTACTCTTAAAGAATGACTTAGCGGTATTACCACCAAAGTCTTCTTCAAGTTCTTCTTGAGCATCATTCAAAAGATTTCTAACGTTATTAAACGTCTTTAAAGATTCTCTAATGTGCTGTTCAATTTCAGAACGGTTAACCGGAGACTTCAATGCTGAGAGAAGAGCAGAAGCTCTTTCTTTAAGTTCAACATTTGAATATCTTTCAGGATTAAACAGTCTAGCAAAATCTATAATAGCAAACTTGATTGCTTCACTTGTACGAATTGACGGATCAGCCTGCAAGGTTGTGTAAACTCTAGATACCAAAGCAGACATCAAGTACTGAGTATCTTGTGAATTTACATATTGAGGAATTACCTCTATGCCGCTTCCAGTAGAAACACTAACCGAACCTTTGTTCAGCATTACAGCAAAGGCTACATCACCTCCATTGTTTATTGCAGATCTGGTATATCTGTTATTAGCAATACCGGCTTTTCTAAATCTTCCGTCAGCAATTCCCTCAAACAAATCATCGTTAGATTCAAATCTAGGACGATAAACTTTAAAGAGATTAATCAAAAAGTCAATAATCTTTCTAAAAGTAGACTTGTTTGATACAGCGGTATTTGTAGCTCTTGGATTCTTTTTAAACTCTTCAAACGTATCAGCAAGATATTCTTCTACAACTCTTTCTTTAAGCTCTTGAGTAGTCATTGAAGAGTAGAAAGGTTGCTTTCTATACTCATTCATTACAGAATCAAGACTTCTACCTTCAGCCTTAAGCTTTTGCGTAAGTTCTTTTTCACCCTGTGCAAGAGCTTTCTGTATTTCCTTATCGGTTAAGATTAATCTAAATATTGAGTGAAAAGCTTCGTGATATTTAGCTGGAGAGTCTTTAACAATCTCAATTAGACCAGAGATCTCATTGATGTTATCTGCTGCATTCTTTACAATAGTAGAGAATCTACCAACAGTAATTCCTTCACTGATCATTCGATCAGCAATAGTCTCTACTGTAGCAACCTCAATGTAACTAGGCAAAGAGTTCTTAACCCAATCCAGGAAGTTTGCAAGTTCTTGCTGAGTCTCTGGAGTGTAAGAATCAACATTCTTGTAAGCAATATTTAATTGCTTCTTAAGCTCATTAACCCTGTTCTCTAATCTGTCAAGTTCAGGATTATCAAAAGTTTGATCAATGTCTAATCCTTCCTTGTAGCTTTCAAGCTCAGCTTCCGCAACAAGCAAGTCCCCTCTTAACAAATCTAAATTAGATAATGTAGGAACATCAGATATTTCTGAATCACTTGTTGGAACATCTACAACTGGCTCTGTAATGGTAGGAAGCTCTTCTTGTACTACAGCTGGTGCCGGCTTGCTAGTCATATCTTCAACTACTGCACCCATAGGTGTAGAACCCGCCACATCAACGATCTTAACACCATTAACAGAGATCATCTCCGGATGAGTAACATTGCTCTTAGTATTAGCAAGATCGTCTTGTGTAATATTCTTAGAAATATTCTGATAGAAGTTATCAGCACCCACAGGATCGAGCTTTACATACTTAAGGTTAGCACTCTTATCAAGTTGCTTATTGTTTTCCTCAATTGCAATATTAAAGAGATTGATAAACTCTTCCAGTGATTTAGCAGTAGGAGCAAAACGAATCTTTTGTTCAGCTTTTACAGAACCACTTAAAGGCAAGAAAGAAGCTTCAATAAGCTTATCCTCAGTTCCTACAATATTAAAAGTAACCTTATACTTGACATTGCTATCGTTAAAGGTGTCCTTTCCGGTGTAGGCAAAGAATAACTTACTATTAAACTGATCACCAAATTCTTTCTTGTTTAGCTTTTTATTACTTGCCGCAGCAACCAATTCTTTAACCAAAGCTTCAGCTTCGGTTGCTTCCATTTGCTTAGCGCTAAGTTCAGTAAAGATTACTCTACCATTAGGAATCTTTGATACAAGAACGTAACGCCCAAGATTCTCATATACTGCTTTAGAGCTGTTGACTACACTTGTAATTTCTTTAACTTGATCAAATGTCAAAGAACCAGAAAGAACAATAGGAGCATCTCCTTGGTATCTATCAATTACAACAGTAGAACCGTCGTAAGTCTTATACTTAAGATCTGAAAAAGATACTTTGTCCTCTCCAGCAAATAAATATCCAGGAGAAGCAAGACTCAAAGTTGCAAACTGACTTACTTCAGAGTACGGTATTCTAGCCATGTTGTTAGAACCTCGTGCAGATACTAAGTAATCGTAAAGATTTAAACTATTGTTGTATGCTCTGATTACATTATCTGCATTAGGTGTACCGTAAAAAAGGTCAGCGTTAACCATTTCTTTAGTAAGAGTTTCCATTCTCTTACCGTCAGCAGAGTAAAATATATACTCTCTAGGATCATTAAGATATCCAAGAAGCAAAGGTTCACCTGTAAGATCTACAGCATATACAGCAACAGATCCTCTATCAGTAGAACGCTTCTTTATTCTTGGGTTTTCACCTCTTCCTCCGTATTGAAGATTGGTTTCGGTAAGCTCACCACCACTAGGTGCAGATACTTCAAACACCAAACTTTCAAGGAACTCCGTTTCACTAACAGAATTGTAGTATTCTGAAAGCTTTACATTATGCTCTCCTGTGACAAATTGCGGTCTCTTAACGTAACCAAATTCTGCAGTAGGGCTAAGCTTAGATGCGTCTTCTGAAACTTTAATGTCTGTTTGTACAGTGTAACCATTAAAGTTTTTAATTGTCTCAGGACGATTCTTACTATTCTGCTTTTGAATTTGAATAGCATTTACTCTACCTGTCTCATCTGTACTAGCAACACCAATAACTTGATATCTTGTACCGTTAGAATTAAGTATTACTGTTCCAGGACGAAGAACATTACCGTCAAAAGTAAATCTGTTCTTCTTTGTGTTTACAGATCCTGTCTCAAGAAAATCAGCTAAGGCGTTTTTAGCAGCGTCAAGATCTACATAAATCTTATCATTAGCGTGAATTACCTCATTAGGAACCTGCTGAGAGTTAATTACCCAGTATTGAACCTGAGCAGTTGATCCCTCTGCAACATTCTCATAATCTTCTAGCGAAACTAAGTAAACATCTTGTTCTGGATAGCTTGCAAGTAGTTTAACACCCTCACCTAATTCATTCTCAAAACCTTCAACCTTAGCAACCTTAACAAACTTTGAAAGGAATACCCCTAGATCTTGATACTTTTCACCTTTAATGATGCTATCAAATGCATCATTAAGAACTTGACTGTTCAAAGCTTCTTGGCTACCAAGATATCTCTTCAAAGAATCATTAACAAACGAAGAAAGTTTCTTAGCATCAACAGCTTTCTTAATAAAAGCCATAAACGCTGTACCTTCAGATGTGACAATAAACTCAAACGCTTCTCTATTATCACCAACAGCATCCATAAAGTCTGCAAGAACTTCTGCAACTTCTGGTATCTCAGCAACCAAGGCTCTGTAAGCTTGAGGATTATCCATCTCAGCAGCTGAAATTTGAGCAACTATTTTAATAGCCTCAGCCGTCTTTCTTGCTTCTTCTGTATCAGCAGCTTTAGGTTGAGCCTTTGCCTCTTCTTGTTGTTTAGCAATCTCTTGCTCTTTTACATCTTCTTCTTTAGTTAAAGCGTAAGGCTTAAGTATTGTCTGAAGAACCCCTTCGACAGAAGGATCTGTTGTTGGTACGGTTGTACCATTCTTTAAAGAAATAAGATTTTGTGGAATCTTACCTTCTTCAATGTATGGCATAAGCTCTTCCTCCGGAATAGCATAGCCCGCTTCTTTTAGACTGTGAAGGTTTTGATTCTGTGCAACAGCAGACATAAAGTTGTCTACAGATCTCTTGATGTATTTTCTTTTGTTTACAAAAACATCATTCATTGCAGCACTATGCCTTTTAGCATAATCTATAAGTGTGCTGTAGTTACCTAACGCAGCTGCACGTGCACCAAGTTGAAGACTATCAATATCGTTTCTTTGGTAGTCTTTAAGCTGTGCAAATAGTTCATTGAAAGAATCCTCAGAGTATTGTGACTCTACTTCAGATACTTCATTAAGATGATTAACTACCTTAGCAAAAGATGACTTTAATTTAGCTTCTTTACGCTTAGTACCCTTACCTTCTTTCTCGGCAGCATAAAAAGCATTTAGAGCATCATTGTATTCAGTAAGAACTTTTAGTCTAGCTTTCTTATTAGCAATAATTTTCTTTTGATCTGGTGTAACAGCTGCATCTTCCGCAAGCACTTCATCAGAAAGTAAAGACATCTCTTTACGTAGATTGCTCAAGTTTGTAATTACATCTACATCAAGACTTGTAATCTTAGGAGCAATAGAAGTGGAACCAAATGCAGACTTTAAAGAAGCATTTCTTTCTTTAAGTTTGTCAATGGTCTCACCCATAAAGATGTAATCTCTAAGCGCTTCCTCATAACCTTTGTTTGCCAAGTATGCTTGGTTGTATGCATCAGTTGCATATTCATACATTGAGTAATCAAACGGATTAGGATACTTAGACTTAACGCTATCGTATCTATTTTTAATTTCGTTTGCTCTCTGTATAGTCTTATCAATTCTAGCTCTAGCTTCTTCCGCATTAGCAGATCCGGTTGCCTCTACAATACCAACATCATCAAGCTGCTTAAGAGTAGCAAGTTTACCTGTAAGCAAATCAAATGTTCCCGTATCAAGAGCAGTGTAGATCTTATTAAATCTTAACTCTTCTGCAGCATCTCTTACAAGCTTCTCATCCTGGATAAGGTTTCCAATTTGAATTTGCCGTAGAAGCTTTTTAGTATCCTCATTGGTTCTAATAGAGCGTTCAAAAAGATCAACCGGTGATTGAATTGCAGAATTAATAGTATCAGCAAGCTCATTATTTATCTTTTGCTGCTCAGCCTTATATGCCTGATATCTTTCTTTAAAAGACATCTTCTCTCCAGACTCATTTGTCTGGTTTATAAAAGTATTGATACCTGCATTAATCTTAGCTGCTTTTGCAACTTTACTCATTGCACCTCCGGCAACACCACCAACAAAAGCTCCTGACAAAAATGCTAGCCCTTCATCGGCTCCAGTGTTACTAATGTTCTCTTTAAGATATCCCATCACATCCATTTTGGGAATACCCATAGGACTAGATAGAATATCACCATAGTAATCTTCCATTGTTTTAGAAGCATACTCTTGAAACACTTCTTGAGCACCTTCACCAAGTCCGTTCTTTAAGAATGCACTACCTCTAGTCAAATATTTTCCAGGTTGAAGTAAAGAATTTAAAAACTCTTTACCCTCAAGCATTACGCTTTTTCTAGCACTAGCCCCCAACACTTGCTTTGCCGCAACTGTACCGTCAGCATTTTTAACAATACCTTGTAAGTTAGCACCAATACCTCTAGAAATTGTTTTATCTAGCTTATTAAGCATAGGTCCAAAAAGAAGCTTATCTGTAAAAAGAATTACAGGCAAGTTCCAAGCGGTTGTTCTTGCTCCAGCTTCAGTTACTTTTTCTTTAATCTCAGCTAATTCTTCTTCATTTGGAAGTCTTCCGTTAGTTTCATAAAACTCGTTTAGAGCTTTATCACTAAGATTCTTTGCAACAAAACCTCCTTCAAGACTAGCTTCTACTGCGGCAGCTTTAAAAATTTGACCATCACGCATTACAGCACCAACACCTTTACCAATAGACGGTAGTGCCGTGCCAGCACTTGCAGCTTTAGCTACATCATCAATATATCCTACAGTATTTTCTAAAGGATTAAAAAACTTTAGAATAGGATTACCTGTAATCTTTGCAATTTGCGGTGAACTGGTGGCCAACCAATCAGCTACAGCACCAGCACCTCTAACTGTTTCAGCATTCTTTAGTACAGTACTTGTTGCGCTAGCAGCTTGTGCTGCTTTTGCTGCAGCAGTAGCATCAGCAGCTTTATCAATAATTCTTAAACCCTGACCAATTTTACGACCAATATTTAAAAATCCTGCAGCACCACCGGCTTCAGCAGTAGCTAAGCCAAGTGCTGCACTTTCGGGCAGTGAACCCAAAACCATTCCGCCAATAAAGCCTAACTGGGTTACACCATTAGCAATGAATCCAGTAGCACCACCTTTTGTAGAACCGTAGATTCTATTAATATCTTCAAATTCAGCTGCAGCACCCATATCTGGAGCCATCAACCCTTTAAAGTCAAGAGTTAAAATGTCTGCAGTACCTTTCAGCATGTCAAGAGCAGTGCTGCCGGTTAACATTGCAGCACCCTGAAGACCTCTCCAAAGTTCTCCTGCAAAGTTTGCTTCAGCATTATAGATTGCATCATTGTCTCTATAAGGAGAGAAGCCTAATTCATCAAAGTTTGAACGACGAGCATAACGCTCATAGTTGGTCTCATACAATCCAAAGTTTTCATTTGGAAACCTTGTAAACAACGGATTTGGCTCGGGTCTAAACTCCGGAGCAACTTTAGCTAAAACCCTATCAAAACGAGCTAATGTTTCGCTATCTATATTAGGTTTTGCAGCATTAGTATTACCGCCAAGAAACAAAGGATTAGTATTTAATTCCATTGATGTTATTTTTCTAGTCTCAAATTTTCGGCCGCGTAATCATTTAACAAACCATCAATCCATTCTCTAGCTTGCTGAACAGTTAAACGATTAGTATTAATATAGTCATTTATTTTTTTTGAGATATTAACCTCTCTATAATCACCTTTACTCGGATCGTAAATATACGCATCTCCATAGTATTGATAAGAACCATTACCATTTCTAGTAATAGTAATCTTACCACCATCATAGTAGTTACCACCTATAGTTAACTCTCCACCGTTAACATTAATAGCCGCTTCAATTGGAGTAGTTCTAAAATCAAAAGTGCTTTTAGGTAGCGCACCAGCCGGAGCTAGTTTAACAACAACACCTTGAGCAAGCAGATCTGAATTAACACCTCTAGACCGTAAGGGTCCAGGGTTTTCTTTAGATCCCATTAGTTCATCAGTAGTTTTAGGATCAGGAATAATTCTAATAAACTGATTACCATCATTATCTTGAAATCCTTCAACCTGCATGTTTCTCGGATTTGTGTTACCTGTTGTTTTTGTATTTAAAACATTAACAATAGTATTAAAAGCTGTTTCAGCAGCATCTTGATTTGGAAGACTGCCACCAATAGCACTCTCCAATGTACCAAAACCAACAGAGCCAAGATTTTGAGATAAAGATTGACTAGCTTGATTAACAACAATATTAACCACAGAACCTTTTGAAGAAGCCATGCCAAAATTAGTACCTTTTCTTTCTTCAAGACCTACTCTTGTATCACGACCTTGCACAGCAGATGCTAAACTCTTTGCATTTTTAGCATAGTTCGTAGAAACTTCAGATGCTTTTCCTCTCCAAGTATCTGCATCAAATAAACTAAATCCACCAAACCAGGTATTCCAAGCATCGCTACCACTCTCAGTATTCCACCAGGTTTCAAGTTTTGGACTAACAACACGCCCAAGTGCAATATCAAACACTGATGGTAAAACTGAAGCAGCGGCTATTTGAGCATCTCTCCTAGCATTCCACTTTTCTTCAAACGTCTTTTTTACAGTTTCAGGGTTAACAATTCCTGAATTTACAATCTCACGCATTAAAGCAAAAGCTTGCTTACCTTCTTCATTATCACCAGCAGCAATAGACGAATTGTTTATTTCTTGTATCCAATTCTCTTGCTCCAGTTTAAGAAGGCCTTTTTCAGTACCAGTTTTTTCATTGTAAATTCTAATTTTCTGACGCAAACTAATTGCAGCATCAGAATCTTCAATATCTCTTGTACCTCTTTTGCTTACAACTTCAGCCTTGGATATATAAGACTGAAACTCTTTTTCTGTTAGTTTATCTAATCCATCAAGAGGAATAACTTTACCAGCAGAATTTCTAACGGGTGTTCCTGTAAGTTGAGACCATTGTTTAATTGCCTCATAGCCAGCATTACGAGCATCGGTAGTTCTCTCAGCAAGTTCCTTATAATTATAATTAGGATAATCTTCAGGATTTTTATCACTCATTACAGCATCTGTACCGGTAGAGATTGGGGTACCGGTTTGAGATACACCCATACCAGGAATTACTATCTCACCTTTAAGCTGTGCCATTCGGAAATCAGCATCAAATTGTCTTGCAACCTGTTGCTGATTTTTCCAATCATCAAGACCTGCTCTATGCTGAGCTAATGCATACTCATCAGCTTTCATACTTTGCTCTTCTCCTCTTCTAGAAAATACTTCGGCAATTTTAGTAATGCTAGCTTTGAAACCGATATCATCAATTTTTGATATAATACCGGCAATATTAGAAAAATCGTTACTAGATAGAGCTTCACTAATAGCAGGATCCAAAGAAGGTATTGATTCCTTCTTTGTCATTAGCTCATTAAACAATTCTACAACACTCTGTTGATCTCTTTGTCTACGAAGATTACCCGTTGCGGGTTGATTTTGTCTAGCTCTTTGAACTTCAGCATTACCATATTCAAGTTTTGCTAGTTCTTCATCATACTTAGCAACCTGCTTTCTGATTGGTTCAGAAATAGTATTCCACTTTGTTTTAAGATAAGCCATCTCTGCTCTAGTCTTATCTCCACCAAAAGCATCAAGATTGTTTTCTACAAAGCTTCTTCTTTCAACTCTAGACTGTACATTAAGGTAGTCTTTAACAAGAGGGTCCTCAGAAAATCTATTGTAGAGGTACTGATAAACATCATCCTCTATAAGCTTACCATTTTTACTGGTATAAATATATCCTCCAGATCTTTGATCATATGTTCTTTTCCAATCTTTATCCTCAAAATACTTTTCAGCTTGGGACCAAAGATCTATATTCTGTACATAACGAGGATTGCTGATACCTAAAATTGCATCACCCTTAGCATTTTTAAAATCCTCTACGCTAAACATTATATCCTGTACAGAGTAGGGGTTATAGAGAGATCTTACATTTTCATCTAATGAAGATCTAAGATTGTCTGCATAATCTAAATCCTTTTTAACCGCTTTAGTAAACATAATATCCTTTACATATCTAGGATTGTTTACCAAGCTATCAAAAATTGAATTAGCATTACTAAGATTTCTTGGATCGGTAAGATCAGTGCTGCCAACAATTTTAAGTTTGTTGTCAGCTTCTGTCATAAACTTATCTCTAAACTGCTGATTCTCTGAGTTTAACAAATCAGATTTCAAAAGCGTTGAATACTTATCGTAAAAGCTTTCAAATGCATTAGTCTGCATTTGCGCTAAAGTCTTTTGGCTACTGGACAAAAAGTCCCAATCCGGCGTGTACGGAAGTACTGCCGCAATCTGAGAGTTCTGTGCAATATTGTCTATATATGATGCCATATTTGATGTAGATCTACAGTAAAAGATACGGAAAAATCTTGTAAGTTTTTAAACCTTAAAGGTTTATGTCTTACTTTTAAATACCAAAAGAGTTTGGATCATAATATCCACCAGGACTTACAATTTGGGGACTTACTCCGTACATTTCAGCAAGTTGTTGTCTTTGTCTTAACTGATCAAGAGCAGCCAGTTCATCATCTCTTCTTTTTCTTGAACGAGTTCCGGTACTTTGACTACTTCCAGAGCCTCCTCCAAGTAAACTAGAGTAATATTGTTTAGTAAGCTCACTTCTATCTTCAGGTGTAAGATTTGGATCTTTTATGAAAGTTTCATAATTAGCTTTACGAGCATTCTCTGCACCCTGACTTTGCGGAGTATAGTTTTCATAGTCAAACATTGCAGCTGATACACCGGGCATAAACTCAATATTACCTGTATTGTAGTATCTACCTTGATCAGGTGTAATCTGATAAAGCGGATTCATTTTATTATATGTATCAGCACGATACATATTATCCAGCAGACGATTAGCAAGAAGAGCATCATTTACTCTATATCTTCTCATCTTTTCATCAAATACTTCTTCAGTCTTTATAGTATCATCATAAACACTTTTACGAAGTAGTGCATTGGCTCTATCATTATCAGCCTTTACTCTTTGATTTACTTGTGCAGCCTGATTAGCAATACCTATAATTTGGTTACCCATTGTAGATGCAACATTGGCTGCTTGTTCACCAGCTTGTCCAGAAATTAATGAAGCCATTGCAGCCTGTCTTGCAGGACCAGCAAATGCACCAAGAGCCTCTACAGTACCTCTAGCACGTCCAGCAATTTGTTGTTGCTGGCGGGTATCATCAGGATATACAGCATCCATTAAGTCTAAAGGCAACTGAGGAGCCCAGGGGTATCTCCTTCTTTCAGAAGCTCTATTACGTCTAAGAGCTTCCAAGTTTCTAACATCTTGTTCAAAAGGTCTCAGCTTTCTTTCAGGAGCGGGTTCTGTAGAAGTATCATCTTTAGGTTTGCCTGTTTTCTGTGAACAAACTTGTTGCGCCTCAGCTTCAGATTTAAAAGGTCCTTTAACGTCTGTACCAGTAGGGGCTTGTGCTTGAGATCCAGGTCTAACACTTTGACCCATCACCTGACCATCTACACAGAAATAAACAGTATCACGTTGTACTTCATATTCACCTTCAGGTAGGAATCTATTAGTCGTATACGTTCCTAGTCTACTATCTATTTTGCTTCCTGGTTGTGCATTAGCGGCATTCTCCTCTGAAAATTTCAAAGTTCTTAGATCATTCTTTTCTTTCTCAGTAAGGGGCTCATATCCAGCATTACTTCTTTTTTGCTCATCCTCTTGAATAAACTGCTCAACTCTGGGGTTCCACCATTCTTGGTAAGCTTTAACTCTTGGATCTTTACTTTTTAAAGACTTCAAATCAAAATTACCTTGAGCATCTTTCCAGTCAGAAAAATCATAACCAAGACCCTCCATGCGATTTACCCAAGAAGGAAAATTCTTTTCAGCATCTTCATATACACCTGAATATCCGGGAACAAAATCTTGAA